>Ga0335072_10009819_pt1 | contig 13798 bp, 14 predicted proteins | sample Lox_Sample_21_FD_206725 | JGI IMG/M metagenome (GOLD analysis project Ga0335072, IMG submission 206725) | Soil microbial communities from Loxahatchee National Wildlife Refuge, Florida, United States - Lox_Sample_2.1 | ecosystem: Environmental > Terrestrial > Soil > Wetlands | place: USA...
GCCCGGAAACGTGTAGATCATGGCCGGGTGAACGCAATGTAGAACCGCAGCGCGCCGTCGGAATCGGTGAAAGGCTCCACGTTGGTCACCGTCAGGTGAGAATTGCCGGCGCGCGTGCGGACTTCCTTCGTGAGCTTCCACATTCGCTGGTCCTCCGGAGTCCCCGTCCAGAATTCCGGGTCCACCATGAATTCGCCATGCGCAATCGAGATGACGCTGACGCGGGGAATCCGCGGCTGGTCGCGGAACCAGCCGCGCGGCGTGAAGAAAATGAAGGCCAGAATCACCCCCACGATCACGTCGTACTGCCAGCTTCCGCGCTGATAATCCCACAGAATAAAGCGCTTCAGCATTCGCATCCGTATTTTACCAAGGCGCGGCCGGCTTTTTGGGGGCCGCTAGCCCTTCGTTACTATTGCCACCGCTAACCTTTTGGGAATGTCCAAGTCTGGGGTGAAACTCTTAACATAGACGGAAAGTGGAGCAGCTATGGAATTGATCGTCAGTCTTCTCGCCTCAATCGGCGGCGCCCTCATTGGCACGTCCGTCGGAATCTACCTCCTGTATCGCAAGCTTCGCCCCATCACCGGCGCGGAATTGGACCTCACACGAGGAAAACTGCGATCCACCGAGTTCTCTCTCCAGGCGGCTTCAGCCAATCTCGAGAACCTCAAGAAGCAGGCGACGGAACGCGAGCAGCAGTTGGCCGCGGTCGAGGAGAAGACGCGTGCGATGGAAGCCGAAGCTGCGGAACTCCGGCAGCACCTGGCGGAGCAGGAGAACAAGCTGCAAGAGGCCACCAAGGCGGTCGCCGAGACTGCCAGCCGCCAGCTTGCTTCCTACGAGTCGCAGATCGATGCCGACGACCGGCAGATCAAGGAACTCACCGGTCAAATCGGCCGGCTCGCCGCCGAGCTGAATCAGTACAAGAACGACCTCACCCAGGAGACGCAGGGCCGTTCCACGCTGGAATCGCAGCTCAGCGCCGAGCACGAGCACTCGCGCCGTCTGGCGTGCCGCATCGCGGAACTGGAAGCGGAGCGATCGCACTTCGACCTGACTCTCCAGGAAGAGCGGCAATCTGCCGCCAAGGGCATCGAGCTGCTCCTAATGGCGCAGGAAAATTTGAAGCGTGTTTTCCGCAATATCCAGAGCGAACTGCCGGCCGAAAACGGCGACGCGGCGCATGGGAATGGCAATGGCAACGGCCACGTTCTGGTAGCTGCCGCCGTCAGTCCGGAAACCCAGACGGAATAGCTTCAAGCGGAGCCTCTTTAAATGACAAAAGCACCGCCAGTGAGCGGTGCTTTTGACTTTTAAACCCTAAAACTGAACGCCTATTGCGCCACCAGAACCACGTAAGCCGAGCGGTATGCTTCCGCGCTCATGCGGACCGCGGAAGCAAGCGACTCGGCCTCCGCCTGGTTCGTGGTGTTCCCTACCAGCACGCGCCAAAACTCCCCGGCCCGCTGCACGCTCACCTGGTCGAATTTCTGCTGCATGAGGTCGCGAGTCCGCCGGGCATTATCGGGATTGCGGAACGTCCCCACGCGGACCGCGAAGACCGAGGGCGGGGGAAGCGGAGCTTTTTCGACTATCTCCACAGCTACCCGTATGAGCCCGGGGTCGGTTACACCCAGTTGGCGCGCCGCCGCATAAGAGAGGTCGATAATCCGCGATTCGACGAAGGGACCACGGTCATTGATTCTCACCACAATGCTCTGAGGCGTGCCCACCTTCCGGACCCGCACTTTCGTGCCGAAAGGCAGTGTTCGATGCGCGGCTGTGAGTTGCCCGGAATCGAAAATCTCCCCGCTGGCGGAGCGCAGGCCGTCGAAAGAAGGGCCATACCAACTCGCCAGGCCCTCCTCTTCCGCCGAAGGAGCGGGTTGATCTTGCGCCCAACCGCACACTTCCAGCGTTCCTAATGCCGCCAGGCGAAGCGTCAGGTGGTGGAACGTACGGCGGAGCACCAGTCGATTTTAATGAGGTGACCGGCCGAGTGCAACTCCCTTTATGGTTATTAGCCTCGGATCAACTTGGGAATTCGGGTAAATCCCGTCCAAACAGGGGTTGTGGACCTGTTAATCTGGAACTATAATAACAGCGGAGTGGAGTAGCACCAACTTTAAGTGGGTCTATCCACCGGGGAGGTCGGAAATGTCGCCAAATGGCAAACCGGAAAAGGGTTCCGTGGTCATGAACGCGGAGGAATGCAAAGGCTGCGGCCTTTGCGTGGAGGCTTGTCCTCCAAAGGTGTTGAGCCTGTCCAACTCATTGAATCGATATGGCTATCACCCCGCCGTTTATCTGGGTCACGGTTGTTCCGGCTGCGGAATCTGCTTTTTCGCCTGTCCCGAACCGGGCGGGATTCGCGTCCAGAAGAGGGTCGCATGAAACCGGAACTGACCAAGGGGAACGAAGCCATTGTGAAGGCGGCCGTCCTGGCGGGATGCCGCGCTTATTATGGGTACCCCATCACCCCGGCCAGCGAAATCGCCGAGGCGGCGGCTTTATATCTCCCTCGCGTGGGCGGCGTCTTCATCCAGGCGGAAAGCGAGACCGCTTCGGTGAACATGCTTTACGGCGGCGCGTCGGCCGGCGTGCGCTGCATGTCCGGCTCCAGCGGACCGGGTATCAGCCTGATGCAGGAAGGCTTGAGCTACCTGGCCAGCGCCGAGTTGCCCTGCGTGGTCGCCGATATCATGCGCGGCGGCCCGGGGCTCGGCAACATCGCGCCCGAGCAGGGCGATTACAACCAGATCGTCAAGGGCGGCGGCCATGGCAACTACCGGACGCTCGTGCTGGCGCCGGCTTCGGCACAGGAAATGGCCGACTTCACCACGCTGGCCTTCGACTTGGCCGATCGCTATCGCAATCCAGCCGTCGTCTTGGCCGACGGCAATATCGGGCAGATGATGGAGCCGGTCCGCTTCGCCGATCCTATCGAGGTCCCCGCGCCGCCATCCTGGGCGGTTCTGGGGACTGCCGCCACGCGCAAGAATCTGGTGTCTTCCATCTTCCTGGAGCCCGAAAAGATGGAGGCGCACGTGCGAAAACTGGAGTCCAAGTATCGTCTGGCGGAAGTGGAAGCCGTCCGCTCGGAAAGCTATCGCACGGAAGACGCGGAGTTCGTACTCATCGGCTATGGCATCATGGGGCGGATCCTGAAGGCCGTTGTCGATCACGCCCGCGAGCGCGGGCACAAGCTCGGCCTGCTGCGTCCGATCACGCTCTTCCCGTTCCCAAGCGCGCGCATCCGACAACTCGCGCCCGAAGTCAAAGGTTTCCTGGTGGCTGAACTCAGCACCGGCCAGTTGGTGGATGACGTCCGGCTGGCGCTCGAGGGCCGGCGCCCGGTGGAGTTCTTTAGCCGCGTTGGCGGCGTGGTGCCCACCGCCGAAGAGGTGCTGGAAGCGGTGGAGCAGAAGTTCCAATTCAGGGAGGTTCTCATCCATGGGTAGCCTGACTATCACGCATGAAAAGGCATCGGCATTTTACGAGCGGTTCGACCGCAAGGGCGAGTTGCAGCACCAGACGCACTATTGTCCCGGATGCGGCCACGGCATCATCCACAAGCTGCTGGCGCAGGCGCTCGACGATCTGGAGTTGCGCGACCGCACCGTGCTGGTCAGCCCCGTTGGCTGCTCGGTGTTCGCCTATTACTATTTCGACGTGGGCAACGTTCAGGCGGCGCACGGACGCGCTCCCGCCGTTGCCACTGCCGTAAAGCGCAGCCGTCCCGACAGCATCGTCATCGGTTATCAGGGCGATGGCGATCTTGCCGCCATCGGCACGGCGGAGATCGTCCACGCCGCCAATCGAGGCGAGCCGATCACGGTGATCTTCGTCAACAACGGAATCTACGGGATGACCGGCGGCCAAATGGCCCCGACCACCCCGCTCGGCAAAAAGAGCACCACGTCGCCCTACGGCCGCAACGCGATGACCGAAGGCTATCCGCTGCATGTTTGCGAACTCCTCAATACGCTCGATGCCCCGGTCTTCCTGGAGCGGGTTTCGCTCGGCTCGACAAAACACATCATGGCCGCCGCCAAGGTGATTCGCCACGCGCTGGAGAATCAGGTTCAAGGCCTGGGCTTCTCGCTTGTAGAAGTGCTCTCGCCTTGCCCCACAATCTGGAAATTCGAACCGGTCGACGCCCAGCACTTCGTCCGCGACGAAATGGCCAAGGTTTTCCCCGTAGCCAATTTCCGCGATCGCAGCAAGCAAACAGCGCCGCGTCCTGCCGCCCCCGCTCCGCCCCCGGTCCCCGAAATCCCCGCGCTGCTCGGTCTCACTCCCGACGATGGCGCCCTCCGAATCCATCCCGAGCGCCCGCTCGACCTACGCATGCGGGTCGCGGGATTCGGCGGCCAGGGAGTGCTCACGCTCGGATATGTTCTGGCGGAAGCCGGCATGGAAGCCGGCTACGAAGTTTCCTGGCTGCCGTCGTACGGTCCGGAGATGCGGTCCGGCACTTCCAATTGCCACGTGCGCTTGTCGGACGAACCCATTTCGTCCCCCCTCGTTTCCCGCCCGAACGTCCTGCTGGCGCTCAACGAGCCTTCGCTCCGCAAATTCCTCCCCGATGTCGAACCCGGCGGCATCGTGCTATATAACAGCGACACGCTCCCGGAAGACTGCGCCCGTTCCGATCTGCGAATTGTCGCCAGGCATTTCTCCGGCCTTGCCGACAAGCTCGGCGACGCCAAAGTCGGTAACATCGTGATGCTCGGGGCGCTCCTCGAAGCCACCAGCGTTCTCGACCCCGAGCAGATTATCAGCGCCCTGCATGCCCTGGTGAAGAACAAGAAGTACCTCGACCTCGACTTGCTCGCGCTCCAGTTGGGGCAGGACGAGATGCACAAAGAACCGCTTCCCGTCTGCGATGGCGACCTATGGGGCGTGTAATCTACGGCCGGATCGAATCGGACGATCCCGTCCGGTGAGGCGGGGCGTATCGGAGAGCCAGGTCCCACATCCCTCGTCCGTGAGTCGAAACCCGCAGCGTCCGGGTGGCCCTGTGAAACCGGACTCCCGTCACCACCGCATTCGGCAAGCCGTTTCCCAATGGTGTCCAGATTCCTCCGCTGTTATTACTCACGAACACGCCAGTGTCCGTCCCGGCATAAATAGTCCCGTCCGCATCCGGATCGAGCGCCAGATCGTTCACCGGAGCATTGGGAAGATTGCCGCTGATGTTCTGCCAGGTGGCGCCGGCGTCGGAAGTCACGTAGACGTGACCGCTGCCAAAACCGGAGAGCGCAACATAGGCCAACGCGGGGTTGGAGGGATCCACCACGATCGAGGTGATGAAGCGCTGCGGGAGCCCGGCCGTGTGATCGGCCCACGCCGCGCCGGTGCCGGCCAGTGCGTTGCGGGTTACCTGCAGGACGCCGCCCTGCGTCCCGGCATAGACGGTATTCGAATCCGAGGGCGCCACCACGATCACCGAGGGAGGTCCTTTGCCCTCCGTGATATCCGGCGAGATGGCCTGCCAGGAAGCCGCGGCGTTCGTGGACTGGTAGATGTGCTGGTTGCCGGTGTAATAAAGATTGCCGGGGCTTGACGGATCGATGGCGAGATACGGCGGCCAAGGTGCGCCTTCGGTTGCACTGAAGCCTTTACTCATCATCTGATTGGTGAGGCCGCCGTCGGTCGACTTAGCTACCGCCGGGCCGGTGATACAAGCGACGTAGATATTCTTCGGGTCCACCGGATCAATCGCCGTAGCGCCGCCGTCGCCGCATTGCATCCATTTCCAGATCCGCGAGCCCCGGTAAATCAGCGTGCCGTTGTCCTGCGTGCCTCCAATCGCCACCGACAGGTCGGAAGGATCTATGGACATGCCTGGATAAAACTGAGTCACCCCTAGGGTGGAATTCAAGTCCGCCCAATCCGCGGCAGAATTCGCGATGTCCGCGGTACTATAAACTCCGCCGTCGTTGCCTATGTACACGAGGCTTCCATCCGCCGAGAAAACCACCGCGTGTTGGTCGGGGTGGATGTAAGAAGGCTCGGCAGCCCAGGCCGTACCGCCGGTCGCCGAGAGGTAAAGCTGGCTTCCTCCACCGATCAGCAACGACGAATCGGCCGGGGAAACGGCCAGGGTATTCTCATACCAGTTCGGCTCGTATCCGGGTTGGGCCTGGAGCGTCCAGTTCACCCCGCCGTCGGTGCTGCGATAAACGCCCGTCCCGGCCGCACTGTTCGTGGGGTTGCTGTTTCCGATAACCTGGCCGATACCGGCATAGACGATGGACGGATTGGCGGGGGCCAATGCGATAGCCACGCGTCCGATCTGGCTCGCGGGCGGCAAGGGATTGGCTACCGTGCCGGTGACAGCAGTCCAGGTTACGCCGCCATTGCTCGATTGATAGATTCCGTTCGTGCCATCGCCGAAAGATTCCCCCATCCCCGCCCAGACCGTTGAGGGATTCGCAGGATTGAACACCACCGCGGAACCCATGGCCCCCGGTAAAACCGATTTCCACGTAATTCCTCCGTTGGCGGACCGGAAGATTCCGCCCCAGCCGGCCACCAGCACAACCTGGGGATTGGCGGGGCTCACCGCGATGGCGCCGATCCAGGTGCCGCTGAACTGGGTCCCCAAGACGGCCCACGTCGCGCCGCCGTCGGAGGATTTCAGAATTCCGGCGCCGCCATAACTGTCGGAGTTCTGATTTGCCTCGCCCGTGCCGATGTAGATGGTATCGGGGTGGTTGGGATCGAGCGTCAGAGCACCCGTGCTAAGGCTTGGCTGGCCATCGGTCATGGGCGCCCAGTGCGCGCCACCGTCGGTCGTCTTCCAGACTCCGCCATCCGCCGCGCCGGCCCAAACTACCTGACTGCTGCGCGGATCTACCGCCAGCGCCGTAATGCGTCCGGACGAATTGCCGCCCCAAAAATTATTGTCCTCGGGTCCGATGAATCTCCAGGCCGGAGCAAGGGCGGCAGCCGCCTCGGGACGCGCGCCGCCGCGAGCGATGGCTTCGAGCGCTCTTCTCTGCATCCAGGCGTTGAGACGCGCGCCCTTGGGGATCTTCGTAAAGGGATAGGCACGCTGACGATAAAACCATTCATCTCGTTGTTGCTGGTTATGCTGATCGTCGCGGTCGAAATCCCTTCGCTCGTCGGCCGTTTGGGCCAACAAAGGTGAAGTTACCGTCAGGATCAGGCTGCAAATTACACCGGACCCGCTAACCGCCCGCCGGCCAGTCAACATTTCGGAATTATACAGCGTTCCAGTTGCAGCCGGGGCCGGGCCGTTATACCTTGGACGCATGCTGGTGGACGACGCCACTTTCCGCCGCCTTTGCCGCGCCCGCGATCTGCTCGCCGCCGGCTATAACGCGCCGATTCCTCTCGACCGCGCGGCCCGCGCGGCGTGTCTGTCTCCGTTCCATTTCCAGCGCATTTTCGCCCGCACGTTCGGCGAGACACCGCACGATTTCCTGACGCGCCTGCGCATGGACCAGGCCCGCCAACTGCTCGCCGCCGGGGATCTGCCGGTCACCGAGATCTGTCTGGAAGTGGGCTACACCAGCCTCGGAACCTTCAGCTCGCGTTTTGCCGCGCTCACCGGCGAATCGCCCACGGCGTTCCGGCGCAAAGCACGCCGCTTCATCTCTCCCGTGCACGACTGGCACGTGCTCTATATTCCGAGCTGTTTCGTGAATTTCTGGCTAAGCGCCCCGTAAGGGGCGAACCGCAAGATCGAAGAAGCGCACGGGCCAACCTGCCCACTATATTCGAATCAGAGGAGAGGTTCCCATGATTCAACGCTTTACACACGCCACGATTTTCGTTGCCGATCAGGACGTGGCGAAGGATTTCTACGTCAACAAGCTCGGGTTCGAGGTCCACGCGGACTTCTCCGGCGAGGGTTTTCGCTGGCTGACCGTCGGTCCCAAGGGCCAGCCCGATTTCCATATCATACTCATGAAGCTGGCGCCGGCCGGGCGCATGACAGCGGAAAAAGCAGAGTCGCTGAAGGACATCATCCAGAGCGGACTGGTCGCCGCGGGCGTATTCGAAACCGCCGATTGCCGGAAGACGTATGAGGAGCTTTCCGCCAAAGGAGTCGAATTTCCGGATCCGCCCGCGGAGAAATTCTACGGAATCGAGGCGGTCTTCCAGGATCCCTTCGGCAATCGCTTCAGCTTGAATCAGAAGAAATAGCCGGGGGAGACCCGGGATAACTACACGTGGAAACCAGGGAAATGCCTGTCTATGACCTTACGGTGGGCGAAATTTTCGTTATCCCAGCGTTTCCATGAGCGACCTGGCGGCACGCATTGCATCGAATTTCAACCGCCTCTTCTGGACAAGACCGGACTCGGGGGCACCTACGACGTGACGCCGGAATACCGCCGCCCCGGCTTCCTCTCGCCGGTGGGCGGCTCCCGAATGCCCGTGAATGCCGAGACGGAACCCTCGATCTTCACCGCGCTTCAGCAACTCGGACTCAAGGTGGTTCGCGCGAAGGGACAGGCCGAGATCACGGGGATCGATCACGCCGAAAGCCGGCGGAGCATTGATATGGAGCGCGCGTCTGAAGTTTGCAGGGTCCAGGTTTTGGCTTTTCGTGTTTTGCGCGCCGGCATCTCATGTGCCCGCCTTCGCGAAGTCATTTCGCGGGCGGCCGCCAGGCGGTTGATCGCGTTGGGCGGGACGCGGTAACCGTGATTCGCCGCCAGCCAGGGGTCGCGCTTCACTCCACCCGTTCGATTTTCGCCCCTACTGCCGCCAGCTTCGTCTCGATCTTCTCGTACCCACGATCGATGTGGTAGACCCGATCGATCACGGTCTGCCCGTGCGCTACCAGGGCGCCCAGAACCAGCGAGGCGCTCGCGCGCAGATCCGACGCGATCACTCCCGCGCCGGTCAGTTCGCGCGGTCCCGCCACGATCGCCTGCTTCCCATCCAGCCTGATGTTCGCCCCCATGCGGGCCAACTCCAGGGCATGCATGAAGCGGTTTTCGAAGATCGTCTCCACCACGATGGCGATGCCTTCCGCCTGCGTCATCAGCGCCATATATTGCGCCTGCAAATCGGTGGCGAATCCGGGATATTCCTCGGTGGTCATGTCCACCGACCGCAGCGCCCCCGACGCGCGCACCCGCACGGATGTCGCACCCGCCTGTGTCACGTCCGCCCCGGCCTGTTGCAACTTCGACACGAGCGCTTCCAGGTGTGCCGGCGCACACTCGGTTACCGTCACTTCGCCGCCGGTGATCGCGCCGGCAATCAGGAAAGTCCCCGCTTCGATGCGATCGGGAATGATCGTGTGCTCGGCCCCGTGAAGTCGTTCGACACCCTGGATGTGGATCTCCGCAGTCCCGGCCCCGTCTATGCGCGCGCCCATTTTGATCAGCAGGTCCGCCAAATCGGACACCTCCGGCTCGCGCGCGGCGTTGCGCAAGACGGTTTCTCCCTTGGCTAGAACGGCCGCCATCATCAGGTCCTCCGTGCCGGTGACGGTAATGCGGTCGAAGTTCACTGTCGCGCCGTGCAATCCGTCGGGTGCCACGGCTTCGATATAGCCGTACGCCTGATTGATTTTCGCGCCCAGTTGTTCCAGTCCGAAAATGTGCAGATTGATGGGCCGCGCGCCGATGGCGCACCCGCCGGGCAGCGAGACGCGCGCCTTACCGCAGCGCGCCACGAGCGGCCCCAGCACCAGGCTGGAGGCGCGCATGGTTTTCACTAGCTCATACGGCGCTTCCGGGCTGGCAATCTTCGGCGTCGCCAGCCGCACCGTGTAGCCATCGATATCCACTTGCGATCCGATATCCACCAGCAGGCGCTGCATGGTGCGGATGTCGCGCACGCGTGGAATACGATGGAGCGTGACCGGCTCTTCGGTCAGCAGCGCCGCCGCCAGTGCCGGCAGCGCCGAATTCTTCGATCCGTTGGTGGGGATTTCCCCTTGGAGGGCGGTTCCGCCCGTGACTACGAATTTGTCCATAAGACCGTCGGTTTTCAGTGCTCATCGTGTGGCAGGCAATCCTGCCTGCATCCGGCCTTTAGCCGGATTCCGCGATTGACGCGAGTGTGGCCGCCAGAAAGGCGGCTGCAGCCAGGATTGGCTGCCCCACTTTTCACGGGTCCGCGAGGAAGCGGTCCCTTCATATAGCCTTCGATACCCTTCCGCCGGCAGCGGTCAACCGTTTCTCGGCTTCCTCGCGGCCGATGCCAGCCTTGGCCATCACAATCGCCGTGCGCACGTTGGAACCAGCTTCGTCCAGCAACTCGCCGGCGCGCTCGTACGATACCGCGGCAGTTTGGGCAATGATGCGCCGTGCGCGGTCCCGAAGCTTGCGGTTCTTCGGCTGCACGTTCACCATGAGGTTGCCGTAGACGTAGCCGAGCCGCACGCACGCCGCTGTAGAGAGCATGTTCAATACCAGTTTTTGCGCCGTGCCCGCCTTCATCCGCGTGGACCCGGCGATCACTTCCGGCCCCACCAGCGGGGTGATGGCAATGTCCGCCGCGCGCGCCAGATCGGAATTCGGCGTGCAGCTGATTCCGATTGTGGTGGCGCGCAGTTTGCGCGCTTCCGCCACGGCGCCGAGCACGTAGGGCGTGCGCCCGCTGGCGGCAATTCCCACCAGGACGTCGGCCGCGGTGAATCCGCGCGCTTGAAGGTCGCGCGCGCCGATTGAGGGATCGTCCTCGGTGGTTTCCGTGGCGCGGCTGAGAGCCATTTCTCCACCGGCGATGATGCCCTGCACCATGCCCGGAGCGGCGTTAAACGTCGGTGGAATCTCCGAAGCGTCGAGCACGCCCAACCGGCCACTGGTGCCCGCGCCAATGTAGAATAGGCGCCCGCCCTTTTCCATCGCCGTGACGATCGCCTCCACGGCGCGCGCGATGGCGGGAATTTCGCACTCCACCGCGCCAGCGATCTTGGCGTCTTCCGCGTTGATGATACGCAGCACGTCCTCGGTGCCGAGCGAATCGAGTGCTGCCGACGCGGGATTCGCCTGTTCGGTGAGGAGTTTCTCGAGCACTGGTATCTTCTCAGGCTAGCACTGCGGGGTTTTCTGGCTGTGCGCCGCTTTGGCGCTCAGGTGCCGGTAGAACCCCAGATCTTCCCCAGTAAGCATCTTGGTGGCGAAAATGACTTGTCCGGTGTGGCCCGAGAAGTGTTCCACCACGTGATAGATCGCCCCCATCCCGGTGACGGCGTACTGCTGGATGACCAGCGGCTCGAGCAGGCGCTGTTGGCTGACGCGCTCGAGTACCGTGCATGCCTCGTCCACGGTCGCGTGTAGCTTTGCCAGTAATTCGGATACCGATGCTCCGCCGCGGGCCGCGAACTCTTCGTCGCGTTTGCGGACATCGGGAGAGCCGCCGACGCCGGCGATAATCCACTGCCGCACATTTCCGCAGAGATGCAGCACCAGGTTGCCGATGGCGTTCTCGTTCTCGCTGCCGCGCGCCCAAATCTGGTCCGCATTCAGCTTTCCGAGGCAGCCTTCAATCCGGGCGCGGCTTTGGCGCAACCGTTCGATGGAACAGTGCAGGAATTCCTGGTGCAAGGTGTCAGGCATAATTGAATTCTAGACGTTCGTGCAGCCTCTTATCCACATCGTCGGGGGCGGATTGGCCGGTACGGAAGCGGCGTGGCAACTGGCACGGCGCGGCCAGCGTGTCACGCTGCACGAAATGCGGCCCACGCGCCGCACGTCCGCGCACCAGACGGACCGGCTGGCAGAGCTGGTTTGCAGCAATTCGCTCAAGTCGGAATCGGAACAGACTGCTCCGTGGCTGCTCAAAGAAGAGTTGCGCCGCCTCGGTTCGCTGCTACTTTGCGCCGCGCAAAAGACGCGCGTGCCCGCGGGGCACGCACTCACGGTGGATCGCGAGGCCTTCGCCGCCGAGGTCACCGGCGCGATCGAAGGCGAGCCGCTGATCGAAGTGCGGCGCGACGAAGTCACCGCGCTGCCTGTGGACGCCATCGTGATCATTGCCAGCGGGCCGCTGACCAGTGAACCACTCGCCGCAGAGATCGCGCGATTCACCGGGTCGAACCGTCTGTTCTTCTACGACAGCATCAGCCCCATCGTCGATGCCGACACGGTCGATACGTCGATCGCCTTCTGGGCGTCGCGCTACGGCAAATCGACCGATGGCACCGACGATTACCTCAATTGCCCGTTCGACCGGGCGCAGTACGAGCGCTTCGTGGACGAGTTGCTCGCCGCGCCTTCGGCGTCCGCGCACATTCCCGAGGACAAGGCGTGCTATTTCGAGGCTTGCCTGCCCATCGAGGAACTGGCGCGCCGCGGCCGCGATACCCTGCGCTTCGGCCCCATGAAGCCGATGGGCCTCACCGATCCGCGCACCGGACGGCGTCCGTGGGCGGTGGTGCAGTTGCGGCAGGAAAATCTGCGCGCGCAGAGCTTCAACCTCGTGGGATTCCAGAACCACATGAAATTCGGCGACCAGGCGCGCGTGCTGCGCCTGATTCCCGGGCTGGCGAAGGCCGAATTTCTGCGCTTCGGCCAGATTCATCGCAACACCTACATCAACGCGCCGGCGCTGCTCTCCTCGACTCTGCAACTGCGCGGCGACGCGCGTATTTTCTTTGCCGGTCAGATTTCCGGCGTGGAAGGCTATGTGGAATCCATCGCTACCGGTCTGATGGCGGGCATGCACGCCGCCGCTCTCGCCACCGGGCACACGCCGCGCCCGCTCCCTCGCGAAACCGCGCTTGGTTCTCTCTGCCACTACATCTCAGCCGCCGGCGCAGCCGATTACCAGCCCGCCAACATCACGTTCGACCTTCTTCCGCAGCTGGACGAAGCGGCCCGCACGGCTTTGCGCCGCGACAAGCACGCGCGGCACGCCGAGGTTTGCCGGCGCGCGCAGGCGGCCCTCGCCGAATGGATGGCCGCCGATGTCTGAACTCTCCGCGCAAATCGCCAGCTATCTCGCCGAACTCGCGCGCCGCGGCAATTCCGTCCACACCATCGATGCTTATGGCGCCGATTTGCACGAGTTTCTGCGCTACCTCTCGCCGCCGGAAACCGAGCCGCCCGCGCCCGGCGCCATCGATCCGCTCACTTTGCGCGAGTGGCTGGCATCGCTCTACAGCCACGAACTCACCGCCGTCACCATTCGCCGGAAATTGGCGGCTGTTCGCGGGCTGTTCCGTTTCATGCTGCGCGAAGGGGTGATACCGGTGAATGTGGCGAAGCTGGTACGCACTCCGAAGGCGCCCAAGAAGCTGCCTGAAGTGATGAGTCCCGAGCAGGTGAACGCTCTCATCGATGGAGTGTCCGCGAGTCCGTTGGAACGCCCCTACCCGGTGCGCGATCGCGCCATTCTGGAATTACTGTACGGATGCGGCGTGCGCGTCAGCGAACTTGCCGGCCTCAATCTGCTCGATCTCGATCGTTCCGAGCGATGGATGCGCGTGCGCGGCAAGGGGCGCAAGGAGCGCCAGGTGCCGATGCCTGGAAAGGCAGCCGAAGCGCTGGAGCGGTACCTGGCAGAACGGCCGGTGGTGCGCGACGAGCCCGCGGTCTTCCTCAACCATCGCGGCAAGCGCCTGAGCGACCGCGGCATTCGCGGCATTGTCAAATTCTACGCCACGCTGGTGAACGGCGACCCCTCGATTCATCCGCACAGTTTCCGCCACGCTTACGCGACGCATCTGCTGGCGGATGGCGCCGACCTGCGCGCCATCCAGGAATTGCTGGGCCACGCGCGTCTTTCCACCACGCAGAAGTACACCCAGGTGGCGCTTACGGAACTCATGGCCGTATACGATAAGGCGCATCCC
>Ga0335072_10009821_pt1 | contig 13796 bp, 23 predicted proteins | sample Lox_Sample_21_FD_206725 | JGI IMG/M metagenome (GOLD analysis project Ga0335072, IMG submission 206725) | Soil microbial communities from Loxahatchee National Wildlife Refuge, Florida, United States - Lox_Sample_2.1 | ecosystem: Environmental > Terrestrial > Soil > Wetlands | place: USA...
TTCCTCTACGCCATAGCAATAGCGTGCTTCGCGGAGTCCGCGCGTGAGCGTGAACGCCGTGCCTGAGTTCCACGTGAGCCTGACCACCGAGGGGAGGCCACTCACGGCTCATCGCTACCGAGAACACGCCCCACCCAGACACGTCGTCACGGTGACCGGGATGCTCGACGCCAACCATCGTCTGTGGACACGGAGCACCGGGCACGAGGAGTGGCCGGACAGGATGATCCCGGTGTGCATCACGTGCGAACGTCGATTCGTCAACGCAAGAAGGAAGAAGAAGACATGATCTATCTGGTGTTTTTCGTTGCAGGAGTGGTAACCGGGTGGCTCGCCTGGGAGTGGTGGGTGATGAACCGGGGGAGCGAGTGACCATCGACATCACCGACGTGCGTGAGATCAACGTCGACGGACTGATTCCGCATCCTCATCCGGCCGCCGCCAACATGCCGATCGTTCGAGGTGTGTGTCCGGCCTGCGGTATGCAGTCCCTTTTTCTGGCGGTGGGCGGCTGGGTGACGTGTGTCTCGCTGAGATGCCCCAACCCTTCGGCCGCATCGGAGGCTCTCGACCCGAACCATCTGGCCAGATCCGCCGAGTTTCACCGAAAGCGGGAGGCGGCCCTGGTGGCCGCTGCGGTTGACCGGGCGATCCTGGGGAGCAAGGAGGGCTCATGAAGATCTGTTGGTGGCGACGTCACCGCCATGTATGGGGCCGGTGGGTTGACGTTGATGTTGTGGTCTACGACGACCACGGGAGGGCCACGGGCCAGTTTACGGGCCAGAGGCGCAACTGCGAAGAGTGCGGCAAGTCTCAGACGAGGGAGGTCTGGTGAAGATCCTGATCGTCGGGGATACCCACGGAGATCTGTCCTTCTGGCGCAACAAGGTCATCCCCTTCACTACACGTAATGAGCTGTCCTACATCCTCCAGCTTGGGGACTTCGGAGTGTGGACCCACACCCGCGAGGGCCGTGCCTACATCCACCGACTGAATGTGGCCCTGGACGATGCCGACACGGACCTCTGGTTCATCGATGGGAACCATGAATGCTTCGAAGACCTCTACACCATCTACCGTGGCAACAAGGGCCAGCCCAAGCCTGTCCCTATGCACACCCGGATCACTTGGCTGCCTCGTGGCTCATGGATCGACTTCAACGGCCGTAACGGACCCACCCGCTTCTTGGCCTGTGGTGGTGCTCACAGCATCGACAAGGCGTACCGCATTCCTGGTAAGAGCTGGTGGCCCGAGGAGACCATCACCCCCCAGGATGTGAAGCGCTGCCAGTCCGTAGGCAAGGCGGACGTGCTGCTGAGCCATGATTGTCCCGAGGGGGTGCGCCCAGCTGGTGAGCATGCCGAGATCAAGGAGATGGACCCGCAGACGGCCATCAACCGCGAGCGACTGACCCAGGTCATGCGCAATGCCCGGGTGAAGCTGGTCCTGCACGGGCACTGGCACAGCTTCCACGACGACACCACCCTCGATGGCGTCCGGGTGGTGGGGCTGGACTGCAACACCAATCCCGACTGGTATCAGGCCCTGGCCATCCTAGACACCGACGACAACAGCCTGACATTCCCACGCAAGGAGAAGGAATGAGCACAAGGGGAGAGCACGGTGACTGAGGAAGAGAAGGACCGGATCGGGGCTGTCATCCTGGGGCGCACCAAGGATGAGATAGCCAAGGCGTTTGAGACCGTGGACAGGGTTGGCACTGAGCACCCGAGCGTGTCGGTCGCTCTGATGTTGATCCTCATGTACAACGTCATCAACAAGGCCAAGGACGACCTCGTTGCCTTCGGTGTCGTCGACGCGCCCCCGGAGACTCCCGGGCCAGACATCATCGCTCAGATCCCGCGGGTGCCCGTGCCGTGAGTGAGCCAGCACAAGACCCCATCTTGCGTCCGAGCATCTGGGATGCCAAGCCAGCTCCAACTCCAACCAACCCCCTCGTTGATGTGATCCTGGCCCTGCACGGCTGGCGAGAGCTGAATGTCTATGACGACAAAGGAGCCAAGAAGGGCGTCAGGTACGGCTGCCTGATGTGTGGGTTCCCGCTGGGAGATTGTTACACCACAAAGACCAGCGACACGCCCGACCCCGAGTTCGCCTGCCAGACCCGCCGTGTGATCGAGGCGCTGGGGCCAGACCCCACCCCCATGGTCGTGTCCGAGGCGCTGCATGCCCTCCACCAGCATCGCTACCGCACCACCGTCACCCCCGGCAAGCGTCGATGGCTGTTCTGGCACGCCCCCGACGACGTGAAGGATGAGGCCACATGCCGATACTGCTGCGGTGACGGGGAGAAGTGGTATGACGGAGAGTGGCGCTGCCGCACCATCCGTCTGACCAACGTCTTCTACCGGCCGCCTGCTTATACCGAGACCCCGGATGGATGGCGACGCTACTACTACTCCACCAGCGAGACAACGATCACAAGCGATGCCTACTGAACACCTGTTCTTCGCCTACTCCCCCACTGAGGTGACCGCGGCGTGCGGCAAGGAATGGTCCATCGTCGACAAGCCCGATTGGGTGAGATTGATGCGAATCAACTGGTGGTGGCAGTCTGGGGGAGTGATGAGACTCCCTGACGGAGACACCATCGGCTACTGCACCCGTTGGGCCGACTGCGCGGAGTGCCTGAGAGAAGCTGGGCCGGATGAAGGCGCCTGCCCGCGGTGCAGCGAAGGTCACAAACGACCATGAGCGACGCCAGAGTCGACCGCATCTGGGCCTGCACCCGGCGGGATCTGGAGTGGTCCCACCGCTGCGTCCAAGTCGGTCACGTTCTTGTCGAGCTGGCCAAGCTGGTGGGGGATGTCATCATCAACGACCACACCCTGGTGGTGCTCGGTGTCGACGCCGAGCCTGATCTGGATCACCTGCTCCACGACATCCACCACCCCTGTCTGGCGTACTACGAGGCCGATCTGGGCAAGAGCCTCACCGCCGTGGCCGGTCTTGGCCGTCCCCCCAAGCGCTTGCGCCTGCTGTAGGAGATCTGCTAGGGTAGCCTCGGCTACCGTAACTCAAAGTAGAGTCCGGCGCTTCCGCAGGTAGCCGGAGATCTGGGGTCACATCCCAGCGGCAGCTCCTTCACACTCGAATATGGCACATGGGCGGAGCCGATGGGCAGCATTCCAGCCGGTGGGGCATGAGGGCAGGCTGGAATGCGCAGACGGGGGAAACTCCGTCTGCGTACCATCGGACAAGAACGAGGCGTTGCTGCACGCCTACCGCCCAGAAAAATATGCTGGGTCGATAGTTGAGCGTTATCCACGCTTAATGGAGAGGTCGGTGGTTCGAATCCACCCGCGGTCCGAAAGGTCTTCGTAGCTCAGTCAGGTAGAGCGCTAAAATACGCTTGACGCATACTCATCCAGCATCCAACAACGGCGGAAAACACCGGGTCGAACATTGGGCGTTATCTAAGGGAGCTAAGAGTCGTTGGTTCGAGTCCAACCCCGCCGCCTCCATGCGGCGGGTAGCTCAGTGGTAGAGCATTAGTCATGAAGAAGCCTAGTGAATCCTTATCCGGTGTGCGACATGCGGGGCTAGCTCAACGACAGAGCGCCGGGCGCCTCTCTGTGGTGGTCATGTCCCACAGATGCTCTCGGAGGTACTTGGTTAGACTCCAAGGCCCCGTTCCACAAAATCAACAGCGGGTCGGACAGGGTGGGTTATCCTTTCTGCAATAGCGGAGATAGCTCAGTTGGTAGAGCACCCTCGCAAGAGGGAGGTCGGAGGTTCGAATCCTCATCGGTCCACTCTGGACTTTCTCATCCGCTGCGAACATCAAGAACCAAAGGTGGGCCGAACGGTACTGGGTTATCTTTTCCATAAGAAGAAACACAAGTTCGAATCTTGTCTATGACGCAAGTCATAGGGGGCTGGCTTCCCATTTACCCAGAACCAAATCCTTTGTCCACCCACATCCGCTCTCGTAGCTCAACCGGCAGAGCGGCTGCCTCTTAAGCAGAGGGTTGGTGGTTCGAGTCCACTCGGGAGCACGCAAGAGAAGGGGAGAACACATGGGAGCCATCGGAGTACCCAGGCGTGAAGGGGAGATGCCAGAGGAAGAGGACTTCGTCTGGCCTACTCCTGAGCCAGCGTCGGAGCCTCAGAAGAGCGAGGAGCCTGAGCCAGTCCCGGCGCCGTCGTGATCGTCGGCTACCGGGCGTGGGTGCTGGACGGGATTCCACCGGAACTCCCCCACTTTCCTGACATCTACGGGCCAATGATTCGCGCTACAAGGCCCGCCCACGCGTCAGCTCGTCTTCGTTCTACTGCCGCGCCTTACCTGTGGTCACCAGGCAAGAATCGGGCTGCCCATATTCCCGCCCAGCTAACGGTCGTGAAGGGCTGCTGGTGCGATGGGCGAGAGGAACATGCCATAGCGACAGGCTACGGGAACTACTGTGGATTCTGGGCCTACAACACCCCACAGCTCGCCGTCACCCATGACCACAAGCGTGATGGCGACAGAATCGTTGGGGCCATCCTGGGGTGGGGCCACTACCAGATTGCGGAGTACGGCTTCCGCTGTGAGTTCGCTCGCATCATCGCCCTGTCCGACGCGATGTTCGATGAGATGGACGAGCTGAGCCAATACTACGGTGTCCCCGTCACCACCTGGAAGGGACTGCGGGAGTTCGCCGAGCATCTGGGCACCCCGGCTAACGAGCTGGACACCACTTGCGACACCTTCACCTACCCTGACCTAGGCGTCAGCGTTGAGCCGATGACCGTTGCTCAGCTCGTTGGCGCCACTACTATCCCCCTGATTACCAGCGGCGGAAACGTCGCCGGGAACATCGTGACGAGTCTCACCCCCGCGAGCGGCGGGAACATCGTGACGAATCTCTCGTCTGTCTACGCCCCCGCGAGCATGCCGCAACCCATCGACCAGCTGCGAGACCTCTTGGAAGAGCTGCAGCGACCACGGTGGAAGACCTTCCTCCCGGACGCCTGGAACGTGAGCAAGATGACAGTCTGGAACATCTGGTTCCTCATGGCCTCTCTCGTGTTCTCCGTCCTGTCGATCGACCTCCACGACTGGGTCCAGCTTGTGGTCCAGGGGGTGTGTGGCGCCATCCAGGCGGCGATTCTCCTCCGCTGGGAGAGACTCGGCAGGACCAAGCGCATCTGTGGTATGGTCTCTGCGCCGGGTCGGTAGGGCTGGGTTACCTCGCTATCAATTGGGGACCTCCCAGTTCTGACTTCTCATCCGGCATGGGCACGCACAAGAAGGGGAAGGGCATGGGAATCCAGACGTACACTCGTGCTGCGGGGACGCGGAAGACCCCCCAGCACTCGCCAATCCCGGGACGGACGGACATGGTCCTGAACGCTGCCGGGGGGTATGTCTTCGAGGTGGACAAGTGGGGACGCTTGGACCGCTTCCTGATCCTGGGCTCCGAGGGTGGGACGTACTACACCGATGAGCGTTCGCTGACCCTGGACAACACCGGGGCGGTTCGGGCGTGTCTGGCCGAGGACGGCAAGCGCACAGTCGACGTGATCGTGGATGTCAGCGACAAGGGGCGGGCTCCCAAGAACGACCCCGCCATCTTCGCGCTCGGACTGGCGTTGAAGACCGGAGACGAGGCGACGCGCAAGTACGCACAGGAGAACATCTCCAAGGTGGTGCGCATCGGCACCCACCTGTTCCAGCTAGCCGAGGTGGTCGAGTCTCTGGGTGGCTGGGGACGTGGTACCCGGGCCACCTTCGCTCGCTGGTACGCGGAGAAGGGGAAGGAGAGCCTTGCATACCAGCTGGTGAAGTACCGGCAACGCAATGGCTGGACCCACCGGGACGTCCTGCGGCTGGCTCACCCGACCCCCAACGCCCTACTGGGATGGGCTGCGGGGAAGGCCACGGTGGATGATGTTCCGATCATCGAGGGGTTTGAGAAGGCCCAGAAGGCAGGATCGGCGAAGGAGTCGGCGGCTCTCATCCGAGAGTACAAGCTGCCCCGTGAGGCGATCCTGACCGAGCACCTGAGCGATGTGGCTGTGCAGGATGCCTTGCTGGTCGACATGCCGGTGCATGCGATGGTGCGCAACCTGGGGAACATGACCAAGAGCGGGTTGCTCGTGCCGGGATCTGACGCAACCCGGCGCGTCATCACCTACCTGGAGGATGTGGCTCGCCTGCGCAAGGCCCGCCTGCATCCGATGGCGGTGTTGATCGCACAGCGGACCTACGCCAGGGGACAGGGGTTGCGGGGATCGGGGACGTGGGCTCCTGTCCCGAAGATCATCGACGCTCTGGACGAGGCGTTCTACGCCTGTTTCGCCAACGTCGAGCCGACCAACCGCAAGATCGTGATCGGAATCGACACCTCAGGCTCGATGGGGGCTGGGTGGGGCAATGGAATGTCGTCTGGCCTCACCACCTACGAGGCGGCCACGGCGATGGCCCTGGTGACGCTGGCGACGGAGCCGAACAGCATGGCGATGGGCTTCGACTCCCACGCCCATGATCTGGCGTTGAGCGGGAAACAGCGGTTGAACGACGCCTTGGAGTACATGCGCAACCAGTTCAGGGGTGGAATGACGGACTGCTCCGTGCCCTACAAGTGGGCCGCAGTCCGGTTCCCGGGAGCCGAGGACTTCATCACGATCACGGACAACGAGAGCTGGGCCGGGGACATCCATCCGACCCAGGCCCTGGTGGACTGGCGACGGTTCAGCAAGGGTGACCCGCAGGCCAAGGCGGTGGTGATGGCGTTGACCGCCACCCGCAACTCCATCGCCGACCCGCATGACGCCGGTCAGCTCAACGTCGTAGGCTTCGACGCCACCGTGCCCGCGATCATCGGGGACTTCATCAGTGGAGCAACGGCGCACGTTGCTTCTAACGACCGTTGAGCGGCGTGAAGTGGACCCTGGCCTCCCTTGGGGGCATCGTGGTGATTGCAGCTGTCTGCGTGGGGCTGTTCTTCCTGCACTGGTGGATCTTCGCGTACGCCACCAACAAGACCAGTCAGATCTACCAGACCAGCTACGCCCGGCAGACGGCCTTGCAGCAGGAGATGCTGAGTGACATCGATCAGATCAGCACCATCCAGGCTCAGGTGGCCGCGAGTACGGGAGGAGAGGCCCAGGCACTCCAAGCTCAGGAGAGCCAGATCCTCCAACAGGTCTGCGACGACGACCAGACCCTGACCCCCAGCTTCGCCACCCCGGCAATCACGTCATTCGTATCAGCCAACTGTGGGAGTCCGTCATGAAGTGGTTCGCGATTCTGGTGGCACTGTGTCTGGCGGGATGCGCCAGTACGACACCCGGAGCCATCGCTGCCGATCAGACCGCCAGTAACAACCAACTGGGGCAGTATCAGAAGAGCCAGCCCATCCCGGCCTTCAATTACAGCCAGCTACGAGCCACGCTCATCTCGATCGAGACGGCCGAGGCCAAGAGCACCCAGACCACCTCCTTCTTCTACAACATGGGGAGCAACGTCCCCATCCTCTCGTGCCCCTCCATCGGGTTCCCCGTCCCGGCCACCGATGAGCTGACCAATCCCTCTCAGGTGGTGGGGGAGAGTGAGACAGACAAGTGGGGCGGTGAACAGTACGTCTCTGGGACCGTGAGCCTCATCGACCCAACAGGGGTGTACTCGGGGAACACGACCGGCACCTACGTGGTGTGTGTCAACAGCAGTGGGGAGGAGTACGCGGTCTACTGGGAAGGGTTCGTGAGTGCTGTGTCGGGAGCTGCAGTCCTCAAAAACGGACAGATCACCCTGGTGGGAGTACCCACCATCAAGTTCCCCCAGCCAAAGCTCGGGAGTTGATGATGCCAGCCAAGAAGAAGATCAAGGCCAACTCGGCAGACGTCCATCTGGTGATGGTCCTGGACCGGTCCGGGTCCATGCAGGACAAGTGGCCTGACACTGTAGGTGGGTTCAAGCGCCTGCTCGAAGACCAGCTCGCCACCGGGGAGAAGCTGGGGGCTCGCACCCTGGTGACCTTCACCCACTTCGACACCGTCTACGAGGTGGTCAAGAGGCACGCCCAGGTGGACATGACCACCTACGCCACCATCCTCGATGGTGTCTACCCGCGTGGTATGACCGCCCTGTTCGACGCGGTGGGCCAGACCATCACGTCGGTGGACGAGTATCAGGCCACCGCTGATGCCCCTGCCAAGGTGGTGTTCGTCATCCTCACGGATGGCGAGGAGAACAGCTCCCATGAGTACACCGGGGATCAGGTGAAGGCGCTCATTCAGGGGCACAAGGACTGGGAGTTCATCTACATCGGGGCTGGGGAGAGTGCATACACCGGGGCCAAGGCTTTGGCTGTTCCTATCACCTCAACGATCTCAGGGGCCACATCTGGTGTGGCCATGGCGGCCACTTACGACAGCCTCATCTCCAATGTCAGGGGCTACCGCGCCGGAAAGGTGACCACCACAGCATGGACTGCCGAGCAGAAGGCTGACGTGGAGAACAAGTAGGGGTATACTCATCTTAGATGAGAAGCGATCGTGTCCAGGCGATGATTGAGGCTGTCCGGCAGGGGGGTACCCATGAGACAGTGGCGGAGCAGTTTGGGGTCACCCGTCAGGCGGTATGGGACGCCTGTCGGCGGGCGGGGGTGAGGAGTGTTCGCAGTCAGCTCCATCCCTGCTCGGTTCCTGGCTGTCCGCGTCGTACCTCTCGACCAGACAAATGTGGCTACCACGCCTTCTTGGAGCAGAAGAGGGAGGAGCGACGAGCAGCGGGAAGATCCAATCCACCGGTCCGTCGTCGAGACACCCATGGCACCCTGGCCTGCTACCGACATAGCCACTGTCGATGCGCCGAGTGTGTGGCTGCCCACAAGGCGTGGTGTGAACACCAGGACGAGGTCCGAGCCAGCCATCCCGAACGCATCCCCCATGGGACCCAGAGTGGGTATGGAAACTGGGGATGCCGGTGTGAGGCATGCGTCGCTGCCGGAAAGGCGTATTCGGACGCTCAGCGAGAACGAGTCATGCGAGAGGCCAAGGAGAACCCTGATCTCATCAGGCATGGCCGGTCATACGGCTATCAGTGGCAGGGATGCCGGTGTCCCGAGTGTGCCGCGTGGAGACGTCGAACCCAGGGCCTATACACCAAGAGGAAGAGAGATGCCCGATCCTAGGAACGTCTATCAGCGACTCCGTGACGTCCGGCTGGCGCTGGAGTCTCTGCCCAAGGCAGGGGTCTCGCCCGATGGTGGCTACAGTTATGTCCGATGGGACGATGTAGCGGGGCGGGTGGGGAAGTTGTTTGCCGAGAACGGGCTGCAGACGATCCCGGAGCTGGGGCCTCCCGAGTTCAAGGAGGTGGGACTGGACGCCCATGGGAAGCTGGTCTTCTCCACCAAGGTCTCACTCAAGCTGGACGTCATCAACGTGGACAACCCTGAGGACCGTGCCACGGCGATCTGGCATGGGGAGGCCCAGGACACAGGCGACAAGGGCATTCAGCAGGCGGGGACGTCAGCCACCAAGTATTGCCTCATGAAGCTGCTCCAGCTGTCCGGGGACAGTGACACCGAAGCCAACCAGACCCCCCAGGTGACTACCAGGATGACGCCGGAGGGGACGGTGCAGACGAGCCCATTGCCTCAGGCCCCTCTCTGTGAGGAGTGTCTACGGCTGGGGTTCACCTCCAAGCAAGGCAAGCAGCCCCGCATGTATGTGGGCAAGATCCACCCTGAGTGGGGTCCGTGCTGTAATGGAATTGACAGCCAGGGGAACTACCTCAACCACAAGGAGAAGCCCAAGGTCCCCAAGGTTCCCTTCGAGCCTGCGGTGGTCCACTCCTCGGAGAAGTTCGACCCGGAGCGGGAGTACACGGTGGGGGACGTCTGTCCCTTCGACCATGATGAGAGCCTGCACCCGGCCAAGTTCATTCTGGCCAAGGGTGGCCCACATCGGGGCAAGCTCCAGTGCAACGGAAAGCTCCATGGCCAGTGGGCAGACCACATCGCGCCAGCCCCAGCACCCGGAGAGAAGCGGTACGTCGCCGCCCTGGCCGATGGGGACATCGACCCTGACGAAATCCCTTTCTGATATGACATCCTCTTCCGAGTGTGACCTGAACGTCCTGGAGAGAATCCAGTGGCACCTGCAAGCGTGTCTGGTCGAGTTCGGGCGAGAGCCCAGCAAGATCATGCTGACCAAGCTGGAGGCCGCCCAGCTCGTGCAGGAGGTCTGTGGCGGGGTCACCTTGACGCTCAAGGGGGTGGAGGGGAATGAGGTGCTGTCGGTGACGGGAACCGAGGTGAGCTACGTGGTCTCCGAGACCACCCACCACTGCATCCCGGTGTGGGTCATCTGATGCCTGAGGCCATCGCGTACATCAACCCCGGGGAGATCGGGTACGTCCCTCTGGCTGAGGCCATCCTTCGTCGCTGGGAGGCAGATGGGACCAAGCCCACCGTGGAACTCTATGGAGAGCGCCTTGTCCAACTTGCCCGCGAGATCTACCAAGAACGTCAACGAGTACACCGTTATCCTGGTTGACCGAAATGTTCGACCAGAGCACTGGTGGCGCGAGCTACACTCGTACAGCGTCCTTGCCGCAGATGAGGAGCAGGCACGAACGAGAGGGTTGCAGCTCGCCAAGGAACAGCAACCCGGCCGGTACCGGGTGTTCGCGATCATCCAGCAGAGGAAATGACCAGCCTGGGTCGGAGACTGCCCCAGCAGGGTCCCGTCAAGGGACGGTGGGGGCATCATCATGACCGCAGCCGCAAAGCTGTGTTCCTCCGGTGCAAGGGGATCTGTGAGGCACCGGGGTGTTCGAGCACCCAGCTGGACTGGGCTCACCTCTTTGGGCGCAGGCATCTGATCGAGGAGCCCTGGTGCAGCAGCCCTGAACTCACCGCGGGGATCTGCCGCTCTCATCACCGGGCCATCGACCAGTACACCGACGAGCCCCTGAGACGCCTGCTGCAGTGGCGGGCGGTGGTGCGGCTGGCCGAAAAGCTGAACAAACCCGTCCCCAGCCAGGACATGGTGGATGCTGTTCAAGCCATCCGAGAGTTGATCGATGAAGCCATGGCAGAGTGGTAATGCAAAAAGAGCCCCCCACGGCTCTTGCGAGCTGTGGGGGGCTTCCGAAGAAGAGAAGCGCGTTACGCAGGGGTCGTGCTTGCAGCCCGCAAGGTCTCGTGCATGGCGACATCAATAGTCGCACGCTTGACGCCCGCTGCTACCAGCGCCTCCACCACCGCTGGGGTGTCGATGTGGCAGTATAGCGACCCCGACAACAGCCAGATTCCCTGCTCTGGCACATCCACGATAAGCATCTGGTCGTTCTCCATAGCTGGAATTGGGGCCGGGTCTATTCCCGGCCAGTAGTCGGCCACCAAACTCAAATCATAGCCAGTCTTGAGCGCCACGTAGTCGATGTATTGAACCGCAATCGCCCCGGGGATCTCATGCGGCGACCCGGAGTAGTCGGCTACCCACCACAGTGGCTGCGGCTCCTTGGCGGCATCGAAGATCGCCCGATATCCCTCGTACTCACTCAGGTTGCAGTAGCCGGTCGGATAGGCGTATCCATTGGCCCGGCGCAGGCGCACCCACGACAGCAGCTCCTCGCCCGTAACACCGTTGTCCCCAGCATCGAGGACGTCGCCTCGATTGTCGGCGGGCTCGCGCGCGATGACCACGATACGCGTGGTCGCCGGGAAACGCTTGGCCCAATTCTGCGGCGGCTCGTTGCTGCCATCGTCGTAGCTCGCCGCCATCTCAACGTCGTCAGGGATGTTCAGCGGATTGAGCGCGTCGTACATCGTCCTCATCGCGTCTTCCCTCCGAACAGTCCCTCATGCACAGCGCCGAGCAGACGGTACCACATGAGACGTACCCTCGCCCGCCACCCGAACAGGTGGGCCATGTACTCCTGGTATTCCCGATCGGTCATGCGATTCATCCTGCAGTCCCCAACAGAGCAGTGACGGCAGCCGTCAGCCCTACAGCCACCACCAAGATGGTAAACGTCTGAACGTAGGCCAGGGTGAGAGACACGTGCCCCAAGGTGGCCCGCTGCTCACTGATCCAGATAGCGGTCAGGAGCACAAGACAGGCACACAGACCATCGGCCTGCCACCCGTGGATGATGATGAAGGGCAGCACCGGGATGACGCTCCCGACAAAGGTGGCCAGCCCCATGACAGCCGCTCGTTGCTTGCTCCCCTTGCTCAGGAAGTCCCCACCTGCCATCGAGACAGTGGCTGCAATAGCCAGGCCGATCCCCGTGATGACCAGGGCCGCCGAATGATGCGAGAGCAGCGTGGCAACAACCACACCCATCATGCCAGTCAATCCATCGAAGCTTCCGAAGATCGCCTCAGCGATGTCGTCGTGGTTCACGGCAGCTGAACAGCAGGCGGGCAGCTGTCCGGTGGGACCTTGGCGCCCAGGCGCATGTCAGCGTCGGCGCTGTACTGGCACTCCAAGGCCAACTCATCCAAAGCTGTCTGGAATGCCAGAGTCGTCAGCTTCTGCTCCTGCGCAGTCTGGGCCTGAACCTGTCGCACCTCCGTCTGTCCATGGGCCTGACCCAGCAGGATCAGCACTCCAATCCCGGCGCTCCCAGCTCCCAGGGTGTCCAGGATCAGCAACAGGATCACCAGACGGATAGCGGGGTTGGTGTTCTTCATGGAGTGGGCTCCGTGTAAGTACCTTCCTTGCAGTTGAGAGTGCCATTGCCGTTCTTCTGGGTGTAGATCGCCAGCATCGAACAGACCGCATCCTCATCTGCAAACATCCGCGTGAACTGAGCATCCCGGGAGTTGCTGTGAGCATTGATCGTCTGGAGAATCTTGGAGTTGCTGGTGCTGGTCACCAGGATGCCGACGCTCACCCCCACCCCCAGCGCTCCAATGGCGTCCAGGACCAGGATGATGAACGCCAGTCGGGTGATCGGGTTCATGTGCTTCACAGGTTGATCTTCGTCTTGATGTGCTTCACATCCTGCTCGATCTGTTCCACCTTGGCCTTGATGACAACCTGCTCACTCCGAAGCGTGTCCATGTTGTCTTTCATGCTCTTGCCTCCGTTCTTCTGGAACTCCTTGGCGATATCGGTGATGACCGGTGCGACCTTGCCCAGATCGTCCACCGTGGTCACCATCCGTGAGAAGGGCACAAGGACGTTCCTCCACAGACCTCGGGTCAGGTACCCAAACAGGATGCAGGCGGCCACCGCGATGCCAACGATGTAGTACCACTGCTGGAGAAGCATCTACGCCACCTTCGTTTCCATCTGGCGACGCATCTCGTCGTGGCACAGATCGATCTTGGCCCGACTCTCCGCTGCGTACACCGCATCCTTCACGATGATGAGTTCATTGTTCTGAGCCCCTTCGCCGCTGGTGCTCAGGTTGGTACTTCCTCCGATCGTATAGATCCCATCGAGGACGAAGAGCTTGAGATGGTTGATCGCATGCTTGCGGGACTGCCCGATCACCAGGTTGTTGCCGATGACATCGTGCGGCCACATGGCAATCAGTTTGCGCTCCGCCACCCCACCTGCCTGCGTGCTGTCCAAAGCCAGCTGGACCGGCATCGTCACATCGTGGGCATGCTTGAGCAAAAGGCTGTTGACATCGTCATCGTCGTAACCATACATGGCAGCTGCCACCGAGAGGTGGGCGCTCTCCAAGACAGCCATCAGGGCGCTGTGGACGTCGTCATCGGGGGCGAAGAACCGCCGCACCGTGGCGGGATAACCGATCCCGAAGCTGCCGAACTTTTTGTACTGGCCCAGGTCCATCCAAGGGTCACTCATGCCCGCTT
>Ga0335072_10009823_pt1 | contig 13794 bp, 13 predicted proteins | sample Lox_Sample_21_FD_206725 | JGI IMG/M metagenome (GOLD analysis project Ga0335072, IMG submission 206725) | Soil microbial communities from Loxahatchee National Wildlife Refuge, Florida, United States - Lox_Sample_2.1 | ecosystem: Environmental > Terrestrial > Soil > Wetlands | place: USA...
CAGCACGTGGAGATTGTCGCGGGTTGGACCCAATATGTGGATGGAGACGCAGCTCAAACCTTGATCATGAGGGCCGAGTGTGCCATTCACGCGAACAAACAGGGCGGGAGCGCCGAGACGCAACGGGTTAAAGTTACGGTGTCGCTAGCGGGGAACAGGCCGGTCGGCAATGACAGCATCTCGAAGCTCAGACCGAGAGAACGCGAAGTATTCGAGTTCTTGGCGAGGGGCAAGGTGAACAAGGAAATTGCGGTCGCGTTGAATCTCAGCGTGAGAACCGTCGAGTCCTACCGGGCAAGCATCATGTCGCGATTGGACGTGCATTCCGCTCAGGACCTTGTGTTGTACGCCCTGCGCAACGGAATTGTTGATGTTGAAAGATTCTGAGGCACGTGACAGTGTTCCTTCTAAGGAGGATCGTATGCTGAAACCTTTGCAGATTCCGCGACAGGATGGGAAAGCGGATCTGCGACGAAAACATCCACATTTCCTCGTGACTGTGGCGTACTCCGACGGACTACTGTTCGAAAGAGTGTACAATAACTCTGCGAAGGCAAAGAAATTCGCTGAAAGACAACAACGGTCTCCGGTAGTTACCAAAACAAGTATCAGACAGATACGCTAGAGCCATCCATCGCAGTTCGTACCGGTTGAGTGATGGGGGCCAAAGGAGGTTAACCTTGGCTCCTGGCACAGGCAAGGGCGTGCCGGTTAGGCTTCGACAAGGCCATGCCGTATAGCCAGATGGATCAATTCCCCCATGGAATGCAGTCCGAGCTTCTCCATGACTCTACGCCGGTGTGCCTCCACGGTTCGCACGCTGATACCGAGGCCGGTGGCTATCTCCTTGTTCTTCCTGTTTGAAGCGAGGAGCCGCAAAACCTGAGATTCTCTGCGCGACAGGTGATAGAGACCTCCAGCGGTCCCGGGAGATTCTGCTGGCGAGATCGAATGGTCGTCCGTGGGGGGTTGCGCCGCAACCGGCAACGCGGATGGCTGAACCTTTCCAAGAAGCTCCATCGCGCCTGCCAGACATTGTTCCGCCAGCTTTAGCGGCTGCGGGTGGGCAGATTTTCTCTTGGGTCTTTGGCGGCGTCTTTCAGTCAAGCTCGTTTTCAAATAAGAGAGTTTGCCTATAAGACTAAACAACGACTCCTCCAGTTCCTTCTTGTCCGTCACTTCCACGACGATGGCACAAACCACGCACACCTTGTTGTTGGCATCCTTCACGGGGATATAGGACAAAATCCAATGTCCCATTTTTGGTTTTCTACGCAGCTTTGCCGCAGCTTCAAAAACCAGGCTCTCACCCGTACCGAATGCCTGCCGCAGCCGGGGTTCGAATTCATCGGCGGCCTGTCCCAGAATTTCGCGAACGGTCTTTCCGATGTGGGCTTCCGCGGAAACGCCGTTTGTGGAGGCCAGTACGCTATTTACGGCCCGGTATCGAAAACCTTCGTCGATCGCAGCCACCCCTACGTCCGTGGTCGCCAGAACGGGAAGCGAGAACGCGCTGGGGTTCGCTTCTGATTCAATCGCAAGTTTATAATGCAAGAACTCAGCGGTTGGTCTTCTGGCCACTCCTTGCCCTCCGGGATTCGCCGTACCCGCTTATACATAACTTTGGTAGTTTATGCTAGGTAAATTACGTACTTGCGCCGGAGCGAAGGGCAGTCTAAGACACCAACCGGGGCATCCAATCTGCAACGTTTGTTTCTGACCCCTCTACAAGAATGAAAGGCCTTAGCCCGGAGGACTTGAATGAACAATTTAGCGGTCTGCCAGAATTCGAGATGTCGGCTCGTGCTGCACCGAGGCCAAAAGCGGAATGGGTCCGATTTGGAAGTCGCGTTGAAAGACTGCCCTCTGTGCGGCTCCAGGTGGTCACGCCTTTGTCCACATTGCAAAGCCCCCCTGAATCTGGTTTTCAAGAATGGACTTCCCCCGAGCTGCTCGTCATGCGGACGCACCATGCGGCCAAGAGCACCTCGTGTTTATGAAGCTTGCCTGAACAGGGCGCCTCAGCTCGCGCGCTCCTCCTTATCGGCAGCGCGTTAAGTGTCCATAGCAAGCTGCCAGGTCCAGTTTCCATCGGCCAGGTTGAGGGATGTCTGCGCTGTCAGCCGTCCAAGAGGCTTGGCTTTGACATCGAAGGTGTCGAAAGGCCGACGGGAACAGGCGAATGTAGCGAGGAAGTGGAAGACATGTTAGAGAGAACCAGAAAGAATCGGGACGCAATCTCGGCACTGACCGTTGATGAGTTTTGTTTCGTATGAAACGGCGCCACATCGCGTGCAGACGGCCACGGGCTTAAGTCTCGCGCTTCCGGTGTCTCTCGTTTCTGGTTCTGCGACGACGGCCTTCGTTTCAGATCGACTCTGACTCCGGCACGAGTGCGCCGGTGGAGGCGGCAACTCGCTTTCCTTCACGGGCGTCCTCGGCCAGTCGAAGGAACAGGAATCGCACACGTATCGAAACAGATCCGAGACAACCTGGTTCTTTTCAAGTGGCCTAGGCCCTCATCCAGCTTGGTTCAGCTGCTCATCTTACGACAGCGTTTAGCCCATTCAGCCATCGCGATGCCGCGCGGTCTCCTCACTGAACGGTCGTTCTGCGTGCGTTGGCCTGCTTTTCTAACCGTCTTCAGGGATTGGGAGCCGCGGGACTTGTCCGAACTTACCAGCCATGTTCCGTTACTTCCGGTTTGCCCGTAATACGCCAAGCAGGTTGGCAGACCCGGGAGCCGGATCGTTTATCGGTGCAGGGAGAGGACCGGGTATTCGCTCCGAGTGAGTATTCCGGTGGAACATTGCGCTTGACGACCGACACGGATAGCGGTAGATATGTGGAGCTGCTATATATGGGAGCCATGGCATCCAATCTCGAATGGAAGAAGGGCAGCGCTGAGCTGCTGATCCTCTCGGTGCTGGAAGCACGGCCGCGTCACGGGTACGAAATCAGCAAAATCATCGAGCAGAAATCGGAAGGCAAGCTGAGCTTTCACGTAGCGTCGCTCTATCCTTTGCTCTACCGGCTGGAGAACCGCGACTGGCTGAAAGGCCACTGGGTGGAAAGGGCGGGGCAGCGGCGGAGGCGCTATTACCGGCTGACGCGCGCGGGACGAAGAGTGCTCGCATCGCAGCAGCAGGGCTGGCAGCAATTCGTCGAAGCCGTGAACCGGATTACCGGCGGCGTCACGGAGGCTGAAAATGTCTGAGTGGAAAGAAGAGATCTTGCGGAGACTCGCACCGCTGAAGCTGACGGCCACCCGCGAAGCGGAAATTGCGGAAGAAGTAGCGCAGCACTTGGAAGATCGGCATGCAGAATTTCTGAGCGCCGGGAAGACAGAGGAAGAAGCGCGGCGGCTGGTACTTGCGGAGACCAGTAAGGGGGATTTGCTTACGCAAAACCTGAAACGGCTGGAGAGAGAAGCACAGCGAGACGTCGCGTCGTTTGGCGGGGGAAGCCGGGTGTTCTTCGGCGGCCTCGTCGAAGACATTCGCTACGGTGTGCGCATGCTGGCGAAGTCGCCAGGCTTTGCGGCGATCGCCATCCTTACTCTGGCGCTGGGGATTGGAGCGAACACAGCGATCTTCAGTTTGTTTGATTCGGTGCTACTGCAATCTCTGCCTGTGCACGAGCCCGCGCGGCTAGTTTTCTTCACGCACATCACGGGTGAGGGCACATCGAGCGACGATCTCCCGCCCACCGGGCAATGGAAGCTCTATTCCTACGAATCCTACGAGTACCTGAAGAAGCAGTCGCTGCCGTTTGAATCGCTGGCGGCAGTGCGCAGCGGAGAAGATACTGTGTCAGTGCACCTCGCGGACTCCGACGCGCAGGCGCAGCTTCAATCGGCTCACCTCGTGTCCGGAAATTATTTCGAGACCATGGGAGTTTCAGCGATGCTGGGGCGCACGCTAGAGCCGAGCGACGATGTGCCGAGTGCCACTCCGGTGGCGGTGGTCAGCTACGGCTATTGGAAACAGAGTCTGGGCGCAAGCCGCGATGCGGTAGGGAAGGTCGCCGTTGTCAACGGCTTGCCGATCACAATCGTGGGCGTGGCTCCAGCGGATTTCTTTGGTGAGCGCGTGCGCCGTCCCGTAGATTATTGGGTCCCGCTGAATTTCCAGCCGCAAATCGAGTTGCAGGCTTCGTTGCTGACGCAAAACGACACCTATTTCCTGACGTTGATCGGCCGGCTGAAACCCGGTGCGACGCGCGAGCAAGCGCAGGCGGCCTCCACCATTGCGTTGCGGCAATTCCTGACGAATAAGGAGGGCTCGAAGCTAAGCGAGGACCGCCGGAGGCAGATAGGAAGCAGCTCGGTGGAGTTGGTACTCGGTGCAGGTGGCATTTCTCGATTGCGGCAACTGTATTCGCAGCCGTTACACGTCTTGCTGTGCGTGGTGGGCCTGGTACTGCTGATCGCGTGCGCCAACGTAGGCAACTTGCTGCTGGCGCGCGCGGCAGCGCGAGGCGCCGAAATTTCGGTGCGCATGGCGCTGGGGGCAACGCGCAAGCGGCTAATCCGCCAGTTATTCACGGAAAGTATCTTGTTGGCCGCAATCGGCGCCAGCTGCGGAGTGCTGCTGTCGCAGTGGGCTGTAAGATTCCTGACGCTGGTCATCAACAAGAATTCTCCCATCAAACCGCAGCTCAACGCACCCGTTCTGTTTTTCACGATCGGAGTAACGCTGATCGCAGGAGTTCTGTTTGGGCTGGCACCGGCGCTGTTCGCTCGCCGAGTGGATCTGGTAACGGCGATCAAATCCGGGAGCCGCAGCGTGGTGGGAGTTTCATCGAGAAAAATCGGCACGTCGCAAATCCTCGTGGTCACACAAATCGCGATGTCGCTTGTACTAGTCGTGGGCGCGAGCTTGCTAGCGCGCAGCTTGATAAATCTGGAGCGTCTGCCGCTAGGATTCGAACAGGATCATGTTCTGCTGGCCAGCGTTAATCCGCAATTGGCTGGATACAAGCCAGAAACCGTGGTGGGTTACTACGAGAAACTTTACGATCGGCTTAACGGGCTGGCTGGCGTTCGCAGCGTCACTCTTTCGGACTACACACCTTTTAGCGGGACGAGGTGGCATCAAAACCCGACCATTCAAGGATACGTGCCAAAACCGAACGAGAACATGCAGACGGAAACCGTCGACGTCGGCCCCGACTATCCTGAAGCATTGGGCATGACGTTGCTGCAAGGCAGGGAAATCGGAATGCGGGACGGACCGGGCGCTCCGCTGGTCGTGATGGTGAATGAAACGTTTGTCCGCCGTTTCCTGGGCGATGGGAATGCCATCGGCCGAAGGCTTGGCTTTGAGGGCTCGAAGACCGGGGCGGATTACGAAATTATCGGCGTGTTGAGTGACGCGCGTTTCGACGCACCGGGGGAGTCTGAGGCGATTGACCCTATGATTTTTGCGGCGCTGCTCCAGGACAAGAACCTCTCTGCGGAAGTCGTGCTGAGAACTGCCGGCGACCCAAGCGCGGCAAGCGGGGAGTTGCGGCAGGCGGCAGCGGAGGTGGATTCCAATGTGCCCATCACGGGCGTGCAGACTTTGTCCGAGCAGGTTGCTGGGAACTTTGACGAACAGCGGCTGACTTCGCAGTTGGTGGGCTTCTTCGGGGGGCTGGCATTATTGCTGGCCTGCGTGGGCTTGTACGGCGTCGTGTCACAGGGTGTGGCGCGACGCACCAATGAAATTGGCGTGCGCATGGTGCTGGGCGCGCAGAGCGGCGATGTGTTGCGCATGGTGCTGGGTGAAACGATGACGATGCTGGCGATCGGGCTGGCCATCGGCATCCCAGCATCTTTCGGCGCGGCAAAATTGATTTCCAGCCAGCTTTTTGGATTGCAAGCGAGGGATCCATTGTCGCTCGCGCTGGGTGTTCTGATTCTCGCCGCGGTCGGCACGCTGGCTGGTTACTTGCCCGCGCGGCGGGCTTCTCATGTGGCTCCGACAACTGCTCTGCGCTACGAGTAGCTCATGGCTCTCAGAGAGGCATGAGATGACGCAGCGTTTGTACAGCCGAGTGGCGATGGACGTCGACTTACTCTGGCGCTGCACGAGTGCTCGGCTACACCGAAGTTATCCCAAGACGGAGTTGTTGGAAGTTTAAGCAGCATGCTGACCTTGAGATGTGGATTGTTCATTTATTCAGGCGTCCTGAGCGCTTGCCACGGATCCCTAGAGCAGGAATTTGCGGTCCCTCATCGAGTTCGTTTTGCAGCTTCCTCTCTAGCCCGACAAGATCTAGCCGCCATTGCCCCACCAGCATCCTTGTCTTGGCCGCATTGTAGCCAAGCAGCCGCGCCAGCTCGCAGATCCTGGCGCACAGTTCTGCATTCCCTGGAGATTGAATGATCGCACCGGTCTGCTCTTCCAACAGGTTCTTGTTCTGAGGGTAGAACTCGTCCGCGATTTCTGGGGCACGTTCTGCTTCGCTCTCCCGCACCACAAACGGCCTTCGCTGTTCACCAATACAAGGTTGCCGCGTTTCAATAAGGAGCCTCGCTGGCTGGGCCGTATCAGTGCCGAGACTCTTAAGCGTTGTGCGTCCGATCTCAAGGCTCAGGATGGGGACAACGGAACTTTCCCACTCTCCGAATTGTCCTGGATGCCAACGAAGCATCGGAGTGACCTTTAGGACGGCTTTCACCCACTTCAATCGGCCCTCGTTCCACTCGTGCAGTTGAGCCACCGCATTCGACAAATTGGGGACTGACGTCTTGCTCCCGGTGTGCAGTCGGCAGATGGCACCTAAGCTAGGGAATTTTTCCAGGATGAAATAGAGATCGGCCGAAGGGCCACATTTGCCACTCCCCAGTTCGGGGCAGCCTTCGCCACAACCTTCGATAGGTTGCCCTTTCATCGGTCCATCCACATATTTGTGATTGCCCGGCCATGATTCCCCCTCGGGGTGCTCTCTTGTCCTTCGCATTGCCTGCATTTCGTAGCGCTGCGCATCGCCGTTCGAAATCCGCAACAGCTCTCCATGGCACAGACGGCCTTTCCTCGTCCAGAGAGCGTATTCCGAAGGACAAACTTCTCGGGGGTCATCATGCAGGAAGATTACTTCCAATTCCGTCGGCTTGTCTCCGTAAACTTCGGCTATATCAGGCGCGGCCTCCCAATACACCGTTTCTTCCCGCACAGTCCTCCGTTTAAAAACGAAATGAAAGAGCGCCCGTGGACTACCGTTCTCATCATCGGGCGCCGGGCCCTCCCCGATGGCAACCTTAATCGTTACCGGGAGTTTCTCGAGGGCCATGCCGTTTTCATCATGGGTTAATCCAAGAATGCCCATTGGACCTCCTCGTTAGGATTTCGGACGTAGATTGAAGGAAGAAAAGACGGCGGGAGACAAAGACAGGCTTGCAGGGGGACGGGGCCGACCCGGACGGAACTACAATGGGCAGGCCCTTCACGCTGTTAGTTTCGGTTCTTGTTCTCGACCTTGTTCAGAAAAAGCTCCAACTGTTCCAAGTCACTAGTACGTCCTGCGGCCTTTTTGTTGACGATCAGGTCGCTAAGCGAAATGAAATGCACAGGAATGCCGAAAAATGAACTTGCCACCCGCTTTTGCCAAGCTTCGACAAATTGAATACCACTTATTCGCGTCAAAATATCGATTCGCACAGGGGCGACGCCAATCTGATACGTCATGTCGTCGCTTGCGAAGTCCTCGGGACCCAATCCGTCTTTCTGTAACGGTGCTCCAAATTCGGCGAGGGCCTCATAGACCTTCGCAGCATTTTCCGGCGAGTTCCGAATCCACACATCGAGATCTTTTGTAAATCGCGGCTCGGTATACTTCATGACAGCGTAGCCGCCAACGATCAGATATTCAGCTCTTTTCCCGTTGAACGCGCGTAACAGTTCTTTGAAATCGGGGCTTTCTGCCATGCTTGAACTCCTCGGCCGCTAACACCATTTCCCAAGCTGCACGGAAGATTGACTCGTCACCTTGTTCCTGCCAAAACTCGATGTCAAAGGTGCGATCAGGAAACCCGCCCCGAACAACTCGAGTCTTCCAATCTCGTTGAGTATTGGCCATACCCTCTCCCCGCGGTTTCGCGCGCAGACACCGGCAAGCGGTAATGCGCTTTTCCTCCATATCATATCGAACCGCCACCATGGTCGGGTCGAATGATACCTCTGTTGAGACGTATTGGTCCTCAGAGAACGGCCTGCTGTTCTTGGGTCAGTATCGCCTGACTTGTGGAACTGCGGCAAGTCAAGGTCAGAATAGTTTGAGTTGGCTTTCGGGAACCCTTTCACGTCGAGAGTTCTCGCGACGAGGAGCAATGACTGGTATCAACTGGCTGGTTGGCATCCTGGTCGTCTCCGGGATGGGTTTGAATTCTTGCTCAGGTTGCGTGGAAGCACTTTCCATGTCTGCCGGTCTTACCGCGAACACCTCTTCCTGTTTCTTCTGCAACGCGGCCCAGACAGCGTCCGCCCGCTCTCCGATTCCTTTCTTGGTAACAAGCTCGCGCGCCATGGCCATCAGAATGTCATCTTCATCGTTGATGGCTTGCAACCCCTCCGAAGAAAACTTCCCCTCCATGGCCAGGGAGACCAGCAGCTTCCTCCCCATCAGCCGTAAGCAGCTCTCCTGCATCGTGTCGGCGTAGTGCAGGTATTTCACCTTTACCGGGAGACGCTGCCCGATTCTCCAGCTCCTCCGGCTCGCCTGCCGAAGCACGTAGATCGAATATCCCGTCTCGTAAAACAAAATCGTGGGAAACTCGATTAGGTCGAGGCCAGTCTGCACTAATTTTGGGTGGCAGATCACAGCCTGCACCCCAGCGCGTAGTTGGCGCTCATACCAGCCCTCGCGCGTCTCTGGAGGTACATCGGTGGTCAGCACAGCGACGCGGATTCCCTCGTTCAAAAGGATCTGTTCCAGTCGTCGAGTCACATCTCTCTTTTGCGTATATACGGCATAGATCTGGCAGCGGCGGCCACACACCAACTCTGCTTTCACTTCCTCCACCAGGCGGCGTTCCTTCGCATAGACTTGGTCCTCGCTCAAATCTGGCGTAGCCGATATGAGGAACTTTTCTCGCCGCTGTGTTTCAGGGTTAAAGTCCCACCCATACAAAGTCCCCAAGTGAAACGGCCGGTCCGGATAGAGCAGGAGGGCATTCAACGCGACGCTCATTACGGACTGATTTCCTCGATGTTCCTTCAGGGCCTTTTTCACGTTCTCCTCAAGCTTTTTGTAGGCTTCCTTCAAGGACGGGTCCATCTCGACGCTAACGACCTCCTCCCGATAGGGGGGCAGCGCCTCGGAAATATCTTCGAGCGAAATGAACGCTCCAAGGCTCATTAGGAAGCGACCAAAGAGGAGGGGCGAGGCTCCTGGTCGGCGGCGAACCCGTTTCGTTGCGCGCGCTTCCGAGCAAGCGTTGTCCGCTGGCTCGATTACAGTGATCTTTTCGAGCAGCCCGTAGGTTTCCGTGAACCTTCTCACGCCAGCTGCCCCATACTCAAACCCCTCTTGCACCATCCTGGCCGGAAGCATGCGGAAGAGGATGTTGAAGACCTCATCGGCGTAGCCTCCGAGCAGCGTCCCGGTCAGGACGACAGTGCGTTGCGCGCATCCTGCAAGCGTGCCGAGCGCATTTCCCTGAGCGGTATCTCCTTTCAACTCGTGCACTTCATCTGCAATGGCGTAGTCAAAGAAATCCGGCATGTAGCGGCCGATGAAATCCACAGGAGCGAAGCGCCGGATTTTCTTCCCATCCGCCTGCCACAACGCGCTGTACAATGCCCGCCGCGATTTCCTGGATTCGTCGCCATTCTGCCCGCCGAGGATCTCACAGAGCTTCGCCTTCTTGAAGTCTACGGACAGGAGCCGCTCTCCATCCTCTTCAAGGTAGATCGGACAGCCTGTGTCGGCGTTCACGACAGACCCTTGGTATCGACCGCAGTGGGCCCGTCCGTACGCGTGGCGCCAGAAGTAGCTGAGCTTTCCGCGATCACGCCCCACAATGAACAGAGCCGGAAATCCGCAGATGGAATCCCACCGCTGGCGTGCAGTGCGTGCCGTTCTCCGCTGCCGCAACTCCGTGAGTGTAGTGCGCACCCCTTCCCGAATGATTCGACCATTGCGCAACCTGACTTCGTTGACGCCTGCACGCCCAACGGAACTCGTCGGAGTTCGGAGCCCGTCGATGAAGAAAACGCGCACACGAGGCAAAGTTAGAAATGCTTCTCGCGCCCACTTCTCAACCAATTGGGGCGGAACCATGGCCAGGGCCGTAAATGGCTTGCCGTCACTATGTGCGTGGACAGCGCCTAGGGAGATCAGTGTCTTTCCAGTCCCACACTCCGCGATTACCGCCGCGCCCCGGGCCTCGTTCCAGCGCTTTACCACGCCCATCATGGCGAGCGTTTGTGCAGGAAATGGCTTGCGGAGGAGTTGACTGGTGAGCGGCGAAGCTGCGTCGTCAAAGCCGTGCAGCGGCGGATAAGTCTGAAGAATCCGCGCACCAAGCTCGGGGGCCCACGCGCGCAAGTACTCGTTGATGTCTTTCGGTAGTTGCATAGACCTTCCTCACGATTTGTTTGGTCGAAGCAAGGAGTTGCAGTCTTGAGTAGAGGGAGACGAACAAGTTCAAGCGGGAACGACTGCCAAAACGCTTTGGTTCCAGGCCAAGTGCCACTTAGTCGGGCCAGCCGGCTGTTTCCTGGAGAGTTGCCCCGTGGTCAGTCCAGTATCGGTGCCAAGCGCGGAGATCACTGCCCACAAGCCGACTTCGCAGTACGAATCCGAGGATCATGACGTGTGAGTCTCCTGGCACCACTGCGATTACGCCCTACCACCGACCCCCAGTGTTGACCGGAGTGAGCGCGTCTGCCTATACCGTCCAGGAAAGACTTTTCTCAGTGCACCAGTTGTATCGGAAGTGTGTCTTCCTCCGAATATGACGAGCCTTCATTCCGCAACCGCTGCGGTCTCCTCCAGCTCATCAGGCTGTGTCCACATCCGGATCATGGTCGGCGCCGCCAACACCAGCGCGACCAGCCAAGTCACCACCACCGCGGTCATAGCGAGGGCAGTCCGTGTGACCCCAAACGGCCCAAACAGGCAGACCGCCCAATACCCCATTAAAAACAAGGACAGCGCGGGGCCCAGCAATCGGTACGCGGCTCCCTGCGCTCTCAGGCACATCTCGGCCTCATGCTCGTCCACCTTCACACGGCCAAAGAGTCCATCCCGGACCGCCCGCTCAAAGAGATCCCCACGCTGCTTCTCCTTTAGAGCTTCGAACTCCGCGCCATACTCGATCACCGCCCGGTCCTCCAGCGACACCTGTGCGAACCCGATCCGGAGCGCCCGGACCGCCAGCGCCATCAAGACCGTCAGCAGGGCAACGCTCATCAGCCCAGCCCAGGGATCGAGATGCACCACCCACAGGCTCACCGCGATCTCAAACGCCAGCACTGGCACCCACAACAACGCCATCAGCCGCCGCGTCCGCCGCTTCTTTCCGGTCCGCGACATCTTGCGGACCTTCGTCCACTCCTCTGGTCCCAGGGTCCCCGCCTTCACCGGAACAAACCAAAACCCGATCTTCTTCCAGAACCAGCTCCGCTTTTCGTTTGCCGCCATCTTAGGCCTCTCTCTTGTGCGCTTCGTACACCTGCTCGCTCAAAGTTCGAAACGGTCGAGGCGAGAAGACAGCCTCCACCGGCAATGCAAAGTGTTCGGCGATCTTGAAGGCTAACTCCAGCGACGGCGTGTAGTCCCCTCGCTCTAGAAACCCGATCGTCTGCGGATTCACGCCAACCGACGAAGCCAGAGTCGCGCGAGATAATTTTCTTTCGACCCGAAGCACTGCGATGCGATTATGAAGCGACATGATGCCTTTATAAATCAAAACATTGTGTATACGCAACAACAAAATCTCAGAAGGCAGCGAGCCGCAAAATGCTGCCAATCCCTGTCAGCTTGGTTCGGTGCCGGAAAACGAGAGGCAATGAAACCCTGATCCGTAATCCTTCTCGAGTTACTCAAGTTGAGGACTTACCGCTTCATCCAGGATCGGGACGGGAAGGGTGCAACAACGAGGAGCAGACTCCGTAATGAGTAATGGGAAACGCGCTCGTGGCGACCGGTATCCAGGATTTTCTGCTGCATGGAAATCATTCCCGCGTCTTGAAGTCGCTCATTTGAAGTCGGCTGCAGACTCGATTTCCAAGAAAGTGTTAGGCAACTGCCAAGAAATTGATCCGTTCTCTTCCGGTATTCTGATGAGACGGCCTTTCAGGGCTCTGCCAATCCATTGGAGAAACGTCTGCTTGTTTCCTTTGACCAGAACGGGTGAACATCCAAGCCCGAGCAACGGGGAAATCGCTTTTCGTTGACTAAGCTCGCGCATAAACCATGGAGCCCACTGCGCCACCACGGGAAGGCCATACCGCGAGGCAACGCGATAAAGCACGAACACGGGATCGTCGGCGCACAGAATAGTTCGGGGGCCTTCACGGTCGGTACCAGGTTTCGTCTTGGCTAACTCGGCAGACACTGCCACCAAGTGCCGGGCTGGACGTTTCCTACCTGAAACCGCGACGCTCCCGCGAAAGCATTGGGCCTCGAGACCAAGAGAGGCCGCTATGGGCATACCACCGGGGAGTTGAATATGGAACACCGCACTCTCGGTCACTGCTGCCCACAGGGCACCGATTTCGGCATCATCACCGATCATCGACACCAAGTGGGCGGCAGCCTGACTTCGTTCATCTTTTGCGGTTTCCAGGACGACGCGGTCAGTGTGAACCCGGACGCGAGTAGTAGTGTCTTTCGTGCGCTTGATGAATTCCAGCGTTCCAAAACGCTCGTGTGCGTTCTGCATTTCCGCTTCCTCCAACCAATAGATATTCGAATTCACATTTCTAATCGGGGGCTGGACACGACTCTCAGGGAATGGGGGCGATTTCACTTCGTGGAAGTGCGGGGGGAATTCTGGTTGGGGGAACTGGTCTCGCGCAACGTGGGAGAAGCCTTGTGCACCACGGCTCTCTTGATCGCAGCCACAGCCATTGAATAGACGGTCCAGTATTTCCGTGCGCCATCCAACTCTGAGTCCCGGATCACACCGCCACACTCGACACGGACAGCGGGATAGTTGCTTTCATGAAGAGCTTCGGAGTGATGCCACTGTTTGCCATCTGAGACAATAAGGTGATCTCCGTAAACACCCCGACACGAGCTGCCGCAAACCAGAAAAGGAATGCCTGTCAACGCGGTTAGCTCGTCATAATGTCCATAGTTTGCCTGCTCATCCACCATTACGACGGCGCCTGGGATTTCTTTTCCATCCGCTGACAGCGCCTTCGATTCTTCCAGGCCGTAGCCCATTTTCTCGAACACGTCTTTATCTCGCTCGGCACAGACGAGTGTTGAGTAACAGCGCTCACCCATGATTTGCCTCCTGTCTCGGCGGACGAATTACTTGAGGCTGGTGATCTCTCCTGCGCAAAAGACCAACGTCAGCTCGTTCGAGAATCGCTCTTTCTCTCGAATGATCGTTTTCCCGTCTTCCTCTTCTTCTGACCTGTCCACCAATTTGATCGACTGCCAGTGCGCGATGTGCCGCATCTCACCGTCCCCGAAGATCCCGTTGAGCATTCCGGCCGTGCAGAGCAGTCCGACGTGGCCCCCGTGCAGAGGCGTTAGTGGGCGGCCGGTCACATCTGCCTGCTGTGCGAAGAGCACCGCGGAAGCCTGGCGATAAGCCGACGATTTCGGGAGTAGGTCTTCTATTAGGTCCAA
>Ga0335072_10009824_pt1 | contig 13793 bp, 12 predicted proteins | sample Lox_Sample_21_FD_206725 | JGI IMG/M metagenome (GOLD analysis project Ga0335072, IMG submission 206725) | Soil microbial communities from Loxahatchee National Wildlife Refuge, Florida, United States - Lox_Sample_2.1 | ecosystem: Environmental > Terrestrial > Soil > Wetlands | place: USA...
ATGCGTTGGACCAAGGAGCTATGACCGGCTGGATGCGGCGATCGCGGCAACCCTTGAGGGATTGCCGAGGAACGCGCGCGTGGCCTTGATTCCCGAAGGGCCCTACACGTTTGCGCGGGCCGAGGCGCCGGTTGCAGCAAACGCCTGATGGGCTATTGCTTTTCTGACGTCAGGTAGACCACCACTCCGCTGACGAGAGCGAGCGTGGCCAGCACTGGCAGCAGCAGCACGAGGTTGCCGCTCACCGGCCACCATGCCGGGATCAGCACATCCAGGTGAAGCTCGCCCACCAGCGATGCCGCCCATGCCGCCAGGTGGAACCCGTTGCGCGTGGCCCATACCAGCGCGCCGGCTCCCACCAGAATCAGAACCGCGAAGGCGAAGATCTGCGCTCCAACAATGGGTTGACTCACACGTTCGATGGCCGCATTGCGCCGGCGCAGCTGGGCGCGCCACCACAGCACCCCGGGGGATTGGATGGGCACAGCAGGAGCGGTCACAGTTCGCGCCCGCTGGAACGTCTGGGTGACGAGGGCGAGGTCAGAACAGGTGCGGCAGCCGCGGACATGGTCGCGCAACTCTGCCGCCACGCCGTCAGGCCACTGGCCCAGACGAAGCGACTGGGCAACCTCTTTTTCGCGCGGACAGGAGAACGGGCTCATGAGTCCCTCCCCGGTTCGCGCCGCAAGAGGGTTGCGGCCTTGCGCCGGGCGCGAAACAGCAGCAGGCGAATGCTTGCCGAGGCCAGGCCGGTGACCTCGGCGATCTCGCGATGCGAGTACCCCTCGGCATAAGCCAGCCACAGCAGTTGCCGATCGCGCGGGCGCAGCTCGGCGAAAACCGGGCCGAGCATGGCATGGGACTCAAACTGGGCCGAATGATCCGCGGCCGCAAAAAACTCTTCGGGAACGTCGTGGACTGACGCCGCGCGCGGACGCCGCCAGTAATCGCGCAACAAGTTGGTTGCAATTCGAAACAGGTAACGCCGCGCTGCCACTTCGCCGTCATTGGGGTGGTCCGCACAAAGAAAGCGGACGTAGCTCTCCTGCATCAGGTCGTCGGCGAGCGCCGGATCGGCCGAAACGCGCGCGAGGTAGGCCCACAGGGGACGCGCCGACCGCTGATAGAATCCGGCGAACGCCTCGCTATCCATGTCCCGGCAGGCCGGCGCCCCGGCAGCAAGCGGCGCATCGCCTGCAAGAACATTCGGGATGGTCGATTCGAACGGCATGGAACGGCGTTTCCTCACTGTCTGCTCGCTCCCGCGTGCTCATTACCGGTCCTTGAAACCAGTGGGTGAGCCGTAGGGCGAGTCGAGCTTGTTGGCCGCGGAGCCATCGGGCATGAGGCCGAGACGTCCGGCCAGAACCCAGGTGGTCCCTGCGCTGATGATAAATCCAATGCCGGGCATCAGGATCACGGTGCCGAGCACGAGCATGGGGATCTCCATGTCCGGGCTGGCATGCCGCAGCAACAGGCATCCGATCCCGAGCAGCACCATCACGATGCCGACCTGCAGCGGCGTAAGCACGCGGGCGACTGCATTAGGTACGCGCTGGCCCGATTCAATGTTCACGGGAATCGGCGCGGCCTCGAGGAACTTTCTGCCTGCTTCGGTTTCCATGTACGAGGCAAGCTCCTGGTTTGAGCCGAACCGCTCGATCAGACGGCCATGCACTTCGCTCTGCAGCTTGGAAACGCGATTCCAGCGGCGATTCTCGAGGAAGACCTTGGTGAACCAGAGAACCGCGACGAGGAAGGCGGCAAAGGCGAGGAGCGGGGGCAGGTTGTTCATGAATTCCATCCAAGGCGACCTTTCCTGGGCGCGGTAAACGTCCGGCCATACCTCGCGCTCGAGGGCTTCGTCGGGACTGCCATCGCTGTGGTTGAGGTGCGAGAAAAGGTAGAACCCCGGATTGCGCGCGACCTCGGGATGCGAGGCGAGGAACGCAGCCAGTTGCGGATTGTTGCGCGAAACATACTCCTGGTCAGAGAGCAGCGACGGGTCGTGCCCGACCACAGTGGTCAGCGTCGGGCTCAGGCGCAACAGCTTGATCAGTTCGCTTTGCGTCGCGGCAACGTCGGCCTCATTCGGTACCGGCTCGATCTGCACCTGCGGAGCCGGTTGCTTGGGCGGCGCGGGCCGGGTCTGGGCCAGAGCCAGGCACCCGAAAAGCAGTGCGGATGTTGCGAGAACGGCGGAAAGCCGGGATACGGAACGGTATTGCATTTGGATTCCCCTCGATCAGAAATCAGGTGATTTCTGCCTGTACAACGATCGAGGGGAAGGGATGGTTAACAAGTGCACAAATGCAGATCCTTCACTGCGCGGCGCTCGGTGGAGGATGACAGCGCTGAAGTGGAGGCGGATCGCCCAGACCAATGAGCGACCGCCTAGCTTCGGAACTGAACGTTTTCAAGGGCACAGCTTGAGCTGTGCCGCAAGGGATCGGAAATGAACGAGCTTCAGCCGCTGCGGGACGGTTCCCGAGCCATTCGCAACGGACTCCCGATCCGGTGTTACTGGTCGGTCTCGGACGACATCGACGGCGGCGCGTCCCCGGGAGCGGTTCCCCATTTCGTATTGGGATGGTCGCCCATCTCCAGCACCAGCTCGCCGCCGTTGGCAATATCGCTGTGCCGGAACCAGGGCTTGTCGAGCGGCCTGCCGTTCAACGTGGCCGACTGGATGTACTTGTTCTGCGCCGATGCGCCATGCGCCACGATGGTGAAGACTTTGCCGTTGCCCATGCGTAGATCAGTCCGGGTGAAGAGCGGGCTGCCGATCTCATAGACAGGACTGCCGGGGCAGACCGGGTAAAAGCCCATCGCGCTCAGCACATACCACGACGAAGTTTCGCCGCCATCGTCGTCGCCCGGAATGCCCAACGGGCCGTCTCCGTACCAGACGTCCATCAGCTGGCGGACGCGGAACTGCGTCTTCCATGGCTCGCCGGAGAAGTCGTAGAGATAAGGAATGTGGAAGCTGGGTTCGTTGCCCTGCGCGTAGAGCCCGACAAGGCCGGTCGCGTCAGGGAACTGGCCGAGGAACGCAAATTTTGATGTGTCGTACTGCTCAACGAAGAGGCGGTCCAGCTTGTCGTTGAACTTGTCGCGCCCGCCAAACAGGTGGATGAGGCCCGCGACGTCGTGCTGCACGCCGAAGGTGTAGAGCCACGCATCCACTTCGGTGAAGTAGTCGCGTCCGCCCTGGCCGCCGCCCAGCTTGGGATCGAAGTGCTCGACCCACGCGCCATCCGCGCTCTTGGGCGCCATGAAGTCGATCGCCGGATTGAAGACGTTCTGGTAATTGTGAGCGAGCCTGGTGAAGTAAGCCGCATCCTGGGGCTTGTTCAAGGCAGTTGCAAGCTGGGCCACCGCCCAGTCGTCATAGCTGTTCTCGATGGTGACGGAAACGGCCTGGCGGCGTTCGCCGGTCACCGCGGGCTCCGTCTCCTGCTCGCCCCATTTGAGCGCCGGAAAAAATCCCTTGTCGAAATAAACGTGATCGAGCGGCGTGAGCGGCGCGCGGCTCCACGGCAGCAGCGTGGTTTCCGTCGCATTTTTGCGCATCGCGGCAAGAGCCTCTTCGGCGTTGAAGTCGCGATAGCCCTTGGCATAGGTGTCGAGAATGAACTCGGCCGCGTGGTGGCCGATCATCACCGCCTGCTCACCCGCGACCGACGGGAACGACGGCATCCAGCCGCTCTGCTCGTACATGCGCAGGTACGAGCGCACCATGTCCTCCTGCCCCTTGGCGTCGAGCAGAAGCTGAAGAGGATGCAGGGAGCGGTACGTGTCCCAGAGCCCGTCGTCGATGTAGAAGTCGTGGCCAGCGGCGTCGTGTACCGTGTGGTCGTAGCCGCTGAAGTATTTGCCGTCCTCGGTGATATCGGTCATGCGGCCCAGCGAGCGGTAGAGAGCGGTGTAGAAAATGGTGCGCTGGCGATCCGTACCGCCTTCCACGTGAATTGCCCCGAGAGCCCGGTTCCACTCGGCGCGCGCATCGGCCTTTACCTTGTCGAAGCCCCACGCGGGGATCTCGCGCTCGAGATTGCGTTTGGCTTGTTCGGTGCTGATGTACGAGATGCCGACCCGGACTTCGATCTTCTCGCCTGCGGTGGTTGCGGCATCGGTGACGAAGCCGATGTGGTCGCCGGACTGCATTCGTTCGTGGCCCCGGTCTTCACCCCGCCAGGTCTGCCACGAGCCGAACGGCGCAGAAAATTCGGCGTAGAAATACTCGCGAGTCTCCTTGCCTTGCACGGCGAGCTCGGCCACGGTGCCTTCAACGCGCTTGCTGCCTTCGACCGCGTTGTCGCCCACCACGGTCAGAGCGGCGTTTTCTGCAAGGGCCAGGACAACATGACCGTGCGCAGACGCTGGAAACGTGAAGCGGTAGTAAGCCGCCTGGCGCGTCGAAGTGAGCTCGGCCTTGATGTCCCAGGTCAGCAGATTGGCGCTGTAGTAGTAAGGTGTGGAGACTTCAAAGTCGTGGTCGAAGTCCGAGGCGTAGTCGGCAGCCTTCGTTCCCGCGGGGCCTGCGGACGCCATCACGGTTGCCGGGCCGGCGGGAAAGGCGTAGATCTTGTCAGCCAGATAGCGATCGGTGATTCCCGGCGTGGTGATGGGCGCGAGCCGCGCCAGGCCGTGCGGATACTGCACGTACGGAATCGTGGCAGTCAGCAGCTGGCCGATGCCGCCGATGTTGGGATCGACATAATCGACCGGTTCCTTTGGTTGTTGAGCAGAGACGAGAGCAGAAGCCGAAAGAGCAATCAAGGCACAAAAATAGGAGAGTTTCATGTCCCCCTGATTGTCGCGCAACCGGCCGCATTTGTGGTGGGGCGGCGCAGATTCTTTCCGGCTCGACGGCGGCGCCTCGGCCCGCTTGCGTGCGGCGGCGAAACCAGGTTCCGCAGGCCGGCAAGAGCATCCCGCGCAACGTTTATTCGCGTAGAATGGCCGCCATGCAATCCGAGCACGACAAGTGGACCATCGTCACCATGGCCATCGTTGCCTGCGGGCTGGCGATCCTGTTGCATGAAGGAGTCGGTCATGGCGTGACCGCGTGGCTGCGCGGCGATATGCCCACCGAACTCACCAGCAATCATCTCTCCAGCCTGCGCGCGGACAAGTGGGTCGCCGCGGGCGGAACCCTGGTGAACCTCGCAGTGGGGGCCTTGTCGCTGATCGCGATTCCGCTCGCCGGCGCGCGATCCAACCTGCGCTATTTTCTCTGGCTTCTCGCGGCGGAGAACCTGTTTCCTGCTGCTGGCTACTTCGCACTCTCTGGAATCTTCGCCTTCGGCGATTGGGAGCAGGTAATCGCGGGATGGCCGCACCAGGCGCTATTGCGCATCGGCATGAGTCTCTGCGGTGTGGCGCTTTACATCTTCGTTGCGTGGCGGCTGGCCATTGCGGTGCGGCCGTTCCTCGCGCAGCATCGGGAATACAACGTGGTGGGCCGGCTGCCCTACCTGGCCTCCTGCGTGTTCAGCTGCGCGGCAGGAGCGCTGGACCCGCTGGGGCTGAAGCTGTTTTTTGTGTCCACGGTTTCCGCCGCGTTTGGCGGATTGTCTGGGATGCTGTGGCTTGACAGCCTGATGCCGCGCAAAATGCCGGAGCCGGTACTCGTGGTGCGCCGCGCGCAGGTGGCTTGGTTTGTTTTCGCGCTCCTTTTTGCTGCTGCGTTCATCGGGCTGCTGGGCCGGGGCATCGAGCTGCGACCCTGAAACGAATACGAGCCGGGCTCTCCGCCCGCTGCCCGTCCGCATATAGAATGCAAGTGCGATGCGGGTTTTGTTCACGATCGCGTGGACTGCCATGGCGCTGCTTGCCGCCGGTATCCAGTGCAGTGCCGCGGCCAAAGGGCAAGCGCTGCGCTCGCCGTGGGATGGCGATCCTGTAGCGCAGACGGATCTTCCTTACCAGTGCCCGGCTCCGCCGCAGTTCAAAAAGTCTCTCTACGCCGAATCCTATTACGTGGATGCGAGCGATTCGATCGTCGATCCCGGAAGAAAGCAGATGTTTGAGAAGGCGACCGAGGCGCCTCGGCACCTGGGTGAGTGGGCAGGCGTTGCCGCGGACGCGTATCGGACCAGCGGCAGCCGCGCCGCGGCGCAATGCGCGTATGCCTTGTTGAGGGCGGCGGCAAGTGCGAAGGCCTGGACTGACATGATGCCGACCAGCCAGGCGAGTTATGCGCAGAAATGGCTGCTGAGCAGCGCGGCCATGGCGTATCTGAAAGTACGAAAGAGCGGCGCAGGCACGGCAAAACAAGACAAGGCGATCCAAAAGTGGTTCGGCAGCGTGGCCCGCAGTGTCGAGATTTACGTGGACGACCGGCGCTGGGACGTCAACAGCGATGCCTGGAACAACCATCTTTATTGGGCGGGGCTCGCGGTGGCGGCTGCGGGCATCGCACGCAACGATCGCGGCGAGTTTCGCTGGGGGCTCACGGCCTACAAGACCGGCGCAGATGAGATCCGCGCCGATGGCATGTTGCCCCGCGAGATGATGCGCGCCGGAATGGCGCTTCACTATCACCTGTTCGCGCTGGATGCGCTGGTGATGCTGGCTGAACTCGGCGAAGCCAACGGCATCGACCTCTACGCCGCAAATGACGGCGCACTGGCGCGGCTGGAGAAGCTGTGCGAGGCAGGATTGCAGCGGCCCGAGATCTTTGATGTTGCGACCGGCGTCCGGCAGGATATGGCTCCGCGCATTGCGGGCATGGAGATCGGCTGGGCTGTGCCGTATGCAAAACATCACCCCGACGCTCAGCTGGCGGCGTGGATCCATGAGGCGCCGACGACACGCGACTGGATGTGGGGCGGCCTGCCCCCGGCGTGAGCACGCGCGCCTCGAACACTCGATCGAGGGTTTATCATCAATTGGGGCGCAGAGATCGAACTGCGCCCAAGTTTTGCCTGCGCATAGCCGCAAGAAACAGGGCTGTGGCAGGCATTTGTGTGGAATCGGGTCAAGATGCGAGCGAAGACGGCAGTCGTGCTGGGCGCCCAGTGGGGCGACGAAGGCAAAGGCAAAATCGTGGACGTGCTGAGCGAACGCTTCAGCGCGGTCGCGCGGTATGCGGGCGGCCATAACGCCGGACACACGGTGATCCACGGAGATCAGAAGTTCGTGCTTCAGTTGATCCCCTGCGGCGTGTTGCGGCCCGGATGCAAGGGCGTGATCGGGAACGGCGTGGTGCTCGATCCGATCGCCTTCCTCAAAGAAGTGGGCAAGCTTCGCGATTTGGGCGTCAACGTGGACGGCCAGCTGTTCGTTTCGAATCGTGCCCAGGTGATTCTGCCCTACCATCGCATGATCGAGCTGGCCGCGGAAAGCGCGCCGGGGCGGCAGAAGATCGGAACTACGAGCCGCGGGATCGGGCCAGCCTACGAAGACAAAATGGCGCGGAGCGGTCTGAGGATCGTGGATCTGCTCAGGTCTGACCTGCTCAGGACGCACATTGAGGCGGCGTGCGCTGAGAAGAATGCGATTGCGCATGCGCTTTTCGGAACCGATCCACTCGATCCCAGAAAGATGTATGACGAGTACGCGGCTGCGGCCGAGCAGGTGAGGCCATTTGTCGCCGACACCGGCCGGCTGCTGCACAAGATTCTGGCGGAAGGCGGATCGGTGATGTTCGAGGGTGCGCAGGGCACGATGCTCGACATCGATCACGGGACCTATCCATTTGTCACTTCGTCCAGCGCCACCGCGGGCGGCGCCGCGACCGGCACGGGCGTTGGCCCCACCTTCATTTCGAACGTGGTCAATGTGACCAAGGCCTATGTCACGCGGGTCGGAGAAGGGCCGTTCCCAACCGAGATCCATGACGCGGTGTGCGACCAGCTGCGGAAACGCGGCAATGAGTACGGCGCGGTCACGGGGCGGCCGCGGCGCTGCGGGTGGCTCGATATTCCGCTGCTGCGCTACGCAAACCAGGTCAACGGCGCTCAGTGGCTTGTGGTCACCAAGATGGACGTGCTCGATGAGCTGGAAGAAATCCCGGTGTGCACGGGCTACGAGGTGGACGGCAAAGTCACAGACGAGATTCCGGCGGATGTGCAAGGGTTGGAGCAGGTCAAACCGGTGTACACAAAACTGAAAGGTTGGTGTGCATGCACCGAGGGCATCACGAACTTCGAAGAACTGCCCAGGGCGGCGCGGGAATATTTGAAATTCCAGGAGCGCGAGAGCGGAGCGAAAATCGGCATGGTTTCCACCGGGCCCGATCGCAATCAGACCATCGTCCTTCCTGAATTTGCGGCGGCGCTCGAAGAGATCCATGGGTGAACGGGCGGGCCGATGCGCAGGGGCGATCGGGGTGCGCAGCTGCCGGTTCAGGCACACGTCACATTTCGCATCGATGAAGCAATCGGCCGATCGCTTCCGGATACACTGAGAGGGCACATGGCATTCCGGGCTGGTTTCGCGAGACGGTTTGCCGTCAGGAAGGAAATAGTTTTCGATGATCAGCTTCACTGTGAGAATGAGATTTGCCCAGGAAGACCGAAGCGAGATTGACGACATTCTTCGTGAGCTGACACGGGAGTCGCGGCAGGAGCCTGGCTGCATGAACTATATTCCGCACCGCATGCAGGAGGATCCCGACACGGTGCTGATCTACGAGCAATACACCGACCAGAAAGCCGAAGAAGCGCACCGGCAGACGCCGCACTTCAGGAAATACGCCGTCGGCGGCCTGTTCCAGAAGATGCTGGACCGAAACCGTGAGGATCTGATCGCCCTCGTTTGATCCCGGCCCACACCGCGACTGAATGATCGCTGCGGCAAGTTTTCGTCGCCCGGTGTCCGCTTCCCGCAACAGCTTCGATCACCCCGCGGAGTGCACAAAGGTACCGGGAATTGCACGCAATTTTACCGAGGCAAATTGACCCCGGCGGCGTCCGGGGTCTACTATCCGTTACGTTTATGAGCGCGTCCCGTGGGTTCCCAGGGTTCGATTGGAAACGCCGTGTGATGGCGAGTGTGCTGGTCCTGCTTGCGGCGGTCGCCTGGTCGCAACCGCAGCATGGGATGAAGCGCGGAGAACGGCATGAGAGCCGCCGCGAAATCGACCAGCTCGAAGACAACTGGAGAACGGCGATCCTGCAACGGAACATCAGCGCCCTCAGCGCGCTGCTTTCAGAGGATTACATCGGCATCACCGCGGCCGGAATGCTGCAATCAAAGGATGAAACCCTCGCCAGTCTGCGCAACGGCACGCTGCACATCACTTCCATCGAGTTCTCTGACCGCAAGGTGCGTTTCTACGGCAAAACCGCTCTCGTGACCTCCCGGGCCGAAGTGACCGGCACCAGTCCCGAAGGCCCACTGTCAGGGAGCTATCGCTACACGCGTGTCTACGTGCGCGATGACCACGGCGCCTGGCATATCGTCAGCTTCGAGGCCAGCCGGATCCGCGAGCACCCCGCCCACTGACGCGGCTGTTTTCCCTCCACCTACAATGGAACAATGCCCGAGCTGCCCGAAGTGGAGACCATTGCCCGCGGTGTGAATGCGCGCGTGCGCGGAGACCGCATTGTCGAGGCGTGGTTTGGATCTCATCGCGAGCCCTTCAAAACTCCACCGTCCCGCCAGTCCAAAGGGCTCGAAGGACGGACGATCGTAGGCGTTCACCGCGCTGGCAAGCACATTGTCTGCGAACTGGGCGGCAAGGATTCGCAATCCATCCGTGGGCAGGCGGTCCCGGTCGAGGCGGAGTGGATCGTCCACCTCGGCATGACCGGGCGCCTGCTGGTCACCAGTCCCTCCCATCCCGTCGAGGCACATACCCACGCGCGGCTCGCGCTCGAGAGTGGACGCGAAGTGCGATTTGTGGATCCACGCCGATTTGGAAGGCTGGAATTCCACGATCTCCAGAAGGAAAAGCGCTTCAAGGCGCCGGGCGCGGAACCGCTGACCATTGAAGCAGACGAGTTCGCGGCGCTGTTTCGCGGGCGCAAACTCCCCATCAAGGCGGCTTTGCTCAACCAGAGCCTGCTTGCCGGAGTGGGGAACATCTACGCCGACGAAAGCCTTTTTCGTGCCGGCATCGGGCCGCGCAAGCGTGCCGGGCGGCTGACCGGCGCGGAGTTGGAACACCTGCGCATGGCGCTGCGCGAGGTGCTTCAGCAGGCGATCCGGCAAGGGGGCTCTTCGGTCTCGGATTATGTGGATGCGGATGGCGTGCGCGGCTTCTTTCAGCTCGAACACCGGGTGTATCAACGTACCGGGGAACCGTGCCTGGTTTGTCGTACTCCGATCCGGCGCATGGTGGTGGCAGGGCGCAGTACACACTACTGTCCTCACTGCCAGCACTAGACCGCCGAATACAGTTTTTTGGAGATTTTGGGCCTTCAGGCTACCGGATTCAAGACCGCAGAGAGTCGGTCCCTCTTGTAAATGATTGAAAACAGGACGAGTCGCGAACGGCACGACGATTGCTACTTAGAGGGTGCCAGTGATGTACCGGCTGCTGGAGGAATCCGGCCAGCCCACAAACCAGCAGAGCCCGGCAAGAGCATCCGCCAACTGAGCGGCCCTGAAAAGGGGAGACCGGCTGGGAATTCTGCGACAGGCGCGGTGGCACGCACCACCCGCCAACATTTGCTGGGAGGCCAGTGACCAGCACGGGAACGCAAAACGCCACTCTATGGGGAGTGGCGTTTTGTGCGTCTGAAGGTAACTGAGGCCCTGTCGCATGGTTGTGGTTTTGGTTCCTTTGGAGTGCGATTTCCGTTCCCGGGCGACTTGCCAGCCGATTCGCGAGGCTGTAGTATCGAAATTGCCTATCGGGCGGCTGATGTGAATTTCGCCCATGCCAGGGTCGGAAAAGCTCGCCGCACAAGAGAGAACCTTCGCCAGCCTGCCAGCATCCAAATTGTCGCGCGCGGTGGGGCTCCTAATAGGACGACATTACCCAAAGAGAACGCCGGCAGCTTCTACCGATCCTAAAAAGCCGGATCGCGATTTAGGTAGAAGTGAGGCGTTCGGCGAGTCTGGCCATTTTCTCAGAGTGGGATGTCGCGGAGCGGTCTTAATTGAGTTTTATTTGCCTGAGGGAAGGCCCGCCGTACACTTGGCGAAAGCGAAGAATCAGAGCGGTTGTTCAGCCAAGGCATCAGAGGGAGCGTAGTCAGTTGCGGCCGAATGCGGGTTCGCAATGGCTGACCTCGCTTGGGATTTACAGGATGATGTCTGCTGATGCGCCCGATGCAGGGATGGGCGAGCGCAGCAGGATAAAGGGTTTCAGCCCTCCATGGGGAAAGCTGAATCAAGCAGCAACAATGCACAATAGAGCAATGTGCCAGGAAGTGCACGCATGACGACAGAACCGACGCAGCCCCAGCCGGAGCTGGGGCCCGCCCCGGCCAACGGCCAGGGACAGTCGCACGGGCATCGCCGCCGCCGGCGCCGCCGCAAGAATAAGTCAGCCCAGCAACAGGGTCCGCAGCAGCCGACGCAGCAGGCGGCGCAGCCGCCTCAGACCCAGGCGCCGCCGCAACCCGTGCAGGCCAAGCCGCCTCAGCAACACCATCATCAGGGGCGCAAGAAGAAGAAATTCTTCCCCAAGGGCTCAGCCCCGCAGGCGCAGCCCGGCAACAGCATCTCCCCACACGGGCAGGGCAGGCGGAAAGAGAAACAGCGCGGCCCGAGGACCTTTGTCGGCCCCATGGATCACAGCTATCGCGCTGTGAACGGCAACGTGGACGACGGTGCGCAATCGACTATTCCGACCGGCGGCAACGGCCACGGCGCTTACTATCCCGAGCTCTATCACGGTACTCCGGCGGCTCCGGTGCGTGAGGATGCGCCCACTCGGATCTTCTGCTTTATCGAGGATCTGTTCTTCCAGGCCAAGATCCAGGAAACGGCCAAGAAGCTGGGTGTGAAGGTCGGGTTCGTGAAGGGCGACAAAGACGGCGTGTCGCGCGTTTTGGATGCGCCCGACGCGGAGCGTCCCACGCTGGTGGTCTTTGACCTGAACAACGTGAACGCCAAGCCGCTCACGCTCATTCCGAAATTCAAGACAAAATTCAAGAAGTCGACTTCGATCATCGGCTTTCTCAATCACCTCCAAGGCGACCTGAAGATCAAGGCGACCGAGGCGGGCTGCGACACGGTCATGCCGCGCTCGGCTTTCTCGCAGAGCCTGCCCAATCTGCTGCGCCGCTATGGAATGGAAGAGGAAGACGAGTACGTTCCGCAGCCGGTGTAAGTCCGCGGCTGAATCGACAATGCATCCAAACACTGAAAACCCCGGCTCGCCGGGGTTTTCGTTTGTGCGCTGACGCGGGTTGACCTGGGCTAGAAGATGATCGATGGCAGCCATGCCCCGGTCGGCTCGTTGTAGAGCCCCATGCTCATCAGGGTCATCGGCTGAACGACGCGTAATCTCTGCGCGAGGCACCAGCGGAGCGGATTACGACCTCACGTGCACCGGGCGCCATACAAGGACCTCCATTCTTGTTGGCGGGGAAGGCACCGGCGTCTCTGCACTATCCCGGAGGCCAGGTCATCGCACGCCCGCCGATGAGGTGGATGTGCAGATGATCGACGGTCTGCCCGCCGTCCTCCCCGGTGTTGATCACGATGCGATAGCCTCTTGCCAGATTCTTGGTGCGCGCAATCTCGGCCGCCGTCCACAGCAGGTGACCGAGCAGGTCAGAGTGGCTGGCTTCGCACTCGGCGAGCGAGACAATGTGCGCGCGCGGCATCACCAGCACATGCACCGGAGCCTGGGGGCGCAAGTCCGCAATGGCGTAGCACTTGTCGTCTTGAAAAACCGCGGTGGAGGGGATACTTCCTGCGATGATCCGGCAAAAGAGGCAGCTCGTCACCGCAACAGTGTACAGGAGGGCTTCAGGCGCGGCCGGAAACTTGCGGACGCGAGAAAAGCGCACGCAGAACCGAGACCGCAAGCAGGAACAAGGCAACACCCGCGAACCAGTCGCCCAGCTTTTGGTAGAGCGTGGAATCGTGCACCGCGGGAACCGTCGCCATGAGCGTGGCAAAGGGGGCGGAATCGCTGCGCGTTTCGGCCACGATGCGGCCGCGATCGTCACTCACGGTCAGGTAGCCGTTCTTCGCGGCGCGCACAATGCTGAAACCGTCTTCCACGCCGCGCATCACCGCGATGTGTCCGTGCCACGATCGATCCATGTTGAAGTCCCACGCTGGAACCAGCATGAGTCCGGCGTCGTCGTTGCCGTATTTGCGCGATGGCTGCGTGAAGTCCATGTCTTTGCAGATCGCCACTCCCCATTTGGCGGCGCCCTTATGCAGGAGGGTAAGCGTGGTGCCCGGCTTCAGATTCGATTCAAACGGCGGCAGCATGTGTTCCTTGTCGTAGCTCAGCGGCGGCGCGCCTGGCGTGTAGACGCGGGCCTCGTTGTATTTGAGCGGCGGAACGACGTGAACCAGCCCCACCACGATCGTCGCGCCGGTCTTGTCCGCCAGAGACTGAAGGAAGGCGTCCACCGGCGCGGTGTCGGGATCGGCGGCGACGGCGATTTTCTCAGGCAGCACGACGATCTGTGCGCCATCCGCCGCCAGTTTCTGTACGACTTCCGCATAGGCGTGGAGCAATCGCGCGGTATCGGCGCCGGCGGAGGCGACATCGTCATTCGCGGACGTGTCGGAAGCAATGAGGCCGACCCGCTCCTGTTCGGATGGCGCAGGTTGCCCAAGACGGAAAGCGCCGAAGAGGAGCACAGCGCCGATCAGCGCGCCCGTGAATACGAGGACGCGGCGCGCCGGTCGCGGATCGCTTCCGC
>Ga0335072_10009825_pt1 | contig 13791 bp, 12 predicted proteins | sample Lox_Sample_21_FD_206725 | JGI IMG/M metagenome (GOLD analysis project Ga0335072, IMG submission 206725) | Soil microbial communities from Loxahatchee National Wildlife Refuge, Florida, United States - Lox_Sample_2.1 | ecosystem: Environmental > Terrestrial > Soil > Wetlands | place: USA...
TGGAATCCGTTGTGAAAATGCTCGCGGAGTACGCGCGGCGGCGCGAAAGAATTCTTGCCGGCCTGCGTGCGATACCAGGCGTCTCGTGCGTCGCCCCGCAGGGCGCGTTTTACGTGTTCCCCGACGTATCAGCGCACTACGGGCCCGCAATGCCCGACGATATGGCCATCGCCCGGCAGTTGCTCGACCGCGAGCATCTCGCCGTAGTTCCCGGCACTGCTTTCGGAGCGCCGGGCCATCTGCGCCTTTCCTACGCCACCTCGATGGAGCGCATTGAAGAAGGCTTGCGCCGCCTGACGCGCTTCTTCGGCCCGATCCAGTGATGCTTCGTCCGTCGCGCCTGGAGCCGATTTTCAGCCCGCGACCGTGGGGCGCGCGTTCACTTGCTCCCTACTTTCCGGAAAAAACGAATCTCGCGGAGCCTCTCGGCGAAGCGTGGCTCACCGGCAGTGAATGCCTGTTTACAAATGGCCCGTTTGCCGGACAAAGACTGGGCGAAGTTTGGCCGCAAATGTCCGCCGAATGGGCCGGAACAGAAGTCGCGGCTGATGGTCCATTTCCGCTGCTTCTGAAATTCATTTTCGCCGAGGACAAATTGTCCGTGCAGGTGCATCCGGATGATGCTTACGCCCGCGCACACGAGAAATTGTCAAGCGGTGAAATCGCACGCGGAAAGACCGAAATGTGGTACGCCGTCGAAGCGCGGCCGGGAGCCGAAGTCCTCGCAGGATTGAAGGAAAACGTGACGCGCGAAAGTTTCGCGCGCGCGATCACGGCTGGCACGGCGGAAGAGTGCCTCGTCCATGTGCCAATGAAGAAGGGCGACGCGATTTTTGTTCCGGCAGGGACGGCGCACACCATCGGCGCGGGACTCGTGCTGTGCGAAATTCAGGAGCACTCGGATTTGACCTATCGCGTCTACGACTACAACCGCCGTGATGCGCAGGGCCGCGCGCGCGAACTGCATATTGAGAAGGCTCTCGACGTGATGCGCTTTGGCAAGCAGCTTGGCGGCAAGCTCACCCCGGCAAAAGTCGCTCGCGATGGGATGGATGAGACTTTTTTTGTCGCCTGCCGCTATTTTGCGACCGAGAAGTGGGAATTTGCGGCGGGCGCAACGGAAACCACTACACCGCAACACTTCGAGCTACTCATCATTCTCGCGGGCCGTGGAGAAATTTCCTGGAACGGCGGCCGCGATGCCTTCGGCCCTGTGCAAGTCTGGCTGCTCCCCGCAGCGCTTGGAAAATACGAGCTCGCTGCGACCGAGCCCGTTTCTCTTCTCCGGACCTACGTGCCGAAGGATCCCTTGGATTTCGCCAGGCGCGCACGGGACCACGGCGTGGACTCTGCAACCGCTTCGCGTCTGGTGTTCCCATGAAGCGCGATCGTTTGCCGGCCGAAGCCGTGTTGCTGGCCGGAGGCCGCGGCACACGTTTCTGGCCGCGCAGCCGCCTGCGCACTCCCAAACAACTTCTCAACATCGTCGGCAAGCAAACCATGCTTTGCCAGACGGCCGATCGCCTGGCAGACGTATTTCCCGCGCGGCACTTGTGGATCGTCACGAACGCAGAGCAAGCCGCCGCCGTGCGGCGCGAATTGCGCGGTGTTCCGGCGCCGCAAATTCTGGCCGAGCCGGTGGGCCGCAACACCGCCGCAGCGATCGGTCTCGCAGCGATCCATTTGGCGAAAAAGTATGGCGATGCGCTCATGGCAGTGCTGCATTCAGACAGCTATGTGGCGGATACGAAGCGGTACCGGCACTTATTGCGCGCAGCGCTCGAAATCGCGCGCACGCCGGCCAATATCGTCGTCTTTGGGATTCCGCCCGCGCGCCCCGAGACTGCCTACGGCTATATCGAACGCGGCGCAGCCTTGCTCGAAAAGCCGCGCGGCGAGACGGTGTACGCAGTCGCACGATTCACCGAAAAGCCCGCAGCCGAAACCGCCCAGGAATATGTCGCATCGGGAAATTACTATTGGAATGCCGGGACGTTTGTCTGGCGAGTTTCCACCTTTTTGAAATGCCTCGAAGAATTTCTTCCCGAAACGCATGCGGGATTGCGAGACCTGGCCAAAACGATCGGCACCAGAAAGTACGCCAGCGCGCTGAAGCGAATCTATCCGCAGCTCGAAAACATCTCCGTAGATCACGCGGTGATGGAGCGAGCCACACGGGAGCCCGGCTCGGCGCGCGTCTCCGTTTTGCCCGCCGACGTCGGCTGGAGCGATATTGGTTCCTGGGCGGCTGTTTACGACCTGCTGACTGGCGAAACGGAAGAGAACGTTTCCGTCAGTCCGTTCTATGCACTCGACGCAACGGGAAATTTTTTCTGGACGCCGAAAAAATTCACTGCCGCGATCGGCGTCAACGACCTCGTCGTTGTGGAAACGGACGACGCGATTCTGATCTGCCCGCGCGAACGGTCGCAGGACGTGGGAAAGATTGTGAAGTGGCTTGAGGGCCAGAAACTGAAAAGGCTCCTCTAAGCGCACCGCAAGGTCTCGCCTGCCATGCCGTGAATGCCAGTCAGCACCGTGCAACGGATTCAGTCGGCCATCTTGGCAACGCGCGCCCGCCCCTCGCACCTTCCCGCCAAAAACTTCCTCGCATATACTCCTGAACGATGAGCCATATCCAATTCGGCACCGACGGCTGGCGCGGCATCATCGCCGAAGACTTCACGTGCGAGAACGTGCGGACAGTGGCGCACGCAATTGCGCGTTACGTCGTGCGCGCGGAAAGGCCCGGCGCGGGCGTGCTGGTGGGCCACGACACGCGCTTTGGCGGCGAAATGTTTGCGTACGTCGCCGCCGAAACCATTGCCGCAACGGGAACGCCCGTCTGGCTCACCGCGGCGCCTTGCCCCACGCCCGCAATTTCGCTGCTTGTGAAGCAGCGCGGGGCCGCGGCGGGCATCCAGATTTCCGCAAGCCACAATCCTTACCGCTGGAACGGCGTGAAGCTCAAAGCGAGCTACGGGAGTTCGGCTCTGCCGGGAATCGTCGCCCAAATCGAGGACGAGCTGAGGAAAGTCGAACATGACGGCGTCCCGAATCTTCCTCCGCGCCCCGACTTGATTCATTCGCTCGACGTGCGCGCGCCGTATCTTGAAACGCTCGACGCCCTGATTGATTGGGGCCGTGTGCGCTCGTCGAAATTCCGGTTTGTCGCGGATCCGATGCATGGCGCAGGCCGCGGCCTCCTGTGCGAGCTTTTCCGTCGCCACGGAATCGACCACGAAGAGATTCGCGGGACGCGCGATCCGCTTTTCGGCGGCGTGAATCCGGAGCCGATCGAGCCGCACGTCGAGGCCTGCCGCCGGGCAGTCATCGCCGGGAAATTCGATGCCGGCTTCGTGCTCGATGGCGACGGCGATCGCATCGGCGCGATCGATGCCGACGGCACGTTCATCACGCCGCATCAGATTTTTTCGATTCTGCTGTGGCACCTGGCGGGCACGCGAAAAATCTCCGGCGGTGTCGCGAAAACATTTTCCACCACGAAGATGATCGACAAAATCGCCGCGAAATTCGGTCGCCAATTGTGGGAGACGCCGGTCGGATTCAAGTACATCTGCGAGCGCATGCTTGAAGGCGACATTCTTCTCGGGGGCGAAGAAAGCGGCGGCATCGGCACAAAGCTCTACCTGCCGGAGCGAGACGCTACGGTGAATGCACTCTTGCTCGCCGAAGTGATGGCCTGGCACGGCAAGCGGCTCGGCGAACTCGTGGCGATGCTCCACCGCGAATTCGGCGAATTTCACTACGGCCGCATCGATTTGCATACGCGCGACGGGCAGAAGGAAAAGGCGATCGCGCTTTTCGCAGGCGAAAAGCTGAAAAAAATTCTCGATTGGCCGGTTACGCGCCGCGAAGGCCTCGACGGTGTGAAAGTCTATCTCGACGATATCGGCTGGATGATGGTCCGCGCCTCGGGTACCGAGCACATGCTGCGCATCTATTCGGAAACTTCGAAGGCCGCGACAACGCAGAAGTTATTGCAGGAAGTGGCGGCCATCGTCGGCAGCCTGTAGCCGCCGCGCTCTCCCGCCTGCGAAACGGGATGCCGCGGCGCGAAGGAGCCATCGAAATGGACACGGTGAATCTGCAGGAAAAGTTCGGCAAGGTGAAGGATTTTTGGAGCCCAAAGATCGTCGGCGAGCTCAACGATTCCTATGTAAAGGTCGTGAAGCTAAAAGGCGAATTTGTGTGGCACCATCATGATGACGAGGACGAGCTTTTTCTGGTCGTCCAAGGAAAATTGAAGATGTGTTTCCGCGATCGCGAAGAAGAAATCCATCCCGGCGAATTTATCATCGTGCCGAAAGGTGTGGAGCACCTCCCGGTTGCGGAAGAAGAAGTCCACCTCGTCCTGCTCGAGCCGAAAACAACGCTGAACACTGGAAATATCACGAACGAACGGACCGTGGCGGAATTGGACCGGATTTAATCCCCCGCGCCGTATGCGAAAGAGCCCACAATGAAGCGAAGACTCTACACGCTCGATGTGTTCACCACGAAGGAATTTGCCGGCAATCCGCTCGCTGTCATTACCGATGGTGACGGCGTCGCCCCCGCCGTGATGCAAGCGATCGCGCGCGAAATGAATTTGAGCGAAACCGTCTTCGTCCAGCGCCCAACGAACAATCGCGCGCTCGCGCGTCTGCGCATCTTCACCCCGACGCGCGAGCTTCCTCTCGCCGGGCATCCCGTCATCGGCACTTGGTTTCTGCTCGCAGAACTCGGCGTGGTGCCAGCCTCAGAAGGCTCCGTCCACGTCCTGCAGCAAACCGGCGCGGGCATTTTGCCGGTCGAAATTTCCTTTCGCGACGGACGGCCCGAGCGCGTCACCATGACGCAGAAACCCGCGCAATTCAAAAAGGCTTCGGTGAACCGCGGGGCCCTCTCAAAGGCGCTCGGACTGGCGGCGTCCGACCTCGACGGGAAATTGCCCTTGGAGTTCGTCTCCACGGGCGTGTTCAACCTCATGGTCCCGCTGCGCAACCACAAGTCCCTCGAGAAAATTCACGTCACGATGCGGTCTCTCGCGCAGCTAATCGCGCCGCACGCCACTTTGGCCTACTGCTTCGTTCCGAATGGACAAGGGAAGGTCTTTTCGCGCGGGATACTGCCCTGGGGTGGGGGCGAGGACGCGGCCACCGGCTCCGCCGCCGGATCGCTTGGCGCTTACCTGACGAGACATCGCCGGCTCGGTTCCGGCGAAACGCTTCAAATCACGCAGGGCGTCGAGATGGGCCGCCCGAGCGAAATTCGCGTCACCGTGCAAAACGAACGCGGCCGCATGGTCCCGCGCGTCAGCGGCAGCGCCGTGCGCATCCTCGAAGCTCACATCGAAGCATGATTCCGTTTCACAGGGAAAACACCCGCCGGCAGGGGTGTCCGTGCCAGGTTAGCCGAGGGATTTCAGCGCCGCGTCCAGCACGCCGTTTAGAAACGCGGGCGCATCCTCGGAAGAAAATTTCTTTGCCAGTTCCAACGCTTCGTTAATCGACACTTTTTCCGGCGCCGTGCCGAACTTCAATTCGAAAATCGCCAGCCGCAGAATGTTGCGGTCCACGGCCGCCAGCCGGTCGAACCGCCAGTTCTCCGACAATTTCCCCACCAGCTCGTCGCTCGCTTCCGCCTGCTCCACGGCGCCTTCGAACAATTGATTCGCGAATTTCCTTGTCGAATCGGCCGCGCGCGCCGTTTTCCAGAATCCTTCTTCGATCAGCGCGGGCTTCTGCCGCGCCATGTCCCATTGGAACAGCATTTGCAGCGCAAATTCTCTGGATTTATGGCGCAGGCTCATTCTATCGCCGCGAGCGCCCTGCGCCGGGTCTTCCAAACCTGCGTGCGAAGTGGGCCATTTCGATCGCCGCAAGCCCGGCTTCGTACCCTTTGTTTCCGCTCTTGAGCCCTGCGCGGTCGATAGCCTGCTCGAGCGTGTCGCACGTGAGGACACAAAAAGCGATCGGCACGCCCGTATCGAGCTGCGCGAGCTGGATGCCGCGAGCAGTTTCCGACGCGACGTGATCGTAGTGTGATGTTTCGCCGCGCAGGATGCAGCCGATCGCGATCAATGAATCGAACCTGCCCATGCCCGCAAGTTTCTTCGCCGCGATCGGCAGTTCGAAAGAACCCGGCACGCGCGCAATTTCGATCTGTTTTTCTTTCGAGCCCGCGCGCTCCAGCGCGTCGAGCGCGCCGGCAAGCAGCCGGTCAGTAATGAAGCTGTTGAATTGGCTGACCGCGATGCCGAAGCGCAGGCCCTCGGCGCTGAGCGAGCCGCGAAACGTATCGGGTTTGAGCGCTCCGGCCACGGTTCAGCGCCCTTGAAATTTCGCCGGCCGCTTCTCGAGAAACGCCCGCGTCCCTTCGCGCATATCTTCCGTGGTGCACACCAATCCGAACAGCGTCGCTTCGAGGAACAACCCCTCTTCCTGCGGCATTTCTATCCCGCGCTCGATGGCTTCCATCGAAAATTTCACAGCCAGCGGAGCATTGGCGATAATTTTCTTGGCAATGGATTCGGCCAGCGGAATCAGGTCGGCGGGCTCGGCGATGCGGTTCACCAGGCCGATGCGCAGCGCCTCTTCCGCCGAAATCATCTCGCCGGTCAAAATCAATTCGTGCGCCAAGCCTTTTCCGCACAGCCGCGCCAGCCGCTGCGAACCTCCATAGCCGGGAATCAACCCGAGTTTCACTTCCGGCTGTCCCAGCCGCGCCGTCTTGCTGGCAATTCGCATCGTGCAGGCCAGAGCCAGCTCGCATCCTCCGCCCAATGCGAATCCATTGATCGCCGCAATCGACGGCTTTCCGAGCGTCTCCAGCCGGTGAATGATTTCCTGACCAAAAAGCGACGTTTCCTTGCCGCCCACAGGATTCTGCTGCGAAAGCTCGCCGATATCCGCGCCGGCGACGAACGCCTTGTCGCCCGCTCCCGTCAGAATCAGCGCGCGCACCGCGTCGTCCTCCTTCGCTGCGGCCAGCGCGACACCCAGCTCTTCCATCGTGCGGCGGTTCAGCGCGTTCAGCGTCTTCGGGCGGTTGAACGTGACGTAGCCGATCTGTTCTTTCACTTCGTACAGCAAATTTTCAAAGCTCATTCCCTTACACACCCTCTCCATAACGGCCCACGTATTCTAGCGCACACGTTAGCCATTTCCCGAAAGCAACTCGCGCTGCACTCGGTTAATTGATGGATTCCACGATGACCGCAATTCCCTGCCCGCCGCCGATGCACGCGCTCGCCACACCGTAGCGCGCGCCGCGCCGCCTCAATTCCAGCAGCAGCGTCAACACCAGCCGCGTTCCCGTCGCCGCCAGCGGATGCCCCAGCGCAATGGCTCCGCCGTTGACATTCGTCTTGTCGCGATCGAGCCCCAGAAGCTTCTCGACAGCCAAATACTGCGCAGCAAACGCTTCGTTCACCTCGATCAAATCCATCTGCTCGAGTTTCAAATCGGCAAGAGCCAGCGCCTTGCGAACCGCCGGCACCGGCCCGATGCCCATAATCCTCGGTGGCACTCCCGCCGTCGCGTAGGAAACCAGCCGCCCAAGCGGCTTCCATCCATGTTCCTGCGCCGTCTTCGCGTGAGTCACCACCACCGCCGCCGCTCCGTCCACAATCCCGCTGGCATTCCCGGCCGTCACAATGCCGTCTTTCTTGAACGCCGGCGGCAGCGTCCGCAGTGTCTCGATCGTCGTTTCCGGCCGCCGGTGATCGTCTTCGCCCACGACCACCGTTTTCTTGCCCTTCTTCACTTCCACCGCCACAATTTCTTCCTTCATTTTTCCGGTCTTCACGGCGCACTCGGCCGCTTGCTGGCTGCGCAGCGCGTATTCATCGGAAGCCGCGCGCGTGATTTCCTGCTCCGTCGCCAGATTTTCCGCCGTGTCGGACATGCTGAAGCCGCAATAGGTGTCGAAAAGCCCTGAAGCGAGCGAATCCTCGAGTTGCCCCTCGCCCATGCGAAATCCTGTTCGTGCTCCGCGAACCACGTGCGGGCATTGCGACATATTCTCCATCCCGCCCGCCAGCACCAGCCGCGCTTCTCCTAACAAAATCCTCTGCGCCGCCTGCGTGATCGATTCCATCCCCGAGCCGCACAGCCGGTTCACCGTCACGGCAGGCGTCTCAATCGGTAGCCCCGCCTTCAATCCCACGTGCCGCGCGCCATACAGCGCATCAGCGCTGGTCTGCATCACGTTGCCGAATACCACGTGGTCGAATTCCGCCGGATCGGCGCCCGAGCGCCGAATCGCTTCGCTCGAAGCCGCTGCGGCCAGCTCGATTGCCGTCGTGTTGTTGAATGCGCCGGTGTAGCGGGCCATGGGTGTGCGTGCACCGTGGAGAATCACGACATCGGAGGTGAACATGAGTAGCCTCGCTTAAGGTGTCGCCAGCTCGATCATGACGTTCCCGCCGCGCTGGCGCGCGTCTTCGAGTCCCGCCTCGGCCCGGTTCATCCATTCCGTCACGCGGTCTTCGGTGTCATCGCCCGGCCGCGAAGCCGCCTGCGCCACCACGGCGCTCACGGTGAAGTCCTGCGGCCCCCACGGTGGCGTCACCGTCGTCGCGATCTCCCGCAGTTTGTCAGCCAGCACGCGCGCATTTTCAAGCGATGTATCGGGAAGAATGAACACCAGCGACCACGCCGTATATTTTACCGCGATGTCGGTCTGGCGTATCGAGGATGAAAGCCCGCGCGCGAGCTGTTCGGTGAACCGGTCGACCGCCGAATCGCTATGCTGGCGCAGCAGATCGCCTCCGCGATCGATGGTGAGCAGCACCAGCGACAGCGGTGTGTTTTGCGCGCGCGAACGGTTTGCCTCCACCAGCAGGCAATCGATGTATGAGCCACGGCTCATCAGCCCTGTCCTCTCATCCGCCACCGCCAGCGATCGCACCAGCGACCGCAGCCGCGTGTGATTCACCGAAAGCACCAGCTGGTCCCCTACCGCCTGCAGGAAAAAGCTCTCGTTCGGTTTCCATTTTTTTGCGCCCGCGCTGCCAACGAGGATCGCGCCCGCCCCCGCCTGCGTTTCCTTGTCCGTCAGCACCACTCCGAGGGCCGATTGCAGACCCAGAGACGCCAGCTCGGGCGTCGTCGAGGCGTGCAGTTCCACGCCTCCCAGCGCATCCGGGGCCGCCCGCGAAACCATCCCGACAACGGCGGCGATCGCCGAATTCCCCGCCGGCGCAACACCCGGCGCGGCAAATTCCCCGGTCACTTGCGTTGCATCCACCGTGCTGCCGATCACAATCAAGCAGCGCGCCACACTCAAATGCTTTCCGATGCCCCCAGCTGTCGCCGTCAGCACGTCGCGAGGCGTCGGCTGCCGGTACATCATCCGGTTGATCTCGGCGATCACGGCCAAGTCGCGATGCGTATCCGCGGCCGAAGCCATCACTGCCGCCGACACAGCCTCCGCAGCCGCGCTTGACGGCGCCGGAGTAGGCGTCGGAGCTGGACCGGGAGCAGGCGCAGGTGGCGGCGCAGCGCTTGCGGTCGCAGGCCCCGCCGGCACACGCGCCGAGCTTCCCTTCGGCCACCAGTTCGCCCGGTCGTAGAGCGCCCGCAGACGTTCGTTGTTGTCCTCCGCCCTCGGAAACAATTCCGCAATCCGCTCCAGCCGCTCCACCGCCTTCGACTGCAGCGAATACTGCAGAAAAATCTCCACCTGCACGATCAAGTCGTCCAGCGCCTGCTGCGCTCGAAGTTCTTCGGGGATGTTTGCTGCCCTGGCGGCATTGTCCGACCCGGCTCCCGCAAAACCTTCCCCGCGCGTAGTTACCGTAGCCGCCTTCGCCGCGCGCGCCAGAATATTCTGCAAAAACGCCGGGTCGACCTTTCCTTCGAGCTTCGTAATTCGCTCGTGATTCCGGTAATCGTAGGGATCGATGTCAACCAGCCGGTCGAGCGCCTCGCAAGCCTCTTTCATCTGCCCGGCTTCCAGATACAAATCGAACAACCGGACGAGCGCCTCGAAGTACTTCGTCTCCCGGTTCAGCTCCTCATACAGCTTCGCCACCAGTTGAGCCAGAGGCACCGATCGCGAAAACTGCGCGGCCAGCCGGTCCATCTGCGTGGCCAGCTCCTGATCCTTGCGCATGCTGTGCATCCATTCCTTCAGTTGCACCAGCATCGCCGCCGCTTTCTGGTCTTGCCCCACACGGAGATACGCCGCGGCAACATCGAACAGCTTCCCGAATCCCTCCGGCTTCGCCCTGTAGAACGCTTCGTAGAATTCCCTTGCCCGGTCGAGCTGTCCGGTCCGCAGCAGCGTCTCGCCAAACAGCGAATAAAACGCCGGATCCTTTTCCGTCGAGGCGTACGGCTCGAGCAGCGCTGCCGCTGCCGCTGCGTCTCCTTTGCGCAGCCGCGCCTCCGCGTACACAATCGACCCCGCGCGGTCGTCGGGCGATAGGGCGTGTGCACGCGAAAAATAATCGAGCGCCTCGTCCAGCGCTCCCCCCGCCAGTGTCAATTGCCCCGCGCGGAAGAAACTCCGCCCGGCCATTTCGCCGTGCCCCAATTTCTCCGCCATCTCGCCCAAGGCGACGTGCCGCGCCGAATTTTCCGGGTCCAGCAGCGCGATGCTTTCAAGACATGCCAGCGCCTCGATCTCACGCGCCTGCTCCTCATAGAGCCGCGCTGCGGCCGTGTATTGCTCGATCGCGTCGCTCGGCCTCGCCTGCTTCTGCAGGAGCGTCGCGTAGCGCATCAATCTGTCGGGAGGTTGCGGATAGGGCCGGAGGAACCGCTGGAAGATTGCCGTGCATTTCGCCGCATCGCCGGAATCCACCAGCCGGTCGAACTGCACGCCGTAATACTGCGCCGCAATCGCCGGCTCGTTCAGCCGCGTATACAGGTCCGCCAGCGCCTGCACCGCTTCGGTGTGAGTGGGAGCTTCGTCGAGCACCGCCTGGTATTCGGCGGCCGCCTCTCGCAGCTTATTTTTCTCCAGGCTGCGCCGCGCTCGATCCAGATGCTTTTCGATGTCTTGAGCCATGGGAACCCGCGCATCCCGCGGACGATGTGGCGGCGCTGGGGAAGTCCGCCTGCTCCCGCCCCTTCCTTGCCGCTCCGCCCGCGCGACGGGCGAAAATACAACTATATAACGGACGCGCGAGTGCCCTCAAAAATGAAATCGGCGTATGTGCGCAGAAAATTCAGGAGGAACTGCTGTTTCAAAATGATGCGCCGCGCGACGGAAGCTCCGCGGGAAGGTGTGTCACTCTCTCCCGCATCGTTCGCAGAGAAAGCCCGCTGCGCAGCAACGCCACAAAGCCCAGCAGCGCAAACGGCAGATTCAGCGCTAGGAACGCGAAAATGGAAAACCCCGCCGCCTTCGTCTTTTCCACTTCGAATACGCTCAGCCCCAAAACGCAAAAAAACTGGTAGGACCCGATATTGGCCGGAGCGTTCGGCAGCGAGACTCCCAGGTTGATCACCACCAGCACCACTACCGCCACCAGGAACGACAGGTTCAGCCCGTACGATTTCATCATTGCCCACATCCCGAAGACCTGGCATAGCGGCATCAGCAGTGAAAAGAGCAGCGCCGGATAGAAGCTCGGCGCGGTTCCCATCGCATGAAGCCCTGCCAAGGCGCCCATGATTTTTCCCGGAGCTTGTTTCGATTTCGCGTCTGGCTGCAATAACTGCCGGCCCATTCTGGTCTCAAGGTAGAAAATCACAACTACTACCACGGTCACCAGCACCAGCGTCGCCACCCCAAGGATGTCCGCCACGCGCCTGAAATCCCGTGGCAGATCCACCATCAGCGATACGACGCCCAGCGCCGCCGTCGCAACCACCAGGTCCACCAGCCGTTCCACTCCCACCGACCCGATGACGTATCCGAAGCTCATCTCCTCGGTGTTCGAAAGCAGGTAGCTGCGCAGCAGTTCTCCCGGCCGCAGCGGAAATATCAGGTTGGCAAACAGCCCGGCAAAGACCGCACGAATCGCCCGCAGCGTCCGCACCTTTCCAAACGGCTCCAGCAGGAATTTCCAGCGGATGGCCTGCATCACGTAGCTCAGAATGTCGAACCCCATCCCGATCAGCACCCATCGCCAGTCCACATTGGCCATGTCGCGCAGCGCGCGCACGATGTGGAAATCGTGCAGCACCCAGGCGAGGCACGCGATCGCCAGCGCATATCCCAATACGCGCGGCCATTTCGATTCTTCCGGAGTCGCAGGGTTGAAAAGGGAAATCACCGAGGCAATTCTCGCTGCCCGCGCGGGCGGGGAGGCATCATCTTTCTATTTCGAGCAAATTCTCTTTTAACGCCGGAATACCACGGACGCCGCCAGCGCATGGAGACTCTCCCGGATACAGGTTCGCCAAATCTTGCCGGCCAGGCGTCGCGCGCGCCTTTCACATGGCCGGCCCCTCGTTCCAGAATGCAATCACCAGCAAGGCCCGCCTCGCGCCCAGGACGCCAAAGCGGCTCAGGAGGCCCTAAGTCGGCTACAGCCTACGATAAGTGGTTTCGCGAGGCAATGTCAGATGCAAAGGCTGGGAGACGTGAACGATACGTGCGGTCGGCAGGCTGGAGGGGAGAAACGCGGAGGATCAAAACTCGACCGGGCCAGGAACCCGGTAGGCCGCTCGAAAGCGGCGAATTCCAAGGTCCTGGCTCGGTCCTGACATCTGCAAACTTAGTGAGCCTTCAAGGTGGCCATCAACGGCTTGGTCGGTTGCAGCTTCTTTGCTTTCTTCAAGGTTTTCTTTGCCATTTTCAGTTTCCTCCGGTTGAGTTGCCCCCTGGGGCGGATGCCACTTTATATGCAAGCAGGGAGCCAATGTCCAGAGAATATGGGCTCGGAACTACCCCATTCAATATGTTCCAGATGCGCGAACCAAGTCTCTTTCCGGCCTGCGGCGGCCCCCTGACGCGTTGAAAAAATCAGCAGTCGTTGAATAATTCAGACCTGATGTTTCCTCCTTCGGCGTCCGCCGCCCCCCACTTCGGCGGCGTCACGCCCCAAATTCCGCTTCAGGTTGATCGTCCCCCGGCATTTCGGCGAACCGCACGCGCACGGGACCTGCAGGACGTCGGGATGGAAGCGGTAGTCGAGCGTCAATTCTTCGCCCGCCCGGATTCTCCGGCGGCTGAAGAAAAAAATCCGGCCCCGGATTATCCGCGTGACCAGGTTGGGATCGCAGCAGTGGTTGATTAGCTCGGCCCCGCTCCCTCCGCGACCTGCGTCCACGCACCATCTCTCGTTCAGCTCGAAAATCAGGACACACTTGGACCCTCCTGGCGACCAAACTCGTGTGAGACGCCGGAGCGCCTCTTTCATGCGGACTTTCTCTCCGGTATATTCGATAACCATTTTCCGGGCGGGTATCTTCTCACGCGCAAACACGCCTGTTCCTTGTATCGGCGAGCCTCCGGTCCGCAGCTCGAACCTGGCAAAGCGCCTGTCGATGGCCGGGGCGGTCTTTGTTGCTTTCTTCATCTAGTCCAAAACGGACATGTCAGGGAGAATCGTTTCCAGCAATGCCGCCAGCCTACCACGACGGCCCGGCGGCAGCAGTGATATCATACGTTTCTACATTTCTCGTCCAGGAGACTCATCCATGTCCGAACCAAGCAAGGAAGAATTGCTCGCCCGCATCGCGGAGCTTGAAAAACAGCAGGGTTCGAAGCGCAAAGGCACACTTGAATTCCGCGTTGGCGAAAAGGGCGGCGTCAGCGTCTACGGTCTGGGCCGCTTCCCCGTCACACTCTATTACGAGCAGTGGAAGCGCCTCCTCGACGTCTCCG
>Ga0335072_10009826_pt1 | contig 13791 bp, 5 predicted proteins | sample Lox_Sample_21_FD_206725 | JGI IMG/M metagenome (GOLD analysis project Ga0335072, IMG submission 206725) | Soil microbial communities from Loxahatchee National Wildlife Refuge, Florida, United States - Lox_Sample_2.1 | ecosystem: Environmental > Terrestrial > Soil > Wetlands | place: USA: Florida...
TGCTGAACCTGGTTCGCAGATATGGTGGCGGCAGTGTTGGCCGTTTGGGTGTCGAGGGCCGGGATCTGATTCCCGTTGACTGTAACCGTTGTCGATGCGCCGCCAGGCTCCAACTGAATGTTGATCCCGTTGGGCTGCTCGGGGTCAACTGCAGGTGATCGAGCACTTTTTTCTGAAAGCGTTCCTTCTGTGCTGTTAGGACGAATGGGTCGGCAGGAAGCGCATTGAAATTGTAAACACCATCGGGGCCGCTGGTCCGCGTGAGGGTCTGGTTCGTGGAGAGATTCTTGAGAGTCACCGTCGCACCGGGGATGACTGCGCCTGTCGGGTCAGTCACAACCCCCTGGATCGAAGTACGAAACTGCGCGAGTGCGGGGGACGTGGCAATCGCCAGCAGAAGGATAGCACCGATCGGAGCCTTCGGGAACGTCAACAACTGTTGCGATTTTTTGCTGATATGACATTTACACTGATACATATTGGGCCTCGGTATAAGGAAGCAGGAGCCTGCAGCGGGCGGATGCCACTGTGCCGCTTGATTGTGATGCGGGATGCCGGGTTAGAAAGATGTCGAGACAGGAAACAGTTTGCGTTTCAGAAAAAACTTTTCCATGAGAGACAAAAAGGGAGCGCTTGCGCGCTCCCTTTTTTACGAACGTGGGTACGGTATTCTAAGCTGCCTTCTTCCCCACTATGCCATGCGGGTCAATGACGAACTTCTTGGCTGCGCCCTTATCGAAGTCCTGATAGCCTTTCGGAGCATCCTCGAGTGAGATGACCGTTGCATTTACAATCTTCGCGATGGGTAAGCGGTCATGCAGGATGGCCTGCATCAGCTGGCGGTTGTATTGCAGCACAGGCGCCTGTCCAGTGTGGAAATGCAGGGACTTGGACCATCCTTTTCCAAATCGTATTTTGAGGACACCACGCTTGGAGTCCTCATTCGGAGCACCCGGGTCTTCCACCACATACAATCCCGGGATACCGACGCCTCCGGCGACAAACACGACCTCCATAATCTGATTAAGGACACTTGCCGGCGCGGGTTCATTTGCTGTCCCGTGCCCGCTAGCTTCGAATCCCACTGCATCAATAGCAGCATCGACTACCGGCTCTCCAACGATAGCCGCGATCTGGTCTGCGAGGTGTTCGCTCTTCGAGATATCAATGGTCTCGTAGCCCATCTTTTTTGCATGTTTGAGGCGCTCCGGGTTGAGATCGCCGACGATCACCACCGCGGCACCGAGAATATAAGAAGAGGCTGCCGCAGCCATGCCGACGGGCCCCGCACCAGCGACGTAGACGGTCGAGCCCACACCAACGCCTGCGCATTTCGCTCCATGAAACCCGGTAGGCAAGATGTCTGAAAGCATGGTGAGATCACGGATCTTTTCCATGGCTTGATCTTTGTCAGGAAACTTGAGCAGGTTGAAGTCGGCGAAGGGTACCAGAACGTAGTCGGCTTGGCCACCGATCCAACCGCCCATGTCAACATAACCGTAGGCGCCCCCGGGCTGTTGCTTATTCACGTTGAGACAGACACCGGTATTGCGCTCGCGACAGGCACGGCAACGACCACAGGCCACGTTAAACGGAACGGAAACCAGGTCACCTACGTTGATAAACAGGACGTCCTTGCCCTTTTCGATGACCTCGCCGAGGATTTCATGTCCGAGGACTATTCCTTTGGGCGCACTCGTCCGCCCGCGCACCATGTGCTGGTCTGATCCGCAGATGTTGGTGGATATGACTTTGAGAATGACGCCGTGCTCGATTGGTTTGCCCTGGGGATCTTTGAACACGGGATAGTCGATGTTATGGACTTCGACCTTACCGGGACCTTCGTATATGACTCCACGATTCTTTGCCATGCTGCTTCTCCAATCCGATCATGACGATCCACTCCATTGGATGCGTTTGTCAAGCGCAGGCACCCATCGCGGGTGACCTTGCACTGTTCATGGGCAGGGAGTTTCGTTATTCTCCTCTTCGGATCTGAAGAATGTTGCCCTTCTCTACGTGTAGATACTGGTCCGGCGGTCCCTGGAATCGAGATCGACGGGATCTTTAGCGGCCAGCACTGCCGCCGTGAGCTTCGATGGCGGCGAAGTCGTGATCACCACGGGGGGATTGTGGAGGACATCGATCACACGATCGTACAGCCGGTTGCGTACCTTGATGCGCTCGGAAGCGCGAGTGACGTAGCGTATCAAGACATCCACTCCAGCGCCTGCAGGCCGCATGTTCACGGAGGAACTTGCGCTCATTTGGCTCAAGCCACTTTGACGCGGGACGCGTTTCCACTCCTGTTCGGCGACTCGCGCATCCTCACGCGTCTCCTCAATGACCGATTTATGAATCAGAGCCACTTTGGCGTAGGTCTCGGGGGAAGACGGTAGGCTTACCGAAATCTCATCCCACATCCATTGACCGACAGTGGAGAAATTGAAGAACTGGCCGGTGACAGCAAAATTGTTGATGAAGGTTGCGCGGCGCCCGGTCGGATGGCCTTTCTCTCCCCAGGCGCTGTTTTCCAGAATCGTGGTGCGAAAAAGATTGATCTCGATCACTTCGCCTGCTACGCCATTGATCTCTACCCAGTCACCGACACGGATGCCGTTATGGCCCATGAGGATGAACCAACCGAAGAAAGCGAGGATGAAGCTTTGCATAGCGACGGTAAGGCCGGCCGTTGCCAGACCTACGATCGTGGAGATCTGGTCGGGTACCCCGAAAACGACGAGCAGGACACACAGACCGCCGAGAAGCTGAACCCCGAGCCGCAGGATGGTATGCAAGGTTTGAATACGCCTGCGATCGAACGTAAGACCATTCAGGGCATGGCGTTCGAGCAGTTTCGTTCCCAACGCTTCCAGCAGGATGGCGCAAATGAGTATCAGCGCTACTGTCGCCAGCGAGCGAAGCGCCAGATGCGTTACGATGCGATGCTGCAGCAGTACCTGGTTAGCCCATTTGCCGTATACCGCTGCAAGCTGCTGCTGACTTTGGATGCGGTCATCCAGAATGGTCAGGAGCTGGCGCTGATCCCGCTTGATCTGCAGACTCGCGAGCGTGGCCGCGTCCGAACTGGATGTCGTTTTTGCGGAAGAAGCGGCGTCAGCCCGCGCTTCCAGGGCGTTGTGCTGTGCAATCAGGCTGGCCGCGTCCGCGCGGGCCTGCTGGATCGCCTGCTGCAGCAGTTGATAACGGCTGCGCTGGCTAAACCAGGCTTCCACGCGGTGGGCCAGGGTGCCATACTTCCGGCTGGAAAGCACGGCCGTCTGGCTGTCACCACCGGTCTGTGCATTCAGCTTGGTGACCGCCGCTTCGTGTGCCGCCAGCTCCTGCTGAATCTTGGCTCGGATGTCGCCAGAGGCCCGGGCCAAGTCATGTTGAGCGTCATTCAACTCATCCTGGTCAAGGTCGAGCTGGGCCTGAGCGACCTTCAGATCGTCATTGCCGGGGGCGCCCGCCGCGGGAGTCAGGCTGCGCACTCGAGCCTGATCCTCCTGAGCGATCTGCTGGAGTTGCGCCACTTTTCGCGAAAGCTCCAGCGCTTCCCCTGTAGGCACAGGACGCTGTGAATTGGCCTCACGCAACGCTCCAGCAAAAGCCTGATTTACCTCGTGGTCGGCCAGGCGTTCGGCCTCATGCGCATATTCCAGCTCTTCGCTGCTGACGGCAAGAGGCGCAAGAGCCTGGGCGACTTGCCAGGGGTGCAGGTCGACGATGCCGGGCTGGCCCGAGGCCATCCCGCCCGGCTGCTGGTTCTGAGCCCTCAGGAATGACAAATGGGCCATCGCGTCCCGGGTGATCCAGGCGGAAGCCAGACAAATCGCCAGCAAAGCAAAAAGCACGACAAGAGAAACGAACCTGCCCCTGCCAAGCATGCGCTGCAATGCTGTGTATTGCTGCGTTCGTTGAGCGGCCAGAGGGTTTGGCATGGCTCATTCTGGCAGTTACGGGCGGTGCAGAATAGACCTCGCTAGTTGTATCTTCTGGGAACTGGTCCGGCAACAAAGGGTAGCTTTTGCGCTTGACTTGGCTGACCAACTAACATTCGCGGCCTGCGCAGCTTGTCTCGTCATCGGCGCGAGAATATCATGGGGCGCGCAGGAAACGACGACCGCAACAGGAGAACTCCGCTGCAAAAATTGAAAGTCGAACAGCCGATCTGCATCGCCGCAACAGGAGATTTTTGCGGCGAAGGGATAGTGTGGGACCAGGAAACCCAATACATCTACTGGACCGATATCAACCGATTTCTGGTGCACCGCTACGGGTTGAAGGATAAGGCAGTGCGGACGTGGTTCTTTTCCGAACCCGTAACGGGAGTATTGCTCACCAGCCGCAGAGATACTCTCGCATTGTCTATGGGTTCAGGCATTTCACTTTGGAAGCCGGACAGCGATGCTGAACCCAAGCAATTGTTCGCCCTTCCCGGCTGGCCCGCCGTACGCTGTAACGACGCGGGAGTGGATCCGGGCGGGGCACTGTGGGTCGGATCAATGCGAAACAACGTAGGCAAGACCGGAAATCCCACTGCCGAGGGTGGCACGGATGGAGTGTTGTATCGCGTCGACGGAACGGGAAAATCCTCAGAGTGGCGGCGCGACCTGGGCATTTCCAACACCCTGGTTTGGAGCCCGGACAAATCAAGATTCTATTTCGGCGACACTTTGCAGAATTGCATCTGGTCGTATGAGTACAGCCTGTCAGACAGAAGCATCAGTGGCGAGCAAACATTTTTCCAGGGCTTTGAGCGGGGCCACCCCGATGGCTCGGCAATCGACACGGAGGGATACGTCTGGAATTGCCGCTATGCAGGAGGCTGTATCGTGCGTGTGGCTCCTGACGGCAAGGTCGATCGCGTAATCGAGATGCCCGTGAGCAGACCGACCAATTGCACCTTTGGAGGCGAGCAGGGCAACATCCTGTACGTAACCTCAGCCTCGCCCGAAGCCGGCCATTGGGAGCGGTTTGGCGGCTGTCTCTTCGCCCTCGAAACCAATGTGAGCGGAGTGGCCGAGAACAGATTTCAATTGTAGTTACTTAAATCACGAAGCAGAAATGCCGAGAGCCGTGCTCATCCAGAGCACGGCTCTCGGTTTGTTGGCTGGTCAGTTTAGTGGCTGAGGTTGATCGTTACTCCAGTCAGCGAGAATGCGTTGCTACCAATGGTCAGCGTGTCAGTTGCTGCCCCGCTTGCATTCGAGTACGAGAGGGTGATGGTGCAAGTGCCACCCGGAGCGACCGCGCCGGTGCACCCGTTGTTGGTTATGGAGTAGGCGCTCGACGCCCCATTACCCAGCTTAAGGGACGTGATGCTCAAGCTGAGATTGCCGGTATTGGTGATCGTCGTGCTGAGCGATGAGTTCAGGCTGGGGAACTTGAGCGCTCCCGTATTCACCAGCAGCTTGTTGACAGTTCCGTTGAGGTCGCTCACGTAGACGTTGCCGGAACCATCCAGGGTTACGCCTGTCGGGTTGACAAGTCCAGTCAGCGGCAGCTGCGTAGTGGGGTTGCTCGCGGAGTGCGCTGCCGGCACCATGAGGACGCGGGCGCCGCTATCAGTGACGAACATATCACCGTTGGGGTCGAACGCGAAACCTGCAGGCGAGTTCAGCGCGCATGAGGTCACAGTGGCAGGGTTGCAGGGCGCAATCGGGTAGTTCGCGGAACCTGTACCGGCGAGACTGATCACCAGGATCTGATTGTTGTTTCCGTCGCCAACATAAAGGTTCTGGCCGCCATTGTCGACAGCAAGAGCCTGCGGGAAGCTCACGCTGTTAGAGCCCAGGTTTAGCAGGCTGGGTGTATACGTCGTGTCATAGGTTTCGCCGGGTATCTCGATAATGCGCGGGCTGGAGCCGGCATCGGCGATGTAAATGTTCCCGGCAAGGTCTACTCTGGCGCCCGTTGGATATCCAAGCGTGAATGTTCCCGTGCCTATCGTGCTTTCTGCGAGAGCCGGACTGAAGCTAAATACCTTGGCCGCATTAACGTCTGCGACCACAAGGTTGCCGAACGCGTCGAAGACTACGTCGCTGGGATAAACCAGGTTGGTGGTGTTGGCAGGGTTCCACTGGGTCAGCGAGCCGCCCGTTGAGGCAAGGGTGTCAAGCTGCCCAGCATTGCTGTTGGCCACGTAGAGCGTAGAGTTGGTGAGATCGTTTGACTTAAAGGTCAAGCTCTGCGGCTGGTTCAGGGCGGAATTCAGTACCTGTTGCGTGGCACTGCTCAGCGAGATCTGAGCCGCACTGCCCAATCCGGAAAGGAACAGGTAGAGCTTCGGTTCCGCCGGCCCAGAGGAAGGCGTGAAGTCGACCTCAACCACGCCCTTGCGGATCCCCGGCAAGCCTGGTTTGAAGGCAACGCTCAGTGTGCAGATCGTCCCGGCTATTTCCGTCAGTCCAGATTGGCAAGCGGGTAGCTCGGGACTGCTGATATTGGTGAAGTCGGAGGCACCTCCGCCTGCGGGAGTGAAATTGAACGTAGCGGCTCCGTCCACCACGTATGCGTAAGGTATTTCGATGGTCGAGCTCCCTCCGCCAACGGTCGCGGGATTGGCCGGGATCCACGGGTTACGTAGCGGGATGACGGCCGGACTGTTAAACGGAATGTAGTTCGTGTCTCCCAGGTAATTCAACGTTACGTTGTTGTTGCCGGGATAGAAGTAGATACTGTTCACCTGCAGGCTCGCAGTTGAGCTCGCACCCGACCCAGGCGTGAGCGTGCCCGTACCAACGGTCTGGCCATTATAGACAACAGTCACCGTTCCAGTTGGAGCAGCAGTGGATCCGGTCACTGTGATCAGATAGGGCGTCGGCTGGCTAAAGAAACAGCAGTCGCCGTTTCCGAATATAGGAGTACCGGTGATTCCAGTCGACCCAACCGAACCCACCACGATCTGTACGGTTGCCGTCACGCTGTTGAAGTCCACCGTGTCGGTAGGTGTAAAGACCACCTGGAGTGTATGCGTGCCTGCAGAGAGAGTTTGACCGAAAGCGTTTGCGCTACTCGGTGGAACCGTGTAGGCATACGTTCCCGGGAGAGACGCGCCATTGAAAGTTGCGGTGGCATCAAGCTGCGTGCTGCTCAATGGGGTTGTGGTCGAGATGGCTGCCGGGGTTGGCCAATTAATGATTGGCGTTGCCTTGACTACGGTAATTGTCGTGCTGCCTGTTGCGCCGGTGTAGCCGGCGGTGTTATCGGGCGTGAAGACTACGTTCAACGTATAAGTCCCAACAGGGAGTACAGTTCCTGATGGTGGAGTGTAGACGTAGGTCCCGGGCACGACCACCTGGGTGTTGTTGCCAAACCCAAGCGCCATGATGACGACATTGCGAGTATTGGGGAGCGTGACGCTGACCAACGTTTTGTTGGGATTGGCGGTAAGTTGGTACCCGTAGAGATCATAGGTGCCATTGGTACGCCCGCCACCCTGGTTGTTTGAGTAAGTGGTCTTAGCCACGACGGTTTCGTCCGAATAGCCCGCTGGCGAAGCCCATGAGCTCATGTTGAGGGTCTCGGACACCTTGGTTCCATCAGAATAGGTCAGAAGGAAGGGTTGATTGGTCTGGCCTGTGGTCGTAGCCGCTCCAAGCAGGTAAACGGTAGCATAGCTACCCGGGGCTCCCAAAGTGTAGACTGCTCCGCTCGTAATAGCATTCGGGACAGTGGGCGGCCCAAGGGTAAAGGTTGTTCCCGCAAAGCTTACTGAGCCATTACCAAGCTGATTATAGGAGTAGGCGTTGCCGGCATTGTCGAAGCCAGGTTGGTTAAATGGTGTGCCGTCGGTTGAGGTTGAGATCACCTGCAACTGGCTGGTGGGTATCACGGGTGTAGGTCTTGCGGCGCCCATAGCTACAGCGTCAAGTTGCGTGGAACTCAGCGGCGTGCCGTAGGTGATGTTTGCCGGCGTCGGCCAAGAGATCGTGGGCGTGACAGTTGGGGTGGGCGGGTTCTGGACCACCAACTGCACTGTGGCGGTAGCGTTCTGGTAGTCGGTTGTGTCAGTCGGAGTGAAGGTTACCGAAAGCGTATCTGTTCCTACCGGTTCAACCGTGCCTGCCGGCGGAGTGTAGACCAGAGTTCCTGGTATCGAAGGTGTCGTGAGGTCGAAGGCCAGCATCACAATATTGCGAGTGCCTGGCAATTGAACACTCTTCACCGTTTTGTTTACGTTCAGGGGAATTTGATATCCGTAGACGCAAACTGAGTCCGCCTGTGTCGTTCCGTTATAGTAGTTACGATCTTCTTCGCAACTGACCACGGATTCACCCGGCCAGCCGGCAGCATTGAACCAATCGCTCATATTTTGGTTGAACGTCGTGGTGCTGCCGTCGGTGTAAGTGACAATGAAGGTCTGATTCGCGTTGATGTTATTGACCATCGCCCCGAGCATAAACAGGTTAGTGTAGTTGCCTTGCGGCAGGGGAATGGTTTCGTTGGCCACCGCATCCGGTGCACTGGCGGGCCCGATGTTGAAGGTCATGCCGTTCCAAACCACCGTGGACCCGAGGGTGGTGGTTGAATAGGAGTATCCATCATTATCGAAGCCACCCGTTCCATAGGTAGCACCCGTCGGATAGATACCGTAGACGTTGTAGTAGCTGCTGAGCGGAACCTGGATCGTGCCGGAGGATACCGTGGCGTCAAGCTGGAAGCCACTTAGCGGCGTTCCATACACGATCGGGGTCGGAGTTGGCCAGGTAATGACAGGCTGGGCCTGGAGGACGGTGATCGGAACCGTTGCAATTTCATTTCCGTATGTCGGACTGTTGGGATTAAAGGTGACGGAGAGCGTCGAGGTCCCTGCAGGCAGAATCGTACCCGAGCCGGGCGTATAGGTGAAGGTCCCGGCCACGCTGTCGGTCGCGTCCAATTGCGTGGCGCTCAGCGGAGTACCATAGGTGATCGGGGCCGGGTTCGCCCAGGTGAGAATTGAGGAATTCAAGGTCGAGCCATCCACCCTTTTACTGTTGCTCTTATTGAAAGAGCAGTCACCAGGGTAAGAGGCACGGAACACATCGTTTGTGTTGTACGGCAGCGTCACGTTCAGGGTGGCAACACCACTGGAGAGTGGTGCTGTGCCGATCGTAGCTCCGTTATTGGTGAAGGTCACCAACTCCCCGTTCGTCGTTGTCGAACCGTAGGCGTACGGAGCGAGTGTGGCCTGCAGAGTGACCTGTTGGCCGGTCACCCCGTTCGCCGGCATCACGGCAAGCGTTAAAGTTGTGTTCTGCGTCGTAGGCGTAAAGGTAAGCGCGTTTGAAGTGCTGGTCCCATAGTTTCCATCGCCGCCGTAGGTGGCGGTCACCGATTGCGTATTGCAGCCATAGAAGGCAACCTTGGAGAGAGCAGCCTGCTCCGACTGACCAGACAGCAGCACGCTCAGGCCATTACCCGTCACAGCGGTTAGATCGACCTGATCGTCGCCATTGATATCTCCTTCGTTGGCAAAGATGGCGCCAGCGCTCACAGTGTAATAGGTCGGTGTATTAAAGGCACCGCCGCCCTTGCCCAGCATCAGGCCAACTGTGGTATTACCGTTGTTGGCAGAGATGATGTCGGTTATGCCGTCGCGATTGAAGTCTCCAATCGTCAAATAATACGGTCCGCTATTCATCGTGATCTTGGTAGGCGATCCGAAGCTCGGGATCGCCGTACCTTTGTTCAGGAGGATATAGACCGCGTTATCCGGAGCGCTGGTGGTAGCCAGATCCAGATAGCCGTCCCCGTTGAAATCGCCCAGGGCTACAGAACCTACCTGGCTGGAACCAACATTGACAAGTACCGCCGGTTGGAATGTGCCGTCCCCATTGCCCTGAAGAATGGTCGCTGAGCCGCCACCGTCCGCGGCCACGGCGAGATCCAAAAAGCCATCATTGTTGATGTCGCCCACGACGACATTCCACGGTTGCGAAGGAGAGGAGAAGTAAGCCGGCGCGTTAAACGTTCCGTCTCCATTACCCAGAATGACCGCCACCTGGTTCAAACCGGAGTTTGTGGCCACCAGGTCTTCAATGCCATCCCGGTTGAAATCGCCTATAGCCAGCAGTCTTGACGCCGAAGTAGAGGCCGCAACTGGAAAGTTTTTAGGATTCTGGAAGGTCCCATCTCCGTTGCCGAGATATATGTTGACCGAGCCTATGCCTTGCCCGCTGAGGACAGCGAGATCCTGCTTGCCGTCTCCGTTGAAGTCTCCGACGACAACCGATGTCGGAGTAAAAGGAGGCGTAGTATTAATCGGCGTCCCGGTCGTAAATGTGCCGTCCCCCTTACCTAACAAGATAACGACTGGCCCGCCGTTGGTGGGGACCGCGAAATCAGGACGTCCATCACCGTTGAAATCGCCGATGGCCGGTCCGTTGGTCCCACCCGTTTGCCCGTTATTCATGTTGGCGATGGGATAATCCTGGGACGAAGTAAATCCGGTCTGCAGCGTTCCGGCGTTGAGCGGAGCTGTGCCGAGAACGAAATTCGAGGTTGTATCTGTAAAGGTGACGCTCCCCGTGGGAGCCGATGGGCCGAATGCGGATACGGTCGCGGTCAGTGTGGCGTTCGGAGCGGTGCCGGTACTAGCCAGGGCAGTTGCTGTGAGGTAGGGTGCAGCAAAATTAACAGATTGAGGCGAGGAGGAACTGGTGTTGAATAAAGCGGTCCCGTTATAGGTAGCAGTGAATTGATGGGTCCCGACCCCACCGACTTCCGTGGCCAGAACTGCCGTTCCTGGATTGCCGTTCGTCGATTGAACCTGGACCGTACCCAGGACCTCACTGATGCCGTTATAAAGATCAGTAAAGGTCACAGTACCGCCGGCCACGGTAAACTCCACGGACTGCACCTGCGCCGTCATTGTGACAACGGAGCCACTGGACGGATTCTGCGGCGTAGTAAAAAGAGAGGTTGTCGTCGACGTTGATGCCCAGGCCACGGGTCCAGCGGTCACTAACGCAAGCGCGCCCAACAGCACCGGCAGCCAACGACCCCGGCGTTCCTGTTTGGAAATGATACGGCGCTTAAATGTCGCAATGGCTGAGTGCTTCATGGCTTTCAAGGCTCCAATTCGAACGGTTAATAACCAGGTGTTTTAGTAGTAAAAGGAAGTTTCGACACGGGTGGGAGTAAATCCGTGGGGCGGTCGAACTGGCTCGCCAGTGGGGGAGTAGGTGCATGAGAATGCATCAACTGCTGGAGAATAACGTTGCTTTTGGCACATTGTTATTACTCTTATGGGGGATGCCGAGTGATCTCAACCCGAACGACCGGGTAAGTTGCTTATGCGGTTGGCCGTTAGCTCCTGTGAACCATGGGTAAAATCTTCCCGGCCTTTCCACGAGTATTTCCTTCGTTAACAGCCAACCGGTTACTCGACAACTGCTGTATTCTTCCTCAGGACAATCAATATGGATAAGAGAGAGTTTCTGAAAACATCCGGCGTGTTTCTGGCCGGCACCATGTTCTCTCCTTTAAGTTCGGGTGAAGCAAGCTCTCCGCGAACAAACTGGTCGGGCAATTACACCTACAGCACCGACCGTCTTTACCAGCCTCAGACCATTGAGGAAGTCCAGCAGCTGGTTAAGAAATGCAGCAAAATACGTGCGTTGGGCGCGCGCCACTCCTTTAATGGGATCGCAGACAGCACCGAGAATCAGATCTCGCTGGCTCATCTCAACCAGGTCACTCTCAATCGCGAATCGCGGACCGTTACTGTGGGCGGGGGAGTCACTTATAGCCAACTGGCTCCATATCTCGAAAGCCAAGGGTATGCGTTACCGAACCTGGCCTCGTTGCCCCAGATTTCGGTGGCTGGTGCTATTGCTACTGCGACCCATGGGTCGGGCAGCCAGAACGGCAACCTCGCTATACCCGTATCCGGATTGGAGGTAGTCACGGCTGACGGTGGGCTGCTGACGCTTTCGCGAGAGCGGGATGGCGACCGGTTTCAGGGAGCGGTAGTGAACCTGGGTGCAGTCGGTGTGGTCACGAAGACTACGCTCGACGTTGAGTCCACCTATCAGGTCGCCCAGGTCGTCTACGAGAATCTCTCCATGGATCAGTTGGAGAAACACCTGGATGAGATTTTCGCGAGCGGCTACAGCGTGAGCATGTTCACGGACTGGCAGAATCATCGCATCGGCCAGGTGTGGGTGAAACGGCGGGTGGGAGCGGGTAGCCCGCCCCGATTCGATCCAGAGCTACTGGGAGCCAAGCTGGCGACCCGGAAACTGCACCCGATCCCCGGGCACTCGGCGGAAAGCTGCACGGAGCAACTCGGTATCCCGGGACCCTGGTATGACCGTCTGCCTCATTTTCGCATTAACTTCACGCCCAGCAGCGGAGCGGAATTGCAGTCCGAGTACCTGATCCCCCGGGAACATGGATACCAGGCCATTCTGGCGGTGGAACAGCTGCGGGATCAGATAACGCCGCATCTGTTTATCACCGAGCTGCGGACCATTGAGCAGGATCATCTTTGGATGAGCACTGCCTACGGGCGCCCCTCCATGGCGATTCATTTCACGTGGAAGCCGGAATGGCCAGAGGTGAAAAATGTGCTGCCTATGATCGAAGCCAAGCTGGCGCCCTTTGATGCCCGTCCGCATTGGGGGAAGCTGTTCACTATGAAAGCCGCGCGCATCAAGCCGCTCTATCCGGAAATGTCGCGGTATCAAGGGCTTCTGGCACACTATGACGAGCACGGAAAATTCCGTAATCGCTTCCTGGAAACGACTATTTACGGCTAAGGCCTAGGCTTCGGGGCTGTGCGATCAACTACGATCCGTGCAAGGCCACCTCGCGCGAAAACTTCGAGAGGTGGGGTATGCCACTGCTGGTGGAGGCAGTGGCTACCTATCTTCTTCGGCCTCCCCCAATACTTCTTCGATTTCCATGTCACGGTATTCTTGGGAGTCGAACACTTGACCGCAGTCCAGACATTCAACGTATTCGACATCCTCTTCACGCGCTACGACGCGCACTTTGGGGTGTTTGCAGGCGGTATTCATGTGGGAGGTTTTGGAGTGAGCAACCAGTGCTCTTCGGCAAGATTGTACCCGGCGGATTCCGCCTGTCAAATCTGTTTCTGAGCTTTCGTAACCCCGGGGCCGAAATTTCATGGAAAGGGCGTTTGTCTAGCTGGAAAGCTCAGTCATGGTGCGCACCTGCTCCGGTTTAAGGCCTGAATCCTCCAGCTTGCCGAAGATCATTTTGCCCGAAGCCGTTTGCAACACGCTGGTCACCGTAATTTCGACGGAGCGGCCGATCATCCGCCGGGCGTGATCCACCACAACCATGGTTCCATCATCCAGATAACCGACACCCTGGTTGTACTCCTTGCCCTCTTTCAAAACCAGCACGTTCATCTTTTCCCCGGGCAGCACCAGCGGCTTCAGAGAATTGGCTAAGTCGTTCAAATTGAGTGCGCGCACATGATGCAGCTGAGCGACTTTACTGAGATTGAAATCATTGGTCACGATCGGGGCCGAAATCTTGCGCGCCAGCTCGATCAGCTTGAGATCCACTTCACGCAGTTGAGGAAAGTCATCCTCGGTGATTTGTATGGCTAGCAGCGGATTGGCCTGCATTTTCTGCAGCATATCCAGACCCCGGCGCCCGCGTTGCCGCCGGGAATTGTCTGACGAGTCGGCCACGATCTGCAGCTCGCGCAACACGAATTCGGGCACCAGCAGAGTCCCTTCCAGGAAACCGGTTTGCACCACGTCAGCGATTCGACCGTCGATGATCGCACTGGTGTCGAGGATCTTGACACTGCGCTTGCCGCCT
>Ga0335072_10009827_pt1 | contig 13790 bp, 9 predicted proteins | sample Lox_Sample_21_FD_206725 | JGI IMG/M metagenome (GOLD analysis project Ga0335072, IMG submission 206725) | Soil microbial communities from Loxahatchee National Wildlife Refuge, Florida, United States - Lox_Sample_2.1 | ecosystem: Environmental > Terrestrial > Soil > Wetlands | place: USA: Florida...
CGCTGTCCGCGGCTGCGCTGCAGGCGGGGGCGACGCTAGGGATCGTCGTCGAGGTCGACACGGGCATGGACCGGTGCGGAGTGGACACTGCCGAGGACGCCCTCCGGGTAGCCCGCGCAGTCATGGATCTTCCCGGCCTCCGCTTCGCCGGCATTACCGGTTACGAAGGTCACTGCTCGCTCACGCTCGACAACGACTTGCGGCACAAGCGCCAGCAGACCGCCATGGAGTTCTTTACCGGCGTCGCGGATCTGCTGGAGTCCAGCGGTATCCCGTGCCCGATCAGGTCGGCCGGCGGCGTCGCGACGTGGCAGTGGACCGCTGCGTATCCCGGGATCACCGAGATCCAGATCGGCACCTACGTGGTGATGGATAACTACCACGGCCAGATGGCGCCGGGCTTCGAGCACTCGCTGACCGTGCAGGCCAGCGTGATCAGCCGGCAGAGCGGCAAGGTGATCGTCGATGCTGGCAACAAATCAGTGGCCGACCCGGCTAACGTGCGGATCGTCGGCCACCCGCATGAGTTCTTCCGGTTCGACGAAGAGCACGGCATCTTCGCCGCTCCGGACGGGTCGTCGCTGCGAGTTGGTGACTCGGTGGCGCTCGTGCCCGGCTATTCACCGACGACCGTCAACTGGTACGACGCCTTCCACGTCGTGCGCGATGACATCGTCGTGGACATCTGGCCGGTGATACCCCGCGGGCCCGGCGGCCACGGACTCGGCGCGGAGCTTGGCGGAGGCTAACCTGAGCTGCCTGATCTCGGCACCCGCGTGACCCGCACGGGTCGGTGGCCGGACGGCATCCGTTCAGTCTGCCTGGTCGGCGCGCGGCAGGGACTCCGCCACGCAGCCGCAGCTTTCTCGTCGCACCAGCGGCGTCGGCAGGACTATATCGCGCCCATGCGGGGTGTCCGTCGGGACTACGCGACGCTTGATCATGGCGTAGAGCGTCTCGAACGCGGTGGCGCCGAGGTCCTGTATCGACTGCCGGACACTGGTGAGCTGAGGTCGCAGGTGCCGCGCCACCGGGATGTCATCAAAGCCAGTGACCGCGACGTCGTCCGGGACGGCGATGCCATGTCTGGCGAGCGTATGCAGAACGCCGATGGCGGACTGATCGTTCGCGCAGACGATGGCGCGCGGTAGTGCGCAGCCATCCGCGATCAGTTGCTCGATAGCACGAGCGCCGCCAGCTGCCTGGTAACCGCCGCGCCACGCTTCGCCTTCCAGTAGCGTCGCGCCGGCGGCAGTGGCTTCATCCGCCAGCGCATGGCCGCGAGCAAGGCTGTCTGGGCTGCCCGCGTGCCCGGACAGGTAGGCGAGGGTGCGGTAGCCATGATCAATGATGAGGTGCCGGGCGAGTTCGCGCATCCCGCCGTAGTTGTCACTGTGCACGTTGGCCGTCGTCGCGGTCGGCAGGCCCGCCAGCGTCACCACTGGTACCTGACGCGACAGCCGGTCAAGCTGGTCGGCGGCAAGCACTCGATCGTGCAGGATCAAGCCGTCGCTTTTGCGCGCCAAAGCGAAGATACGTCGCCCGGCGTCAAGCTCGCCAAGGTCGACGGACCTGATGAGCAGGTCAAATCCGTGCCGCTGGGCAACGATCTCCATGCCGCGGTTGATCATGTCCGGGAACTGCAGGTTCTCGTCCTCGGCTACGAACATGCTGCCGTCGGGCCACTGCGGGCGACGGACGACCACACCGACGACTTCCTTCAGCCTGACGCTTAGCGCCCTGGCGGCTCCGTCCGGCACGAAGCCGAGCTCAGCGACGGCCTGCAGGACTCGTTCCCTGGTTTCGGCGCGCGGATTGTTCTGCCCGTTGAGTACGCGGGACACGGAAGCAATCGACACTCCGGCAAGCCGCGCGACATCGTAGATGGTGGGCAGGTGGACTTCCTCGCTGGCGAGCCTCGCGACGAGATCGGACTCTTCGACTGGCTGGCTGCCCGCGACGGGACTGGCCGGCTCCAGGCCAGATGGCCCCACTCCGCCGATGTCAGCGGGCACGTTTTCCTCCGATGCGGAAAGGTTCTGCAGCAGCGGGTGTCCGCGGGGTCTGACGTTGGAGTTGACAGATCCGCCATTCCCGGAAGGAGGTAAGCGCTTACCAAAGCAGATTCATGTGAGCCTAGAACGGGTGGCCAGGGGCTTCAAGGGTCGGCCCGAACCGTTACCCTTACGTGACATTGGCGGGCCTCCCGATTCTGGGCTGGCCGACGACCGGCTCTTGCTCATGACGCAGGTGGCCGGTGCGGTCCGCGCGACAGGCGGCTGACCATCGTAAGCAAGCCCTCAATCTGACCTGCCAGCCGGCGCTGCTCAACTGCCGTCGGCTACCGCGCCCGGCTCGGGGAACAGGCCTGGCCATCAGCACCTGGCCGCGATGCTCCGCGGTCAGGGATGGGCGGGCCAGCCTCCTCGCCAGTGGGCCGCCACTCGGACTGCGGGCTGCCGGTCAGGCGCCGACGGGAGCGTCCACCAGCCTGAGCACGCACGCTCCGAACGGGGCGATGGTGACGACGTCGCTCGCAGCCTCCCGGTCGCCCGCGCCGGCCAGTGGCAGCAGTTTCAGTCCGGGGGCAAGCTCCGGCTTAACGGTCAGCGGCTCGTCTGCCTGGCTGACCAGCCAGGCGAAGCGGGCCCCGTCGGATCTGTCGATGAGGTCGGTGGCGATCCGCGGATCGTCGACCTGGACTTCCCGGCGCACGCCGGCGTGCGCGGCGAGCGCCCCGTACAGCGTGCTGGTTGCCTCCGGGTTCACACGGGAAGTCAGGGCAGCCATGTGCTCGATTGGGTAGGTGCACAGCACTAGGCAGCCGTCGCCGGTCTGGCGCAGCAGCAGCGCCGGCCGGCCATGGCCGTCGACCGCGACGACATCAGCGTCGGTTGGGCGAACTGGCAGGTAGGCGCGGCTGTGCTCGGTGCCGGCTGCGCGGAAGGACAGCTGCATGCCAGCAGCCAGCGAGCCAAAGTCACGGGTGAAGGTGAACGTTACGGTGTCATCATCGATTACGTCGACGAGCCCGGCCCTTAGCTGATGTTCCACGCCGAACAGTTCATTGAGGCCGTTATGCGAGGGACCGCGGTGCCAGCCGACAGTGCCTGCGAAGTAGGACAGGTAGACCGTCGCTCCGCCGTTAGCGAGCCCGGCAAGATCGGCCCAGGTCGGCGCTAGCATTTGCTGGGCGGACGGCACGAGGTAGAGCCGGGCGCCGCTGGCGATGCCGTCGCTTTCCCTGGTCAGCGCCAGCGGCAGGTCAGCGAGCCGGGCTGAGACGTAGGCCTGCCGCAGCGTCTGATGAATGGCACCGGATGTCTCGGGCGCGGTGAATGGGTACCTGGTGTCCAGGTAGGAGGAGACGACCAGCGCGGCGTCCGTCGGCGCCCGCTCGCAGTTGTCGATGTCGACGGCGCGCAGGATGTCTGCGAAGGCCGCCATCTCGGCTAGCTGCGCCTTGGGCTGCCCGCGGCTGTCGGTCAGGCCGAAGTGCATCTCGAACGGGTGATGCCGGTAGGGGTCCTGCGCGGCGAGGTCGTCGTAATCAGAGTTGCACCAGCCGATCCAGCCGGTCGCGCCCGCCAGCAGGCTGTTGTGCAGGACCTGCCGGTAGTAGCGGGCCGCATGCGGTCCCGATGCGAAGTCGGAGCTGACTCCGAACTCCTCGAGCACCACCGGCCGGCCGTACGTGCCTGCGAGCTCGCACTCCCACGCTGCCGCGTAGTGCTGCCTGACCTCGTCGTCGCCGATCGGGTAGACGTGCGGGCCGATGAAGTCGCACAGCCTGGCGATGTCGGTCAGGCAGAATCCATTCTCCCGTCCGGCGCCTCCGGTGCCCCAGGCGCCGTCTCCCAGCGAGAGCGGCTGGCGGCCGCCTGCCGCCCTGACCGCATCTCTCATGATCTGCGCCCACGATGCGACGGCTTCCCGCGGCGGATCTTCGGCACCATAGATCGGCATCTCGTTGGACACCAGCCAGCCGCTGACAGCCGGATGCTGCCCGAACCGGCGTACCATCTCGCCCGCAAACCACGCTTGGCGCGCCACCATCCCGGCATCTGAGTACAGGTCCCGGCCTGCTCTCCAGGGCGGGTCCCAGTTCTCGCCAGACATATGGCCGACGATGAAAGTGGGGATTGTCGTCAGCCCGGTTTCGGTGTGCAGGTCGAGGAAATTGGCGAACTTCTCCGCCATCTCCTCATCGATGTGGTCCGGCCCGGGCATGAAGTCCGGCCAGAAGAAGAACGAGCGCGTCAGGCCGAGGCCGTGCCGGCGCAGCACGGCGAGCTCGTCCCGGACGATGGCCGGATCGTACGAGCGCCACATCAACGGACCGCCCGTTCTCGACCAGAAGTTAGCGCCGAGCCAGTGAACCGGTTGTCCGTCCGCCGTGACCTTCTCGAAGTTGCGGTGCACAGCGGACCCCTCTTCTTGCGGGGCCCAGGACGCCCGCTCGACCTAGAGCCAAGTAGTCGTGATCCGTTGCACTATACCGGTTAAGTTCCGATTGGGAAACGGGCTAGCCGGACGGACTCCGGCCTGTCGCCGCGCAGTCGCCGCTCCGCCGGTCGCGATCTCGGCGATGGTTAGACTGACCAGCAGCGATTGGGGCCCGCGCGGGCGTGTTACTAGCGGCGTCGGCGGTGCCGTCGATCGCAACCGGAGGGCAGACGGTGAAACGTCCAACGATCGCCGACGTAGCGGAACGAGCAGGCGTGACGAAGGCAGCCGTCTCGTTCGCGCTCAACGGCCAGCCAGGTGTGTCGGACACGACGCGCCAGCGCATCCTGGCTATCGCCAGGGAACTCGACTTCCAGCCAAGCAGCGCCGCGCGTGCACTATCCGATGGCCGGTCTGGCGCATTCGGCCTGGTGATTGACCGGCCGGCCAGCACGCTGGGGGTTGAACCGTTCTTCATGCAGCTGATTGCCGGTATCCAGGCTGAGCTATCCCGCGACCATCTAGCGCTTCTTTTCACGATGGCAGAGGACCAGGCGGCCGAGATCGAGTTGTACCGGGCGTGGTGGGCCCAGCGACGCGTGGACGGCGTCTTCGTGGTGGACCTGCAGGTCCGCGATCGGCGGGTAGCCGTGCTGCGCGACCTGCGGATGCCCGCTGTCGTATTCGGGAGCCCGCGTGGGTCCGGGTCGCTGCCGGCCATCTGGCAGGACGAGGTTGCCGGCACCGAGATGGTCCTGGAGTACCTTGCCGGGCTAGGTCATCGCCGCATCGCCAGGGTGGGCGGCATCCCGCGGTACTGGCACACCAAGCTCCGGTCTGAGGCGTTCCAGAAGGTGGCTGCGCGCGCTTGCGTCGAGGCGATCTCGATCGAGTCCGACTACACGGGCGAGCACGGCGCGGAGGCGACAAGGACACTGCTGCTCAGCACGTCCCCGCCGACTGCGATCCTGTACGACAACGACCTGATGGCACTGTCGGGCCTGTCGGTTGCCACGCAGATGGGCGTTGACGTACCGGGAACCCTGTCGATAGTGGCCTGGGATGATTCGATCTTGTGCGAGCTTGTGCACCCTGCCATCACCGCGCTGCGCCGGGACATCGCCGCGACCGGGGGCGAGGGAGCGCGTCGGCTGATCGCACTGGCTGACGGCTCGCCGGTAGACAATTTTGCCGAAGCCGCCCCGGCCCTGGCTGTTCGCGGGAGCACTGCCCGGCCGGCAGCGCGCTAGCGCCAGAATTGCAGCAAGTCCTGGCTCACGACGAAATCGACGGAGCCTGCATGCTGACCTGGTCGTTAATCTTTCCGATATCCGATCGTGACGCGAGCGTTACACGCGCAGTACTTTACCTGGCGGCCATTCAGGGTTAACACTAAACCGGTATAGCACTCGGTGCCGAGGTTCGGTGCCGAGGCCCGGTGCCCGGTGCTTGGCGCAGGGCAGTTCGCCCGGCGTCTGGTGCACCCGCCCTGCGCAGGTCGGATCGAAACCACAAGGACACAGGATGACAGAGACTCAACGGGCATCGCTGTAAGCGGTTACCTGACCGCGTTCTGATGCCCGGCGAGGCCGATCACAGGCGTTACCGCAGGTCTTGCAATCGAGGAGGTTAAGACCAAGTGAGCAGCAATACGAAGGTGACGCCCGCCAGGAGGGCGAGAAGCGGGGCTGTTGTCCGATGGGCTACCGCCGGCGCAGCCGCCAGCTTGGTGCTGGCACTTGCGAGCGCATGCAGTACGAGCTCGACGCCGCCGAGCTCGTCGAGCTCGACGCCGGCGAGTTCGGCCGCCTTGAGCGCGTTCCCGCGAAATGAGACGCTGTACACCAGTGGAACGGCGTACACGCCGCCGGCCAACTGGAACCCTCTCGACATCGGCAACATGGCCACCGGAACCCAGGGTCTCGTATACGAGCCGCTGTTCCTGTACGACCCGATCCACAACAAGTACGACCCGTGGCTGGCGACGAGCGGCACCTGGACCAGCGCTACCACGTTCATCATCCAGGTCCGCAACGGCGTCACATGGAGCAACGGCACTGCGCTGACGGGTGCCGACGTGGCGTACTCGATCAACCTGGCCAGGACCAACAAGTCAGACCCGTTCAATGTCAACGTGGCCAGCGTCACCAGCGCTTCCGCGAGCGGCAACACCGTGACGGTCAAATTCAGCAACCCGACGGGCTATACCGCCTGGCAGGACTACCTGTGGAAGGCTCCGGTCCTGCCGCAGGCAATCTGGTCCAAACTGTCGCCCACCGCGCAGATTACTAGCGCCAACAAGAACCCGGTCGGCACCGGGCCGATGGTGCTGGACACCTATAACGCGACCGAGGTCGCGTACCGGGACAACCCGAACTGGTGGGCCATCAAGCAGCTGGCACTGTCGTTCAAGTTCAAGTACCTGGTCGACGTGGTTAACGGCTCCAACAACGTCGAGCTGTCGGCGCTCACGGCGGGTCAGATCGACTGGAGCAACAACTTCCTGCCAGGCATCAACGAACTGGTCAGTGGGCTCAACGGCAACGCCGGTTACGGGTTCAAGACCTACTACTCCGGTTCGCCTTACATGCTGTCGGCCAACACCGTCTGGCTGGAGCCGAACACGACCAAGGCCCCGATGAATAATGTCAACTTCCGCAAGGCGCTTGCCTACGCGATCAATCCCAAGCAGATCGTGAGCGCTGTCTACGGTGGTATCACCGAGCCGGCCAACCCGACCGGCCTGCTGCCCAACCTCCACGCCTACATCAGCAAGAGCGTGGTCAGCAAGTACGGGTTCTCCTATAACCCGACGCTAGCCAAGCAGTACCTGGCCAAGTCGGGCTACAAGGGCCAGGCCATCACGCTGGAGGTCCCGGACGGATGGACCGACTGGATGGCAGGCATCGTGGTGATCTCGACCGATCTCAAGGCCGTGGGCATCAACGTGACGCCGATCTATCCGCAATACGCGGCCCGCAACACCGACCTCAACGGCGGCAACTACGACCTGGCGCTGGACAACAACGCGAGCGCCGACTCGACGCCATGGAGCTACTTCCAGCGGGTGTACAACCTGCCGATCGAGGCGCAGCAGACCGCACAGGACAACTGGGAGCGGTACAACTCACCCGCGGACTGGAAGCTGGTACAGGAGGCCGGATCGACGCCAACGACCGACACCAGCAAGCTGGACTCCATCTACAGCCAGCTTGAGTCCGACTTCCTTCAGCAGCTGCCGGAGATCCCGGTCTGGTACAACGGCGCCTGGTTCCAGGGCAACTCCCAGTACTGGACGGACTATCCGTCAGCAAGCAGCTCAGCCGACCAGAACACACCGGTCATGTGGTACGGGTACCTGGGTGCGATGACGACCGTCTACGCGCTGGCTGCCCTGCAACCCGCCAAGCCGGCCTCCTGACCGACGTGGCGTGCCTTCCGCATGACTAACTGGCACGGATAGCGTGCGGCCCGCCGTCCCACCCGGCCATCCTGGGGTGGGATTGCGGGCCGCCGGTCCGTCCGAATTGCCTGAGGAGCCCGCAGGTGCGGCGATATTTCACCCGTAAAGTAATCACTTACGTGCTCGCCTTCTTCGTCGGCGCGACCATTGACTGGGGCATCCCGCACCTGATGCCGGGCGATCCGGTTCAGATCTACCTGTCGAATTTCGACCTCCAGCCATCCGGATACGCGCCCTTGTACAAGACGATGTCGGAGGCGTTCGGTACGAGCCTTCCGCTCTGGGACCAGTACCTGCACTTCTGGGACGGCCTGGTGCACGGCAGCTTCGGCGTCAGTATCTACGACTTTCCTAACCAGGTGACGACGCTGATCTGGCAGGCCCTGCCATACACCCTGGCGCTGCTGGTGCCGGCCATCACGCTGTCCTACATCGCCGGCAATCGGCTCGGCGCGCTGGCCGCCAGGCGCAAAGTGCTCGACAATACGGTGCTGCCAGCCGGCTACATCTTCCAGGCTATGCCGTACGCCTGGCTGGCGCTCGCGGCCCCGTACCTGTTCGGCGTCATCTGGCACGTCTTTCCGATCTCTGGGGGGTACGCCGAGGGCCTGCTGCCGCAGTTCTCGTGGATCTTCATTTCCAGCCTGTTCGTGCACTGGTTGTTGCCGTTCCTGACGGTATTCCTGGTCAGCCTGGGCGGCTGGGCGATCGGGATGCGCAACCTGGTGATCTACGAGCTGGAAAGTGACAGCTCCCGATATCTGCGCGCGCTCGGTGCGAGGGAGGGCCTGGTCCGCCGGTACGCCTACCGCAACGCATCGCTGCCGCAGCTCTCCGGCCTCGCACTGCAACTCGGAGTTGTCATCGGCGGCAACATCGTGGCCGAAATAGCCTTCCGATACCCAGGTCTCGGCCTGCTGATCTATAACGCGATCACCAGCGAGGACTACTTCCTGCTGCAGGGCATCTTCATCTTCATCATCATCGGGGTGCTTGCGGCCAACTTCATCATCGACATCGTCTTCGTGGTCGTGGACCCGAGGACTCGTCTGTCGATGCAGGGAGCGACAGCATGAGCGAGCCCCTGATCAGTAAGGCGGCCGACTTTGCCAACCCTGAGCAAACGCTGACGCCGGTGCCGGACGTCGTTTCCGTCGCGGGCACTCCGGCCGGATCTGTCGCCGGCGCCCCGGTAACTGCGGACGGGCGCGGGGAGTTCCTGCATTACGCGCTGCGCAACCGCAAGCTCGTCTTCGGCCTAGCGCTGGAAGCGCTGTTCGTCATCGCAGCCGTCGTCGGGCCGCTGATCTCGCCGCACAATCTGACCGCGTACTTCTTGCCGCACCAGCCACCCTCGGCAGGCCACTGGCTTGGCACCGATTACTTCGGTCACGATGTATTCGCTCAGCTGGTGAACGGCCTGCGGACCAGCTACCTGGTCGGCGCGCTCGGTGCGCTGTGCGCGTCTGCAATCGGCATGGCGCTCGGCTTCATCGCCGGCTGGCGGGGCGGGCTGCTCGACGACGTGCTGCAGATGGTCACCAACATCATCATCATGATGCCATCGCTCGTGCTGCTGATCGTGATAGGTGCGTACCTCAAGACCCGAGGGCTCGTCTTCGAAGGCGTGTTCATCGGCCTGACTACCTGGCCGTGGGTAGCCAGGGCAGTGCGGGCACAGACCTTTACGCTCCGGTCGCGCGAGTTCGTGGATCTCGCCCGCCTGTCGGGCAGAAGGCCAGCGCGCATCGTGCTCGCCGACATCGCGCCGAACATGGCGTCGTACCTCTTCCTTGTCGTCATCCTGCTGTTCGGCAGCTCTATGCTGCTGGCCGCCAGCTACGACTTCCTGGGGCTCGGGCCAACCAACGTGACCTCGCTCGGCACCATGATGAACCAGGCCAACGAGTGGAGCGCGCTGCTACTGCACACGTGGTGGTGGTTCGTGCCACCCGGAGTAGTGCTGACCGGCATGGTCGCTGCGCTGCTGATCGCGAATGTCGGACTGGACGAGGTCTTCAACCCGAAGCTGAGGGGTCAATGAGCGTCAAAGTCGAGAACCTCAGCATCGCCTACCGGACCCTCAGCGGCGACGTGCGCGCCGTGGACAACGTCAGCTTCGCACTGCGTGATGGCGAGATCATGGGTCTCGCGGGCGAGTCCGGCTGCGGGAAGTCGACGCTTGGCAACGGCATGATCTACCTGGACGGCCGGATGCGGCACCTCGGTGGCCGGATCGAGCTCGACGGTGCCGAGCTCCCGATCACCGACGGCAAGGCGATGCGGTCATACCGGATGAGGAAGATTTCGCTCGTGCCTCAGTACGCGATGAGCGCGCTCAACCCGACTCGCAAGATCAGCGAGCTGACCACGGATCTCCTGCGATCCCACAACGTGCGCTATCGCGATCTGGCCGAGGAGATGCGACGGCGAATCGCTCTGGTGGGGCTGGATGACGGAGTGCTTGACCGGTACTCCTTTGAGTTGTCGGGCGGCATGCGCCAGCGGGTGACGATCGTGCTCTCCACCTTGCTCGATCCGTCGCTGCTGATTGCCGATGAGGTCACCTCCGCGCTGGATGTGTCGAGCCAGCGGGCCGTCGGAGAGCTGCTGATGGAGTTCAGGGACCGTAAGTTTGTCCGGAGCCTGATCGTGATCACGCACGATCTGTCGATTCTCGCGGAGATCTCCGACAGCATCATGATCATGTACGCTGGCCGTCTTGCGGAGAAGGCCGATACCGACACGATCGTGAACGCTCCGCTGCACCCTTATACTCAGCTGCTCCTGGCCTCCCTGCCGGAGGTCGGCATCCGCTACGAGGACGGCGCACTGACCGGCATCCCAGGTCGGCCGCCGTCGCTGTCCAGCCCGCCGGCAGGGTGCCGCTTCAGGGATCGCTGCCCGTTCGCAATGGACCGTTGTGCGAGCGAGCCTGCCTTTGAGGAAGTCCGGCCCGGTCACTACGTCGCCTGCTGGAAGGTGAAGGAGGAGGCTGCGGCATGAGCTTGCTCAGCATTGACGGCGTCTCCAAGCTGTACCGAACCGGCGGCCGGCAGCAGGGCATCACCACGGCTCTGCGGGAGGTGAGCTTCGACATCGATCAGGGCGAGGTCGTCACGCTGATCGGCGAAAGCGGAAGCGGCAAGACCACGCTCGGCCGAGTCGTGCTGCGCCTCACGACGCCAACGAGCGGGTCGGTCCGGTTTGACGGCGACGACATCTCCGGCTTCAGGCGAGCCGATCTGCGCAACTACTACCGCCAGGCCCAGGGTGTGTTCCAGGACCCGTTTAGCTCTTACAACCCCATCTACAAGGCAGACCGGGTCTTCGATCTCATCAGGGATGAGTATTTCTCCCACATGCCGCGGCGAGAGTGGGACGCGAAGATCGAATCCGCGCTGGACGCCGTCTCGCTGAACCCCGGCGACGTACTGAACAGATACCCGCACCAGCTTTCCGGCGGCCAGCTGCAGCGCATGCTCATCGCGCGCGCGCTCCTGCTCGAGGTGAGGCTCCTGGTAGCTGATGAGGTCATCAGCATGCTTGACGCCTCGACCCGAGTAGATGTGCTGAACTTGCTAGTCAGACTGAAGCGGGCGGGACTGGGAATCCTGTTCATCACCCATGACCTGTCCCTCGGTAACTACCTCAGCGACCGGACCGTGATCCTGCGCCATGGCTCAATCGTGGAGACGGGCCCGACGGCCAGCGTCTTCGGTAACCCGCTGCACTCCTACACGCGCATGCTGCTGGCAGCCGTGCCGCAGCTGCACAAGCGATGGCAGCCGGCTACAGACATCCGGGCGACGGAAAGTCATGCTCCCGCGCCGCGCGAGCGACTAGCGCCGGCACCCGCCGCGAAGGGCCGTCCGGCAGCGGGAACCCGGCTTCGGTCGGCACGCAACCGCCCGCCCGCGGCGCCGCCACTCGCAGAACACGAGCCAGGCCACTTTGCCGCCGAGGAGGCCTAGCCTTTCCCGGCAAGTAAGCCGCTGGCCGGGCGGCTGCCGCGGCGCCGGCCGACCGGGCGGCCCTTAGTCGCGGTTGGCAAGCTGTGCGATGGCCTCGGTTAGCGGCAGCAGCGTGTCGCCGCGCAGAGCCCCGGCATACCACCGGAAGCTGTCCTTGGGGATTCGAGTACCGGTTGGGTAGTCGAGCCAGACAAGGCCGAATCGCCGTGAGTACCCGTAAGCCCATTCGAAGTTGTCGAGCAGGCTCCAGACGAAAAAGCCCTGGATATCGATGCCCGCGTCGCGCGCGGCCAGGACGGCGCGCACGTGCCCGTCGAGGTAGCGGATGCGCTCCAGATCGCGGATTGCGCCGTCAGGGTCGACGTAGTCGTTACAGGCGGCTCCGTTCTCGGTCAGCAGCAACGGAGTCGCCGGGCACTCGGCCTGAACTCTGGCCAGCAGTTCGGTCAAGGCCGCGGGCTCAATTTCCCAGCCCATCTCGGTACGAGTGAACTCTGGCCGGGTCACCGAGATCACGCGCAGATCGGACGACGGTAGATCGCTTCCCGCCTCGGGGACGCAGTAGCCCGACGCGCGGACTGCAGCCGTCCTCGACTCGTCAGCGACCGTCGCGGGCGAATAGTAATTGATGCCGAGGAAGTCGATCGGCCGGGAGATTGCGGCTAGGTCGCCATCCCTGATCACGTTCAGCCCGGGCGTGTGCGCGCGGTAGTGCGTCAGCATGTCGGCTGGGTAGCAGCCGCGGAAGAGGGGATCGAGGTAGATGCGGTTCCTGTTGCCATCCACACGGTGCGCTGCCGCGAGATCATCGGGATGATCCGAGGCTGGCCGCACCGGCTGGAGGTTCAGCGAGATACCGACGCTCGCATCCGCTACAGCTGCCCGGATGGCCTGCACCGCCGCGCCGTGCGCCAGCAGCAGGTGATGGTGAGCGGCGGCGGCGAGGCCGATGTCCCGCCTGCCCGGAGCGTGATGGCCAGAGCCGTATCCCAGCCAGGCAGAGCACCACGGCTCGTTGAGCGTGATCCATTTGCCGACGTCCGCGCCCAGTGCCTGAGCCACCATTGCCGCGTAGTCGGCGAACCTGGCAGCCGTGTCGCGCTCAGGCCAGCCGCCCGCGTCCTCGAGCGGCTGGGGCAAGTCCCAGTGGTACAGCGTGAGGATCGGCGCGATGTCGCGAGCGCGCAAGCCCTCCACCAGGCGGCGGTAGAAGTCGAGACCTTCCTGATTGGCCGGGCCCTTGCCGGTCGGCTGGACCCGGGGCCAGGAGACAGAGAAGCGATATGCCCCGACGCCCAGATCTGCCATCAGGTCAAGATCGTCTTCCGACCGAGCGTAATGGCCGCATGCCACGTCACCGGTGTCACCGTTATGCGTGTTGCCTGGTGCGTGGCTGAACGTATCCCAGATCGAGACGCCCCGGCCCTCTTCGCAGGCATACCCCTCAATCTGGTAGGCCGCGGTGGCGGTCCCGAAGAGAAAGCCCGCAGGCAGCGAGACCGGACTCGCGTCGGCAACTGACACTTCGCTCCTCCTGGCCAGCACGCAAACACCTGCCGTATCCACCCAACTATGCAAGGGCGTGAGCAAGCGTAAGTATGAATGAATCTACTTAACCGGTATAGTAACGCTTTAGCGTAGTGGCTGCAATCGGTTGGCACGCGCTGCTTGCCGCCTGGCGGGAGTATGGCTTCCTCCATCAGGGCTTTCGTCACCCAGAGATCGCCAGGCATTGTTTACACGAATGGGGCATCCGCCGGAATGCGGCCGACACGGCGAGCAGCTCCCCGAAGTCGGTGTCAGCAGAGATGATCACCTGGCCCAAGGCGGCTGCATGGGTCAGGATTGCTTCGTCCGAAGCCTTAAGCAGGCCGACGTCGCCGACATGGACAGCGTCGTGACCTTCG
>Ga0335072_10009829_pt1 | contig 13790 bp, 14 predicted proteins | sample Lox_Sample_21_FD_206725 | JGI IMG/M metagenome (GOLD analysis project Ga0335072, IMG submission 206725) | Soil microbial communities from Loxahatchee National Wildlife Refuge, Florida, United States - Lox_Sample_2.1 | ecosystem: Environmental > Terrestrial > Soil > Wetlands | place: USA...
TAAAGCTCCGTAATTGGTCATCTTCTGCAAGGCTTCCCGTGGCTGCTGCGTGAAGATTTCAACGTGCTCACTTGCGTACTCATCAGCAAGAGAATATGCCTCATTTAGGCTACCAGCAACGATAACCTCTCCGAATATATCCCAGGAAATCTTTGCGAGCGCAGCCGTAGAAAGGTTTGAATGGTCCAAAAGTTGCATGACAAATTCAATCGCCCTGCGACCTACATCTTCGCTCGTTGTGATGAGAACAGCAGGTGTATCCGGCCCGTGCTCGGCTTGTGAAACCAGGTCAGTCGCGATGGTGAATGGATCCGCTCGATCATCCGCAACAATCAAAATTTCTGTCGGTCCTGCAAAGAGATCAATTCCAACTTCGCCAAACAATTGACGTTTGCTCTCCGCGACAAACGCATTGCCGGGACCTGCAATGAAGTCGACTTTAGGGATCGTTTTGGTGCCCACTGCCATGGCAGCAACAGCCTGAACGCCACCGAGGATAAAAATGTCATCCGCACCCGCGAAGTGCATAGCAGCCACTGTTGCATTTGGAATTCGACCCGCGATGGGAGGTGTGCAGCCTATGACATTCTTCACCCCAGCAACCTTGGCAGTGAGAATCGTCATATGGGCAGAAGCAAGGAGAGGATACCGGCCTCCAGGAATATATCTGGAGCGCACAGTAAGTTGTCGGTTATGTGGTGTAATAATGGGAAAGAGAGTGATAGCACTTACGCTCCAACAGAATTGATGGGAAGGTTCTTCTGGCCAAGATTCACTCCAGGGCGGATTTCAAGCTCAAAATCCAGAATCGAATTTCGTTGTGCGACGGCAAATGCTCGAACATTAGCCTGAACCTCCTTAATGTCTTTAATTGTCTGGTCTGGAACAGCAGATATGGCAACGTCAATGTCGGCCTTAGAGAGCTTAAACGATGGAGGGGACCAATTGTCGAACTTCTCCGAGTATTGTCGGACAGCAGTGTCGCCATTAGATCTGATCGTATCAATGACGTCTTTTACAACGGCGGAGACGCCATCTTGAGCTGTCTTGGTACTGGTCGTGCCAACCTTTCTCTTGAGATATTGAACCATAATGGGATGAGTTTCAGCGACTCAAATTGCTACAGGCTGATTAAGGATGATGATATATGAATGTGATCATTTATATACTCCGCATTGGAATATCTATTCCGCAGGCCTCATGCCCAATATCCTAATCTGGAGTAGGGCATGTGTCAGACCTATCCCCTTGACCGCTACTCGCTTGCGTATTTTAGTGTGACAAGGGTCCTGACCAATGATATTGCTGTATTTACTTGTAAATATGAAGCTATTTACATAACTATTGGAATTGCTGGTGATATGCCTCCCAACAAGGACCCTCTTTGCATAATGAGACGTCGCACACCTTACAGCCGTAAACGCTTGCTCGAGGCCTTTTTTGGGCGTTCTGATTGGTCGACAACTCGCCCAAAGCCTTCCGTTTTAACGATGGTTCTCGGACCTGTCCGGTAAGGGAACAGCCACGACAGTCTTGTTCCCTCTCTCGACGAACTTGAACATGCTGCCCTGGTGCAGCAAAGAGTAGTGGATTTGTATGTGAAACTACCCTTTTCTGCTTCTGTGCTTCAGCTCTTCCAAGCTCGAATAGCTGGGATATAAGCTTTTTCCGGAATGCCTTTTGCCCTACTCCACGACCCCCTTTCCCATCAGCGTAACTAGACAATAGATAGCTATTCACTAGTACCGTATTGAATAGAAATCTGAAAAGAGCATGCCAACCACCACGACGTATTCGACGGAGGCCTGGATTACCAGCTCGATATTGGTCAGCTAGATCTACCTGACCCATTTTGTGGTTGTATTCGTCAATAACACAAGGAATAGCTAGGTTCTTTCGTACAGCATCACCAAATTCGGCCCGTACAGATTTAGCTGCCGTAGAAGTTGCTCTTGGCCGTCCACGGTCTCGTACAATAAGCTCGCGGCCAATTAGGTTGCCAGGTTTCGTTTTGGCTTGCAGGGCCCTAACTATTTCGGCGTCTATTTCAACAGGGTAATGGATCGTCGACAAGAATAGGACTAAGTTATTGTCCTTCCAGGCTGTCTGTAGCACTAAATTGTCTTTTGTAGGTGCCTGCCAGAGCGAACCCCACCTAGATATTCGCTGATTGGCCTGTTCTGCCTTCTTTTTGTCAACGAATTCCTTGCATATTCCAGAATTTGTACGGCATGTGCCTGCTGCACCGTATCCTAGGGTCCTTAAGTATGAGAATAGCTTTGTGCTAACGAATAAGTTGTCCAACCAAACGCAATATCGTAGGCTTGGGCCAGTGGGTGGATTCGGTAAGGCCTGGAGAAGTGTAACTACCACAGCCTGAGTTGGATTGATTCCTGAGCCTTTTGGCACCTTAGAATTAACAGGGCCTTTCCCATTTTGGTGATATAACACATTGAGAATATATCCACACTGAGCAATTGCCCAGACTTTGTACCCAGTCGAAATTGGCTTGCTCGGGATAGTCACAATATCTAAACTTCGGCCTTTAAAAAGTTAGTAAAATATATAATAATTTGTACTATTTTAAAGGCTTTGATTTCTAACCTGAGAATCTCTCCATGCACTCGTCGATACCAAGATCTCGGCCTGGAATCCAATACCGACGAGAAGCTCCCCATATATGCGAATTGACGGGCTCCAATTTCTGGAATACTGTTGTCTTTCCTAGAATAGAAGGATCTGATATATGGAATGCATGGTGGATATCGTGCCACCGATTCTGGCCCATATGCCTAATAACAGGAAGGTGTGTAGGACTATCGTCTCTTGCTTGGGACCAATAGTCTTCAGTATCATTTTCTATATGTAGAGCCATATAGATTAAGATAGCAAAGAATATGTATAGGTCAGACATATCAATATCTTTCCATTGACGAGCATGATCGCCTCTGTATTCGGGCCCTAGCCAAGATCTACCCTTTTTGTTGGTATTCTGGATGATGCTCTGAAGGCATTCTGGGGTAAAAAATAGGCTCCAAATAGCAAGTGGATTAGTCCTATCGATACCAGCAGGAAGGTTGATTACTCGGTCGAATTCAGGGCAAAATAGTGGAGTATAGTGGTCTCCGGTGCCTATTTCTGGGTGCAAGTTCGGCCGTAGGGTCCCTCTTGGATCAGTAGGATCACCTACTACATTCTCGGGCATTGAATTGGCTAATCAGGGCGAATTATATCTATACAATAGTGCGAATTGCTTCATTGTTTACATGTTTGTTTTGGTGTTCGTAAATCCCTGTAATCCTTACTAAGCGCCAAGACACTAAAATACGCTTCAGCGGTCAAGGGGATAGTGTTCCTGTTTAAAGCGGATTGGTGGGGAATTTTTGTAGTGTCGGCCCCACTTCCGGAATACTTTATCCTTCCTGTTTATGTTAACCAGGTGCTTCTCCGATCGGCATTTGCAACTAAATGAGAGCGTAGGAGAATCTGGGTGTGCAGGTCCATGGTAGAGGTCGAATACTGGACTTTCTATGTGTTGTGGGTGCAAAGTGTTTGCCGATGCGTTCCAGGCCTTGGCTTTAACAGTGCGATACTTTACAAGAGGCACTTGAAGCTGCCGAAGTCTTTCACCCCCACATCGGTGTGGATCTATTTCTACTACTTAATAATGTAACGAACTCTAGTCAACTTTTCAAGAATTGCCTAAATCCTACTACAACCATCATACGCCGTGTCTTCCAGAAGTTGGCTAATCGCAAATATGCAAGATAACGGGCTGCCTCCAATAAAACGGTTTATCACCGGGCATAATAAGGATGGTAAAGCCATTTTTTCAAACGCTATCCCTGAGCCACTGAAATGGCAAGAACTTCCAGATGGCGCCAGATTCTCTCTTGGTTACACAACAGACCAGTTTCCAGTTGAATTTTCGGACGAGGCTGATGTATTCACCTACCAACGCTATTTAGAGAATCTCCCGGGGATCACGGTACCTGGTGGCACGGTCCTACGACTCGTCGACATGAAACCCGGAGCTTTGTCTCCCATGCATCGGACTGTGAGTTTGGATTATGGCGTTGTGCTGGAAGGAGAGGTGGAACTCGTCCTGGATTCCGGGGAGGTAAGGCTGATGAAACGCGGGGATGTCGCGATACAGAGGGGAACGAATCATGCATGGCGGAACGTCAGTCAGACAAATGCAGCCAGGATGCTTTATGTGCTGCAGGAGGCTGCACCAGTTGAGATTGGGGGAAGGAAGCTTGAGGAAGAATATGGTGGAATTCCAGGTGTTAGACCCTCAAAGTAACGATAAGGGGTGAATGGTAATTCTGTTAGTCAAGTTTTGGATCACATGATGAAGGTAGCTGGTTGGATGCCATTTCATAGGCATTTAAGTAACATTTTGATAGCTTATGCTGGATAGATGAGTCCAAAAGTCCTGCAGAAAGACTTTCGAATATCCTCCTCATGCACAGTAACAACAGAAGACCCATGTAAATACAAATAATTTGTTCCCCAAGCAGTTTATGTTCGAGATAATGCTACAAAGAGTACCCGGCATCGATGACAGAGTTTGTGCCTGTAACTGACTGACTATTCGCAAAATAGAGAATCTGTTGGGCAACATCCTTGCGACATCATAGGTTAGCCACCTGAAGTTCTACATAAGATAAGATTCGGTACCTCTACAGTTGCGAGCCTTTTCAGGGGGCTTTTACTGATAGCCGTTTCAATTTTCGATGCAGTAAATTGACGGCCCCAGTCCTTTGTTGACCGTCAAATCAAATATCGGATGTTAAAATTTCAAGGGATTACTCACTGTAAGTAGGATGCCCGGTGAAACAGAATTGACACGTATAATCGACCCTGCGGTCAAGGCTAATGCCTTTACGAGATGGATTTGCGCAGCTTTCGTCACGGAGTATGCCTACTCTCGCATCAAGTCAGATTCTGAGTACACTGTTTTCAATGGATGGTAAACAGCGGGAATGAAATTAGTGCAGACCAGAGAACTTCCGCTTGGTATCACTCCAGCTAGGGAAGCTGTGGTGATAAAGGCGCCTCTTGTTGCCTCTAGATATTTCCTCGAGGCGTGAAAGAGAAACAAATGCGACTTGACATTTACAGTAAAGCACATGTCCCAGTCTCTCTCATCCATGTTATCGTCCAGATTATAAAAATCCCTAATCCTTGTCCAGCCCTGATTCGATACCACTACATCCAATCTACCCATGGCTGCAACGCTCTCTTCCACAAGACGGATCAGCTCGGTACGACGAGTGACATCGGCCTGAATGGCAATGAAACGCGGACTTTGATCTGTGGTTGTTTCCTCGTTGTCATGGACCTCCGATCTAGGATCTAGTAGCGATAATTCCTCAAGAAGCGCATCGGCTTTCTCCCGACTGGAGAGGTAATTGACAACTACTCGCGCACCGCTGGAGGCCAGGGAACGGGCTGCTGCGGCGCCTACACCTGCTGAGCTGGCTGTAATAAGCGCGACCGATTTGCGAGTCAAAAATGGCATGCCGATTCACTTTTAATCAACCTTGTAGACATGATGTTCTCCGGCTCATATATAACTTTGCTAGGAGTACTAGTAGTGATTTCTACTGAGCATATGTGTGCCTGATTATGATTAGCAATTCGGTAAGTGGGTGGAAGGCATCTCAAGTGGGGAAAAGGCAGCCGTAAATTTATGGCTGCAATGCCTTAGTATCACGTGGACGGCAGGACCCTTGCAACTTTAGCTTTGATGATTTCACGTCCTATCTTAGCTTTGTCCTTTTTCCAGTTCTGAATAATCAACCTTGTCCGTGCAACACTAAGGCTAGCTGAGCAACACTTCAAGTTTATGGTAGCCATAAGTAAGCTGTGTCAAGCCTAAATGACCTAATTTGCTCACCGTAAGCTCTCTTAGCTTACATTGGCTTCAATAGTCCGCCCCCTGTCAAGGGAATTGTGTTTCCCTTAAGCCAACCATTCAACAGTGCGCTCGAATTATATATCAAGTCGAAGCCTCCACTGTCAACATTTTGCAGTGTCGCGTCTTTGTCCGTGAAGTTCTGGACTGTTGTAGTGTTGGTTAGTGTCCACGTGCTCGTCCGATCAAGATACACATCAACGAAACTATCCCCATAGCCCGAGTATGCAGTACCCTTCCATTCGCTGTAGGATTCTAGAGACCAAGAGATATAGGAGCCATTGTATGGCACCAGATCACCTGTCAAGCTCGACTCAGCTACTTTGACATCGACCTCGGCCGGCAACAAGCCTGGGTTATCGAGATACGAAGCATAGTAGTCGAAGTCTTGCGTAATCTGCGAGTAATTGGCAACGACAAGAATTCCAGACGCAGTAATGATTTCTGAAGCGGTAATTTGAACATCGATAATCGTGTTTCCGAACCATAAACCCGGCATCGTGGATCCTGTACTTGTCATTTTTGAGTTAGTAATCTTGAGCACTGCGCCGGATGATCGCGTCTGAGAGCTGAATATCGCCACTCCACCTAGTAAGCTAGCAGTAGTCTCGCAATTGGTGAGTTCAGCGGTCTGCTTTCCATCCATGAAAACAGTCGGCCCATTTTCAGAGATTGCGATCACATTGTCGGCATATATACCACCTAGCGCATAGAACGTGGCACTTCCAATACCCGTAGAATGGGCGTAAGAGTCTGATATGTGCAGATATCCGCCTGGACTATCACCAGAAAAAGACGAGGATCGCTTTCCACCGGAGAAGTGATGTACATGGGAGACATAAGCAGTGGCATTGCCGGAGGCATAGACCCCGTGAGAGACGGGACCGCTGCTGTAGAGCCAGGCGTTATCGACGTAGACGGTGGTGTTTGTCCCATAGGCGTAGATGTTCGCGGCGCCGTTATGGACCGTCACATTGATATGGTTGAAGTAACCCGTGGAGGCATTGGCCTGGGAAAATTAGTTGGCTCAATGAGGGTTGGAAGGAGGTGCAAGGTCACCCACAATATTGATAGCTGCGTTGAAGCCGTAGAAACTGGAAAGAAGAAGATTGGAAGCATACCCAGATTTGACAATGTCGACGTACGACAGGGTCAATTCGGCATTATCAGTAGCAACGATGACGCTGGTGTCGTTGGCGGTGGTTGAGAATGCCGTGTGGTCCAAAGTCGTGACATTGCGTTCGAAAATGTATGCGCCTAACAGGGGACTCGGTTGGACACTAATGAATGGCACATTGTAGTCCGGGACAATGGAGTTATCAGCGACATAAAGAGAGGCTGGAAGAGTATCTCCTGGATCAGAGAGTGGAATCTCCGCAAAAGCTATCTCAGCCGCGAGGAGAATACAAATGACAGAGAACATGCTTGGATGAATCTTGGAGACTCCAAAGTTGAGAGTGGGACCTGGAAGTGCTTATGGAATAAACATTGCAAAATCGGATGAAAGCAGGCCCTTATATAATTATAAGAGAGATCAATTACACACGTGAAATTTGATATCTTCCCCGCATTTTCGCACACTTGGAAATTAGAGTATCAATTTCACAATAGTGAACTCGATGGCATGCTGACGCGTACACGCAGAATAACCGTTAAGCTCCGACATGAAGCCTGTAAACAATTTACGAGATTACCAATATTGCGGCGTACTTTGGGCCACTGTAACCCGTTGTGGGGGAGAATCGTATTCCGGACCATGATAAAAAGCTCTAGGACATTGGAATGTGTACTGACAAGCGTTTCCCGTACCCGGAAAGTAAAACAGCCCCCAATCCCTCCCCACTTTCCTTCTCAACAACTAGAGCCTGCCCTACAATGCGCGTACCCACGGATATTCATAGACCAAATAAAGCACGTGACTACATCTCAGAATCAGGCAGTAGAATGAGTCTTTCAAAATATTATCAAATATGTCTAAATTTTATCTAGCCAAGTCCCACTACCTGTGCAGCATTTCCGAGCTTTTTAATCAATTGACACAAATTATCAACGATCGGTGGCAACAAATCACTCTCACCGGCACAACTTGAGCGCAGAATTTCCTGCCCAATTTCCATACATGCTCTCGGATTCATTAGAGATGACGAACTCGTTTCATTCTCGCCCTGGCGGGGCCCGCTGACCATCGCGCTTCCCTTGCCAACGGCAATGAACCTCTGAATCTCCGATGACTCGAGCCCATCGAGAAAGATAATGTCTTGGTTGGGCGGCATCGTGTTGCTTGGCTGAGCACGTTGCTTCGCTCTCGTCACAACGCCATAAGCCCACAGGGTCAGACATGCATGGTGAACCGCGACGGCATAAAAGTCTTTAAGGTGGTTTCGTGGGAACAGCTTGGCTTCGCGCAGGACTTGCCCTGCGTGCCACAAAGCTTGGCGAGCGTCTCGGCCTTCGACCCATTGCTGCAACGTCGGATAGATCTTTTTGGCCTGCTCTTCTCCTTCTTTGCCAGCGAACAACTGGAGGTCATCAAGCGAGACGTGCAGGTTCATGAGGAGGAGGTTAAGGATCATCGTCTCTTGAGGTGACAGGGGGTTATTGTCGTTCCAGTCCGCCGAAATGAGCTGAAACTGGAGCAACAGGTGGCGCAGTTCTTGCTGCCTCGAGCAAAGTACAAGATTTGTGTTCCCGTGAGTGTTCTTATCTGATGGTGACCATCGGTGGACAGCTTCGAGTTGACGATATTCCCAGATCATTCCCCAAAACGCATGGAGATAGATCATTGCTGAGAATTGAAGATCGACTCGGTTCTGATCCGCCGTTAGGCAAGAGAGATCTCGTAGTACATCGTATAATGATAACGCCTTCTCACTATTCTGGGCATTGTCCGTGCTCCTGAGATATGCCGCCTTCCATTCCTGTGCAGTTTTGGCCATCCAAACCTCTTTTGGGCAAGGGAGAGTAAGGGTTAGCTCCGCATATGACAGAACAGGGTTAACCATTATTGTCATTGACGTTTGTGCGTCACGAATGAATGAATGATAAGACAGTCTCTTGTATGACTCCTGGACAGCCCAGAGTTTCCATTTCTCGTCAAGCTCAGTATCGCTCTCACCATTAACCGGCAAAGTGATCGGCGCATAGCTGGAACGCTTATACTTTCCGGCGGCTCGCAGCATTATTATGGGAGCTTGCGAATGACTCTGTGAAATCTCCATCTTTCTTCTGTGGCCGCTCCAGAGGCCGATATCGAGCTGGACAAAAAAAGCTTGAATATAGCTAATGTCACGTGTCAAACTGTTGTTCTCCTCCCACCTGTCTGGAATGGCGAGCCGTACGGCTTCCTGTACTGCAAAGCCAAATTTGCGCAATGCAGAAATAGGAGTAAGAATGGCGCCTGCAGCAACGGCAGCACCAAGCCATTCAGGCCATTGTCGATTCACAGTTAGAGTGCCATAATGTACCCACGATGACGTTTGACATAGCTGCGATGCCAGAAAAAGGCGAAGCAAGGTGTCCAGCACTTCTGCGGAGGGAAAAGAAGCTGCTACACGCATTATTGTCGCAGTCTGTCTACAAGAACTCAACACCATGGCTAGAACTTTATCACGGGTACTTTGTTCTAGCTTATGGCCAATTAAAAATTCAACATTGCGGCCAGACTCTCGAAATTGGGGACTGCTCATATCCCTAGATGGAACAGGCAGATTAGACTGCTCACAGAATCCGTGGTCCAGCTTATTAGGATCCCATCTCCATGGACTCTCCATCCATATCTCTGTAAGTCGCTGGCGCATCTTTGACATGTCAACGGTATTTTCGTACCTTAATGATTGGTCTAGCACACCCTCCACGTCATTATTCATGAGATCGCCGTTGTTGTAGAAATCTAGTAAGCCAAAATCCGTGTCATTCAGCTCCAGGGTGGTATCATCGCTGAAATCAAAGACTGCAAGACCTTGAGCCTCCTCTATCCGTGAAGCCTCATAAGGCTTCAGAGTCATAACGTCTCGCAGGAAATCGGAGAATGGCAGTATCGACACGTCCGGCGGGTTGTGGTCAGGGGCGAAATTGGCCAGGTATGAATCAGAGGTACCTATATATTAAAAGCCATAGTTTAGCGTTTGTTAAGTATATTTCAATAGAAACAGCCACTGCGATGAAGCTCGGATGGTCTCCATTATTTCGCTGCACCGAGGCGGAGAAGATCCTCAGCCGGACCCGAAAGTCTACGAGACGGCGGAACCTGAACAGCTACGAAGATGAGATGAAACAAATACTTACAATGCTCTACTGTCTCTGGTGTTGCGAGCTGCTGTACTTGGTCGACCACGAGTGAGGTTTCGACGGATGCATACATTGAGACCTGCGGAAGTCGGTTTTGCTCGGCATCATCCATGATCAGTCTCGAGTCGCCTTCGGCTTGAATCGTAGCCGTCGCCGTGTATTCGCAGCGCAAATTTCGATTTCTGCATCGCGTGCATGGCTTCTGCTCTTCGCATCTTACCCTCGCACTGGCACACGCGCGACAAGCATGGCTTACACGATCTTGAGTCGCCAAAGACGGCATTCGCCTCCGCTTTCTGGTGCCCGATGGGTCGTCTGGATCGTGGTTGGCGGCATGGCGTTTCAAAAGATCTGCCCTGGCGAATGATTTGCCACAAAGAGTGCAAGCAAACCGCTTTCCCAGAGTATGTGTTTGGATATGTCGGGCCAAGTGCTCTGGTCGAGAGTAACGACGTTGGCAATCGGCGCATTGGTATAGATTAGACGCTCCACCATGACCTCGAGGGGAGCTGCTGAGAGCTTGGTGGGCTGGGGTGAAATTACCAGAGTCGGCCCCACCTTGACTGTGCTGCTGCGCCTGTCGCGATTTCTCCATCGCGATAGCACGTACGCTGCGACCAAGGTTATGCAGCCAATGATAAAGAACGCTATTGGAAGCGGACCCTGGGCTGGTGAAACCAATAAACTCTAAGCCTCTTTATTCCAACCTTTGGCAGATGAGGGGGAAGATATGATGCGGGTATCAGCTCCGGAATTGTGGGAGGACTGCGCAATAAAATAAATAGATGCACAGCGCAATTCGCACATAAAAGATGTTCTCCGTTCCCCGCTCCCCCCCCCGTTTTCCGTCCCATTCCCCGCAACGTAAAACCCCGCGCTCGAAAATGGCTAGGTGTGATTTACCGGTCAGGGGAAAGAATCATCCAGGATGCCTACTCTGTCGTTGGACTCTAGTTTCTGAGACAATTCCCCAGCAACAGACGATATTAAGGCACAATTTGAGCAATATATATATTTTTTAAGTACGCATCAGATTGTGACCTTTGAATTTGAAATAATTTGGCATTTGTTTAGGGCGTGCTACTCCTGAGGCTCTGTACTGCTAAATGGAAATCGCCAAAGGCACGCACATGTCTCCACCTTTCGATATATGGCTCTCATGGAATCACTCACCCACTTCGCGATCCCCATCCCAGTGGACAAAATTGCAGATTTTCCACCTCCAAGATGCGTGTCTCAATCTCTTTCCCCAGAAATAGAATGGAATCCAGAAAAGGAGGACAAATGTTGCAATTCCAGCCATCTAATTCGCAATTAGTCCTACATCAAATCAAAGTTGAGAGGCGTTGACAAGTTGGTGTAATCACATGAAGATATTAGTGTGAGGTGTAAATAAGTACTTACAGTTCCATACGCATTGGCGTACCCAACCTCGGCGATCCAGGGGTTAGTGTAGAAGGAGAGTAGAAAGCCGAAAGCAGCTATTGCTGTCATCAGCAAGGCTTGCAGACATAAGGGTTAAGGCTGTTCTTACATTTGAAGCCTAAACTTGCCAGGGTGATCTCTCCAGCGATCGGGCGATACGCATCAATTGTGTACACGAGAGATATATTTGTTGCTTGAGTGATAGAGAAATTCACTATATATGTAAGCAAGGCTACACTTCCAATACTGAAGGTACCTACAAAGAGCAAGACCAAGAGTAGGGCACATCCAATGTAATTTGTATTGGATACCAACACCGTAAAGGACCAAGGCTAGAGGAGTTGTGATAAGACTTATGGCAATCGCGGGCAATCTCATCTCAGGTTCTCTAGTGCCATTATTTCTCTTGGTCAAGTAATCCGCGGTCCAGTCACCAAAATGACCGCCTGCGTATATACCTAGCAGAGAGCCAATGATAGCAGCGAAGAAACAAAGGCCAGTCTGGTATGGTTGAAAGCCATAAGCAGTCTCGTATGCTGGAGATACGTTGGAGGTAACAGCCACTAGGAATCCAATCGTGACTGACATAACAAGTGCTCCCCAGAGCACCGGAGGAAGCAGTATCAGAGCTAGAGGTCGGACAAACATGGTAAGGAGACTTTCTTCTGTGTAAGTTCCCGAGAAAACGCGAAGTCTCTGCAGATAACTCTTTTTGGGTGGAATTTGGGGCCTGCCATGCTCGAGATTGACTATAGACCCCGATTTCTCGGTCTCCAACATGTTGTTTTCCTCAGATTCTACCAGTTCGACAGCTCGAATATAATTGGTTTCGGGGAAAGTAAAGATGGCAAGAACCAGAAGAGATCCAACCAGTGCTGTGGCAACACTAAATCTGATTAGATAGACACTTTGCCGTTCGGCGAATGAGGACTCACTAATAAATGTATCTCCAATTGTGATCAATCGTAATAAACCTAGGTGTATGTCAGGTCATGGATTCCGTTGCCTATTCCTTGACATGTGCTTTGCTAAGTGTGGGAGTCATGAGAATCGCTTACCCATCAATGATGATTCCTCCTGCTACACCACAAGAAAGCGCAGCAGTATACATGCTTGGCAAAAAGTTAGCAGGAATTCCCGAATAATTTAGGAGAAGGTCACTGACGCCATGATTGCACCACGCTCATGCAAGAAAAACACGTCGGCGATAGACAATGGGGCCTGCTCTTGTCAGCTTAGTGCCATTCTACGAGGCAACAAATTTTACCATGGTCTCCGCAGCCCCAGAGCCGAATCCCATAATGATTCTTGCTGCTAGGAAACTGCTGTAAGAATAGGTGCAAGAGGCCCAAATGATACATGCCAGGTAGATAGAATAGCTGATTAGGTAAATTGGCCGACGTCCATATTTGTTGACAAGCGGCATCCAGATTAAATTGCCCGTCCCTTGAAGTAGAGCAGTAGAGGTAAAGAAGTATGCGACTTGAGAGATGGCCGGAGTGAGACCTGTCTGCGCCCAATCTGGGAAAAAGTCCATAGCCGTCTCAACGATAGCAATGGTCGGGCCGGCTGCGACAAGATTACACATGAACATGGCAAGGCAGATGATGAATGCCATATAGAGCTTGAATGATCGACTCCTGTATGGTTGTGAGCAAATCAACCAAAATACAGTTAGGCGAAGGTCTTCCTACCAGTTGAGGGGATCATTGGGATCCGGTGATGGTGTGGGTATCAGAATGATCTCGTTGGTGTGCTCATGGCGATGGCGAATACTGCCCAAGGTGACGACGCGCTTGACCCGAGCTTTTGAGTCTTCTGTCTTGACGGCCTCAGCAATCACGGGGGTCTCCGTAATCGTCGACATGATCGTAAATATAGCTTTAGTTGTTACTCCTTACAGGTTAAGAAGGTTACGAGGCAAAGTGTATGCATGTAAAAGATGTCGTTTGTAAGTCTTCTGGAGTGGGAGAAGGCCGCGCTTTTGACTCAGGAAAATAACCTTCCGGCTGAGCATTGTCGAGTGGTACGCTACCTTATCCACATGCCGAGCAGGGTCATTGTGGCATCAAAGGCTACGGATCATATTGAGTTGAGGGTATACGTAAGACCATGAGAAGAATGTGAAACGCAGGCGTTTTCGGGATGTGGGGAG
>Ga0335072_10009830_pt1 | contig 13789 bp, 8 predicted proteins | sample Lox_Sample_21_FD_206725 | JGI IMG/M metagenome (GOLD analysis project Ga0335072, IMG submission 206725) | Soil microbial communities from Loxahatchee National Wildlife Refuge, Florida, United States - Lox_Sample_2.1 | ecosystem: Environmental > Terrestrial > Soil > Wetlands | place: USA: Florida...
CTGCGGCGACGAGCCCGGTCAGGCGATGCGAGGCTGCCCGGCTCCCTTCCGCCGTGGCGATGGCCCGGCGGTAACGGTGCAGCGCCGGAACCAGGGAAGGCAGCATCATCGCCACCATCATCGCCACCCACATGCCCAGGAACGACGCCGCGGCCTCGACCCACGTCTGTCCGGGCATGCGCATCCAGGTCATCGACATCGTCCAGCCGCCCGGCATCGCCATCGTTCCCATCGACGACATCGATCCGCACCACGCGACCGTCAGCGCTGCGCTCAGCACGAACAGCAGCGCTGAGACGCCCAGGAGTGCCTGCAGCTCGAGCCGCGGTGCAGGCCACTCCTTGCGAGTTCCAGGGTTGTGCAGGATCTGTGTCGTCATGGCGTCTTCTCTCCTGGTGAGGCTTGGGCCCTTTGCTGATGTCCTCGGTTTAACCCGCGCTCCGGGGAGCGTGGCTCAGCGTCCTTTCGCCTCGGCTTCGTTCCTGCGAATCGCCGCTCCTGCGGGATCGGTGATGATATCGGCCCACCGCGGATCGGTCGCGGCCTCGGCTTCGTAGTTGTCGTGCCAGTTCCACCATTTGTAGGGCTGCGTCTGCGGATAGCCCTCCGGCGAATCTTCCCAGGTTTCCTGGCGTCCGAGCGGCGTGACGTCGAGATAGCTCCAGGTGGACCCCATCGCCTCGTCGCCGCGGTTGTTGATGAAATAGGTGCGGTACACCTTGTCGCCGTCGCGGAAAAACACGTTGTGGCCGTGCCACTGATCCACGCCGAAGTCCGCGTCGAAGCTGTCGGTGATGGTGTACCAGGGCATCTGCCAGCCCATCCGTGCCTTCAGCCGCGCGATGTCTGCCTGCGGCGCGCGCGAGGCCCAGGCCAGGGTGGTGTCGCGAGCATTCAGATGCGACAGGTGGCTGACCTGATCGGCGCCCAGCGAGCAGCCGCGGCAGGCATGGTCGGGCCAGCCAAACACTCCGGGCTCAAAAAACGCGCGATACATAATCAGCTGCCTGCGCCCTTCGAACAGGTCGAGCAGGCTCGCCTTGCCGTTCGGGCCCTCGAACTCATAGTTCTTCTCCACCGGCGTCCACGGCATCCTGCGGCGTTCGGCGGCCAGTGCGTCGCGCGAGCGCGTGAAGGCCTTCTCCTTCACCAGCAGCTGCTGGCGCGCCGCCTCCCACTCCTGCTGCGACACGATCGGCGGTGTCTTCATGGCGGGATGCTCTTTCCCGCTGCTTCCCGTTTTCTGGCTGGTCTCGTTCGTCATCGTCGTTGTCTCCCTTCGTCGGATTCTGATCTCGTTTGCTGCCTGATCTGGCCCGGTGTTCCGCGGCCATGTACAAATACTGAATCATGTGCGGAACAATGTGGGAGTGACAAGTGTGGCGGGATTCCCATGGATTCGCTGATCACAGCCGCAGCCCGCGCCCTCGCCGCGGGTGATCCTCTCGGCGCGCTCAAGCGGGTCGCGCTCCGCGACGATGCGCCGGCGCTGGCTCTGCGCGGGATCGCAATGGCGCAGCTCGGAGAGTTCACACGCGCGAAGGATCTCCTGCGCCGGGCAATTCGCGGCTTCAGCCGGAAAGAGTCCGTGGCGCGCGCCAGGTGCATCGTCGCCGAAGCCGAGATCGCTCTCGCCTCGCGCGATCTCACCTGGCCGGCGAAGGCCCTCGATGCCGCGCGAACGACCCTCGAAACGCACGGCGACCCGCTGAACGCAGCGCATGCGCGCTTTCTTGAGGCCCGCCGCCTGGTTCTCATCGGGCGCCTCGATGACGCGGAGCGGATCTTCGCCGATTTTGACTCCGCGCCCTTCCCCCCGGCGTTGAGAGCCGCATACCAACTCGTCGTGGCCGGCATCGCCATGCGCCGCATCCGCACAAAGGCCGCGCGTGCGGCGCTTGCTCGAGCCGAACGCGCAGCGCGCGAGGCAGCCATCCCCGCACTCACCGCGGAAGTGGACCATGCATCTCGTGTTCTGGAGACGCCCGCCGCCCGCCTCATCGCGCGAGGCGAGGAACGGCCGCTCCGCCTGGAAGAAGTAGAAGTCTTGCTGGCTTCCTCCGCCCTCGTGGTCGACGCCTGCCGTAACGGCGTTCGCGATTCCCGGACCGTGGTTCCACTGACGACGCGGCCTGTGCTCTTTGCCCTCGCCCGCGCTCTCGGAGAAGCGTGGCCGGACGATGTTCCGAGAGACGTGCTGCTGGCCCGTGCCTTCGGAGCAAGATTCGTCGACGAATCGCATCGCATGCGCCTGCGCGTCGAGATCGGGCGGCTGCGCCGCATGCTTCGCTCGCTGGCCGATATCAGCGCGACAAAGAAAGGGTTCAAATTGGTACCTCGGCGCGCGGACGAAGTGGCCGTACTGGCGCAGCCCGTCGAGGATGAGAATGGCAACGTGCTGGCTTTTCTCGCCGACGGTGAATCGTGGTCGAGCTCGGCGCTGGCGGTTGCGCTTGGCACCAGCCAGCGCACCGTGCAGCGAGCGCTCGATGCGCTGGCGGCAGCGGGGAAGGTGCAGTCTTTCGGCCGCGCGCGAGCTCGCCGCTGGATCACTCCGCCGGTGGCGGGATTCACGACAACTTTGTTACTCCCCGCTCCCCTGTCAATGGACTAAGGTGGTCCCATGAAACAAGCCAACGCCGAAGTTATCCGTGAGTATGGTCCGTTTCCGGGCGCCGACCGCGTGCATGGCGTCACCTGGGATGGTGAGCACGTCTGGTTTGCCTCCGGGGACAAGCTGAACGCCGTCGATCCGGAAAATGGGCAGGCCGTGCGCGCCATTGATGTCGCCGCGCATGCCGGTACCGCCTTTGACGGCCGCCACCTCTTTCAGATCGCCGAGGATCGCATCCGGAAAATCGACCCGAAGACCGGGAAGGTGCTGGCCACCATTCCGGCGCCCGGCGCTGGCCGCGACTCCGGTCTCGCCTGGGCCGAAGGGACCCTCTGGGTCGGGCAATACCGCGATCGGAAGATTCACCAGGTTGACCCCGAAACCGGAGCCATTCTCCGCACCATCGAGAGCAACCGCTTTGTCACCGGCGTCACCTGGGTCGAGGGCGAACTGTGGCACGCCACCTCCGAGGCCGATGAGAGCGAGTTGCGCCGCATCGATCCCGGCACCGGCGAAGTTCTCGAGCAGCTCGACATGCCGCGCGGCATGAATATCTCCGGACTGGAGTCCGACGGCCGCGACCGGTTTTTCTGCGGCGGACAAAAGAGCGGCAAGATCAGGGTGGTGCGCAGGCCCCGGCGCCAAACCGTCTCATAGATTGTCCTGAGCGCGGCGATTACGGCTGCTCGAAGCGGCGGTTCTGCTGCGGATGAAAAGCCGTCGGAATATTCCCGGTCACGTGCACCGTGAAGTCTTTCTCCGTGCGGCTTCCGCCCAGTCCAGTCGCCGCGAGATGCACAGCGTAGTCGCCCGGCTCCGTCCAGGCGTGACTCACTCGCGCGCCATCCAGCTCCACCCCGTCGCCGAAGTTCCAGTGAAACGTCAGTACCGGATTGCCGTCGCTTTGCGCTTTCGCGCTGAAGACCAGGCTCACGCCGGATCTTCCCGCGCTCGGGAGATCCGCGGCGATCTGCGGCGCCTGTTCCGGCACAGCCTTGTCGACAATCTTCAGCACGCGCACCGAATGCGCCGGTAAATCCACCTGGACCACACCCGGTGTTGAGGGCGCGACAGCATTCCCTGCCAGCACGTCGGTGATCGTCAGCGGGTCCAGGGCGCGCAGCCCGAAGTCCGCCAGCCGCAGCGTGTGTTGCGTGGCGTGCTCGGTCCAGTTGAAAACCGTGAGAATATCCTGCCGCTCCGACTCCTTCAGCCTGAAAATGCTCGGCTGCTCATCCGAGGGCGCATAGCTCATCAGGTCAACCGGGGTCGAGGCGCGGCCCAGCCGCACCATGTCGATCAGATCCTGGTTTTCAATCAGCGCCAGTCGCTCCGGCGCGTGCATCAGCGAGGGCAGGTTGTCGCCAATCTCCAGCATGCCGCCCGAAACGGCCGCCAGCGCGATCGACACCTGCGCCTCGTTCAGCGTCTCCGGCTCTTTGCTCTCGTGCCACGACTGGTCGGCAATGGTCTGCGTCGATACCGTGAAGGCATCCGGATCGGAGATGAAGAAATTGCGATTCATGTAATAGCGCGCGGCGATGCCCGTGGCCGCGTCCCGGCTGGCGCCGAAAGTATGCCCGGTGTCCTGCGAGATGCGGCCGTAGTCGACCAAACCCACCGGGTTCAGCATCACGCTGCCGTCCTTGTCCAGCAGCACATCGTCGCCCACCGTGTCGCGAATGATCTTCAGCCCGATGCGCTGCGCTTCCATCGCCGTCGTGTGCGGCTTGTAGCAATAGCCCTCAATCGCGCTGTCGTCCATGAAATCCATCTTGATGTAATGGATCTGCCATTGCCGCACCAGCTTCCCGTAAGTCTCGCGCAGATACTCCTGCGCGCCCGGATTCGTGGTGTCCAGGATATAGAGCCGGTCCTTGCCGTCGTCCACGCTGCCGGCGTGAATCGGCTCGCCCTGCGCGTTCTTCACCAGCCAGTCCCGATGGTGTTCGAATACCCACGAGCGTTCCGACACCTCAAACGGCGCGGTCCAGATGCCGGGAACCAGGCCGAGCCCGCGAATGGGATACTCCACCGGCTCCAGCCCGTTCGGGAAAACCGTCGCGTCCGGCGTAACGTATTCGCCGCGCGCGTACTGGTAGCCCTCATCGATGTGAAACACCTTGTACCCATACGGCTCGAGGTGCTGCGCTTCCCACTCCGCGTTGGTCAGTGCCGCGCCCTGATTGAGGCCGAAGTAGTAAGCCGTCCAGCTCCACCACCCCATCAGCGGCGGCCCATCCACGCGCGCGTGATGAATCTGCCGGATCAGCGCCCCGTAGGTTTCCAGCTGGCGATGATAATCGCGGCTGATGCCGAGCAGCAGCCGCTCCGAAGAAAGCTCTTCGCCCGGCGCCACGGGAAGGCTCAGTTCCACGCGATCCTGCGCGGGCGAATCCTCGAGCGAGTTCTCCTCTTCCAGCTCCGTTGTGCCGGTCGAATCCACATCGTAGCGGACGATGCGCGCTGCGGCGCCTGTGCCGTCAACATGCAGACGCAGAATCGTAAGGAAACGATCGGAGGTCAGCGCGCCGATGAACAGGCTCTCGCCGCTCTGCCGGTTATAGAGGAGCTGGCTGCCCACGCCGCGATGCATGCCGTTGGTGGGATCGTCGAGGTCATGGATCTTCATCGCCGGACGATCTTCGCTGAAGCTGTCCGACAGCACGCGATCCATCGCCGGAGGTCCGCCGAGATCGGCAATCGATCCGCCCGTCGCCTCGACCGCGCGAATGGCCTGCACGCTGACACTGGCTCCAGTGCTGTTGCGCACCGTCACCCGCAGATCGCCGAATGGCTCTCCAGCGTACGCACGCAACTCGTAAATCAGGTCGGGCTCGCCGCTCAGGCCGGTGTTGGTCACCTGCCAAACCTCGGCTTCTCCCGGATATCCATGGTCCGTGGAGCGCCGCACCTCATGCTTCGGATAATCAGCGGAGCTCACCCATTTCCCGTTCACCTCCGCGGCCACGCCTGATGTCAGTGTGGGTGCCGTCGCTCCATGCAGCGAAATGCTCCACTCGCCGTCGGCGGCGACAGCGACCTGCAGGGGTCGGGACTGCGCGTGCAGCATCAGCCCTGCCGCCAGCGCCAGCGCGGAGCCTTCGCACGCAAGCTTTCTCGCTCTTCCGTTCATGGCTCCCTCCTGCGCGACTTTCGTTTTGTTACTGATGCGAACCAAAGGCTATTGGAGGAAGCAAAGCGTGTCAACCGCCGGTGGCGCGAACCCCTGGGGCGCTGGTACTAATAAGAGTCTCCACACCGCAGCGCATTCGCACTCTCTTCAGGAGCACACCTTGGAAACCGCGCCGTCCGTGCAAGCCGGCCACAGCTCGGGAGCGCCGGGCCTGCGCCGCTCGCTGAAGCTCTGGCACCTGATCATCTACGGCGTCATCATCATTCAGCCCACTGCGCCCATGAGCGTCTACGGCGTGGTCAGCAACGTCGCGCGCGGCCACGTGGTCACCACCATTCTCATCGCCATGGTTGCCATGCTCTTCACCGCGGTCAGCTACGGCCGCATGGCGCGCGTCTATCCCAGCGCCGGCTCCGCCTTCAGCTACGTGGGCAGGGAACTGCACCCGCTCGGCGGCTATCTGGTGGGCTGGGCCATGCTGATGGATTACGTCCTAAACCCCATCATCTGCGTGGTGTGGTGCAGCGTCGCCTGCCAGGAGGTGTTTCCGCAGATCCCCTACGCTGCCTGGGCCGTCGCCTTCGTGATCGTATTCACCGTGCTCAACCTGCGCGGTGTCGAAACTTCGGCGCGCGTCAACGCTCTTCTGGCCCTGGGCATGGGCGTGGTCGTCGTGATCGTCCTGGCCTACGCGATCCGCTACATCGCCTTCATCGCTCGCCCCTACGGCGGAGCGTGGCTCATCCCCTTCTACGATCCGGCGACCTTCTCCACCTCGCGTCTCTTTCAGGGCACTTCGATCGCCGTGCTCACCTACATCGGATTCGACGGCATCTCCACGCTCTCTGAGGAGGTGGAGAATCCGCGCCGCAACATCATGCTGGGAACGGTATTCACCTGCCTGGCGATCGGCATTCTCTCCGCCATCGAGGTCTACGCCGCGCAGCTGGTGTGGCCGGCGCGCGTTCCGTTTCCCGACTCCATCGTCGATACCGCCTACGTTCATGTGGCCCTCCGGATGGGCGGCCGCTTTCTCTTCCTGCTGGTGAATATCACCCTGCTCGTGGCCAACATGGGTTCCGGAATGGCGGCCCAGCTGGGCGCCGCGCGGTTGCTCTTCGGCATGGGGCGCGAGAACGCGCTGCCCCGCCGCTTCTTCGCAGCCCTGAGCGCAAAGACGTCCATCCCGCGCAACAATGTTCTGCTGCTGAGCGGGATCACCCTGCTGGGCGCCTTTCTGCTCACCTACGAGCGCGGTGCGGAGCTGCTGAATTTCGGCGCCTTCATCGCCTTCATGGGCGTGAATCTGGCCGCGCTGGTCCACTACCGCTTCCGCTCCAAAGAGAAAGTCTTCCTGCCCGCGCTCATTCCCGTCCTCGGGTTCGTGGTCTGCTGCTTCATCTGGCTCAACCTCAACCACAGCGCGCAGATTCTCGGAACCATCTGGATCGCATTCGGGCTCATCCTCTACTTCGTCATGCGCAGCCGGCGCAGGGCCGAAGCTGTATCCGATACCGGCCCGCTGCCATAGCGGCCTTGCCGAACACGCATTCCCTCGCGGAGTCGGCGGGAGTGCGCCCCGTATCTTTTTCTTGACAATCCGAAGCCAGAGGGGCTAAAACGAAAGCCCACAGTTGGAAATAGAAACAAACCCCAACTAAAAGCCAATGCTGGCTGCTTCGGATAGGGGGCGCGCATGATTGGCCAGGGTCCGACTCACTTCATCGCCAGGCTTCTTGCCGGCGTCCTGCTCATTGCTGGTGCCGCTGCCGCGCACGCACAGTTCACCACCGCTCGGCTGAACGGCGTGGTTACCGATGCGACCGGCAGCGTGATCCCCGGCGCCACAGTAACCGTCCAGGACCAGGCGACCGGCTACACGCAGACTGCGGCCACCGGCGGCAAAGGAGCGTACCTCTTTCCCAGCCTGCCCGTGGGCACCTACCGGCTCACCGCCACCATGCAGGGCTTTGCCACCTACCAGCAGAACGGCGTCGTGCTCACGGTCGGCCAGTCGGCAACCCAGGATGTCAGGCTCTCCGTGGGTCAGGTGGCGCAGAAAGTCGTGGTCAACGCCAATGCCGCGCTGGTCACCACCGACTCTCCGACGGTAGGTCAGCTGGTCGCGCAGAAAGATATCGTGGGCTTACCCCTGAATGGGCGCGACGTGCAGCAGCTTGTCTTTCTGGCTCCCGGGGCGACGAACGTCACAGCGAATTACTGTGCGGCGAACTGTGAAGGCGGCGTATTTCCCAGCGAGCAATACGCAAAAGTCGATGGCGCCACGGCCAATGGCGTCAACTACCAGCTCGACGGCGTCGATTACAACGACACCTATATCAATACCAACGTCCCGTTCCCCAATCCGGATGCAATTCAGGAATTCAATCTGCTCACCGGCAACATGAGCGCCGCGTACGGCAACGCCATCGGCGGCGTCGTCAACGTTGTTACTCGATCCGGCGCCGACCAGATTCACGGCGACGTCTTCGAGTTCCTGCGTAACTCCGCGTTCGATGCGGCCGACTATTTCTCGACCGTCGTCAATCCGCTGCGCCAGAACCAGTTTGGCGGCAGCCTCGGCGGCCCCATCCTCAAAGATCGCCTGTTCTACTTCGGCAGTTACCAGGGAACCCGCTTCTCCACCACGCAGAACGGCCAGATCGCCTTCGTTCCCAATTCCACCGAGCGCACCGGAGACTTCTCCGATCTGCTGCCCGGCACCCAGCTCACCAATCCCTACACGGGTGCGAATTACCCGAATAACCAGGTCCCGGTAAGTCCCGTCGCGACTTACATCCTGAATCAGATTCCGCTGCCTAACGGCCCCAACGATCAGCTGACCTTCAACGGCGCACCCGATCAGCAGAACACCGACGAGTATCTGGGCAAGCTCGATCTCAACGCCGGCAACCACCATCTCAGCGGCCGCTACTTCCAGATGAATTACACCGACCCGGTCGTTCTGCCTCCAGCCACCAATCTGCTGGAGCTGCGCGCGGATGCCGAGCATCTGGTGCTGAAAAACGTCGGCGTGGTCGACATCTACACCATCTCTCCGCGTTTCCTGCTCAACAGCTACTTTGGCTATAACAGCGAAAACGGCGACACGCTGTCGTCCGCGCCGTTCAACATGACCCAGGCCGGATCGAACATCGCCGAGCCGCCGAATCTGGGCGGCGGTAAGGGGCCTGTGCTCTATGTCGCCGTAGGCGGCGACTTCACCCTGCCCAGCGTGCCCTACGGCGTATGGAACCGCGGCGATCAGTCCCTGCGCGAGATTGCGACCTGGACGCACGCTGCCCACGAGCTGCAGTTCGGCGGCGAATTCATCCGCATCCGGCTGCCTATGGGCAATCAATACCAGGAGAGCGGGATCTACCAGTTCACCAACGACCTGACCGGCGATAACCTGGCCGACTTCGAGGTCGGTTCGGTTTCTGACTTCACCCAGGGCGGCGGCCTCTATCTCAATTTCACCGGATATAAGGAAAGCTTCTTCATCCAGGATAACTGGAAGGCGACGCGGCGACTCGTCCTCGACGCCGGACTGCGCTGGGATCCCTTCTTCCCGTACACCGACAGCGAAGGCCGCGTGGGATGCTTTGTGCCGGGCGCGCAGTCGAAGCGATTTCCCCTTGCGCCTGTGGGCATGCTCTTCGGCGGCAGCCATCACGACCCAGGCTGCCCGGTCTCATCCATCGACAACAACCCCTGGAATTTCGGTCCGCGCTTCGGCTTTGCCTATCAGATCACCCGGGACGGCAAGACCAGCTTGCGCGGCGGCGCCGGATATTACTTCATGCCGCCCAACACCGTGTCCTTTGAAGATATCGTCGGCGTGCCGCCCTTCGCGCCCATCGTGAACCTGACCGACGTCGATGTCGGCGATCCTTATGGCAGCGCGGGCATCGCCAATCCGTTTCCCGCGGAGTTCGGCCCCACGAATCCCGGTCCCGATGCGACGTTCCCCTCGGATATCTCGTTCAACCAGATCTTCGATCGGCACTTCCGGCTGCCCATGGTGCTCTCCTACAACATGACTCTGGAACGCGGCTTCGGTCAGAACTGGATGCTGCGCGTCGAGTATGTCGGCACTGACGCGCACCGGCTCAGCGGCACCGGCGACCAGGAGAACGGCCTGCTGGAGCTGAATCCGTCCATCTACATTCCGGGTCAGTCCACGGAGGACAATGCGCAGCAGCGGCGCGTGTACCCCAACTATGGCTCCATCGGCTCCATCAACTCCGGCGTCAACAGCAACTACAACGCCGCGCAGATCACCATGGAGAAGCGCTTCGCCGGAAACTTCTCGCTCCTTTCCAATTTCACCTGGGCGCGCGCCCTCGATGACTACGCGCCCATCGGCTCACCGGAGCTGACCAACAGCTGCACCTGCGGCCGCTGGTTCGATTACGGTCCCTCCGACGACGACCTGAACAAGACTTTCAAGCTCAACGGCGATTACATGCTCCCGCACCAGCGCGTGCCCGCTTTCGCCGATCGCATCGTCAACGGGTGGGAGCTCACCGCCATCGCCGACTGGAACACGGGCACCCCGTTCACCATCTTCAGCGGCTACGACAATTCCTTCAGCTCCATCGGCGCCGACCGCGCCGACCTGCTGAGCATCGGCAACATCAAGCAGGCTGAGCTGGGTTACGGCCGCTCGCACGCGCAGGAAGTGAACGAGTGGTTCAACGTGAACGACTTTCAGCCCAACGCCATCGGCACCTTCGGCGACTCTGGTAAGAACGCCCTGCACGGCCCGCGCTACTTCGACACCGATCTCGCGGCGATCAAGAACACGAAGATCTCTGAGACGGTCGCCCTCGAACTGCGCGCTGAGTTCTACAACGCCTTCAACAACGTCGACTTCGGCAACCCGGACAACATTCTGACGGACACAGGATTCGGCCAGATCACCGGACTCGCCGGGTCGTCCTCCTCCAACACCTACGGAACCGCGCAGCCCAGGATCATGCAGTTCGCAGCGAAGCTATCCTTTTGAGAGAACAATCCGGCCGCCGCCGGTGATCAGACCAGCACAACTTCGATATTCTGCGCGCGCAGCGCCTCGGCGGTCGCTGCCGGCAGGTTGCGGTCGGTGATGACGCAATGGATCGCCGAAGGCGGTACAATGCGCGACATGCTGCGCCGCGTGAACTTCGTCGAATCGCAAACCGCCACCACCCGCCGCGCTGCCTTCACCATGGCCCGATTCACGCGCGACTCCTGCAGGTTCGGTGTGGTCACGCCGATCTCCGGATCGAAGCCGTCGACGCCGAGAAAGAGGATGTCCGCGTTCATCTCCTCCAGCACATCCTCAGCCAGCGGCCCCACCATCGAAAACGAGCTCTTGCGCAGTGTGCCGCCGGTCAGGATCACCTCGAGGCTCGTGTTTGCCAGCTCGACGGCAATGTTCACCGCGTTGGTGATCACCGTCAGATGCGAGAAGCGCTTCAGCGCCTGGGCCACGGCCTTGGTGGTCGTGCCGGAATCGATCATCACGCACTGGCCCTCTTCCACCATCTCGGCCGCAGCCGCGGCGATGCGCAGCTTCTCCTGGTAGTGCTGCTTCTCCTTCTGGGGCAGGGAGGGGTCGAACAGCGCGCCGGCCTGCAGCCGCAGCGCGCCGCCGTGGGTGCGCTGGATCAACCCTTTCGACTGCAGATAGTCGAGGTCCTTGCGTATGGTGATCTCTGAAATATTCAGCGTGCGCGAGAGCTCCCCCACCAGAGCGCGGCCTTCGCTCTGGATCAGCGACTGGATGTATTGCCGCCGCTCATCGATCAGCATCTCGGGATGGGCCTGGGCCTGTGGCTTTCGTTCCGAACGTCTCATGGTTTCGTTCTGTTCCTCTCAAAACAGTACGCCAAAGCGCGCTCCCTCGTCACGCCCTTTGTTTTCGCGTGTCGGTATCGCATCGCTCTTCCGGATCGCTTCCGGTTGCTCGCGCGAACTTCCGTTTGCCGATGAATGTTCCGGCCTGCAATCGGTTCGCGCGGTTACAATGGCTGCAGATGAGCCCCCGTTTCGATTGCATCATCGCAGGCGAGGTCAACCTCGACCTCATCCTCTACGGCCTTCCCGAAAACATCCCTCTGGACCGCGAGCTGCTGGGCTCCGATTTCCAGATGACGCTGGGCAGCTCCTCCGCCATCCTCGCCCACAATCTCTCCCTACTCGGAGCGCGCGTCGGATTCGTCACTCGCGTCGGCGACGACGACATGGGCCGCATTGCAATCGAGCGCCTTGGCCAGAGCCCCGTCGATCTTTCCCACGTCCTGTCCGGCGGATCGGCGAAGACCGGCGTGACTATCCTGCTGCCGCACGGGCGCACCCGCCGCATCCTTACTTATCCCGGCGCCATGTTCGATCTGACCGTCGCCGATCTGGATATCGACTACCTGGCTTCGGCACGTCACTTCCATCTTTCGTCGCTCTTTCTGCAGAAGGGCCTCCATGCCGGATTGCCGGAGCTGCTGCGCGAGCTGAAGCGCCGCGGCCTGACCCTCTCGCTCGACACCAACGACGATCCCGAGGATCGCTGGGAGGGCGTGCTCCACGAAATTCTGCCGCTCGTCGATCTGCTGCTGCCCAACGACGACGAGATTCGCCGCATCGCGCGGACCAACACGGTAGAAGAAGCGCTGGACCGGCTCTCCGCGCTCGTTCCGCTTGTCGCCGTGAAGTGCGGCAGCGCCGGTGCGCTCGTTCAGCAGGGAAGCCGGCGCATCGCCGTCCCGCCCCTCACCGTGACGCCCGTCGATACCATCGGCGCGGGCGACAGCTTCAACGCCGGGTTTCTCTCAGCATGGTTCGCCGGAGCGCCGCCCGAGGTGTGCGCGCAGGCCGGCAACATCACCGGCGCGCTCTCCACGCAGCGCCCCGGCGGCACCGAGGCCTTCCGCGACGCGCAACTGCGCGAATCGTTCCTGGCCGAGCACCGCTTTCCGTATTTCGCGTGCCAGGGATAACCCGATCGTCAGCAGCCCGTCCACGCCATCGCGGCCGCCAGCAGCACCTCCGCGGTTCGGATCACCGAATCCAGCTCCACATATTCGTCGGGATTGTGCGCGCCCGCCCCGCACGGCCCAAACAGCAGCGTGGGAATCCCGAAATCCCCGTGCATCAGCCCCGCGTCGCATGGATAAGGCGCACCCGTAATCGCGGGCTTGCGCCCCAGCACAGACTTCGCGCTTTCTGCCACGCACTGCGTCCACGCATGCGCCAGTGGCAATTCGTGGCCGTAGAGCGGACCGCCGATCAGCGGCTCCCAGCGCACCGGATATTTGCGGAAGAACGGGTCGCGCGCAGAGAAGCGCTCCAGATCTTTGCGCGTCGCAACAATCACCGCGTCCACGTCTTCATCGGGCAGAAATTGCATGTACACGCGCACCGTGGCGCGGGAGGGCACGCTCAGCGGCGACTCCGGGCCCAGCCGGTTCGATTCCACCGCGAGCACCTGCACCGGAGCCGGATCGGGAAACCCCGCATAGGCGCCTCGCGCGCGAACGCGGCCGCGTTTGCGCCCCAGTTCCTCCACCCATGCGAGCAGCCGCCCCATGGGGATGGCCGGGCTGACCACCTCGGCCTTCGAGAAGTACGCACTCGGATCGCCCGCGTCGGCGATCAGATCCACCACAAAGCCGCCTCGCGTGGCGCGGTAAATTTCCAGTTGCGTGCCCTCCGGAATCACGCAGGCATCCGCGCCGCCGCTGCGTAGCCGCGCCGCAATCGTTCCGCCGCCTCCGCCCCATTCCTCATCGACCACCGACTCGAAGATCACGTCGCCGCCTGGCCGAATCCCGGCCCGTTGCAGAGCGCACACCACCGCCGCTCCCGCCACCAGGCCGCCTTTCATGTCGAAGGAACCGAGCCCGTGCACCCGGCCATTTTTCAATTGCCCCGACCACGGCGAGCCGCTCCACGGCTCAATCCCGGCGGGGACCGTGTCCATATGTCCGTTGATCACCAGGCTCTTTCCCGTCCCTCGGCCGCGCACCCGCGCGCTCACGTTCCTGCGCCCCGCGTAG
>Ga0335072_10009831_pt1 | contig 13787 bp, 7 predicted proteins | sample Lox_Sample_21_FD_206725 | JGI IMG/M metagenome (GOLD analysis project Ga0335072, IMG submission 206725) | Soil microbial communities from Loxahatchee National Wildlife Refuge, Florida, United States - Lox_Sample_2.1 | ecosystem: Environmental > Terrestrial > Soil > Wetlands | place: USA: Florida...
CTGATTACCAGCAGTTGGTCTAGCAGCCATCGCTTTCGGTGGGGGGATTTCCGCGTTAGAGATTGGCTGCTCACGGTGATGCTAGTGAGCCAACTTAAGTTGCTAGTTTGCGGCTATGGGTACTCCTTTGGTTGCTAGGTAATTGTGTAATTTTTAGTCGCCGGACCTTCCGGGGACAGAAGCGCGCTAGCTGCGCGTAGTGCCGGCGTAGCTGTTGTAGTGGTTGACATAGGCTGGATCCTCAATGCGAAGGTCGCAACCATTCAAAATTGTACCGATAACCGGGGTTCCATCTTCAGCCAGGCGCTCCTTCGCTTCTGTCAACTGTTCGGGGCTAGTTTCCCCGGCACGGCAGATGAGGATCACACCGTCGGCAACTCTACTGAGCAGACGCGCATCGGCCATACCCATCATGGGAGGAGAGTCGATCAGCACGAAATCGTAGTCGGCGCGTACCTTCTCGACCACCGTGTCCAACTGCGTGGAATGAAGCAGCCTGGAAATATTGGCTGGCTCCGATCCTCCGGGCAACAGGTACAGGCCAGGCACGGTGCTGGGGCGAATTACCGAGTCCAGACTGATCGCTCCGCGGCCTTCATCGAGCAATGCATCGCTGAGGCCGGTAGCAAACTGGAGACCAAACAGCTTGCCAAGACGCGGACGGCGAAGGTCGCCGTCAATCAAAAGAACACGACGGCCAATTTCCGCCAGGCTGATGCCGAGATTCGCAACCGTGGTAGTCTTGCCTGCTTTGGGCCGAGGACTTGTTACGAGCATGACCCGCGGGCTGATCCCATTGACGCGGCTGAGCAGGATCGAAGTGATCGCGGAGCGGTATGCATCCGCCATCATGGTTTCGTCCTGACACCACTGCACCATCTCCTTGTCGACTGTGGCAGAACTGGCAGACAACAAGCCGCTAGAGGACTCGGCTGCTCCGCCATTCAGGTTGCGCAGGGTAAGGGGAATGCGCTCGCTGCTGCCAATGCGCGCCGACGGGATTACGGCCAGTTCAGGCACATTGAGATGCCTGACGCTCTGACCGGGCGTGCGCAAGCTGGCGTCGTTGCGCTCGCGCAGCAGAACGTAGCAAGTACTGAACACCAGCCCCAAAAGGAACCCCAATCCCAGATTGATCGGCAGACTTGGACGATAAGCCGAGTCGGACGGAGTCGCAGGGCTAACCACGCGCACATCGCTAGACTTAAGGGCGGCGACGATACTTGCCTGCTTCACGCGCTGCAACATGGATTGATATATGTCGCGGTTGGCGTCCACTTCCCTCTTGAGAATGTTGTAGCGAACCTCTTTCGACGACTGGTCGGCAACGACTCCGAGCTGGGCCTGGTAGGCTCGGGCCAACAGCTGCTTGCGGCGAGTCGTTTCAGAATCTTGAACTCCAAGGCGGCGTATGACGACCGCGCGCTGGCGAGCATCCTGGGCCTCAAGATCGGCAATCTGGGCATTTAACTGCTGGATTTTGTAGTTGGCCGGGGTTAGCGTGACACTCAAATCGGCCAGTTGGCGCTTCAGATCGGCCAAGCGTGCCCTGTTATCCCGCAGCGTCGGGTCGTCCATGACCTGCGGTACCGCGTCAGCGGGGCTGCTTTTCGAGGTCTCCACCTGCGCCTCAGTGCCTGCCTCGTCAGCCTCTGCCTTTTCAAGATCTGACTGGATCTGACGCAGCTTATCGGCGGCCACGCTCTCCTGAGAGTCACTCGGAATGACGATGCCGGTTTGCCGGGCATACTCCTGAAGCGCGTTCTCAGAGTCCTGCAGCTTCTTGCGGGCGTCTGCCATTTGGGAAGTGAGGAACTTGTTGGTATTGCCCGCGGCATAGCCGCGAGCCTCCTGAGCCTGGTCAATAAATTGCTCAGTAAGGGTATTTGCAGCATCCGCGGTCAACTGGGGATCAGGCCCGAGCACAGTCAAGGTGATGAGATCAGAAGCTCCGTCCTCCTTCACCTTGGCTCCCCCGAGCATCCCCAGCACCACGGCCTCACCCTGAGCAGGGGTAGCCGCGGGGGGATCACCGAACCAGCCGCGCACCGTGCCGACGATACCACCGCCGGCAGCGATATGCGCCGGTACTTTGGGTCCAAGGATTTCTGCGGTTTTTTGAACGACCGGCGGGCTCTTGAGGAGCTTAGTCTGGGTCTCGATGTAGGCGTCGCCGGTTACCGCACTGCCAGTCGGATCGACGTCTTTGCTGTTCATGAAGTCGGCATTGAGGCCGGTCACTTCGAGGATGGCTTCCGACCTATAGACCTTGTGCGCGACCAGAGTGTAGAGCACGCTAAGCAGGAGCGTGCTGCCGATAATGAGCGCGATGGGAGTACGATGCCGGCGAAGCAGTGCCGAATAGTTCACCGAGGCTTCAGGCTGGATCCGATTTCCCGGTATCGGGCGCGATATTTCGATAGCGCCGCCGCGTCCCGAATTCCGGACTTCGGGCAAGCGAGGTCCAGGAATGATCTGATGGTTCGGAGTCATGTTTTTGTAGTCCCTTTCGGATTGAATCGGCTTCGCTAAACGGCTTCACTGTGGCCCTGGATTGCAAAAACCAGGCAGGAGAATCCGGAACTGGAACCGATCGCATTCACGTGCGGTTCGCTTTGGAAAAAGTACGGCCCCCGTCAAGCCGGGGGTCTCGCAACGGGGCCATGGTCAGATATGTAACCTGGTACATGAATAAAAACAAACTACGCTGCGTTAACGCCGAATCTGCGTTAACGCCAAATCAAGAGGCCCGTTCCTACGCCGATCGCGGACTCCACGCCACGCGCGGTGACCACCTTGGCCAAGCTGTTGGGCACATAAAGAATGTCATCCGGCTTCATCTGCAGATCAGGAGCTTTGTTCTCCATAATCTTCTTAATGTTGGCGGGGATCTGTTCCCGCTCCGCTCCGCCGCTGGAGCGAAGAATCCTGGCCGCGCCAAGTTTTGCGTTGGGAGACCATCCGCCAGCCAGGGCGACTGCCTGGGTCAGGGACATGGTCTCATTTTCCGTCATGACGTAGCCGCCCGGCCTGGTGACGTTGCCGAGGACATATACCATCCTCGCTCTAGGAACGGTGATCACATCATGAGGCTTGATGTAGATGTTTCCCTGAGGATCTTTGCCACTCATGACATCACGAATGTTGACGTGCGCCACGGAATACATGCCGGTTGGATCAGTAAAGGCGCCGGGCAGAGGAATCGCCCCTTCGCTTAGGTTGCGAGTGATCAGAACGCTGTCGCCCGCATCGGCGCGAAGGCCGCCGGCCTGGCCGATCACTTCCATAAGATTCCGATTACCGCGGAGTTGCACGACTCCTGGAGTGTTGACATTACCTGCGACTGAAACCGGCTGGCTACGATAATCGGAAACCTGCACGGTGACTTGAGGATTCTTGAAGTATTTCTTATACGCCGTAGTCAAATTTGCCTGAAATTGATCTACGGTGAGCCCAGCGGCGTGAATCTTACCGATCATAGGCAACGTTACATAGCCGTCATTTGAAATTGTCGCCGGACGATCGGGAATGTCGTCGGCAGCAAAGACGCGGACGGTGATCTGGTCTTCGGGGCCCAAGACATAATTCGTCGTGTCCACGGGACCAGCATTACCTCTTGGAACAGTGTAACTAGCTGTGGAAATTCCGGGGCCGTCCAGCGGAACACCCACGCGGCCGTCTGGGGAAACTACGCTATTTGGGGCGGTCTGGGCGAAAGCCGGAACCAGTAGCGTCCCCTGAAGGCAAAGGGTAAACAGAATCGTGTTGGCTGGAAATTTGCGCATAAATTCACTCACTGTTAGATGCTGGGAATCCCGCCGAAGAAAATACCTCCGGTTCGGATGTGCTCGATTAAGAGCGCCTTAAGACTTTAAAGACAGATATAGAGTCGAAAAATACAGGTGCCGACCAAGGCCGACAGGGGGGCGCACGAAGACATAAACATGCGTTACTACAAGAGAACCAAAAACCGGGAGAGACAGAAAGAATCTAAAGATTCGAAAAAAACAATCAAGCCATCTTGCGTTCTTCAACCGCTGGAGCGTACGGAGACACCCAATCAGGATGTACTTCTACCAAAACGGACCTGCGAAGGAGATTAACCGAGAGGATCAGACGCTGGGATCGCCGGACCTCGACCAAAATTCCAGTGAGGCCAGCCAGAGGACCACGCAAGATCGTGAATGAGCCAGCATCTCCGACTTCCGTGTAAGGCCAGGCTTCGAGGGGCACGTCCACCCGGACGGTCTGCTGCAAAGCGTCGATTTCGGATCTATCCGCCGGCAGGGGATTAGTGCCTGCCCTGACAACATCAATCACGCCGCTGGTCATCAGAATAGGGACAATCAACGACCGGTTGGTGGAGCAGAAAATGTACCCAGGAAAGAGAGGCATTTCGACGATCTTCGTTCGATCAGCCCACTGACGTTTGGATTTGTAAAGAGGAAGGAATTCCGTAAATCCCTTTTCCCTAAGGGCCAGCGAAACCTGCTTCTCGTGCCGTGGACGGACGCGGAAGGCAAACCATTCGTTCGACTCGTTGGACCCTGAAATGCGATACATGAGTATCTCCGTTACAAGAGTGAGCTTTGCTTACCGCTGATTCCCGATGGGATCTCACTTCGCTTCGAGGGGGAACGATGCGAATTTTCCGAACTTCTTCAAGATTCGTAATCCGGGGCCGGACGGGCTCCCGCCATCTCGGTTACAGTCCTCAAATCCAACCTTCATCAACCAGGCCCGAACCGACAGCCGATTTCTACGAACCTTAAAACCTGCTCAAATGTTGCTATAGACCTGGTCGAGTGTCAATAAATTCCGCACCCGGATACCGGTCTTTCACTTCAATGACTATTGTACTCGCGAAACGCAACTGCCATTCGCACGTAGTCACAGCTTCGCCATCTCAGTCACAAACGACCAAACAATTTGGGACCCGACTTGATAGGAAAAGACCGCCACGGGGGGGGGTGTGGCTGACCGATGGACTTTGTTGTCAAACAACCTAGGGCCATCGCTGCTCTTGCAGTTACCTACTGAACGTAATCTAGCCGCACCACGATTGAGTGTCAACAAATCTTCTGATTGTGCATAACGCGAAGGGTGGTTACCAAAATCCACGACAGCACCCGAATTCTGCAACAAAAAGCTCCGTTTTGCACCTTTCTCAGTGCAACCCGTTACCATATTTTAAACAATCGATGGCTTCAGCGGGTTATGCTCCACTTTTGGAGCAGTATCTACACCAAAACTATTCTTCCATCTGGGTTCGAATTTGCGTTTGAGCGCCAGGAATCTGCTCTCATAGAGATTGAAGCTCAGCCACGCCAAGCCGTACGTCAGTCCGACAAGCGCAAAAAAATATATCAAACCGTAGCCCGTCGGCAATGGATAGTGAACGCCGAAGCGTGACGTCAGCAAGGACTCTACACCGGAGTAAATGGTCATGTGGTAGACGTACATTCCATAGCTGTACTTGCCAAAACTCCGCAGCCACCCCATCTTGAAAATCTTCGCGAGGATGCTTTGGTCGTAGGTGAGAGAGAACGCGATGAGCGCGCCGCAGAGCAGCGCCAGGCCAGTGATCCCTATCATGATCATTAACCGGCCGGCCAACCAGACCTCCCGCGCCGGGCCAAACAACGGAATCGAACCTAGAGAAATGAATCCAACTGTTGCCATGCCAACGAGCAGTGGTTTCGGAAACTCGCCCTTGATGGCAAAGATGGCGGCCAGCGCAGCTCCGACGAAGAGCCCATCTGCCCGAGTCGGGGTAAAAGCCATGATCCAGATGCCGGCCCCGAAACTAGGCACCAGAATCAAACGCAACGTCAGCGCGGCGCAAAGTGCACCGGTGCAGACTTTGACGATCGACCTGGGCGAAAGATGCCAGACCACCATTGGCCACAGGAGGTAAAACTGCTCCTCAATCGCGAGGCTCCAGAAAGGCCCAATGATGCTCTCGGGAAACAGGCCGTGATGCCACATGGGAATGAAATTCTGGAAATAAAATAAATAAGCGAAGTGATCCGGGACGCTCTGAAGATTGGCAGCTGATTTGAGCCAAGGTGAGAAATGCTCACCGATAAACACAATCGCAATCATCAGGTAATAAATAGGGAAAATGCGAAGAACGCGGCGACCATAGAAGGAACTGGCGCGGTTTACGGCGGATCTGGTTTCGATGAGAATGCCGGTAATCAAAAAACCCGATAAGGCGAAAAACAAGTCGACGCCCCACCCCCCGAACTGGAAGACAGGCAGAAACCACCGGGTGACGTGGCCGTGCTGTACGAAGACGTACGATACGTGCCGCGCCAGGACAGCAATAATTGCCAGCCCCCGCACGCCGTCGAGCACCGGCACGTGTTTTCTTTTCATCATTTTCCCTGGTCCCTCCTGCCCAGGATCAATTGAGCCAAGCGGCCGCTGGACCTGGCTTCGCCATCTCAGTCACACAGACTGCAAACTCTTAAGTTGGCCAGCAAAGAAACAGGAAGAGCGAAATTGCCACCGCAAGGGGACAGAGGCCTGGCAAAACACCACCTTCGTAATCTAGCCAGCGGCTTTGAGGGTGTCAACGACGACTGCAGAATGTGATGACGCAATCGTGTGCTGGCCACGGTTACCATTGTTCACCCTAATGTGTTGAACAAATTTGTGTCATACCGAAAAAACATGGATCGGCGCATCCTTTTATTATGCCGGGCATAGACATGATGAAGGCCCGCATGAGACAGTTCATGCGAACACGTTAGAGACTTTGCTCACTGGCGAGTCCTCAAAGCGATGATTGTTGTATCCCGCTTCGCAATCGCAGGCGGCGCGTGCGGCCCGATCTCATCGAAGCTTTCAGCACCACGGGCCCTGCTTACGCATCACCACCATATAAGCCGGATGGAAGGAGCACCTATGAGCTTTCTCTCAGGAATCGGCGACCTGCTGAAACAATACTCCGGCGGCGCAACGAGCAGTACGCCGGCCGTCGAGCAACATTTTGACCAGGTAGCGCAGGCTGTGCCCTCCTCGACGGTCGCCAGCGGTCTGGCCGAGGTATTTCGATCCCAACAGACGGCTTCGTTTCCGCAGTTGGCGGCGCAACTGTTTGCCAATGGAAACAGTCAGCAGCAGGCTGGCGTATTGAACGGTTTGGTGGCCACTCTCGGACCATCGGTGATTGCGAAATTTGCGGGCAGCGCTCCAAACTCGCCGCTCGCGTCTCTTTTGCAGTCCGCGGGCTCAATTACGCCAACCCAGGCCGCAACTGTGAACCCCGCCGATGTGGAAGCCCTCACCTCACACGCGCAAGGTCAGGACCCTTCCATCATTGATCGAGTGAGCGCGATCTATGCTCAGCATCCGGTGCTGATCAAGAGCCTGGGAGCGGCTGCTTTGACCATTGCCATGAAAAAGATTGCGGACTCGCATAATGCTTAGGAATTTGTTCCGCGGTGAGTGTGTGTAAATCAACCCCTCAAAAAGAAGGAGATAACGTAATGGCAGATCTAGATCAGTTGAAACAGAAGTATGCGCCCGTGATCCAGACGATCGAGGGCTTTAGCGACTTGGGTGCAAAAGTGGACTCTGTAAGCCTGGATGGGGACAAGCTTTATTTGAAGGGCTCTGTTCCCTCGCAGGTAGTTGCAAATCGTGTATGGGATGTGATTAAGCAGGTGGACCCGACGTACTCGGATTTGCATCACGAGATCGCCACCAGCGGCGGAGCCAACCAGAGCTATAGCGTCAAGAGCGGAGACACACTTTCCAAGATCAGCGCCCGCTTCTATGGGTCTCCCAATCATTATTCGAACATTGCTGCGGCGAGCAATATTGCCGATCCGAATAAGATTCAGGTCGGACAGCAGATCACTGTGCCGGTGCTCAGCTAAACCAGGCCGCGAAGGCCGGCTGTGTCTACAGGCGAATGTCGCAGCCGGCTTGATTTTGATCACAAGAGTTGAGCGGATGGGCCCGGAGGGTAGGAAGCGCAACCGTGTTACGGCTTCCAACGCCGCGCTGATTTTGCACAATTACCGAAGTACACATTGCCCGTGTTACCCGAAAAATGCATCTTTTAAATGTGCGCCGTGCCAATTGGATGGCGCCACGTATACTTTCCTGAAGTGACGGAGGAGTTGTATTGAGTTTGGGGACGAAACATGGTACGGGCGAAGCCCTCGCGGCTCTGCCGTCCGAGCCAGAACGCGTCAACATCCTTGGGGTGGGCGTGAGCGCCATCAACATGGAAGTCGCGGTGCGCCGGACCGAGCAACTCCTGGACCGGGGTGGTCAGGGGTACGTGTGCGTAACCGGTGTGCATGGAATCATGGAAGCCCAAACGGACAAATCCTTCCGTGACATTCTGAACAACTCCTTCCTGACTACTCCCGATGGCATGCCGACAGTTTGGTTGGGCCGCATTCATGGCTTCAGGGAAATGCAGAGAGTGTACGGCCCTGACTACATGCTTGCCCTCTGCGAATCTTCGGTAGCACGCGGTTATAAACATTTTTTGTATGGTGGAAAGCCCGGTGTTGCAGAGGAACTGCGCCAGGAGCTGACACGGAGATTTCCTGGACTACAAATCGTCGGCACTTACACTCCGCCGTTTCGTCCGTTGAATGCAGGCGAAGAGAGCGATCTTCGCTCGCAGCTGCAAGCATCGGAGGCTGACGTTTTGTGGTGTGGCTTGAGTACCCCCAAGCAAGAACGCTTCATGGCGGCCTATAGCCACCGGCTGCCCGTCAAGCTCATGGTCGGGGTCGGGGCTGCCTTCGATCTGCTGAGCGGCAATCTGAGCGAAGCACCGGACTGGATGAAGAGGGCAGGGTTGCAATGGCTGTATCGATTGATCAAAGAGCCCAGGCGCCTCTGGCGGCGCTACCTGCTTAACAATCCGAGATTCACCTGGCTGACGTTTCTTCAGCTTACCGGGCTCAAGGGTTTCCGGCTGGGCTGACAGCAAAGTTAGAAGGCGGGTCCGATGGTGATTCCTGCGGTCGCCATTTTGTTGACCCAGAGCTGGTATTCGCTGTTTTCCATGTCGAAGGTGATCTGTCGCGCCGGGACGACAGAATTGGTGGAGTAGTCGGAAGGCGAGGCGGGCAAATACTGATCCTCGCGGTAGCCCTGCGCGGCGCAGGAAGCCTGCCAGCAGTTCCAGCCAATCAGGTTATCGTGCATGGTGTTGTTGTACATGCTGCCGCCCGCCCCGGTGGAATCGGCATTCACCATTCCCACATGCTGCGCGGCGATTCTCGTACCATCGGCCAGTAAACCGCTGGCAATGACACGATTGTTAGCCGCTACGTTGTCATGGCCGGCACTGAACTGGATGCCGTAGCTCACCGTGCCCACCACCTGATTGTCGTGAATATTGTTGAACGCAGGCGCCTCCTGCGCGCCATCCCCAGCCTTGGCCTCGGTCTTGATACCGCCTCCGCTGTAGCTGTCCTGCGCCCTGTAGGGGTAAGCTCCCTGCAGATAGCTGTCGTGAATCTCCAAAGGCTGATTCACCGTTCCGCTGGAACGATAAACGTCGATGTCATCTTCTACCAGGCTGCGGCCGGGATAATTGATCACTTCGTTCCAGCCTACGTCAATGCCGGGGACTGCTTGCACGCTATCGAGCTGGATGAAGCGGGCCAGGCTGCGATTCTCTCCTTCTGCCGGCAGGTAGCCCCCCTTGCCATCACTGAGCATGCCGTTCAGGTTGCGCGCACGGTTGGCGCGGATCACAATCGTCTGTTCTCCATCCCGGCTGCCCGAGTAGCCGTGTACGATCACTCCACCCCGGGTGTTCTCGATGTAGTTGTTCTCCACATCCAGCCCGGCCGGTGAATCCACTTCCAGGAACACTCCGTTAGGCTCGCCCTTGACCCCCGAGTTGAGGGCAACACCGAGGCTGTTGCGCACCGTTAGATGGGCCCCCTGCACGCTGGTCTCTATCAAACTGCCCACACTGCGAATGTGTGCATTCTCGATGACCACCGGCTGGTTTGTGGCTACCCGGACGGCAGGCGTTCCGGCATCGGTGCTTTGCCAGTTCCCGCTGTAGGTTCCCCCCTGGGTGATGACCAGAGGGCCGCTCCAGTCAAGCTCACCGATGGTGCTGCGGACAGATACCGATGCCGAGTATCCCTGGTAGCTGCCCGAGACCTGCGCCGTTCCGGATGCCAGACCGGCTAACAACCCGGAGGCGTTTGCGGTTATGGTGCGGGGATCAGAGGACTGCCAGTTGAAGGCTGCGCTGACGTCTTTCACTGAGCCATCGCTAAAGGTTGCGATGGCCTTCAGTTGTGTGCTCCCGCCGATGCTCACCCCGGGTGAGGATGGCGTAATCGCTACGGACTGCACTGCGGCAGTGGTCGCTGAGCTGGCCGCAGGCTGCACTGTGTTCTCCGTCGCGGCCTCCGCACTGACGCCGCGGCTGGCGCTGACTTTAGCGGTGGGTGCCTTGGCTAACGCAGCGGTGAACGATGCGCTGACCACAGCGCTAGGTACGAATCCATAACCGGAAGGATAGCTTTTGGGCTGATTCAGAGCTCCCCACATGCCGATGGCCTTGACCGTAGCGCCGGCTGCCACCGAGATCGTGCAACTGGTGCTGCCAGGCGTTGGATTGCACACACTCGAGGACGTGGTCGGCGTGCTGCCATCCGTGGTGTAGTAAATGGTCGTGTTGCCTTGCGGCCCTACGCCCCCGCTCGTCGCTCCCGTATCCGTCAATGTAACCGTCACCGGCCCCGAATACGCTCCCGCTGGTGTCGGCGAAATCGTCGGCGCCGCAGACGTCACCACGCCTAAGTTCTGACCCTCCACGTTTGCTGTTTCCGTCGGTGAGGGTAGGCCCGTGTATTCAGGCTGAAAGTACGTGTTGTTCCCTAATTGCTCGAAGATGTTGTAACTGATACTGGAGAATCCGCCGTAGCCGTAATCGACAGCGCTTCCCCAATAACCCTGGCTGAGGTTATTGTTGGCAAACCCGGATCCCCAGCATTCGCATGCACCTGGGCCTGCCACGGTAGCGCCTGGAATAACGAGGTTGGCAATCAGCACGTTGTTTTGCACATCGTTGACAGGAAGACTCGCAAGCGAAAGTCCCCAGGATCCCCAGGCCGGATTCACCTGATCATGCAAGTCGTTGTTCGACCAGGTGGCCGGGTCCGGACTCTGCTGGTCCTCAATACTGATGCGATGGATAAAGCTGATGTCGTTGTAAGAGACGTTCAGGTTGTATTCCCAGAACAGGGTGGAAGCGGTCGACCCACCTTCGAAGAATTTCATTCCCTGTTCCTGATAGTGAATGACGTTATTCAGAATCCTCAGGTTATTCGTCGACGAATGCACGCCGATCGCCGCGCAATACCCGCCAACTGCATCAAAGGTACCGCCCTGGTAAGTGAAGAGATCGCTGATCGCTCCACAATCGGCGTTGGCAGCCGTGCCGTCGTTGCTGTTGCCGAAAATGTTCCACTGGACCACGTCGTTATTGTCGTAATTGCTGACCGGGTCTGAATCTGTGCCGTCGAACCAGATCAAGGAGTCGTATTCGTGAGCCGTGCTCACATTCGCCTGGTTGCCGTGGACGTAATTGTATTGAACGGTCAGATTGCTGGTGGCAGGCGCCACGTAGAGAAATCCGCCGCCACCGGCAGCCGGCTCGCCACCGTTCCAGGTGAGGTACTCGATGGTCACGTTGCTGGCGCAGGGACCAAATGCAAATCCCCAATTGTTGGCGACCGGCCCCTGGAGCACCGCTGCATATGGCCCAGGGTAAGCTGCTTGCGGCCCGGTGACGGTCATGCCGGTTTTAGGGCAAGGGAGAGAGATCTGCGATGTGATGTTGTAAGTTCCGGCGGCGAAGACAATCAAAGAGCAGTCGGGAGCGCTCGAGATTGTGCCCTGCAGTGTGCTCATGCTCATGCCCGAGTTCAAGTTGATGGTTGGACCTCCACAACTGGATGGCGCGGGAACCGAATTACCCGGGTTGACGAGCAATGCAGTTTGCGCCGTCACAGAAGCATAATCGGTGCTATCTGTTGGAGAGAATGCCGCCGTGAGTTGATGGCTTCCGGTCGCCATGACCGTGCCCGCAGCTGGATTATATGCAAAGCCTCCAGGCACGTTGGCGGTGGCATCAAGTTGTGTGGAACTAAGTGCAGTTCCTGCAGTGATCGGCGCAGGTGTAGCCCAATTGATCGTGGGAGTGGCCTGGGTTACTGTTTCTTGTACAGAGGCGGTCGCAGAGGCGTAAGTCTTACTGTCAGAAGGGGTGAAGGCGACCGAGAGCGTTTGCGCTCCTGCTTTGAGGACGGTTCCGGCTGGCGGCGTGTAGACGAAGCTGCCGGGAACATTTGCGGTTGCGTTCAATTGCGAGGAGCCCAGCGCCGATCCATATGTAATTGCCTCGGGTTTGTTCCAGGTCAGTACAGGCGCAACGGGAGCTGGTGCTGAAGATGAGTTCACCACGAGAGAAGTGTGCGCCGTCACGGAGGAGTAATCCGTTGCGTCGGCTGGGAAAAATACAACGCTGAGCTGTTGTGTTCCCGCAGCAAGGATCGTGCCCGCAGGAGGACTATATGCGAAAGTGCCGGGCACACTTGCAGTGGCGCTCAATTGCGTACCGCTGAGAGGCGTTCCGGCGGTGATGGCGGCAGGCGCGACCCATGTGATCGTGGGCGTCGCCGTCGTGACAATAATGTGCGTAGAATCTGAAGCGGTAACATAGCTCTTGGTATCTGTCGGAGTAAAAGTGACAGAAAGCATCTGCGTGCCCGCTTTGAGCACCGTGCCGGCCCCCGGCGAATAGGTAAAGGTTCCGGGCGCATTGGCCGTGGCGCTGAGTTGTGTACCGCTCAACGCCGTCCCGTAGGAAATCGCGGCAGGTGCGCTCCACGAGATGGCAGGCACCGTCATGCCAGGCGGCGGGGCGTTGACCAGCAGGGAGGCATGCGCCGTGACCGGGGAATAGTCAACCTGATCAGCGGGAGTAAACACAGCGCTTAGTTGCAGTGTGCCTGCAGCAAGTGCTGTGCCTGCCGCCGGACTGTAGGTGAAACTACCGGGCACTGCTGCCGTTGCATCGAGTTGCGCAGAAGTGAGAATCGCTCCTGCGGTTACGGGAGCCACTGAGGGCCAGATGATCGCAGGTATCGCGGGGGTGACGGAAATCTGCACAGAGGATGTCGCGCTGGAATACGCACTGGTGTCTGCAGGAGTAAATGAAACCGAGAGAACCTGCGTGCCTGCTTTCAGGATGGTGCCCGCCGCCGGTGTATAGACGAAGGTTCCAGGCACGCTGGCTGTGGCGTTCAACTGCGTGTTGCTCAACGCTGTGCCATACGAAATCGGCGCCGGCGTATTGAAGGTAATGACAGGCGTGCTTCGTCCTGCCGGGCTGCTGGCCGGATTGATCGTGACCGTAGTCGACGCACTCAGGTTTTGAGCTGAAGTCGATGCCTGGGACGAACCAGCAGGATTGCTTTCAACATAAGCAGCTTGAACCGTCAGCGCGCCAGGAGCTTTGGCGGTGAGCGCTCCATTGCTCATGCTTGCCAAAGAAGCATTCGATAAACTCCACTGGGTTCCCGAAGTAACATCCTGGCTCGTGCCATTCGCCAGTTGCATCGTAGCCTTTAATGCCACCGTTCCTCCCACATCGATCGTGGAAGGTGTCGCTGTGACCGTCAGTGATGCCACGGTCTGTGATGCCGCGGTCTCAGTTTGAGGGGCGCCGCATCCAGTGGACGAAACAACAATTACGCCGCCCAGAAGCGAAAACCAAG
>Ga0335072_10009832_pt1 | contig 13787 bp, 14 predicted proteins | sample Lox_Sample_21_FD_206725 | JGI IMG/M metagenome (GOLD analysis project Ga0335072, IMG submission 206725) | Soil microbial communities from Loxahatchee National Wildlife Refuge, Florida, United States - Lox_Sample_2.1 | ecosystem: Environmental > Terrestrial > Soil > Wetlands | place: USA...
AGGTGCCAGAGGCGGCAGGCCCCGTTAACCATCCTGGCAGCGCTCGGTAGACACCCCCGCGGTAGCCTGGCTGCCTTTGGCGACGTCGCTCGTGACCTCACCGGAGGTCAGCGCATAGCCAATATCGGGATAAGCAGTGGAGGCAGCGAACACCACGCCGTACACCTTGCCGTCGCGCGCCAGCAGCGGGCCGCCGGAATTGCCCGAGCGGATCTTCGCCTTGATCGGGTAGATCTCCCGGTTGACCTCGTCGGTCGAGTAGATGTTCGGCCCGGAAGCCTTGATGCTGAATCCGATCCTGGCCGCCCCGACCGTGAGCGGCTGATCTTCCGGATAGCCGGCCACGATAGCGCTCGTCCCGTTCGAGGCGTGCCCGGCCAGGTTCAGGGGCGGGGCGGACAGGCCGGGTACATAGAGCACTGCCAGGTCGCGTTGCGGGTCGTAGAGCACGACGTGAGCGGTGAGTCGCTGGGCGCCGCCCTGCTGGGAAACGTACGGACCGATCGAGACGCCCGCGACCACGTGCGCGTTGGTTAGCACATGCTGCGGAGCGACCACGAAACCAGAGCCCTCGATCTGCTGGGAGCACGAGGTAGCGATGCCCTCGACCTTGACGATGCTCTTCTCGTCCCTGGCCAGCCCCGGTGATTTCAGCACGGCATTGCTTGGCGCGGCCAGGCTCAGGCTGTCCTCCGCCCCGATGGCACTGAAGACCTGGGAGTACAGCCCGTTCGACAGCAGGCTGCGCAAGCCAGGAAAGACCGGCAGGTACAGTGCACCGCGCGGCATCACCGCGTCAACCGTACGCAGCAGTGCCGAGTTGTTAACCTGCTGGGAAATGGTCTTGAACTGGGCGTTCACCAGGAACGAGCCGATCAGCCAGGCGACGATCAGGACCGCGGCGATGTTGACGGCAGCGCCCCCGAGCGAGTCGACGACCGTCGCGGGACGGCTGGTCAGCCGGGATCTGACCGCGACCCCGAGCCCGGACGCGATCAGCATCCCGATGACTGCCGCGGCGAACACCACCAGGATCGCGGTGAAGGCCTGCCATTGCACGCTCTTGGCAAGGGCACGGGAGATTCCGGGCGCGATGAACGCCCCGCCGGCCACGCCGAGCACGAATCCGCCGAGTGACAGTACCCCGATGATGAAGCCCTGCCGGTACCCGGCCACGGCAAATGCGGCGATCAGCGCGATGAGGACGATGTCAAGCAGGTCACCGGGCACCTGAACAACTTATAGCGCCGCCGGATGCGCTGCGCCCCGAGTGGCCTGCGACACATTTAACCGCCGAGCGGAGGCCACCCGGCCGGGCGTTCCTCGGCCGCAAGCGTCGTCAGCTGGCCTGAGTTCCATGTCTGCTCCCAGCCGCCCAGGGCGAGCACCCGGTCAAGCAGTATGGCGGTAAAGCCCCAGATGATCAGGCCAGCGGCCCGGAAGGCATGCCCGCGTTGCCCGCCCGGGTACTGGATCATCATCCGGTTCGCCGGGGTTGCCAGGTCTGCTACCGGTACCCGGATGACGGCCGCGATCTCTGCCGGATCTCCTGGCGCCACCGGCACCGGGTTTTGCCACCAGCCGATCACCGGCGTGACGCGGAAATCACTGCGCCAGATATACAGCTCAGGCATCACCGCGAGCACCCGCACTCCGGCCGGGTCGACCCCGGTCTCCTCGGCGGCCTCCCGCAGCGCAGCCTGTACCGGGCCGCCGTCGGACTCGTCAATTGCGCCGCCGGGAAAGGCCGGCTGGCCGGGGTGCTTACGCAGGCCTGCCGAGCGCTCTATGAGAAGTAGATCCGGGCCGTCCGGCCCGACGCCGAACAAGATCAGCACGGCGGCCGCCCGGCCGCGGCCGTCCGGGTGCAACTCCGCTGGGACCTCCATGTGCGGAGCACCAGCAATCAGCCGGGCTAGCCAGGCCGGAGTGTCGCCGTCAGGCGCGGGCGTTCCCTGGCTATCGCCGTGAGCGGTCAAGAAAACGGCCCGCTCTTGACTAGCTTCGCGGCTGTGGCCTCATCTGTCGGGCCGATGCCGAACGACGGGCAGAGTGCGGCGACCGTGCACGCTCCGCAGGCAGGCTTACGGGCATTGCAGACCCGCCTGCCGTGCCAGATAAGCCGGTGGGACAACATCGTCCATTCGGACTTCGGGAACAACTCCCCGACCTCTTGCTCGATCTTGACCGGGTCATCCTGGCTGGTCCAGCCAAACCTGCGGGCCAGGCGCGCGAAGTGCGTGTCGACCGTGATGCCGGGCACCCCGAACGCGTTGCCGAGCACGACGTTCGCTGTCTTCCTGCCCACTCCCGGCAGCGTGACCAGGTCTTCTAGGCGGCCAGGCACCTCGCCGCCGAAGGAGTCCCTGATGGCAGCCGACAGCCCGATCACTGCCTTCGTCTTAGCCCTGAAGAAGCCGGTGGGCTTCAGCAGAGCCTCAAGCTGCTCGGGATCGGCCGCGGCAAGGTCATCGGGCGTCGGGTACTTCGCGAAGAGCTCCGGCGTCGTCAGATTGACACGTGCGTCGGTGGTCTGCGCGGACAGGACGGTGGCGATCAGCAACTGGAAGGGGCTTGAGAAGTCGAGCTCAGTGTGCGCGTCCGGATATGTCTCCGCCAGGATCCGGTTGATCTGCCGCGCGCGCCGTACCAGGCCCAGGCGGGTCTCAGGCTTCCGGGCGCGACCGCGCCCTTTCCCTGTCGTTTTCGTCACCATGCCGCCAGACTAGGGCTTCCGAAGGTGACCAGGCGCACCAAGCACCACCCGGCAGCGGGGTAGCGCGGAGCCGAAGGCCTCCGCGGCCGCTGCTAGGCCGCCCTGCCGATCCAGCCACGGCGACGGAAGAGCCAGTACAGCCCGGCCACCGCTAGCACCTCGGTGCCGAGGCCCACGGTCACGAACGTCGGCCAGCCACCGAGATTGTCGACCAGCCAGGCGAAGTTCTGGCCGAAGAATCCGGTCAGGAACGACAGCGGCAGGAAGATCGTGGCGATGATCGCAAGCTGCTTCATTACCTCGTTCAGGTTGTTGGACACCATCGAGAGGTAGGCGGACATGGCATTGCTCAGCAGGTCCCGGTAACTGTCGATCTGGTCGCTGATCCGGATCGTATGGTCGTAGAGATCACGCAGGTAGGGCTCGCCGTCCGGAGTCATGCCCGGCATGGCCACCATGCCTGCCACCAGGGACGCCATCATGTCTCGCTGCGGCGCGACGAGCTTGCGCACGTTCACTAGCCACCGCTGCATGTTGAAAAGCTCGGCAAGCTGGTCGTTACTTGGCCTGGCGAAGATCTGCTCCTGCAGCTCGTCGATGCGGTCGTCGAATTCCGACAGTCTGGGGAAGAAGCTGTCGATCAGGCTGTCCAGGATGTGGTGGACGAGGATCAGCCGCAGCGGCCTGCCGGTGCCGACCGGCAAGAATCCCGGCCGGGCGAGTCGGTCCCACAGCGCGTCGAGCGCGTGACAGTGATCTTTCCTGATGGTGATGAGGTAGTCACTGGCGATGAAGATGTGGACCTCGGTGAGGTCGTCCCTGCCCTGCCCGGTGACCCCGTAGCTGACCAGGTAGACGACATTGCCGAAGTCCTCCACCTTAGGTCGCTGACCGAACTCGCTGACAGCCTCGATCGCCACCGGATGCAACTGGAAGTCATCGCGGAGCAACGCGATACCGTCGGGGTCGGCGGGCTTGAGATCGAGCCAGAGCAGCTTGCCGTCAGCGAGGGCACTTTTGATCGTGACTTCATCAAGCGGAGCCGTCGAGCCATCGATCAGTATGAGCTTTCCGTCCACGGCATTACCGTCCAAATCCGGAGCGCGGGCACGCTCAGACGACGGTACTCGCTGCCGGCCAGAGCCGCCAAGACGCGACATCCGCCCAGCCCTCACGTGCCGGCCCAGATCCTGAACTGCCTCGTGTCCTATCGTTGCGCTATGCCGATGCAACCCGGACGGCACACGTTCGGCACGGACGCGGGCCGGATAACATTGCGAACTGGCCGTGACGGGCTGGCCGCGCAAGCAGGGCATGATCTGACCATCGAGGCACCAAGGTGGACAGGTGAGCTGGTGCTGGCCGCTGACCTGAGTCCGGTGAGCCTGACGGTTAAGGTCGATATCGCCGTGCTGATCGTGCGTGACGGGTCGGGCGGTCTCCGGCCTCTGACGGACAAGGATAAGCGCGAGATCGCAGTGACCGCCCGTAAGGTGCTGTCAGCTGACCGCCATCCGGAGCTGACGTTCGCAGCGACGGACTTCGATGCCAGCCCGGACGGGACCGGCGGCACGATTACCGGGACTCTCACCCTTGCGGGCCAGTCAAGGCCTCAGCAGCTGCAGGTGACGCAGGTGGCGCCCGAACGCTACCTGGCTACTACCACCGTGCGGCAGACAGACTTCGGCATCAAGCCGTACTCGGGCTTCCTAGGCGCGCTCAAGGTATCCGATCCAGTTGACGTAGAGGTTGAGCTCAACCTGGGCAACGCTGCCGAACCGGAGCCGCCGGACTGAGGACGCCGCGAGACCGGGCGCGGGCAGGTGAGCACGCATCCTGCGCCGTTAGTGCACGCCTTCTGGCTCGCGACGACGCGCGGGCGGGTGGCCCGCGCGCTCTGCGACGGCGAGCAGCAGCCGGTCACCGGCCTGAACTACCGGGTCGTCCCCCACGCCGAGCATGAACTTGCCATTGTGGACCAAGCCGAGCACGAGATCGTCGCGCTCATCCCGGACGGCGCTGAGCGGCCGGCCAACCGTGTTTGCAGCGGCCTCAACCTCGCTGAGCCGGTGGCGGTCGGAGCCGACGAGCTCGGCGAGCATGTCCCCGGCGTGCGGCGCCTCGAGGCTCTTGGCGAGCGCGGACGCGATCAGCGTGTGGGCCGAGATCACCTGATGCACGCCCAGGTCGGTCAGTGCCTCCCGCACTGCCGGGGAACTTACCAGGGCCGCCGTCTCCAGGCCGGGCGCGAGCTTGCGGACCAGCACCGCGCTGACGAGCACGTCGCCGTCTGACTGCCCGGTGATCAGTGCCTGCTCGGCGCCCTCGGGCTTCGCTGACTTCAGGACGGTCTCGTCGGTCGGGTCGCCGCGTATCAGGTGAACTTCCAGCGGCACGCTGGCCTCGTCGGCGTCAGCGACAAGCACGACCGGGATCGCGGCCGCGGCCAGCTCGGCGAGTATGGCGGGTACCGCGTCGTTCAGGCCGATGACCAGACGGTAGCGGCCCTCCGGAAAGTGGCTGCGCATAGCCAGGATCCTCCGTATTCCCGCGGTCGCCACGTCGCCACTCGCGAGCGCGAACACTGTGGCCAGCAGCGGGATAGTGGTGAGCATGACGAGCGATGCGATCAGCCGGCCGACGGCGTTCCGCGGGGTGACATCGCCGTATCCGACGGTCGTCGCGGACGTGATCGCCCAGTACAGGCCGGTGCTGAACGGCAGCTGCTGAGTGGCCGCGAACGCGCCGGCACCGGCCAGCACGCAGCCCGCGGCCGACGCCAGCAGGACAGCGATGTGCTTCCGGTGGTGCGGCCCGAACAGGCGGACCAGTATCGCGAGCACGCATCAATCGTGCCGGAACGGACCGGGTGCTGCCGGCGCCTCGCCGGAAACGGCGGTATCGACCAGGTAAAGGCACGGTCACGAGACCACCGGCGGGTTAACCGAGCTCGGCTAAGCCGCGGGTTTTGGTGGCCTGCGCGCCGCAGTGCCACCGGGAGCGCCGGGCGGCGCGCCGCCATCGCTAGCGCAGGCCGGCGAACAGGTCGTCTTCTGGCATCGTCGCGCCGGTCGTGTCGGTCACCCGGACGAAGCTCTCCCGCCCGAATGTCTGCGTCGCGATCTCCGGCGGCAGCTTGCTGAACCAGGAATCCTGGATCTGGCTGGCATGCGCGAAGAGAGCCTCGCGCTTGCGCTCAAGGACCGCGCGGATGTCCACGGTCGTGGTGATCCGCAGTTCCGCCTCTTCGGCCTGCCTCCGCTGCTCCTCGGTGAACTGGCGCTCGTCCGGTACGTCGGCACCCATCTCGCGCAGCGCCTCCCAGACCTTCCGCCAGTCGCTGCCGCGCATCGCCGTCTGGTAGTACTTCGCCGCGATGCCGGATTGAGCCGCAGCCGCCTGAGCGGCCCTGGCGGCATGGACGTGGTCGGGGTGCTGGTACATGCCCTTGTCGTCGTAGGAGATCACGACTTGCGGCCGGTAAATCTCGATCAGCCCGCTTATGCGGCCGGCCACGACCTCCAAGGGAATGTTGCAGAACGCGTCCGGCCGGTCCTTGTACTCCCAGTCGGGCATGCCCGAGTCGTGATAGCCGAGCAGTTCGAGGCTGCTCACGCCGAGGATCTTGCACGACTGCCGAAGCTCAGTCAGGCGAAGCTCGGCCACAGCTTGCTCATCATGTCCGTCTTCGCCCGGCTTGACCTGGCCGGGTGCATCACCGAACTCGCCGTTGGTGCAGGTCACCACGACTGTTCGGACGCCCTGGTCAGAGTAGAGCGCAAGGACGCCGCCAGTGCTCGATGCCTCGTCGTCGGGATGAGCATGCACGGCCATCAGGGTGAGGGTGTCTGTTGCCATGGTTGCAAGCCTGCCTTATCTCGCCCACTGGTGCACACGGGGGCGGTCCGCCCCGCGTCTCCTTATCACTTAAGACCAGGGGCGGCCCGGGGCAGCGGACGCCAGCCTGACCGCGGGTGGTAAGCAGGAAACATGACTGCTGACGGCAGTTCTGGCGATCTTCTGGCGAAGGAGCGACAGGCTACGCTGGGCCGACTCGCCGCGCTGGAGCGGGACTTCAGCGCGATCGTCGAGGCGGCCGGCCAGGCCAATGCCGACGATGAACACGATCCTGAGGGCGCGACGATCGCTTTCGAGCGGCAGCATATTGCCGCCCTGCTCGACCAGGCCCGCCAGCAGCTAGCTCGGGTGGACGCAGCGATCGCCCGGCTGGACACCGGCGAGTACGGCCGGTGCGAACGATGCGGTGAGCCCATCCCGCCGGCCCGCCTGGCAGCCAGGCCGACCGCGACAACCTGCATCCGCTGCGCCGTCCGCCAGTAGACGAGCAGTCCTTGATCGTTGTTGACCTAGCGGTGCTATAGGCCCCCGAAGTCAACAACGATCACGGCTGTGCCGGGCCGTCGGGTGGTGGCCCGGCGCCCGGTGATGTGCCATGCCGCGGTCGTCCTGGCGCAAGCTGCGCTTCCCCGATCCGCGCTGGCAGCCAGAGTGTGCCAAGAGTGCCCTGGGCCGCCCTGCTGCCCGACAACCCGCCACCTGGACCGCGCAGGATTTGCGCGATGCCGACCGCGATCACTGCCCCGATAGCAGGCCCGAGCAGGTAAGCCCACCAGGCCGTCCAGTTGCCAAGGACCATGGCCGGCCCGAGCGACCGGGCCGGGTTCATCGAAGCTCCGCTGACCGGCGCGCCGAACAGGCCAGCTAGCGCGATGTAGCCGCCGACGCCGAAGGCTGCGACCGCACCGAGTTGCTGCGCCCCGGACGCGGTACCGAGCACCACGCTGACCAGTCCGGTAGTCAGCAGCACCTCCCAGGCCAGCGCGGTCCATGTCGAGATGCCCGGCCCCGGCAGCGTCAGTCCGGCGCTGCCGTGCTTGCCGATGAGTCCGATGAGCAGCAGGGTCGCCAGCACGGCGCCAGCCAGTTGCGACAGGACATACAGCGGCACCCTGCGCCAGGGGAAGTCACCGCGGAGCGCGAAGGCGGCGCTGACCGCAGGATTGAGGTGCGCTCCCGACACCGCGCCCATGAACAAGATGATCGCCATCACCATCAGGCCAGGCACGACGGCGCGGGCGGGGGCAGGCACCGCGTCACCGCCGAACCTCGAGTTGACGAGGCCGCCGCCGACTGCGACGGTGACAAGCAGGAACGTGCCGAGCAGCTCGCTGAACAGCCGCCGCCATTCGTAGCTGGCATTCCAGAAGTCGAATTGGCGAGCCAATGCGTTCGGCTCGCGGATCGGACGCAGCGAAACGTCGACCTCCGCCGGCACGCGGGACGAGGCGCCCTGAGGCTCAGCGCTAATGCCGGGCTCCTTCCGGTGTGCCGGTACCGTGCAGGCGAGCCTACGACGGCCGGTTGAACCGCCGCGACCCGGCGTCCGTTGTCTTCTCGGGGCCAAGGCATGCCGGGCTGGCCCGGCGCCTGGCCCGGTTGACACTAAGGCGGTACGCAAGCATGCGCACACTCGTCAATCGCGCCCGCACGGGCCCCGGCCGGCTGATCCTTACGGTCGCCGCCGCACTCGCACTGACCGGCGGGAGCCTGTCCGTCGTAGCCCTGACCGGCGCGACAGCAGCCTCGGCCACGCCAGTACATCCGGCCGCCGCGGGGGCCCCGGCATCCGCAGCGCACCCGGCAGCCAGCCGGTCGGCTGTGGTCGTCAAGGAGCGCACCCGCGGTCATTCCGGCAAGATCCTGGTGACCGTGCATGGCAGGGCGTTGTACTACCTTCCGAGCGGCTCGTGCACTGCCGCGTCCGGGTGCCTGGCCGTCTGGCCCCGGCTAGTGATGCCGGCCGGAAAGACGATGCCGAAGGGCGCTAAGTGCCTTGGTACTTCCCGGTTCGGCAGCCATCACCGGCTCCAGGTCACCTACCGCAAGCACCGGCTCTACACGTTTGCCGACGACAGCGGCACCAGCGTGACCGGTAACGGCGCCGGGGGCTTCAAGGTGGCCAAGGTGCTCCGCTCCTGCTGACCCGGGTACCAACCGGGCTAGCGATGCGGGCAACGGATATCGCGCTGCTAGCCCGGTCCGGCCATCCGCTCCAGAATCTCCTTGACCAGCTCCATCGGCGTTTGCGGATGCAGGAACGCGAGCCTGGCCACAGTCTCGCCGTCCCACAGGGTCGGCGGTGCAAACGCCACTTGATCGGCGAGCAGCGTATCCGCCCACGCCGCATAGTCGGCTGCTTGCCACCCGATCCGCCTGAATAGCACGACGGATAGTTCCGGCTCGCGGATGAGCTCAAGGTAGTCCCGCGCGGAGATCTCAGCCGCAGCCTGCCGGGCCAGGCTGATAGCGGACTCGATAGCCGCGCTGTACGCGTCCACGCCGTGGACGCACAGCGAGAACCACAGCGGCAGGCCCCTGGCCCGCCGGGTGAGGTGGTACGCGTAGTCGGTCGGGTTCCATTCGGCCGGCTGCTCATGGATGACATCGAGGTAGCCCGCATCCTGCTTATGAACGGAACGGGCTAGCGCCGGCTCGCGGTAGAGCAGCGCCGCGCAGTCATACGGCGCGAACAGCCACTTGTGCGGGTCGACCACGAAGGAGTCGGCCCGCTCGATGCCCTCGTAAGCGGCTCGGACACTCGGCGCGAACAGGCCGGCCCCGCCATAGGCGCCATCCACGTGGAACCACAGGTCACGCTCGTCGGCCAGCCGCGCGAGGCCGGCCAGGTCGTCGATGATGCCAGCATTGGTGGTACCTGCGGTGGCCACCACGGCAGCCAGCGACGCAGGGTCGCCGTCGGCGGCTATTGCTGCGGTGACGGCATCGCCGGTCAGCCGGTGATCCGGGGTCGGCACGACGAGCGCGTCCATCTCCAGCAGCCGGAGCGTGTTACCGACTGAGGAGTGCGCGTCCGAGCCGACGATCGCGCGCCACCGCCTGGCGGGCACGGCGGACTTCCGCTTGGCCATCTCGCGGGCGACGGCGAGTGCCGACAGGTTAGCCGCGGAGCCGCCGGATACGAAACAGCCGCCTGCCCCGTCAGGCAGCCCGGCCCGGTTGGCCAGCAACTTCAGGACCTGATTCTCGGCGTGAATCGCGCCAGCGGCTTCCAGCCAGGAGATGCCCTGGATCGACGCGCAGGAAATGAGCATGTCGAAAAGCAGCGCCGCCTTGGTCGGCGCAGCCGGGATGAAGCCGAGGAAGCGCGGGCTGTCAGCGGAGATAACCGCGGGCGCGAGCATTGAGGTGTACACGCCGAGAACCTGATCCGGGTTGTGCCCCTCATCACCGAGCAGCCCGGCCAGCGCGAAGTCCAGCTCGGCAGGATCGCGCGAGCCCGAGTCGAGCGGCACCGGGTCAAGCCGGAGCCGGTTCTCGGCGTAGGCGAGCACCGACCTGATCATCATCTCGGTAGTCGGGTCCACGCTGTGCATGGCGGCAACCTAGCGCAGGATCTCCACCAGTAGAACCCAGACGTTGACCAGGCCGAAGATGATCGCCGCCAGCACGCTCGGAACCAGCCAGTACAGCCCCCCGCCCGCCCGGGCCGCCAGCGTCGCTCCGGCGATCACCAGGCAGCCGCTGCTGAAGACCGCCGGGAACACGGCGCCGATCATCCGCCGCCAGAGCGTGACTTCATCGCCTCGCTCGGCGGTCAAATCGAGGTATAGCTGCACGCCTGCGACCGTCACCCCGGTCGCCAGGAACTCAACAGCGAGCGCGATCCTGGCCTGGCCGGGAGTGATCACCAGCAGTGCGGCGATCAGCGGCGTGATGAACATGATGAGTGTCTGCGCAGCCCTGGTCGGCAGGCTGGGGAACTCCAGGATCCGTTTCAGGTTGATCGACACCGCGATGAACAGCAAGCCGGCCAGGGCCGCCGCAGCCGTGGCGACGGCTTCGCCGAACCCGGACCACGCGCTCGCCAGGTATCCGGTGGTCACTGCGGCGCGCCCGCTGACGCGCCGGTGCCGGCCGCGTCCTCTGGCTCGCTGACCCAGGCCGAGAAGACCGGCAGGCCGTGCCAGGGCGCGTCGCTGGCACGAGCGTCTGCACCCTGACCGGCGCCTTCTGGATCGACGGCGATCGCGACTGCCGCATACGGGTGCGCGAACCGGAGCTCGGCCTCCCGCCGCCTGCCGGGGACCACGGCCGCGAGCTCGATCGCGAGCGCGGTAACAGCCGCCGCCTCGAAGCCAGTCCGCGAATACCTCGCCATCGCCGACTGCAAGGCTTGCCACGGTTCGGGCCCTGGCAAGATCGCGTTCTTCGCGGCCGCGAAGCCGAGCGACGGATCGCGAAGTTTGTGGCGCGAGCTTGCCGACCAGGCGGGCAGTACAGCGGTGCATTCGTCGGACGCGGCAGTGACCTCGCGTACCAGCCAGAGCGGTCCCTCACCGAGCGGAAGCTCCGTCAATGCGCGCCGCTGCACCATGCCCCCGGTCACCTGCTGGATACCGATCCGGTGCGCCACCGCGAGCACGGTACCCGCAGGCACCTCCGGTGCAGCTGCGACGGAGACGAGCAGAAGCCCGCCGGTCGCGCGGGCGGCGTGAACGATCACGTCGCCGGCATCCGGCGTAACCGCGATGTACTGAGTGTGGCCGCCGTGCTGCGGGGTGCGCAGTACCTGGCCGAGCCGGCTGGCCCACGGACTTGCGCTGCCGAGACTGGCGGCCGGGGCGAGGTCGAACGGGACCATCCACGAGACCTTCGTGGCCAGCGCGGAGGCCAGAACTAAGTACAGGTTGTCATCGCGGATCGGGAACCGGTCGATCAGACCGAAAGTGTGCTCCCGCGCCCAGCGGTCCAGGCCGGCCTGGCCTGGCAGGTCGCCAACAGTGACCTGCGGCGGCAGAGCCGCGCGCCAGCGCCCGAATTCGGGGCCGAAGTCGGCTCCGCTGCTCGTCCAGAGCGCCGCCGCGCTCGCCACCACCGGATGCGGATGAGCAAGCAGCCCGGCGGCCGCCTGCGCGGCGGTGCCGGTGTCGCAGCCAAGTACCTCGGTCAGCGTCTCACGATCGGTCCCGCTGCTCGCTGGCCCGGCCAGAGCCAGGAGCAGCCAGGCGCCGAGGGGCGAGGCGACATGATGCGTTGCCCCGATGACGGCCTGCAATCGCGTCGAGTAGCCAGCAACGCAGTCTGCGATCAGGCTTTGCGAGGCTGTCATGGGGTCAACTGTGCCGCACCGGCGTCGCGCGTGCTCGCAGCGGCGGCGAAATCAGGGCACGGCAGCGACCGGTCAGACGGCGGAGGTCACCTGAGCCGCCGCGCTTTCGGCTTCGCCAGCCGGCTTGCGGCCGAGCCAGAAGAAACTGAAGACTCCCGCGATCAGCACCAGCGCCGCTGACAGGTAGAGCGCGATGTGCAGCCCTGACTCGAACGCGCCATAGATCGCCTGGATGACTTCCCGGTAGATTGCGAGCTCGCCGCCGCCGAATCCGCCCGCGGATTTCCCGCTCGACGGCGTGTAGCCGGTCAAGACGCCGTTGATGACGATCTGCTGAATGCTCTTCGGCAGGGTGAGCGCCTGGAGCCGGGAGGCGATGTCGGCGGACAGCCGGGCCGAGACCAGCGCACCGAGCACTGCCACGCCGGCGACGGCGCCGATCTCCCGGCTGGTGTTAGTGGTTGAAGCCGCCATGCCCGACCGCTCCGGAGGTACCGCCGACAGCGCCGACGACGTGGCTGGCACGACCGTCGCGCCGACGCCGATGCCGGTCAGCGAGAGGGCGGCGGCTAGCTCGAGGTAACCCGGATGCGGGTCGATGGTCAGGGAGGTCAGCAACAGCCCGAGAGCGAACAGCAGGCAACCGGTGAAGATCGTCCACCGCGCGCCGATCGCCACTGTTGAGCGCCCCGCCAGTAGCGCCGCCGCAGCCAGCAGCACCATCATCGGCAAGAAGACGAGCGCGATCCGGTAGCCGCTATAGCCCGCGACTTCCTCAAGATAGAGCGCGGTGAAGAAAAAGACCGCGAAGGTAGCGAAGTACGCGCTGAAGGCGACCACGTTCGCGACCGCGAATCGCGGCACCCGGAGGAACCGCAGGTCCAGCAGCGGATGCGCGGCCCTGCTCTCCCACCAGAAGAACGCGATCAGCGCCAGGACACTCACGCACAGCAACGGGATTACCCGTGCCGAGCCGTACCCTGAGCTCTCTGCCAGGATCACGGCGAATGCCAGCGCAGACAGCGCGACGGCTCCGAGCAGCGCGCCCGCGGTATCGACGCGGTGCGCGTCCGGGTCGGCATTCTCCGGCAGCACCACGAGCACGCCGAGCAGGGCGATCGCGCCGATGATGAGGTTGAACCAGAAGATCGCGCGCCAGTCCCACTCGCCGAGCAGTACGCCGCCGATCACCGGGCCCATGGCGAGCGCAACCCCGGTAACCGAGGTCCACACGGCTAGCGCCCAGGCTCTGCTGCGCTCGTCGGTGAAGATGTGCCTGATCATCGACAAGGTTCCCGGCTCACTGGCCGCCGCGCCGAAGCCCATGACGGCCCGGCCGGCAATCAGCACGCCGATGCTGGATGCCTCGGCGGACAGGATCGACCCGGCGCAGAAAATGATCACGCCGATCACCATGACCCGTTTGCGGCCGAACTCGTCGCCCACCATGCCGAAGCCGAGCATCGCGCCGGCGAAGGTCAGGGCGTAGGCCCCGACCACCCACTGCAAGCCCGCGACACCTGCGTGAAGCTCGGTCTGGACGTTCCCGAGCGCAACGCTGACGACGGTGTTGTCGAGGAACGTCAGGAACACCACGACGCACAGCACCGCCAGGGCCAGTGAGCGACCGCCATGCCTGGCGGTCGCCGCCTCGCCGGCGGGAACACCGACCGAACCGGCCACCGGCTAGGCGGCTGTCTTGCAGGTGGCAGGCAGGCCCTTTGTCTTGCCGTTGTTCTCGATGATCAGCAGCCCGCAGAAGCTCGCCACGCCCACCTTCCAGGTCCCGTTCTGAAGGACCGCAGTTCCTGTCTGGTTCTTCAGCTCAGGAGTGCCGCCCACGAGGATGTTGTACTTAACCGTCGCCTGGGTAGCCGAATTTACGGTGACATTTGTGACCTTAGCGGTGGCCAGGGCGGC
>Ga0335072_10009833_pt1 | contig 13786 bp, 14 predicted proteins | sample Lox_Sample_21_FD_206725 | JGI IMG/M metagenome (GOLD analysis project Ga0335072, IMG submission 206725) | Soil microbial communities from Loxahatchee National Wildlife Refuge, Florida, United States - Lox_Sample_2.1 | ecosystem: Environmental > Terrestrial > Soil > Wetlands | place: USA...
ATATGAGCGAAGTACCTGTCCGAAAAAGTGTTCAAGGTCTTAACCATATTGGCTTGGTGGATTTCATCTGGTCCAAGCACGCCGTCCTCAATTGATTACGTGTCTCAGATGATGATCTCGGTGACTTCAGTCCATTTCTGTACCGCAATAGCATGTCTTCTTCCATTAGCACGAGCTCCCTCACCTCAAGTTCTAGCGCATTCCCAAACTTGTCAAGATGGCTCCCATCATGTGTAATTCCATGGTTTTTGTGTCATAAGAAGCGCAAGCAGTGATGTTTTACCCAAGCGATTTTGGCTATTAATGACTCTAATTATACCCAGTTAGACGGCGACCCGTGAATAATAGCTTTAAATCAGATAATTTATAGCAGAGACGAGCAATCCGGGTAACTATAGATGGTTGCACGTCGAACATGTCCCATAGATCGTAATCAAATAAGTCCTTATTGATTGCTTATAATAGGAAACCAATAAACGCAGAACCCAAACACTTGAAAAGTAGCCCATTCTCGATCAGTCGTCCATAATTAGAAATTTCACAAAGCTTCGGTGAGATGCCGGACTCGATTATCCTCTTCATTCCCTTCATCCTCTACATCTATTAAGACTTCACAACAGTCCCGGGGCTGCAGGGAAACGGTCTTTGAAAGAGTTGACAGCATGTCGTTAATCTTGCTATTTATGCTTAATGTTGCAAGACTAGAAGATCCCTTGGTCGAAGAATGATGGAATGGATGAACTAGCTCGAAGTCTTCTGGAAGAGCTGTCGCAAAGCTTGAGCCTAATTTTCCTGAAACATGTCACTGGATTTGACCCAAAGCTCTTCCGCCTCATCGAACTTCCGCTGGTCAACAAGTACAGCCATTAGCGTTGTAGAATGCCTGGCTTTTTCACGATGAGGAATTCCTCCGCAGTCGACATATTGCGAAGAAGTACTTTGTCTATTTTGAAGTTTACGAGCTAGCTGTTTGGGCCAAGAGAGTGTATCAACATGTAATACACTTAGTGAGGCCTTCAATTCATTGAGCTGCTGCTAGGCTCTTTCCTCGTCTACTTTTTGTGTTTGCGTAGGATCTAATATTGATATGTCCGTGTTTGAGTTGTATAAGAACGGCCCTGTAGCCTTTCTTAGCTTGCCCCTTTTGGAGATGAAGCGGATTCTCTTGAAATGGGAGATATCAACTTCCTCGAGCTCCAGGCAATCAAATTTGCGTTTTGGGGAAGATGACAAAGCAAGAAATCGACTTGGGAGTTTGGGGCCGTAGAGTATTGCGTTGAATGAGGGTTGCCCGAATTTGGCGGGATTCTCATGGGGGCGGGGTAATGATTTGTGTGATGGCGTTGGTGGTTCGACGTCGATGATCTCGGTGATTCGTCGATACCAAATCCCACACTCTTTGCTTTGAATATTTAGGCTCGGAACCTTAAAAGAGCGGTACAGGATCACGTACCATAATATTTCCGCATCGGGCAAGCCATCTGAGAGCCTATTGCAGCTGGAACAAGATGCGCTGATGCTTTCCGTGCTCTCTGAATCGAACAGAAAACTCGTCTCAACACGTTGTCCAGGTAAGATAAATGCTTCCCAATGCTGCGATGGAGTTGTTTCCATTTTTGTTATATGCTCTTGCAAGATATACTCCCTTCTTAGGATTTTCTTGTACCCTTGCACATCTTGAAATCGTCAGCTCAGGACCGCATGAAATGCGTCCCAGGAGTCGATGAACTGCATGTGGACAGAGACGATACGCCCTATAGCGTCCTCCAAAATGAACAGGTCCCGCACAAGCGACCTCCCAAGTCCGCTTGACAAGGTCTTTTGGATGGCTATCAAGGCATTATAAGTAGCGGACTTAACCAGTCAAGCCTCAACGCTTCTCTGATATTACTAGCGATGTTATTGCCTCTAGCTAGCAGCCCGTTATTCTCCTTGACTTGATCTTGTATCTGCTTTAGCAATCTCCCCTGCGTCATAATGCCATCTCGATCTTCTTCGTGGGCATCGTTCAATTTATTCGAGAGACCAGCATGGTTTGCTTGCAAAAGTGAGCTGCATGGAGTCAATTAATTTATTCTATAGCAAGAAGGATAAAAAAAATACTCACCCGTTGGCGGCAGCCAACAGTGTGTTGATGGATGAGTAGTGGGCACCGATTTCAGTTCGAAATTTGGTGAGTTCGTCTTTTTGCGAGATCCGTCATCGGATCTTCTTTAGAAAAGCGGCAACCGGCTTCTCGCAATTGAAGGCTCTTTTTCGTGCAGTAGCATAGAGCATTCAATTTCACTGTAGAAGGGTAAGAGTTCGAAAGACACTCGACTTCAAGTAATGCTCGCTCGAGAGACTGCAAATAATATTCAAGAAGACCCCCTTAGATGCTGCAGACAAAAGTGAGACACCTTGGGATAAAACTTGAGTTGATCATTGCCACCATCGTTCACAGGCTTTTCGAGTTTTGGAATAACAGCCATTATGACCACGCTATGAGCACTTCCATGGAAGACCGGACATGTCTATTTTATGTACTGTACAGATCTCCGGACCTCTTTAAACCTACTGAACTCATCATTTTGTGTGTGTATATTCGGGGCCAGTTGCCCGTCCAGTTGATATTATACGGTCTAGTATGTAATGATCGTCGGTACGCATCACGTTCGCCTTCAAAAGTGACGTTGGCTTACGCAGCACCATTCGCTTTGGTATGACCGCATCAATAAAATGCGGGGTATAATTAGGCCGCCCGCAAATACTTAAGCCCAACGTCATTGCTTCATTAAACTACTTGCCCAAGACACGACCACAATGGCCGAAGAAATTTCAACAGCAACTGTCGTAGAAATGGCTTCCACGCAAGATACGGACAATCTCGGGCAACCTCGAGAACAGCTCGAGGTCGAAGAGGGTGGCCTCTCCGACGAAAACATCAACTACCCTATTGGCCCTAAGTTATGGCTCACCATGGCCTCTTTGTGCATCGCATATTTTCTCAATGGTCTAGTGGGTTTCCATGGTGTAATTGAAATAATAGTGAATTAAGAGTTAATTCAGGACCTCACTATCGTTGCAGTCACAGTGCCCAGCCTTACTGATCAATTCAAGACTGTTTCAGATATCGGCTGGTACTCCGCAGCATAGTAAGTCAAAGAAAGAAAAGGTTTTTCACAAATACTAATCTAATTTGTCTAGTGGACTTACTGCAAGCGCCTTTATTTTCTTGTAAGTTTTAATTGTAAAAATCATCTTATATCTCATTTGCTAATCGAATAGCTTCGGCAAAGCTTACACAATCTTTTCCATCAAGTCAGTATTTATATTCGGAATTGTCGCCTTCGAAGCCGGCTCACTCCTGTGCACACTCGCACCCAACTCAGAAGCCTTTATCCTAGGTCGTGCGATCGCTGGCCTAGGCTCCAGCGCGCTTGGAGGAGGGGTTTTCAAGATTCTCAGGCATTGTTTTCCGCTATCTAAGCAAGCTCTAATGGGCGGACTCGTGGGAAGTTGTCAGTCAATTGGATTGGTGTCTGCTCCGATGATTGGAGGGGCTTTGATTGACGCCTTTAGCTGGCGAGCATGCTTCGGCATCAATCTTCCTCTAGGTATTTTATGCATTGCTTTCACCGTTTACGGCTTTCGCGATCCTGTTCCGAACCCGGAAACCGCCTTACCTCTCAAACAAAAGCTTAAGTGTATCAACTTCTTGGACACTCTGCTTGCCGTTCCTGCAATCACATGTTTCTTAATGGCCTTGCAATGGGGAGGAGCGAAATATGGATGGAAAGATCCGCGCATTATTGCTATGTTTGTCCTCTTTGGGGTGCTATTTTCTGCATTCGGCTATCTCCAATACCGCCAAGGAGATAATGCAACAATACCCCTAAGAATATTGAAGCAGCGCAGCATTCTTAGTGGTATGTGGTATACTGGATGCTGTAATGGAATACTAGCAATGACGGAATACTACATTTCGATCTACTTTCAGGGTGTTAAGGGGTTTACTGCAACCAAGTCAGGACTACTAGGTCTACCCATGATCCTCGGACTGAGTGTTGCCTCAATAGCAGCAGCCGCAGGCACTACCATAATCGGGTACTATTTCCGTAAGTCCTTTGTGTGCGCCGCTTGTTCGATTTGTAGTTGACAGATAATACTAGCTTTTATGTTTGCAACCAGCATCCTAGCACCAATTGCGTCTGGTCTCCTCACAACCCTGGATCCTGATGGTAGTGTTGTAAAATCTGCGGCTTTATTAGGCTTTCTCGGAGCTGCCATAGGCTTAAGTGTGCAGAGTCCACAGGTAGCCGTTCAGGCCGTCTTAGCACCTAAGGATGTGTCTCTTGGTGGTGCTGTCATCATGTTTGGAGGATGGATGGGTTCTGCGCTATGGATCTGCGCATCCGCTACACTATTTCAAAATCGCCTGGTTGACGAAGTCGAGAAATACTCTCCAGCCACAAACGGCACAGCTTTGGAGTCCGTTGGTCTGTCCGATATTCGTACCTACATTGGGAGCGATAGGCTCGAAAACGTTCTTTCTGGATATGATCAGGCGGTGGTGCAAACATTGTACATGCCACTGGTGTTGGGCATACTGACGATTTTGGGATCTCTTGCTATAGAGAGGCGATCCATAAAGAAAAAGCAGACATAAAGTTTACAACACATGAAGGGGTCAAAACAACCTTTACCGGGAATTTTAAGGTCAGGCTCTTCTAAATAACCACACAGTCGTCACCGCTCTATCATCGTGGACAAGTGCTCTAGAAGGTTTTCGGATTCTAGAGTTCTGGGGGCCCATTAATTAGTAAGGAATAGAGACATTTCTGTTACTTTCGAGACCAATAAACATAACTATATTTAGGTGGTGGAATATTGACTCTTAAACGCGAAAGATTCCTCAATTGATAGTTTGTGTAAAATAAAGCTCCCCGGCTCCAGCGTAGAGAGAGCCGGAATGGGATCCCAGCCCGCCAGCATTAGCCCAACGCTTGCGGCAAAATATTGCAGCAAGGCAACTTATTCACAATCGTGGTCGGAATTGTTTCCATCAATAATTACACATATTTCATACTCATCTTTATCAGGTTTGGGTAGATCCTCTGTAACTCATGACATTTCCAGGCTGCTGTTTACGTCTCAGTAGCTGTTTGTTCGACACGAGCAATGGAGCCTATTGCACCCACTCCAACAATGCACTGGAAACGCCAGCGTCATCGAAGCCCCATTTTGGCTCCTGCCAGCATTTCTAAATTTACATACATAACACTTTAATTTTTTGTAGCATTGTAAGTCTCAATTTGTGTTTCTAAAATTAAGGGTGAAGGTACCTACATTTCGATAGGTACCCATAAGAGAAAAGTACCTTATCCTTCGTAGGTTATTCCAGGTGTCTTAAGGGTCTGGGTACAAGACATTAGATTACTATGTGTCCTTGGCATACCCCGCTGGATGGGTGGATGGGCAGTAACATTTATGGTGGCAAAGGCAGCAACTTGCGGAGGTAGCAAACAATGTAAGGACCATTAATAGTTAAGATGGTTGCTAGCCAATTAATTGCTATGGTAAGGCCAAGGAAACAGCATAATGATAACTCAAATAATACATCAGATGCACCTTTACTTTCTAAGCCAGCTGACATTAAGACTAAGCCCCAAAGCTGCCTTCTTGACCCGACCACTAATGTAGCTTGTTCCAGGAATAGAGAGAAAATAAAATGAATCATTGCCTACATTTTTCAGAAAGGCAAATATTACGTGTTGTAGTAGCGTGATTCTCGAAGTGCATGTGACCACTCCAATCTCACGGACTGAATGAGGACAAGGGATTAGAGCATCTAGTTCGTAGTATTTCAGATGGAGCTTCTCCACATGCTCACGGGCTTTGCAAGCACGGATGAATTGTTTTAAGCAGAAAAGACACCGTGTTTATACAGATTCATTGGAACTAGCTTAGATTCTAGAGTGGTATCCTCAATTTTGATGCCCTGAATGCGATTGTGAATTCGTTTTTGTCGATAAAGTGCTTCTTGTACCTGACATAAGGCTGCAATATTCTGGATCTGCTCCTCTAAGCTGGCTTGCTAAGTATAAGAGGCCGGCTACACGTTCGTCTAAGCAGTACTCTACTTTTGGAGGCGTCTATTCCATCTAGTTTAAATCAAGAACTAATAGATCGCTGTTCATTTACGTCATCGGTCTCAACGGTGTCGAAAAAGTAGGTGCAGAATTATTTAAATACAGCATTTCGCACTTTGACGCTTGTACATTGCAGATCTTTGCTAGCCTTCTTGTACAGCTAGTATATTTTGCTCCCTTAAGCAGCTGCATTTTTTATGCTTTCCAAAAACATAGTAAGCCTCCTAAGACAGGTTGTCTTTGTTGGAATTTACTGCTCTATTGGTTCAATCTCAATATTGGAAGGACTCCCAACCTCTTGGGAAAATAGAGGGCTGGAGAGGCTGGCAGTTTGGAAGGTTGGATGTGCCTTAGTTTGTGCATAAATAGAGGGCCTAAGGGCCACTTGGACTATCATCATGATTATCTATTAATTCATTGCCTGTGATTTCAACAGTCTTGTATTTGTACACAGTTTATGATATCTAGATGAGTTTTTATCCTCTCAAGTAAGGTAGTGCGCTAGGTTGGAACTCGTGGATATGCAGCGCGACGCATGTTGGTAAGGGCTTTTTGAATGCTATTAGTAGAAGGACAATCAAGGAATGCTGCCTAGACTTCACACTAAACCCACTATTTGATATATACTTAGTAAATTCTAGCGTCCTTGTAGTTTATGACTTGCTAAAGTACGCCTTGCAATGCTACTGCTACGTTAAGGTTAGTAGCTGCAAGTACGAAGTAAATGACAGAAGAACTTACCATCTACGGCTTCGCTTAAACTGCGACGAATACTATAAGGTGCTATGATTTGCGGAAACCCGACTTCAAGACTTAATTGCTAAAGATAATAAAAGTAGGTATAGTAGCGTAATGCTATTGTAGGCGACGTTTAAACTCTATTTGCGATAGTACAGCTTAACAGAATATTAGGGTCTTAACAATACAATATGTCCAAGTACGCCGGTTCTGGCTGCTGAATCTAAGGGGTTTAGTCGCTGTTTTACGCTGCCTCAACCTGCGAGACACAGTCGGCCCTGCGGTGGGGAGGAGAGATCTGGTAGGGCAGCGCGAAGTAGTTCAAAGCTGTGGGGCGCAGCATATAATGGAGGCGACTCTACTGAACAGAAAGGCTGGTAATGACACCCTCTATATGGCTCGAGAGGACGGATGCGCGTGTCAGTTTACGGATAGGGAATATAAGACAATTGGCATGTTGGTCGACGTAAGCTTAAGGAGCAAACTGCGGATAGAACGCGGGCCACTTTGCCTGAACCAGTCGCGTGGTAGCCCCACGGGCCTATGGGGAACGTACGTTTGTAGGGTTCTGTACAGAGCGTGGCAACCTACTTTGTATTTTGAGTAGCCAGCTATTGAAAATATAATTATTCGCCGCCAGGTCAGGAACCGCCGTAAAACGAGCCCGCCAACTGGCCCACCGGTGAAACGCAGGAAAGGCCCCGAACGATCACCTGGGTCGATTAAGGCCGCAAAGAACACAAAGGACATCCGGGATGGTTTTAATGGGCTATACGAGTAGTGCCTCCTTTCTTCAAGACAAGATAAAGATACAGTCATCTGTCTAGTAATTACAGGCCGCGAGGGAAATACAGACAAGGAAAACGGCAGTGGAGGTTTTATTCCTGCTATGTGTAGTAAGGTTTCCTTCTTATTTCAAACTAGTTAGAAATTCCGCATAGCCTTACGGCTCAAACAGTGTAAGATTAAATAATAATAATAATATTAAGCTTTCCAACATTAACTTTCTATAACTAAGAAAAGATAGCATGCTCAACGTTGAGATTTTACGACTTGAAAATTGGGCATTTCGATATAATTTCGCCACGCAAAGCAATTGACTGATTAGTAATGACGCATGCTTGAACCTAACCTTTGGCCTATGGATTACACGGATAGTTGGCATAAGTCGCGTTACCATTCCCAGTTTGAACATTGTACCAATTCTGATATGCCTCATTAGGGCCACATACAGGAATGCGTATATAGCCCGGCGTGGTGATATCTTGGTTGTAAAGATCGTTGATAGTCGGATTGTTGAGGTATGACGCTGCAGGGGCGCCGTTTTGATTTCCATTGTTCTGGTAGGTTCGCACCGACCTGCATGGCAATTGTGTTAGCTGATAATTGCTCTGTATAGGAGATAACGACTTATGCTTCTTGCCCCAGGATGTGTAGCTTGTTCCTCTTCTCCAACGGCTCTTAAGTCTTTGGCACGAAGAGTCATAATCACCGCCACCGTGGCGGAAGACTTGAAGAACAGGAGAACAACTCGAAATCGAAATCGAAAGACTCACCCATTAACTAATGTCTGTAATGTAACGCCGCCGTAATCACTCCCATCCAACGTGTCCAGACCAGGCGGTTCCGAAAATCTATCGATTCTACAAGCTGGGGGAGGACAGCCAACGCAGCGTTTAGATGCAACGTCGCACTCCTGCGCAGTGCCTGCCGGATACACCAGATAGTACTGGGCGCCGTTGTAGCAGGCCGACGTTGCGCTTGCGAGGCTATCGCCCAACCAAGTGGACACAGAGGCAGAGCTAAATTGGCCACAGGGACAGCCAGCGTCGAGGACGAAGGCCCTGTTGCCGGAGAAGGTCCATGCCTCAGGGATACAAAAAGCGTAGAAGGCGAGTGCGATGGAGGCCTGGAGCTCGGCGTTGGAAGGCGGATTGGGAGACGATATTGGATTTCCATTTGCGTAACCCTCGATCAGCTGACCGTTCGCGATGAGGGTCGACAACGTTTGGATTGCGGGGACGGTCCCATTGAACAGGTACCCGAGAGCGATTTCGGTCATATTCATCCATGCCCATACCACTTGACCCATGTAAGCTGAGAAATCTGCTTGCTTTTCCGGAGTCCATGATGATCTGTGTCAGAGGCAACTGTCTCAGCAAGTGTCACATACTCAATACTCAGGGGGTTCTCTAAAACAGCAAAGGAAGACCTACCCACTATTTTGAGTCACATCTTTAATGACAAATATAGTCGTTGAAATCATGGCGTACGATACATCCTTTAAGATGTCTAATGTTCCAACATTCGCCTCAAAGAAAGCCATCTGGGCGAGATCTTGAAATGGACTGTTAGTTTACGAGATCCTCAAATGAGAAAATGAGATTTGCCACGTGGTTTCTCATGAAGACTCACAAGCATCAAAATAAGGTGCAGCAACCATAAGAGCACCGAGACCGACTAAGTCCAAGAGAATCTGGAGTTCCTCGTCGTTATCGGGAGGCACGGGAGCGAAATTATTCTCAAAGGATTGGAATCCAGCAAACAGGACGTCGGAAACTTGGAATAAGGCAGTGTAGTAGTTTTTGTACATCTAAAATGATTGGTTTGATGTCAGACTGGGAGATAAATAACGTTGGTCACAATTTTTATACGTACCTCGTGGACCATTATGAGAGAGTTAAGTACCTCATACCCTGCTGCCCCGTACTCATTACCTGCAGAACAGAGCACAGTTGTATCGCAGTTCGAATCAGTCTGCAAGCTACTACAGTTCATTTCCTCAGGACCATGGAATGTGTTTGAAATGGACTCAGAGAAGAATAAGCCATCATGTGTTATATTGTCGAAATTCGTCCATTGATTTATTGCGTCCTGCCAGGCGTTGTCGCAGTCAAGCATGGACCATCGCTGGCTCGGCGTAAATTCGGCTAGTCCCACGACCGCTGGGTCGGTGCATTGAATCGTTGACCAGTTACCAGTTCGATTCAGGATGTAAGGATCAGTGCCGAGCTTGACCTGATTTTTGAAAGTCTGCCAGCCTGCCGGAACTGGATCTGGCTGGTAGTCCTCCAAGTCGACGGCCCAGTCAGCTGCACCGCCCATATCTAAAGTCTTGTACAGGCCGATTCGGGTAGCTTTGGTAGTCGGGTCCATCCAGCCAACCCACTGGACGTTGTCGTAGACGAGAATGTTTGTTTGGCTCCCTTGATCGAATACGTTGTAATTGACTCTGTTGGTACCGGCGATCTGCTTGATCTCTGCGTCGGAGATATAGCCCGCCACGCCCGTGCAAGGTCCCGGGGTCGCTCCTGATGCAGAACCGGTGAAGGTACACATTTCGCCGTAACAGCCCGGAGTAGTCATTTGGTAGGCTCGCCCATAGCTGGTCACGCCGACGATGACCTTGTTCGAGGGAACTCCCGCTTTTGTTATCATGACCTAACGTGGGATTCCAGCCGTTAGCATCTACCAGAAACTAATAATAAGACACTTCATTAGAATATACTTAGGATACTCACCAAGGCGTTAATTGTCTCTGTCAAGTTGATGTCGCTGCGCAGACAATTCCCACCTGGGCACCCAGGATCGGACCATTCGTTGCCATAGTCCCACTGTGTAAAGTATAAGTAAGTGTCCACAGTCATAATGATGCTTGGTTTTTCTCATTCGCTGAGATGGAGATCAAACTGACTTGTCCATGTAGGTCATATGTCATGTAGACAATATAATCGACAACCTGGCCTATCTGCGCAATAGGATATCCTTTAAGGTACCAATATGAAGCTGGAGCTGCAACAGAGACGGTCTTTCCATGAAGCAAGTTCTTCAGGATGACAAGAAAGGCAAGATAGTTCGCACCATCGCTGTTACTGGCTGGTGGAATGCCGGGGATATCAGGTGCCTGCAGTACGTTAGACTCGATTCCAGACACGGCTCTCAAGGATCTTGGCTCTGCGAGGGATATATGTTAACTCACGCCAGGATACTCCCAATCTATATCAACTCCATCAAGATTGTTTTCCATGATGAAATTGGCTATGCTGGTGGCCATAGTCAATCGGTTCGCTGCCGTAACCCCCTCGCGGAATATCATGTAAGTACTCGGATCAGTGGAGAAGTCCCAGCCTCCAAACGACAAGATCCTTTTTGGTCCACTGAGAGACGCAAATTCTTGAAACTCAAAATTTGCTAAACTATCACCAATGACGACTTCATAGTTGGAGGTTAACGTGGCGAAAGCAAAATGAATATGGGTGTACGTAGTTGTATTCAGTTGACGGATGTCCATGTTGAGACACGGGCGACCAAGATTGAAACCCTCAAAGTAGCCGACATTCATGTAAGTTGCAGGGGGAACACTCCGGACGATGTTGGTGCCGCAATTGGAGATGCACCCGTTGGTGCCCGCCTGTGCCGTTCCCGGCGCGCCAGTGCTCGTGTTGGTGCAGAACTCGACCGTCGTGCCGCACTGGCCCCAGACATCGCAACAGGCGTTCAGCAGGCACGGATTCAAGTTCGACAGATCTGTTCCGGCAGGCGGTTTCACGGTTCCTGGCACTTGCGGTCCGCAGACGGCGTTCGCTACTGGTGCCGGCATGGGCGGAGTTCCCGTACTTAGACACATGTTGACACCAACCCAAAGGTCAGAGCACCCGTTCCAGCCCCAAGTATTCTTGTTGAAGCTCTCAAGGTCGTCCGCGGTAAGGCTATGAACCGCGGCGATGGCATAGCAGCTATCGCCGGCAACGGTCGTATACGTCGCGCAGGAGCCATCACTGTTCGGCTGAGGCTGGAAGTTAGGCAGGGTGCCGGCAGAGCAGCAGACGTGCTGGCCAGGTTGAAGAGTGGAACAAAGATTGGCCTGTGGGTTGTATGACATGAAGGTGTTGCCGGATATTTGGCACTTGGAGGCCAGCGAGGCACAGCTGTCTCCTGAGATGACCTGGATCGTCATGCAGGAGCCTCGGCGTGCAATTCCAAGTGATCGAGCAGACTTGATTGTCATTATAGTTGAATTTTTGTTATTGGATCCGAGTTCGTTCAAGTTGGTGCTATTGGAAATCGGAAACAAGGGAGGCGCGGTGACGAAGGTGGGACCGGTGATATTGCTCGTCTCGGAAAATCCGTCGAGACATTCAGCCTTCGACCACAACTGCATGGCGCTTTGCACTGCGGCAAAAGTGCCATTAATGGCTACAATGACGCCGAAGACGTGGTCAGCATCCCTACCAGAGCCGCAGAGCTGCATAGCTAAACCCCCAGAAATGCCGATAGTGGAAATGGTTGCTGCGAAGTTCTTCAGAGCTACTTCGCCCATTCCTTCATTCTGTAATGCCTTGCCTAGGTAAACGCCAAGAGTGGCATTTCCAGACAGTCCAAAGACAATAGCAGTCCTGTTAGTCGGGCCATGTCCATTCGCGAAGTAGGTTTGCATCTGCCAGGCCAGCGAATGGGCATGTCCCACGGTGCCCGTAACAGTGCTATCAGCATTCCACCACCCCAACTGATAGGTAGCGTTTACCGTGGTAGCTGGTGTCGGATTCCATATGGCTGGAACGTTCTCCCAGTCGACACCCCACATGGTGCAGGCCCGGAGGCGATGGAGAACAGTCGGGTCGTCGATTTGATCGTAGATGGAAAAGTCGAGGAAGAGTTGTTGGGGGCATCGCTGGAGCTGGTCGAGGTTGTGATAGACAAACCAGTTGCTCGAGACTGGTCCAGCAACATCGCAATGCGCTGGGCAAAGGTCTTTGCCTTGATAGCTCGGGCTACCTGGCTGAGAGGCCGCCTCGTCGGCCAAGGCGAGGGACGAAGAGTAAAGTATCGCCCCGAAGAGGGGGCTCAACCAAGGTCCAAATAGCATAGCTAAATATGTCTAGAGTTGAATGGGCAAAGATTTGGCTGCTCAAGATTCGAGGTAAAATAGAGACTACAAGTCGAACGGCATGAAAAGATTCTATATATATGACCTCAACTTGGCGGATCAGACTCAGCATATGGGCTTTGTGAAACCAACATGTGTATTCTTGGATCAAACGACCCATTCTGATCCTTCTGTGGAGAGGGCCGTATTGACTCCAGCTCTTCGCCGCAATACTACGTGACATTGTGTAGAAAAGGGTTTTGGTCGGTTGGACCGTGAGAGGCAGCTGACGCGGAAAACAGCAGTTTTTGGTGATGTGGTCTTATTTTAATGCTGTAACCCGAGTGTATGGCAGGGCGAGAGTTACCAAGAGCGGGCTGGATATACACATACGGCGATCTTGACTGTCAAACTTGTTAGTTCAAATTTTACGGCCTCGCCGGACGGGGCCGTACTCTAGCCTCGCTGCTATGGGCCGTCGCTCTTCACTCAGCATTAGCATTTCGGCTCCGTGTTACTGTGCTTCATAATGTTTGCACTATGTCTATATAACAACATCTGATTTCGCACGTGTTCACCACCAGCCAGTGCACAAGACCAATCATTACAATAAAAGACCCAAGATCAGAACGCTCAGAAACGACCCCACGGCTAAGCATGACAAATCCATCCCTCCAAAATTCGATCGGACTCCCTGGCTACTCTGGGTAGGAGCAGGACAGCCACTGGACAGAACTGGATATCCGGTCTCACCCGTCATTACCACCGGGGTGGTACACGCGGCAGAAGTCATTGCCGATGAGATGCTCGATGCTATGGTGTCGTTCACCTTGGCAGCGCAGGGGTTTGCTGGCGGCGACTCTGGTGCAACGACGGCGCAGGTATTGTACGTACTGTCGTCTGCCGGGTCAGTAACCGGCAATATTTCTGTCACATTGAAGGTGACGTATTGCGTTGGGCACGTGTTCGGACCAGATACTAAGCTTTGCTGCTGCGCGCCGTTCTTGAGCGTGAACTCCACGTAATTCTCTTCCTGGCTCCCGCCGAGAAC
>Ga0335072_10009835_pt1 | contig 13786 bp, 10 predicted proteins | sample Lox_Sample_21_FD_206725 | JGI IMG/M metagenome (GOLD analysis project Ga0335072, IMG submission 206725) | Soil microbial communities from Loxahatchee National Wildlife Refuge, Florida, United States - Lox_Sample_2.1 | ecosystem: Environmental > Terrestrial > Soil > Wetlands | place: USA...
ACCAGGTACGGGAACTCGTCGATGATCACCGCAGTGGGCCGCTCCTCGCCCAGCCGCAGAAGCTCACCGAACGCCTCCCGGAACCCCGCAAAGGCAACCGGCTGGCCAAGTCCCCGGTACGCCGAGTAGGCCGCCCCCAAGTCAGCCAGGTTCTGCGCCTCGGTCTGCTGCGTCGCTCCGAACATGAAGCCGCCGGTCTCCAGGGCGAGCAACTCCAGCAGCAGCGTCTTCCCCTGGGACTCTGCGCGATCGACTATGCCGAGAGCCCCGATGCGGGCACGATCTGGATGCTGGAAGTCCACCCGGCGCTGCGCTCGTGCGGCATCGGCACCCTCCTCATCCAGGCCGCCGAACAGCGGATTCGCGCCCGCCGACTGCACCAGGCCGAACTAGGCGTCGAGGAAGGCAACCCGCGCGCACGCGCCCTCTACGAGCGACTCGGCTACGCCGCCTACGGCCGCAAGCCCGATTCCTGGGACCAGGAAGCAGCCCACGGAACGATCACCCGCTACGAGACGACCCTGACCCTGATGCGCAAGGAACTGGCCACGCTGTCACCGTCGATCCAGCGGTGGTGAGTGAGGCAAGTCAACCCCGCAAACCCATCATCTCGAACGGACCGTGCCCTCCGCGCACCCACCAGCTGTTTTCTCACGAACAGGCGTCGCCGGCGGGCCGGTTGTTGCCGCCTCGCACAACCGCTGGCACGCTGGCCACGTGGACCTCAGTGCCAAGTTGCAGATCAAGCCGGGCCAGTCAGTGGTGATCCTCGACCCCCCGCCGGGCGTGACCCTGCCCGCGAGCACCGAAGGCGGCGATCCGGATACCGCGTCAGCGATGGTCGGCTTCGTCATCCACCGCGAAGACCTGGACCGGCTCGGTCCCGTCATCGCCGCCGCCCGAGCCGATCGCCTGGCCTGGATCGGCTATCCCAAGGGGGGCAGGCTCGGCACCGACCTCAACCGCGACCGGCTCGTCCAGGCCCTCGCCGGCCAGGGCATCCAGCCGGTCCGGCAGGTCTCGATCGATGACACCTGGTCGGCGCTGCGCTTCCGGCCGGCCACTGGATAAGAGGAGGCCGAGGACGCGGCGCCGGAGGCGTACCGGGTGCGGCGACGCCGTGCGGATCGCCCGCGTCCGTGTGATCGAGGATAGGCGGTCCCGCGGAGATGTTGCCGACGATGCCCGCGCGACTCCATTGAAGTCCGTTGGGCGACCAGACCAACACGACCTCGACTCGCTGTCGTTTCGCCGTAGCCGCAACGCGGAGTTCGACGCCCTCGATGAGACGATCCGCACGGCTCGGCGATCGGACCTCAGTGCGGCCTCGCCCGTGGTGATCTCCTCGATGACTGCGGTGAACGCTCTTTGCTGGCGGAGAGTCAGGGGTTTGAGTCATTTGATCTGACCGAAGGCACAACAGCAGATTTCATATGCAACCTAAGCCGTCGATAGTCGAAAAAAACCGATATAAATGGCTCTTTGTTATGCTCCGACTCCCAGCTAATTAGATTCGGCATGCCCGGTTCGGCAGGGACAAGCTTATTTATCCTATCTTCGATTTCTGCAACTCTTGTGGAGATAATCCTTCCTCGCAGTATCATTCGGCAGTACCCATAGAATCCGAGAGCGAGGACTGAGATTGACACGGCAGTCAACAGCCAGACTTTGAGGCCTGAAGAGTAGCCAATGGCCACACCGATAAGTGCCGCCGCGCCTGTAACAAAGCCGATGAACTGATATCTTGCAGAGAGACGCATCAGAATTTCGGCCCGCAATGTCCCGTATTCCAACATCAAAACTTGCAACGAGCGATCGCGCTCTGCATCTGTTCTGAGGGCCCGCGCATCAGCGCTTCCGTTGTCCTGCACAAACTGATGATGCCTCACTGCGGATTCCCGCGGCATCCTCTACGCGGAAAGATTCAGGTGAAGCTGTGCCGCCGCGAGGCCGAGTGAGGCGGAACCGAGCTGACTGAGGCACACGCGGGGCGCGTGAACACTGGCAACCGAACCGGTGAGTCCTCCGCCGAATGCGATTGGGCAACTCAGGCTCGCGCGATGGCCCGCCGCGAGCTACGTTGACCTGAGCCCGCTTCGTTCACAGCTGGCAGTACTCATCGCACACAGAGGTGGTCCCGTGCCCGACAGTCCGCCAGCCCCTCCCGAGGCTCTGCGCTTCATCTCGGGCGTGATCCTCGTTTCCCGCCAGCCCGAGCGGGCGACGCGGTTCTACCGCGAGGTGCTCGGTCTTCCGCTGACACAGGAGCGGCACGGCGACACTCAGCCTCACTGGGGATGCGAGCTCGGCGACGTGCACTTCGCGATCCATCCCGCCGAGGACTACCCGGAAGACCCGGTAACCGGCCCCAGCCCGGTCAAGCTGGCGTTCATGGTGTTCGACCTGCCCCGCATGATCGAGTGGCTGGACCACTGCGGCATCCCGCTCTGCTACCCGCCCGCCGAGCTGGGCGAGCAGTCGCAGATCACCGCGGTTCGCGACCCCGACGGCAACCTCGTGGAACTAACGCAGCTCGGTCCCGGATGGCTCGACCATCTCAAGGAGCACCGCGCCACCGGACACGATCTCGTGTCCACATGGGACGCCCGCCTCGCATAAATGCCCAACCAACTCCGCAACGACAGGAGCCAGCGCATCAGCCGCGTTGGCGCCCACGACGAACTAAGAGAATCCGCTCGCCTCCTGCCGCCGCACGATCTCTTAGGTCGCCGCTCGCTGGCCGCCCGGCAGTATCGCGAGCGAGTCCATCGCCCGCACTGCCGCCGGATCCGTATTCGCTGGGGCCGCCGTCGTAGGCGACTAATGTTCACGATGTGACTGAACGTCCCGTGCTCCCGCCGGATCAGTACGTCGCCTCTCTGGCGCGCAAGCGCATCGGCGCGACTGCGTTCATCCGCGACGAGGAGGGACGCGTCCTCATCGTCGACCCGGTCTATAAGCCGATGTGGGACCTTCCGGGAGGCGCGGTCGAGGCCGACGAGTCCCCCCACGCCGCCTGCCGCCGAGAGGTTGCCGAGGAACTGGGCCTGGACCGTCGGCCCGGCCGCGTGCTGGCGGTGGACTGGGTGCCGGCCAGGACCATCGGGCCGGAGAAGACGGTACTTCCGGACGGGCTGATCATCGTCTTCGACGGCGGCGTCCTGTCGTCTGCGGAGCTCACGGAGATCGTCCTCGCGGATGGGGAACTGGGCGGGTTCCAGTTCGTCACCGACGACGAGGCCGCCGGGCGGGTCACGCCGCTGCTGGCACGGCGTATCACCGCCTGTCTGCAGGCGTGCCAGGCGAGCACGGTCGCGACGCTGGAGAATGGCAGTCCGATCACGTAACGCGTTTTTTGCGCTCGGCTCCTCGCGAGTAAGGCTGTTCGCGACGGCGGAACCCGGACGGCTTCGGGGGCCGCTGCGGTGAGGGTGCGGCCTGCCGCCCGGTAAAGGCTGTCGTGGATACCGTCTGTCCCCCGACGTCTCGACTTTACGGGCCGCAGCGTACGCTTGGCGGCCCGCGCTGTCGGACGCTCTCCGGCGCTGGTTCGGCGCCCCCCGGTAAACCTCAGGAGGTGTGGCGCAGCAAGGCGTCCACCACGGTCGGCCAGGTCAACCGGGGCGCGCCCGCGCCGATGCCGCGCACCGCTGCGCTCCGCCGTCGCCGCCATACGTGCGCGGCGTTATAACTCGGTTGGCGGCCGGATCTCCCGGTGCGGGAGCTGCCCCAGCTTCTCTCGGTACTCGCTGCCTGCCCGCCTGAGGTCGAACGCCTCGCGGCCCATCGCCGCGTCGATGATCAGACCCGCGGGCAGTTTGACCTGCGAGCGTAGGCCGGCCGGACCAGTCCAGTCGCGGATGAAGGCCACCTCGGGAAGGTGGCTGGCGAACACCGGGCCGAGGCTGCGCATATCGATATCGGTGCCAGAGCCGCGCATGGCTTCGGCGATCTTCACGACCTGATCCGGAACCCAGCGGATCTCGACGCGCGTACCGCCATTGACAGCCAGTGAGCCACGTGTCATGGACTTATGGGTCTGGATTAGCTGGGCGCGCGATAGGTACCGCCCTATCCGGGTGTAACCGGCCCGGGCGTCACCGACGAAGCCTCTGTTGAGTGGTATAAAGGGGATTCTGTCGTCCGCAAATTGCCGTTCCTCCGCCGCGCGCACCGCCGACCGCGATCTCGAAGTGGGATTCTCCCGCCTGGCGTCGTCCGCGCGCCTGCGATCCCTGCGTGGCGCGAATTCGTCCGCTTCCACCATCTCCCTGGGCCCGTGATCACCGCGTAGCAGGAGGCGGAGAATATCCTTGATGGCCGGATATCCCTTAGCTCTTAGGGAGCAAGCCAGGAAGAGGCACAGCAGGGCGACATCACTCGCGCCTTCATCGGAGATACGCGCCTGGGCGGTGAGATCATGAGGGCGAACCAACGTTTCCGCACCGATGGAGATGACCGGCAGAAACGGGAGCAGGATCTCCCACGGCATCATGGGTTTCTCGGCGCTGTGACTGCGGCCGCGCAGTGCTACCTCTAGGTTCTGTATGACGTTGGGGGCAGCGAGCAGGCTGTCGGCCGTGCGCCAGGCGACGCTTCCGGTGAGTTCCTTGAGTATGCCGGAAACGAACTCCACGTCCCCATCGCCGCGCAGTAGCTTCACGAAGTTTGCCACCTCGTCGGTGGCCAGGCCGTCGTATTGCTGAATGGTCATTTCGTGAGATTTCAGTCGGCGCAAGCATTCCTCGGCTACCAGGAACTCTTGGAAGGACCTGTGCGCAAACCGGATCCGCTCGCCGTAGCGCCGATCAAGCGGAGACGCGATGACCAGGTCCCTGCGGGTTCGGTTGATCTCCCGGCCAGACGCGTACCGGGCGACGAGTTCGTCGGGTATCTGATCGGAGGTCAGAATTCCGGTTCCGCGTAGCTCCCACATCCAGAACGCCAGACGTGCCAGGAAATCACGGCGCGTCCTGCGGTCAAAGGCCAGCCGGTTCTTCTTGTCCTCCTCGCGAAGCATGACCTGGTGGATGATCTGGTCCACGAACGTGTCGTACAGAGTAACCAGGTCCAGGTCCTCGATCTTGCCACGATGATCAGGGAGAATCTCGACCAGCATCCGCAGCTGGACGGGCCTGCGGGAAATATCGCGCAGCTGCGGCGACTGAATCTGCCGCCAGATTTTCTCGACGTCGAACGGACGTTCGCTCACCGAGGACTGATACGCGGAATACAGCTCGAGGTATCTGTGTACCTGGGCAGCCTCCAAGGGTGCCAGTTCCAGCTCGAAGTAGTCGACGGCGTTCGGAACCGAGGTCGTCGTGAGGGGACCGGTGATCTGGCCGTGCAAGGCCTCGGACTGCTCCTCGTCGTTTTCAAAGGCGGTAGGGCGGCCCAACAAGATGACCTTGGATTCTCCGTCGACCATCCGATTAATCTGATTCAGATTGAATTTGAATTCGGCCCAGCTCAGAAGATGCTTCATCTCGTCGAAGCCGTCAAATATGACGACCAGGCGCCCTTGCCGGTTCAGGTCCTGCAATAGGGGAAAAGAGTAACCCGGGACTGGATTGGCGGCAGTGAAATGCGCTCCGATGAGACCTTCAAGGCTCTGCTCGGACGCGATATCGCCTAGGCGTATCAGGACCGGGATCCGGGCGAAGTCGTCTCGGGCGGCCCGGGCGGCCAGAATCGACGTCAGCTTGATGGCGAACGACGTCTTCCCAAGTCCGTAAGAGCCGAGAATGGCTAGAGGCTGGTCCAAGGCGATGCCGGATTTCGGGTCGTTATCGATCCATTTTAGGATCTCATCCTCTAGGTCAATCCCGTCCCGCGTGACAGGAGGAATGTAGTAATGGGCAAGGCCGTCTGGGGATTCGTCGAACAGTTGCGCCGCGGTCCTCAGATAGCCGGTGGCATCCAGTCCTCCGCCGGTCAGCGAGGCAAGCGTCTGCATAACCACGCGAGTGTTGGTCTCGGCCCAGTTGGCCGCCTGGAGAGACGGCGGCACCTCCGTGACGACGAGCAACTCGTTGATTGCCCCGCTGCCGATCGGCGCTTCGAAGTCCAGCCACAGGACCTTCAGATCCTGCTCAGAAAGCGACTGCCTGCCGGTCAAGCAGATCACGCCGGTCAACCATCTCCTGCGCCAACGGGTCGTCCGCCCGACGAGATCAAACGCCTTGCCATCGACCCGCTCATCGGCGGTCACCTCGTACCCGGCGGTTCTCAGGGAGTCCTCTACTTTGGCCGCGAACTCCGTCGCCGGGATGCTTTCCCGGTCGAGGGAATCCTCCCTGATATCCAGCGACCTCAACTCGCTCGGTTGGAGCGTCTGACTGAGCAGTTGCAGGATATGCTCGATCGGCGCGACCCACACCGAGTCGCGCATCCATCCGTCCTGGGAGTTATAGCGTGCCGAGACGAGACCGATCACCGCGTCGTCGAATACGCGGCGGACAGGCGCGCCGCTCATGCCGGGCATAACAGACTTTGATTGCAGTCGACCCAAGTAAATCTGACCGTCCCGCTGGGCTACGCCTTGCCATTCACCGGTAGCGTCAATCCAGTCGTAGCCACGGGTGTCATATATTTCGGCAGCTCCGGTGATGATTAGCTGCGTGAACGGCGGGACACTATCGGGCCGCGCGACAGCGGTCACAGGCGTTCTGAATAGCTGTGAGCTCCTCAGAACGGCCACGTCTGAGCTTTCGTCCATCGCTAGAATAAACGCTTCTGTGGGTGAGATGAACCCGTCTAGCGCCTCGACGATAGCGGCTTCCCCCACCTGGAGTGACAGTTGGCGGAGAACGTGGCACGCCGTGACAAGCACGCCTGGAGCGATCTCGAAACAGGTACCCGCAGGCGACCCGTCCGGCTGAAGAATCCTGCCGATATACGCCGGGGCGTTCGACCGACCGGTCATGCAATTCGCCCGGAGCCAGAGACCGATTTGGCTTTTTTGCCGTCCAGGCTATTGGGGCTGTGGTTTTTTCCGGCCGAGAGGTCGTAAGTGAGATGGATGACTATGGATGCCTCGACTTCTCCGCCCGCGATTATCACGCCGCCTTTGGCGGTGAAGGCTATCCCAAGCTCCACCTCGATCGAGGCGGGTGCAAGGGCGGACTTCGTGAGGCGGCCAGCGGTCTCCACGGTACCCTTGGCTACGGCTTCAATAGTGGATTCAACCTCGTGCAGCGCATCGATGGAGCGCTCGCGGAGCTTGTCCGCGACACTAGTAGGCTGGCTCCCTGGCGGCAACACGGTGGCAACCATTACCGTCTCTTCGCCAAAGCGCAGCTCGGTTATCGTGGTGTTCATCTGAGAATCGTACTGTCACTGCGGGCTTCAATCACAGTCCCGGAGGCATGTCCCATGGCGGTCAGTTCGGCCCGCGGCTGACAGTCACTACGACACCGGATACGACGAGATAAACGATCGGACCCTGCCCTTCGCCCCATCGAACTGCTGGACCCGGTCACCCCGCTAACACTGACAGGAGATGACAGGGTGTCCAGTCACAGGCTCACGCCCAGATCGAGCCCGTACCGGGGACGCAGACCTCTGCGGGGCGGAAGGACGTGGACGCCCGGCGCCCGGACACAACAACGCTGGACGTCGTCCTTGACGGCTGGGTTCCCGGCGGCTGCCAGCTCACTGAGCCTCATCTGGCGGCTCGTAGATATGCCTGCTGGGTTGCTGGCCAGTGATGCCCCATACCAGCTGGTCGATCGGGTGTGATTCGGGAGCCGCTAGGTTGACCCAGGTGAGGCCGCGAAGGAAGACCGGCAGGTCGGCGGTGTTCGCGTCGGGCAGCAACACCGGGACGATGGCGCAGCCCCGGCTGACAGACTGCTGAATGAACGCGTACATTTCCTTGTCCTGCCAGGGGCCATGCTGCGCGCCGATGACAACCGCCGCGGCCGGGACGCGCGCGATTATTTCCTCCAGCTCCGGCTGCCAGGCAAGTCCCGGGCGGAGCTGGCGCTCGTCCATCCACGGACGCAGCCCGCGTTCTCGGAGCTGACGGGCAATGGAGCGGACGGCGTCCTTGTCCCGCCAGTTGTAGGAGAGGAAGACGTCGTACTCGGCAACGTCCTCTTTCCCCCGCAGCACCGCGGTGGCGGCCGCGATCTCGCGGCCGGCGTCAGCCGATGCATCCATCTGCGCGGTAGACTCATCGGCGCCGGTCTCGTCGTAGTCGTCCCGCAGCGGGACTCGCTCCTCACAGACCGGGCACATGATGCTCAGCCGGCCACGGCGAAGAACCTCACGGACCACCTCCGGGGTGAACGCCGCGCCGCAGTCCTGGCAGCTGTACTGGCGAACCCTGACGACCGTTCCTGGCGTGGCCCAGCGCTCGAGGTGCGCGTGCACGAAGCGCTCGAACTGCCTCCGGGTATCGCCGGTCACCCGGTCGTAGCCGACCAGCAGCTCGGCCTCGCCCTCGGCCTCGAATGTCAGGGCGATGGTGCACGTCCCCTGCTCGGCCGCGAACCGGGCCGCCGACTGCCAGGTGTCGATCCTCCTAAACCGGTCGCTACGAGTGAGCCGGACGATCAAGGTGGCGTAGACGTTCTCGACCGGCCCTTCGAACCGGAAGACGACGCCGTCTCCCTTCGGCATCTCCGATGTCGGCAGGTCGCGCCGGTAGGCCGAGGGGAAGACCAGCTGAACGCCGTCCTTGGTCGGCTCGCGGAGCACCAGTTCGCGCAGCAGGAGCTCCTCCAGGGTTGCGAGCACGAGCAGCCGCTCCTGCAGTTGGTCGCCCACCCGTTCCGATGACGGGACCGGGAAGTCGACGTTGACCACCTTGGTCTCGAGGATGCTGCCGAGGCCATCCGGCTCGTCCCTGGCGGCGTTCACCATCGCGCCCGCGTATGCGTCGAGCAATTCGGGCTGCAGCAGCACATAATCGCCGAACTTCAGCCGCTTTACCTGCCCGGCGGATTCCAGGCGCGCGATGCATCCCTCGAAGACTGAGGTCAGCCCGGACGGGAAGAGCTCCGGCGGGCTATCTCCGGCCAGTTTGGAGGCGGACACCGGCTCGGTCAGCAACTGCACCCCGCTAGGCACCTCCGCCTGGAACAGGCGGCACAGTTCGTTGATCGGGGTGAGCAGGATGCGGGTTCTCTGCTCGATGACGAATTTCTTCACGGCGGCGAAGAGGGTCGTCGAGGTGACCTCTGGGATTCGTGACCAGTCGATCGCGGCCAGGAGCCGGGAACGTAGCAGGTCGGTGTCCATCCCTTCCTTCGCGCTGGTCTTGAAGTACTCGGTAAGCCCGAAGTCCGCCATCAGGTTCTGGATCCGCTGGTCAGAGACGTTGATGCCGCCCCGATCGGCCCGGGCCGCAACCAGGAAGGCGGGCAGTCCGCCGTCTGCCGCCGGGTGGGCGTGCCGGACCGCGTGCGCCCAGTGGCGTATTCCGGCCAGGGGTGTGGTCTCGCTTTTCGCGTCGAACAGGATGAGCGCCAGGTCCGCGCCCTCGAGGTGGAGCTGATGGACGATCCGGTAACCGGGCTGGCCGGCTAGGTCCCAGAGCATGACCTCGCGGCCATCGTCGTAGGGCTCCTGATCGTCGGCCGCCGGGTCAGTTGCCGGGAGCCGCCAGATCCGCCGCCCATGCGTTGACTCGGTGGGGGTGAACTCATGCCCGGCCAAGACCATGGCCAGGCCCGATTTGCCGACCCCGGAGTCGCCGAGTAGCAGCACCTTGGCATTCGCGTAGGTGGTGGTGGCGGGCGGCGCGCTGACCACCCGCGTCCAGTCGCTGACCAGGACGAGATCGGTCCCTCCGGCGTCGACCAGCGCCAGCAGCCCATCCACGGCGCTGGCCGCCAGCCTCGTGAACTGCGCGGCGACACCCCGTGAAGGCGCCTCACGGTCCCACAGCTGTACCGGGGCCGCCTCCTCCAAGGACCAGGCGAGCATCTCGCCGCGCGCCGACCAGATCAGCGCGGTCCGCTGCTCGCGCACGACCACCATCCCGACCGCCGGGATTGTTTCCACCACGGTCTCGGGGATCGACTCGTGCGGGCGCCATATCTGCAGCGTCGCGTCGTCGGCGGCCGAGACGATCCGCTCGTCATCGACCCAGCCCAGACCGGCGACGGTCTGGGAATGACCATCGAACTCCCGCACCAGCCACCCGGTGGCAGTCTCGAACACCCAGACCTGCGAAGTTCCGGTGGTGCAGGCCACAAAATCCCCGCCGGGTGATACGGCCAGGTTCGCCCCTTCCGAGTAGTAACTGGACTTCGGGTTCCTGGCCAGCCCCTCCTGCCATATCACCTCCCCCTGCGATGTCATTAGCATCAGCGTCATCCGTCCCGGCAGTGACGGCACGAGCACGGCCAACTGGTCGCCATCGGGGGTGAAGGCCACAGCACTCGCCGCCCCGAGGACCGAGACTCTGGGCTCGGCTCGGGGTCCGGGCAGTTCAACGAGCCGTCCCTGGCCGGTTTCGTCACGGAACGCCAGCCTGTCGCCACTTGGCGACCAGGCGAGCCCCGGTGCCAGCGCGCATTCGGCTGTGAACAGCGTCTCGGCGCGGGCGCTATCGGTGATGTCGGAGATACTGAGCCGCTGTCCCGCGGATAGGGCTAGCCGGTCGCCCTGTGGGGACAGGGCGACGCTGACCGGCTGGTTGCGGCGGGCCGGCCAGGAGCCGACCACCCGGACCTGGCCCCACGGCCACGGCCGATGCTCGCTGGCCCGGCGGCTGGGCGGTCTGTCGAGTGTGTCGGACCGCTTTGCCCCGGTGGTGAGAAAGGGGCGCCAGGCATCCGACATGGCATCAGCGAGCAGACCCTCTCTTCCAGTGAACGGGTGGACGCTGCCGTAGGGCGGTTCGACCGCGGGACTGACCTGGAGTCCGGCAACGAAATGGGTCGAGGCCTGTCCTGATGCCTCCGGCCGGTCTCCGTGGGCCAGATCGTCAGCTTCCAGCAGGAGTGCGTCCAGCGATACGCCCAGCGCTGCCGCTATCGCGACCACGTCATCGACATCTAGGCGGCGCTTGCCCTGCTCGATCCGTGACAAGGTGGAGACGGTATAGGAACGGCCAGACGCCGCGAGGCGCTCAGCAAGGTCGGCCTGCGTAAGCGAGCGCTCCAGCCGAAGCTGCCTGATCCGTCGGGCCGCTCGCCCCCCCGCGTCCCCAGATGGCTCGGTCTCCATACCCTAAGCATAGTCGATTTGCGAAAACTGCAAACCCAGACGGGCATTGCGCTTATTGCAAAACCGTACAGGTGGTGGGAGTCTTTGAGGTGAAGGCGGCGAACCGACCGCAGATATGCCGACGGCCCCCGAGGCAACGGGGGCCGCCTTCGCCCTGTCCGGACAGTTAGCAGGAAGGACGCAAATGACAAATCTAGTGCCCGCCGGCAACGATGGGAAGCCACCGGTGCCCGCGGCAGCGAAACGGGCCCCAGGCTGACCATCAGGGCGCTGTCGGCCGAAGTGGACGCATCCGCTATCGCCGCAAGGCCCAGCGCGCCCGGGCTGTCGCCGCCACCAACGTCGCCGGCGCACTCCCGGTCGTAGGAAACACGGACCGCTCCCGGGCGCTATTCGAGCGCGAGCGCAGCACCTACGCCCGGGACTTCGGGGAAGATCACCCCGATACTTCCCGGCATTTCGAGCCTCCCGGCAGGTGGCAATGAACAGCGAGGAGGGGCCAAACGAGTTTACTGTCATAATGAAGGTTCTTGAGATTATAGATAAGAGCCTTCAGAATTCTGGCAGGCGAGAGATGAATCATCAGCAGTGCGTGCAGATCATCCAGTTCATGGGAAGCATCACCGAATCTTCATTCAAAAATTCGCTCTCAGCCGAAATTCAAGGAGATGTCGTGGGCGACAAGTACGCTGTGGGGCAAGCGGGGGCCGTCGGACCACATGCGAAAGCAGAAAACATGCACTTCCTGCAAGTATGGGAACAGAGCGCCTCCGAAATAGAAGTTGCCCGACTCGCCGACGAGCTGAAGCTTCTTAGATCGCACTTGCATCAGCTGGCCGATACGCCAGAAGAGGACGAGGCAGTAGCCGAGATAAGCAAGGCTCGAGCGGCGGCATCTGAGGGTGACGGCCCCCGTGCTATACAGCACTTGCGACAGGCAGGAAAGTGGGCACTGGAGGGAGCAACTGCAATAGGAACCTCGATTGCGGCCGCGGCAATCAAGGCAGCGCTCGGGATTTAGTCGCACAAAATTACTGTGGCGGTGCGACGAGTAGGCGTCGCTGGCGGGGTGGTTGTTGCCGCCTCGCACGGCCGCTGGCACGCTGGCCACGTGGACCTCAGCGCCAAGTTGCAGATCAAGCCGGGCCAGTCAGTGGCGATCCTCGACCCCCCGCCGGGCGTGACCCTGCCCGCGAGCACCGAAGACGGCGATCCCGACACCGCCTCGGCCGTGGTCGGCTTCGTCATCCACCGCGAAGACCTGGACCGGCTCGGCCCCGTGATCGCCGCCGCGGAGGGCACGGTCCGTTCGAGATGATGATTGGCGGGGTTGACTTAGGTCTAGGCCAGGCAGGGACGCAGCCCTGCCGCGGCGGGTTCGCGCTAGCCAACGACCAGCGACGTCTGCACCTGGCCCGGCCGGACGACCGCCACCGCCAGCACGCTGGCGCCCGGATGCCACGACGCGAGCTGCACCGCGGCCGGGAAGATGCGGGTCGAACGGCTCGAACTGGAGCGCGGCGTGCAGTCCGAGGTGGACCGGTACTTCCGCACCGTACATATCGCTGTATGCCAGCCAGTCGGCGATCACGGCGGCCCGCTCTTCGATGTTGCCCTCGTCCGGGTAAGGGAAGCACCCGGCGGGGAACTCGCCGACCTCGTGGGCATCGCCGGTCGGAATCGAGACAGCGGTCCCGGGTGCGACCAGGACGAGCTGGCTGCCGCCGGTGTACCCGACCATCGAGTTACCCGTGAACGAGATGCTGAACGACGCGATCCGCTCGCCGACGAAGCCGTCTTCGTCCGCGATCACAGGGTGAATGCCGTGGAAGTCGAGCCAGGACACCTGACGGGCGTTCCACTCGCTTCCCGGGTCGGTGATGCAGACCAGCCGTCGGACGAAGTCCAGGTGACTGGTCCATTCCCAGATCTGTCCGTCCTCCCAGCCGGCGTCGTCCGCCCAGCCCGGCTCGTCACTCACCTCCGCCGCGCAGGGGTCGAGCAACCTGACGAGTTCGTCGTCGCCGATGCGTGCGTTGTCGGCGAGGTCGAACCACGTTGCCCGTCCCGGCCGCTGAAGCGCGAGTTCCGGCTGCCCGGCCAGCACAGCAGGGATGTCCGCGTATTCGCGGACATCAGCCCAGCCGCCGTCCACGGCCTTCCGCAGCGTGATCCCGTCGCCGGCGGCCACGATGGCCCACTGCTCGCTGCCGCCCTCCTTGAAGGCCCGCCGGATCCCCAGCACTGTCGCCTCGGGCGCCTCCAGCCACGTCGCCAACCGTGGCTCTTCCTGCAGCGTCATCCGCCACCTCCGGCACCAGTATGCCGGGCTAGGACTCCCGCCCCGCCACTGGCAACCGCAGTCGAATCGGGCCAGTCATGCACCAGGCACAGACTGGCTCGGACCGAAAGCCGACTGACACGGGGTCAGCCACCTCTCCCCAGCAGGCTTCATATGGACACGACGATCATAACCGTGTGGCCGATCTGGATCTTGTCGCGCTTTTTCAGCAATTGAACGGAAAGTACATTGCGCCCGTTCAGCATGGTGCCATTTCTGGAACCGAGGTCTTCGAGGTACCAGAGGCCGCGAACGGTCTGGATA
>Ga0335072_10009836_pt1 | contig 13786 bp, 7 predicted proteins | sample Lox_Sample_21_FD_206725 | JGI IMG/M metagenome (GOLD analysis project Ga0335072, IMG submission 206725) | Soil microbial communities from Loxahatchee National Wildlife Refuge, Florida, United States - Lox_Sample_2.1 | ecosystem: Environmental > Terrestrial > Soil > Wetlands | place: USA: Florida...
ACCTGGCGTCGACCGGCCTTGATCATCCGGGCCGGGACGACGTGATCGCGAGCCAGCCGACGTCGTGGCGGGCGGTGCTGTCGTCGCTGGCCGACGATCCGCTGCCGCCCGGGGTGACGATCGGCTATGCCAAGCACATGACGCACCACGTGCTGCCGTCGGTCGACCTGGCCGCGTTCGCGCCGTTCCGGCACGCGTTCCTGATCAGGGACCCGCGGTCGCTGCTGGCCTCCTACGCCCGGGTCCGGTCCGCGCCGACCCTGTCCGACCTCGGACTGCGGCAGCAGGCGTGGCTGTTCGAGGAGTTCGGCGGTCCCGTCATCGACTCCGCCGACCTGCTCGCCTCCCCCGAGGCGGGGCTGCGAGGGCTGTGCGCGGCCCTCGGGGTGCCGTTTTCCGCGGCGATGCTGTCCTGGCCGGCCGGAGCCCGCGCCACCGATGGGGTGTGGGCGCCCTACTGGTACGACAGCGTCCGGCGGTCGACCGGGTTCACCCCGGTCAGGCCCGGGCCGCCGGCCGAGCTCGCCCCGTCGCTTGAGCCGCTGCTCGAGCAGTGCCTGCCGTACTACGAGCGGCTCAGCGAAAATAAGATCAAGGTCGAGATCCCGAACGGATAAAGGTTCATGCTGCAGAAGTTCGATGAGCGCAATCGCGACCTGATCGTCAACGTCGGCGGCCGCCTGTCGCACCGGGACGAGGCGGGGGTGTCCCCGTTCGACTCGGTCGTGCAGGGCGGGGACGCGGTCTGGGAGGGCCTGCGGCTCACCAACGGCCGGATCTTCGCGCTCGACCAGCATCTGGCCCGGCTGCGCCGGTCAGCGCACGCGCTCGGCTTCGCCTCGGTGCCGTCCGACGATGCGATCACCGCCGAGATCATCCGTACGCTGGCCGCCAACGGGATGCACACCGGCGTGCACATCCGGCTGACCCTCACCCGGGGCGTCAAGCTCACCTCGGGCATGGACCCCCGGCTGAACGTCGCCGGGCCGACGCTGATCGTGCTGGCCGAGTTCAAGGAGCCGGTGTACGACCTGACGGGGATCCGGCTGATCACGTCGAGCGTGCGGCGCACCGCTCCGGACTCGCTCGACCCCAAGATCCACCACAACAACCTGCTGACCTCGATCCTGGCCAAGATCGAGGCGAACGTGGCGGGCGCGGACGACGCGGTCATGCTCGACCACCGCGGCTTCATCGCCGAGACCAACGCGACGCACCTGTTTATGGTCCTGCCGGGCGACCGGTCGGGCGGGGCCGGGGCGACCCTGGCGACGCCGACCACGGCCGCGTGCCCGGAGGGGATCACCCGCGCGACCGTGCTGCGGCTGGCCTTGTCGTCCGGCCTCAGCTGCGCGGAGGGCGACTACACCCTCCCGCAGCTCTACAACGCGTCCGAGGTCTTCGTCACCGGCACGATGGGCGGCCTGGCCCCGGTGATCTCGGTCGACGGGCGTTCCATCGGCGACGGCACCACCGGCCCGGTCACCAAGCAGCTGACCGAGCTTTACGCGAACCTGTCGGCCAGCACCGGCGCCGCGGTCGCCTGACTTCGCTCAGATCAAAATCAAGATTTGCCCGAACGGTCGCGTGCTACGCCCCTTCGGTGATCTTGCCGTCTTCCAGGTGGAGGACCTCGTCGGCGAGGCCGATCAGGACCGGGTCGTGGGTGGCGACCAGGGCGGTGACGCCCTCGGAGCGCACGACCGCGCGGAGCAGCCGCATGATCTGCTTGCCGGTTTCCTGGTCGAGCTGGCCGGTGGGCTCGTCGGCCAGCAGCAGCTTCGGCCGGCTGGCGAGCGCCCGGGCGATCGCGACCCGCTGCTGCTGGCCGCCGGAGAGCTCGCCGGGCCGCTGCTTGGAATGATCGGCCAGGCCGACGATCGACAGCATCAGCGCGACCCGTTCCTCCCGCTCGCGCGGCGCGACGCCGGCGATCCGCAGCGGCACGCCGACGTTCTCCGCCGCCGAGAGCACCGGCAGCAGGCCGAACGACTGGAAGATGTAGGCCACGGTCTCGCGCCGCAGCCGCATCCGGCCGCGCTCGCCCATGGCGGTGACGTCCTGGCCCGCCACGTGGACCGACCCGCCGCTGGGCGAGTCGAGCCCTCCCACGACGTTGAGCAGCGTGGTCTTGCCGGAGCCGGACCGGCCGCGGAGCGCGACCAGCCTTCCGTCGCCGATCGAGAAGGTGACCCCGCGCAGGGCGGCGGTCGCGGTCGGGCCGCTGCCGTAGGTTCGGGTGACGTCCCGGACGTCGACCATGGTTCCGCGCTCGACCGTCGACGGGGTCGCCGACCGGTCGCCGCTGGCTGGGATGCTCACGCGGCACCGTCCTCGGACTCGGACTCGGACTCGGGCAGGTCGGAAGCCTCGGGTGCGGCGGCGCCGTTCGGCTGGTCCGGCCACACGCCGATGTGGTCGGGCTCTGCCTCCAGGCGGACGCGGTCGCGCATGCCGAGGGCGTCGGTCATCTCCCGGGGAAGCTGAAGCCGGCCCGCCCGGTCGAGGACCGCGTACTCCACCGCGTGCCCGTACTCGCCCGAGCCGTCGGCCGAGTCGTGCCTGAGCGTCTCCGTCGCGGTCCTGCCGTCCCTGATCGCGATCGTCCTTCTGACCATCGAGGACACGGCCGGGTCGTGGGTCACCACGAGCACGGTCACGCCGAGCTCGGAGTTGGCCGTCTGCAGCGCGCCGAAGACCGACGCGGCGGTCGCGCTGTCGAGCTCGCCCGTTGGCTCGTCGGCCAGCAGCACGGACGGCGAGTTCGACAGCGCCACCGCGATCGACACCCGCTGCTGCTCGCCGCCCGACATCTGGTCGGGCCGCCGGCCGGCGCAGTGCGCGACGCTGAGCAGTTCGAGCAGTTCGGCCGCGCGCTTGCGGCGGGTGGGACGGCCCGTCCCCGCCAGCCGGAGCGGCAGCTCGACGTTCTGCGTCGCGGTCAGATAGGGGAGCAGGTTCCGCGCCGTCTGCTGCCAGATGAACCCGACCACCGACCGCCGGTAGGCCAGCCGCTGCCGCGCCGTCATGGATGCGAGGTCGTGGCCCGCCACCCGGACGCCGCCGGCGGTGGGGGAGTCGAGGCCGGCCAGGATGTTCATCAGCGTCGACTTGCCGCTGCCGGACGCGCCGACCAGCGCCGTGAGCTCGCCGGTGCCGACCAGGAGGTCGAGGCCCTGCAGCGCCTGCACCTCGATGCCCTCGGCGGTGTAGATCCTGACCAGGCGGTCGCACAGGATCAGCGAGCCCGCCCCGTAGTCGGAGTGCGCCCGGGTGATGTCGGCCTGGAGCGCGCTGACCGTGCCGACATCGCCGTCCGCGCCGGGCCCGTCAACCCCGGTCGGCAGCCCGCCCGGTTGCGACGGCTGTGGTTGAGTCACCAGGTTCTCCCGTTCATTCGCCCACCCGAAGGGACGCTGCGCCGCGTCGGCGTCCCCACCTTATCTCGATGCCGAGCGACACCACAGCGACCAATGCGAGACCGAAAAGCGGTACCGCAACCGACACGACATTGGCTGTCAGGGGTACCGGGATGGTGGTCCCGGTGAACACCGACAGGTCGATGTCCGGGGCCAGCACCTGGGGCAGCGCCACGGCGCAGGCCCAGGCGGACACCGCCGCCGCGATGACCGCGGGCAGCACCTCGAGCGCCACCACCCAGGCCCGCTGTCCCTCGCCGAGGCCCATCGTGGCCAGCCGGGCGAGCGTCGAGTCTCGTTCCGAGGCGCCGAGCGCGAGCTCGAGCAGCATGACCGCGAGGCCGAGGGCGGCGGCAACTCCGACCGCGAGCGTGAACAGCGTGAACGCCCCGTGCTGGAGCGGACCGTCGGTCAGCGCGGAAAGCGCGTCGGAGCGGAACGTCACGGTGCCGCCGAACAGCATGTCCCGCACCACCGCGGCCAGCCGCGCGTGGTCGATGGACCCGCCGTTCAGCAGCATCTCGTTGGTCGGCGTCGGCGCCAGCGGCGTGGCGGTCGACCTGACCGCGGCGACCGGCATGATCACGAACGCGCCGCCGCCGAGGTACCCGGGCGTGCTCGACAGGACGCCCGCCACCTGAACTCGCACGGGCGCCACGACCGCCTGGTTAGTGGTGAGCGAGACCACGCCGTGGCCGAGGTCCGCGAGGGCCTGCGGTGAGGCCAGGACCGGCTGCGGCGCCCCGGCCGGGCCCGGGACCGCGATCAGCCCGGCTTGCACCGGCGGGAACCCCTGGCTGGAGGCCACCAGTGCCGCGTAGCTGGCCGGGTCCACGGCCAGAACGTTGAGCTGCGTGTCGCCCGGCGTCTGCCAGAGCGCGTTCCAGACCGAGGCCGCGTGGCTGACGCCGGGCACGTCGGCCATGGCCCGCACGGCGTTCGGCTCGATGATGAGGTTCGGAGCTGGCGTGACCGTCGCGTCGACGCCGGCCGTCTGCCACGACGCCGCGACCTCGCCGTTGGTCACCGCGTCCCTGACCATGCCGGCGAAGGCGGCGACGGTGAGCGCGAGGACCAGGGCGAACGCGGGCAGCGCGGGGGTGAGCGCGGTCCTGGACGCGCGGGCCAGGCCGAGGAACGCGGGCGCGCGGCTGGTGCGGATGGAGAGGCGAAGCAGTCCGCGCAGCGCCAGCGGGTACAGCCGGAGCACGACGATCACGACCGGGATGGCGACCAGCAACGGGGCCGAGCTGGTGTAGAAGTTGACGCCGGATCCGGGCTGGTTGCCCTGGTTGCGGAACACGACGATGCCGGCCACCGCGGCGGCTATCAGCATCACCTCGACGATCAGCCGCCTCCTGGCCGCTGTCTGGCGCCGGTCGGTGATTCCGCCCTTGGGCAGGCGGTGCTGCCAGGCCGCGATCAGCGCGGGACCGCAGACGGCCACCACCAGCACCGCGATCGGCGGCCACCAGCCGCCCGCCGTGCCGGCCGCCTGCACCGACCCGGCTCCGGGGATGGCGAGGATCGCGAGTACGGCCCCGAGCACGGCCGCCGGGACGCAGACGAGCGCCGCCCCGGCCGCGGTGCCGAGGGCGATCTGGCGCAGCGACGCGCCGCGCGCCCTGATGACCGCGAGTTCGGCTCGCCTGCGCATCGCGACCATCCGGCCGGCCAGCAGCAATACGGCCAGGCCGGTGACCACGAGGCTCACGTAGAGCAGCCACAGCAGCGTGTCCACCGCCTGCGCGGTGGCGATGAACTGGTTGAGCGCGGACAGCAGGTTCGAGGAGGTGGTCAGCAGGGGGGCGGCCTGCGCCGCGTTGCCGGTGATCGTCGGCACCGAAGTGGTCAGCGAGTCGAGCGCGTCGCTCAGCGGCTGCACCTGCTGACCGGTGAGGGAGCTCACGTTCAGCGGGAACACCCACTCAAGCTGAAGACCGGCCGAGCTGAAGTACTGCTCGATTTCGCTGGTCTCGTCCGACCCGACCATGACCGCGCCCGCCCAGTACGGATTGTCGGTCTGCCCTTGCAGGCCGGGGGCGACGATGGTGGGGTCGACGGCCCAGAAGCTCGAGGTCGGGTCGCGCGGGGCCACGATCCCGGTGACCAGGATGGTGACCTGGGAGGCCTGGCCGGTCGTCTCGCGTTCCGGACCGGTCATCTCGAACGTCGAGCCCACGTGCAGGCCGAACTTGGCGGCGGTCTGGGTGCTCATCGCGACCTGGATAACCGGGAGCTGCGGCGCCTGCTGCTGGCCGGCGGTGGGCGCTGGCGCGGATGACGCCTCCGGAAGGCGGCCCTTCACCAGCCGTATCTGCTGATCACCGAACGGCTGCCGTTCGGTGATCTCGATCTTGACTGGCGTGTCGCCGGTGCCGGGCAGAGTGGCCGGCAGCATGTTGAGCCCGGTCGTCATGAGCGACACGTCGGCGTCGGCCGGGGCGAGGCCGATCACGCCCCGGTCGAAGTCCGCGCGCAGCTGACCGCCGATGTCGGAGATCACGGACGGGGTCACGGTCGGCGGCGGCCCGGTTTGCCGCCCGAAGCTGGTCGCCCCGGTGAGCGCGCCCTGGATATCGCTCCAGGTCGTTGTGACGGTGATGGTCCGGGAGAACGGCGGGTTGGCGGCGATTGTCTGGCGCACCGCCTGCGTCCTGGTGGCCAGCGCCTCCCGCGCGCCGGCGGTGGACGCGAACACCGCGAAGAACGTGAGCAGCGCCAGCCAGATGTAGATGCCGCGCACGGCCAGGTTCCGCATCGTCACGCCACCTCCGCCGCTCGGAGTTCGGCGGCCGGATCGGGGCGCCGGAAGATGAGGAGCGCGGCCGCCAGCGCGGGGATCACCGCGACCGCGACCGCCAGCGGGACCGTCTGCGGCAGGTCGAACAGCGTTACCGGCGGCGGGACCGGGACCTGGGCGGTGGGGCTGAGCGTGACCGCGGGCACCAGCAGGTTGGCGACCACCGTGCCGAGGATCAGGCCGAGCGCGGCGGCCGGGACCGACAGCAGCAGCTTTTCGAGGAACAGCTGAGCGGCGGCCGACCGCTGATTGACGCCGAGCGCCGCCAGCAGCGCGTTCTCCGCGCGCCGCTGCCTGACGTTCGCCGCGATCGAGACCCAGAAGCCCGAGATTGCCAGCAGCGCGGCCGCCACCGCCATCGCGAGCAGCGCCTGCTGCGGCGCGGCCGACAGCGGGTCGCCCACGGACGCGGCGGCGAGGGCGGCGCTGCCGGTGATGGTCCCGCCGGGCGGCAGCGCCCGCGCCAGGGACGCAGGGACCTGGCCGTCGGTGGTGGACAGCCACCACTGGTTGACGGCCACCGGGGGTGTGTCCTGGCTGGTCAGGAATGCCTCAAGGGTGGGCAGGTCCATGACAAGCCCGGCCCCCGTGACGGTCGGGAACGCGTTCGCCACGGCCACGATCTTGGTCGGCACGGCGACGCCGTTGACGGTCGTCTGCACGATGCTGCCGACGTGGGTGTTGTTCATGCTGTCGAACGTTCGGGTCGCGATGGCGGGGACGTCGGCCGGCACCTTGGCCGGCGCGGAGAGCGTGACCTGCCCGGCCACCGGCTCGGTGATGACCGGCTGGAGGCCCGGATTGGCCGACCACTGCCCGTAACCGGGGGTGAACGTGAGTGTCGCGCCGCCGGGCGCGGGCTGCCAGCCGTCCGCACGCGGGTCGGCTGAGGGGCCGGAGATCTGGCCGACGTTGAGCTGCGAGTCGAGCTCGGGTGAGCTCGCGACCGCGCTCCACGTACTGGGCGTCGCCCCGGCGACGGTCAGCGTGACCGGATCCTGCAGCGGTTTCGGCGGCAGCGTGTAGAAGAGGGTGACCTGAGTGAGCCGGAGCGGGTAGGCGGCGTGGGCCCCGCCGAGTGAGGCGGTGAGCACGTGCGGGCGGCCGTCGGCGGAGAACGAACCGGAGGAGAGCTGAAAGGAGGCGCCGGTCGCGTCGGTGACGGTGAACTGCGCCGTCACCAAGTCGAGGGGGGCGCGGCTGAGCGTGACCGTGAACTGGACCGCCTGCGGCCTGCCGCTGATGGGCAGGCCGCCGGGCGGCGACGTTGGCGTGATCGAGCGCAGCAGGGCGGCTGGCGGGAGGCTCGACTCATCGGCCCTGAGCAGGGCGACCTGAGGCTGCTGGGCGGCGTTGATCGCCACCACCTCCGAGGGCGTCGCCACCGGGTTGACCGAGACCGCCATCGCCGACCGTACGCCCGGCGCCCGGCTGATCGTGGTGGTCGCCCCGGCCGAGACCGGCTGGATCAGGTCCACCCGCACGTCTCCGCCGGTTACGTACGCCGCCTGGTCGGCGGCCGACCTGGTCCAGCTCTGGTGCTGCGCGAGCGCCAGCGTGCCGGTGGCGACGGCCATCACCAGCAGCAGCGCGGCCCCGCCCTGGCGCAGCGGCTGGCGGCTGAACTGCCAGCCGGCCATCGCCGAGGTGAGCCCGCGGCCGGCCGCCGACAGCCGGTCGACGCCGCGGGCGGCCAACGGCAGCAGCCGCAGCGTCAGCACCGTGCCGCCTGCCAGGGCGAGCGCGGGGGCGAGCACGAGCACCGGGTCGATGGCCGACGGGCCGCCCCCGGACGTCGAGACGGCCGAGTAGCGCCGTAGCTGCCAGCAGGCGAGGACCGCCAGCGCGATCAGTGCCAGGTCGGCGCCGGCCCGCGTCGCGCCGGAGAGCACGGCCTGCCTGCCCCGGCGGACCTGGGCGGCGCCTCGGCCGGGGCGCAGCACGGGGTAGAGGAGCGCGCCGATCGAGAGCACGGCGATGGCGAGCGCGGCGGCGAGGGCGTCGAGCCAGGTGCCCGCGGCGGTCAGGCCGATTCCGCCTTCGGGGACGCCCGCGCCCGCGGTGCCGGAGGTGTAGAGGGTACTGCCGAGCAGTCGAGCGAGCCAGATCCCGCCGATCCCGCCGGCCGCGGCGGTGACCAGCGACAGCGGGATCACCTCGGCCGCGGTCAGCCTGGTCAGCTGCCACCTGGTCGCGCCGCGCGCGGTCAGCAGCGCGGTCTCGCCCTCGCGCTGGGCGGCGAGCAGCCGGGCGACCGCGAGCAGCGCCGCCACCGTGAGCACGAGGAGCTCCAGCGCGCTGATCGCGAGCAGCGACCTGGCGACGGCGACGTTATCGCCGGTGTCGGCGAGCACGGTCGGCAGGTTGGTGGTCAGGGTGAGGCCGCTGAGCAGGCCGGAGGCCCCGATCGCGCCCGCGTGGGCGGAGATGGCGGTCAGGTCGCTGGCGCTGAAGTCAGCCATGTCGGGCTGGGCGACCCAGGTCCCGGTCGCCACCGCGAGCTGGCGGGGGAACACACTCGGCGATACGACCAGGGGCCCGTAGGTGGTGAAGCCGCTCGCCGTGGCCGAGCCGCGGGCAGGGATGGAGCTTAGCTGCCAGTATGAGGCGGTGCTGGCCGACGTCGGCCGCTCCGCGTACAGGCCGGTGAGCACGAACGTCACCGGCGCGTCGGAATCCCGGTCCTGCACGTGGAGGACGTCTCCCTGGTGCAGCCCGAGCAGCGCGGCTGTGCTCGCGGGCAGCGCGGCCGGGATCGCGCCTTCCCCGCCGCCCTGACCGGGCGCCGAGGCGCCCGACGCGGCCGGCTGCCAGGGCCACCGGCCGCTCAGCAGTACGGCGTGATCAGTGACGCCCTGCAGGGAGGCGGCCTGGAGCAGGGGCGTGTTAGTCGATGCGCCGGCTGGCTTGGCGGGCAGCGACCCGGCCTTGAAGCCGAGCGGGTCGGACCAGATGCCCTGCCAGAAGCCGAACGGCACGCCCTCCAGCGTCCCGCCGATGGTCGACCGCAACGCGGCCGAGGTCTGGGCCGGGGTGCCGCCCGCGAACGTCCCCGCGACCTCCATCGACGTCCCCGGCGCGATCACCAGGTCGTGCCTGACCGCCTGCGGGAGGGCCTGGCCGGCGAACGCGGCCAGGGCAGCCCCGACGGCGGCCGCGACCAGCGTCGTCAGCGCTGCCGCGGCGAGCACCACCCAGTGCGCGGACATCCGCCGCGTCGACAGCGACCCCCGCGGATTCATCACAGGCCTCACAATTCCGCATCGTTCAACACCGTGGCAAATCAGGGCAGGTAACGAATCGATGCCGGCGCCGACCGGAAACTGGTCGGGGCAGTGTGCGATATCCGTGCGCTGCAGTACTCGACGCGCTACGTTGGGTCACGGACGGGCATGTGTCCGATGGTTAAATGTCCGGTTATGAGGCTTTTTCCGGAAATGTTTATTAGGGGGACACGCTTATATGCCTGTTCAGGTAGCGAACTTGAGCATTTGCCGAGATGATGCTGTGACCTTGCCTGAACCGCAGGTACCACCAGACATGAGGTGACCGCAACGTGAGAAGCGGATGGCCGCACTCCCAGGATGATCATGGGATGCTTCCAGCAGACCGACGCTCCGCGCCGATCGGCCCCGAGGTCTCATGGCCCGCCGGGTACTCCGACCAGGGGTACCGGGACGGCGATTACCGCTACGAGGCGCCGCAGGCGGAGCAGTTGCCGCCCGCGAACCACGGCGGGCATCCGTACGCGGCCTTCACGACCGCCGGATACGGCGACGACGGCTACCGGGACCCGGGCTACCAGGGTCCGGCCGCGCAGGACGCAGGCATCGCGGGCACCAGGACGGTACGCGGGTTCGTCGAGACCGGGCAGGGCTGGGGCCAGGCGGACTACGCCGTCCCCGACGGCTACGCCCACTCCAGCTACCAGCAGGGCAACGGGGCTGGCTACGCGCAGGGGCCGGGGTACGGCCAGTCCGGCTACGCCGGGTCGAGCTACGCTCCGGCCGGCCAGATCGAGATGGCGTACCCGCCGAGCGCCCAGTCGACCGAGGAGTACCACGGCGCGGACAGCCACCGGCAGCCGTGGGATTACGACCAGCCGCTCCGCTACGACGACGGCGAGGTCGCCTACCAGGGGCAGGGCGAGTACCCGGCGAACGGCGAGTACCAGAGCGTCAACTACCTCAGCGGCGCGTACCCGATCGCGGACTACGACGGCGGCCGGCCGTCGCCCGGCTACGACGCCGATGCCTACAACGGATCCGATTACTCGACCCCCGGCATCGGGGGCAACGGCTACGACCTGTCCGGCATCATCGGCACCAGCGACTTCGAGGCCGTCGGCTACGACGAGCCGAGCTACGACCGCCTGGCCTACGACGACCCGAGGTACGGCGAGGGCCACGGCTACGCCAACTCGCGCTCCCCGTTCGACGACACCCGCTTCGACCCACCGGGCTTCGACGAGACCAGGCTGGACAACCTGTGGCTGCCGGGAGAGGACGTCCGGCAGGAGGCCGCCCCCGTCGGCTACGGCAATGACGGGTTCGCAGACGGCCCGGTCCGTTCGGGATACTCGGATTTTGATCCTGGGCAGCGGGGCGGCCGATTCGCGGAGACGCGGTTCGACATGAGCGCCGTCGACCTCAACGTCGACCACACCAGGTTCGACGTGCCGGCCTTCGATGAGACCCGCGTTGACAGCCTGCGCCGCACCTCCACCGATCTGCTGGCCATCCCCGGCACCCGGGCCGGCGGGGCGGCCCTGCTCACGCGGCCGTCCGTCCAGCCCCGCAGCTGGGTCGAGGACACGTCGTTCGACCACTTCGCGGACCTCGACCTCACCGACGAGCCGGTGCCCGCCGCCTTCACCCGCACCATCGAGCGGCCGGAGACCGAGGACGACACCGCCACCCGGCGCGCGACCGGCCGTCGGCGGGGTCGCAGCGGCGACCGTCGGCAGTGGATGGCGCTCGGCGCCATCGCCGTCGTCGCGGCCGGCGCCATCGGCGGCGTGCTCATGAAGTACGTCTTCGCCGGGCCGAGCGGGCCGGCGCACGAGATCGTCGCCCCGGCCTCGGTCGACGGGTACACCCGTTCGGCCAGCCTGGCGGAGCAGATGCACGTCGGCGCGCTGGCCGACGGCGTGGCCAAGTCGAGCGGCGGGTCCGCCAGCGGCGTGGTCTCGGCCGTTTACCAGCAGGGCGTGGTGGCCCCGGGCAGCGACGCGCAGATCTTCATGTTCGTGGGCGGCAAGCTCGCCAGCGCCGATGCCAGTGCGTCGATAGCCAACTTCACGCAGTCCTACCCGGACGCGCGGGCGGTGTCCCCCGGCTCGCTCAAGGGCGAGGCGTCGTGTACCGAGACGCACGTCAACAGCGAGGAAGCGGCGATGTGCGTGTGGTTCGACAACGACACGTTCGGCGCCGTGGTATCGCCGACGATGACGACCGCGCAGCTGGCCTCGACGATGGATAGCGTGCGGCCGAGCCTGGAGACGCTCGCTAACTAGGGTTCATGGCGGCTCGCGGCATCGGCTTGCGGCGTCGCTCTGGAGCCTTCTGCATGGCTTAGGTGGTTGCGCGGGGCGCGGCGGTCTACCGCTGCGCCCCGCGCTTTCTTTGTGCGCCGGGGGCTGTCCCCGGAGGGCTTGGGGGCGGAGCGGGGGTGGCTAGTTAGGCGTCCGTGGCGGGGTTGCCGTCCGCCGGGGGGTCGGCTGGGGCTTCTGGTGCCCCTGCGGCAGCGCTGGACGTCCCGGTCGCGTCTCCTGAGGCCTTGGGAGCGTCTTTAGCGGGCTCTGAGGTGTCTGTAGAGGGCGCTTTGTCGGCCGCCTGCGTTGCGGGTGCCCCTGCTGCCCCTGCCGCCGCTGCCGCCCCCGGGTCCTTGGACGTCGATGGGGCGGCCCCGGCTGCCGATCCTGGCGTGGTCGGGGCTGGGCGGCGCCGGATGGAGAAGCGGGTTACCGCCAGGACGAACGCCAGCGCCAGGGCGGCCAGGCCGATGAGCGAGGCGCCGAGGACCGAGGCGCCCTCCGGGAGGGCGGTGCTGTCTGAGACCGGGCGGCCCTTCACGTTCTTGGTCGCGCTCGAACCCGATGACGGCTGGAGCGTGGGGAACAGGCCTCCGGCGTTGCCGCCCGGGCTGAGCGTCGGGCTGACGGTGGAGGTGATCCCGGGCAGGTTGCCCACGGGCAGCGGCGATGTGGTGGTGAGCGGCAACGCGGACGGGATCGGCGGCGTGGACGGGCTCGGTGACGTAGACGGGCTCGGTGACGTGGACGGGGTAACGGTGCCGGAGATCTGCACCGTCGCCGACGACGTTGGGTCCGTCGGCAGGTTGGCCGCGGTGCCGGTCACCGTCAACTTGACCGACTTCACCGACGACGCCGAAGTCGGGACGGTCGACTCGGCCTGAAGCTGCCGCTGGGCCGAGTTTGCGTCCATTCCGCCCAGGTTGCACGATGCGGTTCCGTCGTCACTGCCGCAGCCGAAGCTGAACTTCGGTGCCGCGCTCGACGGCGTCGCCTGCAGCCGGACGGTCGCATCGGTCAGGTCGCCGCCCGTCGTCCAGGCGGTTACCACCCACTGGGTGGCCGCCCCGCGCTCGCTGCTCGAATCGGGGGTTGATATCTCGACGCACAGGCTGACCTGGGGGCTGGTCTGGGCCGCCTGCCCCCCGCTACTGGAGGAGGCGGAGGCGGAGGCAGAGGGCGAGGGCGCGGTGGATGGCAGGTCGCTGGCCGACCGAGACGGTGACGTCGAGGGCGAACCGGTCGCCGACGAGGACGGCGACGGGCTCTTCGTCGGGTGGGGCGAGCTGGACGCCGTGGCCTTCGGCGAGGAGCTAGCCGACGGGCTGGCGCTTGCGCTCTTGGTCGCTGCGGGGGTGGTGGCTCCGCTGGTAGCCGACTTAGTCGACGTGGTGTTCGGCTTCGCCGTGGTTTTGCTCGGCGTCGGGGAGGGGCTGGGCGACGGCGATGAGCTTGGCGTGGAGGACGAGCTGGATGCGGAGGACGCGGCCGACGACTTGGAAGAGCTGGGCGAGGGGGAAGAGCTGGGCGTGGTGGACGGGCTCGGGGTGGAGGACGGGCTCGGGGTGGAGGACGGGCTCGGGGAGGAGGACGGGCTGGGCGTCGAAGACGGGCTCGGCGTGGGGGACGGGCTCGGCGTGGATGACGTGGCGTCCGACTTCGAAGAGCTCGGCGACGGCGATGAGCTGGGTGTGGAGGACGGGCTTGGCGTGGAGGACGCTGCGGGCGACTTGGAGGGGCTGGGCGACGGCGAGGTGGTGGGCGTCGCCGATTTGCTCGGCGTCTTGGCTGAGCTCTTCTTCGTCGCAGGGCTCGGGGCGTCAGTCTGCTTGACGTCGACCCCGGCCCGGCCGGGCGTGCTTCCCGGGCTGACGCTTGTGCTCGCGCTGATGTCAGATGGTGAATCCGACGGATCGCTCTCGGTCGCCGTCGAAGTCGGTGTGGGCGTCGACGATTGCGTTGCCGTAGCCGTCGGCGACGAGCTGGGCGGCGGGTCCGGCGGCGTGACCGGCTCGCACGACTCGTTGCTCT
>Ga0335072_10009837_pt1 | contig 13786 bp, 13 predicted proteins | sample Lox_Sample_21_FD_206725 | JGI IMG/M metagenome (GOLD analysis project Ga0335072, IMG submission 206725) | Soil microbial communities from Loxahatchee National Wildlife Refuge, Florida, United States - Lox_Sample_2.1 | ecosystem: Environmental > Terrestrial > Soil > Wetlands | place: USA...
TGTCGCCGGCGGCCAAGCTCTCCATGGCGCCACCATCGACGCTGGCGGCGATCATCGCATCGCTATGGCTTTCTCCATCGCAGCCCTCCGTGCCAGCGGAGACACCCTCATCCGCGGTGCCGAATCGGCCGCCATCTCCTTCCCCGAGTTTTTCGATCTCCTCGATCGCGTCACCGAGCGTTGACCATTTCCCCGTTCGCTGTACCCTGTTCCCGTGCCTTCCCGTCGTGCATTTCTCAAATCGTCTACCGCAGCATCCCTCGCCGCGACCCTCGACCTTCCGGCGCAACAGACCGGGGCGGCCGGCGGCCAGACCCGCATCCGCCAGTCCGTCTGCCGCTGGTGCTATAAAGACACTTCCCTCGACCAGCTCTGCCAATGGGCTGTCCAACTCGGCCTCAAAGGCATCGACCTCCTCGAGGTCGATGAGTACGACATCCCGCGCCGCTATGGCCTGATCTGCACCATGGGGTACGCCGGCGGAGGCACCATCCCCGATGCTCTCAATCGCATCGAGAACCACGCCTCCATCGAAGCCGCCCTGCGCAAAAATATCCCTCTCGCTGCCAAATCCGGCGTCCCTAACGTCATCACCTTTTCCGGCGTTCGCCGGGGCATGTCCGATGACGAGGGTGCGCGTAACACCATTGCCGGCCTCAACCGCCTCAAGCCCATTGCAGAAGACAACGGCGTCACAATTTGCCTCGAGTTGCTCAACAGCAAGGTGAATCACCCCGACTACATGGCCGACCATACCGCCTGGGGCGCGCGCGTCGCCCACGAGGTCAACTCACCGCACGTAAAATTGCTCTACGACATCTACCACATGCAGATCATGGAAGGGGACCTGATCTCGACCATCCGCCAGAACATCGCCATCCTCGGACACTTTCACACCGGCGGCGTTCCTGGCCGACACGAACTCGACGCAACCCAGGAAATCCAGTACGCCGGCGTGATGAAGGCCATCGCCGACTCTGGCTATCAGGGCTACGTCGCCCACGAATTCCTGCCCACAGCCGATCCCTTCACCAGCCTCCGCCAGGCTGTCCAGCTCTGCGATGTCTAAGCTAACTCCACGCCGTGAGACCTGAGCCGCCGAATCGTAGTGCACCCGCGCAACCGTCTACCCGGCGGTTTCGCCTGAAGGGACCAGGACCTGAGCTCTCTACTTCCCTGCCCCACCGACCCTTCCCGCCTTCTCCCGCTCGAAGAACCGTTCCATAAACTTCGTGTCGAACTCTCCCCGCTGAAACTCCTCGTCACGAAAAATTCGCTGATGCAGCGGAATGGTCGTGTGAATGCCTTCCACGATGAACATCTCCAGCGCGCGCCGCATGCGAGCCATTGCCTCGTCGCGATCCACCCCGTGTGCAATCACCTTTGCGATCAACGAATCGTAGTAAGGCGGCACCACGCCTTCGGCATACTGCGCCGTGTCTACGCGAATTCCATTCCCCCCGGGTACGTTGAACGCCGTGATCTTGCCGGCCGACGGCGTGAACTTCTCCGGATGTTCCGCATTCACGCGGCACTCGATCGCATGCCCGCGCATCGGGACCGGCCCCTCCACCACGCTGGTCAGCTTCTCTCCCATCGCAATCTTCAGCTGTGCCTTCACCAGGTCGATCCCCGTGATCATCTCCGTCACCGGGTGTTCCACCTGGATGCGCGTGTTCATCTCGATGAAGTAGAGCGACCCGTCCTCATCCATCAGGAACTCGATCGTCCCGGCGTTCTGATAACCAACCTCTTCAAGACACCGCTTCAGTGTTTTCGCCATCTCCTCGCGCATGTGGGGTGTCACCTGCAGCGACGGCGCCTCTTCGATCAGCTTCTGATGCCGCCTCTGGATCGAGCACTCACGCTCGCCGATCGACATCGCCGTGCCGTGCTCATCGGCCAGCACCTGGAACTCGATATGTCGCGGCCGCTCGATGAATTTTTCCATGTACAGATCGCCGTTGCCGAACGCATTCGCCGCCTCGCTCGACGCCGCCTGATACAGCCCCGGCAGTTCCTCCGGCGAACGCACTACGCGCATCCCACGCCCGCCGCCACCCGCCGAAGCTTTCAGGATCACCGGGTACCCGATCGTCTGCGCCCACTCCAAAGCTTCGCCTTCGCTCGCAACCACGCCATCGGAACCAGGCAGAATCGGTACCTTCGCTCGCTTCATCGCCTGGCGTGCCTTCTCCTTCTCGCCCATGAGCCGCGTCACCTCCGGCGGCGGCCCAATAAACTTGATGTTCGACGCCCGGCAGACTTCGGCGAAATTTGCATTCTCGCTCAGCAGTCCGTAACCCGGATGAATCGCATCCACATCGGCGATCTCCGCAGCGCTGATCACCGCAGGCACGTTCAGGTAGCTCTCTGCCGAACGCGGCGGCCCTATGCAGATGGCCTCGTCGGCAAAACGCGCATGCAGCGAGTGCCGATCCGCCTCGCTGTAGATGGCGACCGTACGGATGCCCATCTCCTTGCAGGCACAAATAACGCGCAGCGCAATTTCGCCGCGATTGGCGATCAGGACTTTACGCATGGTTATCGGGGACGCACCGCAAACAGCCGCTGCCCGTACTCCACCGGCTGGCCACTCTGAACAAACCGCTTCACGATTTCGCCGGCGGCATCGCTCTCAATTTCATTCATCAGCTTCATCGCTTCCACAATGCAAAGCACCTGGCCCATTTCCACCTGATCGCCAATCTTCACAAATGCCGGCGAACCCGGCGATGGCGACTCATAGAACGTGCCCACAATCGGAGATTTCACGATGTGCAGCGAAGCCTCATCGTCGGCCTCGCCAGCGGGAGCCTCAGCGCTCGGCGCTGAAGCCGCCGCATGGGTGGATGGGAGCACCGCAGGCGCAGGCGCGGCTGCTGCCGGAGCTGCCTGCGCGTGCGATGCCAGCGCCCGCGCCAGCCCGGCCACATCGGCCCCGCCCTCCTGCGCAAACTTGATGCGAACCTTCAGGTCGCCGCGCTCAAGATCGAACTCGCCGATCTTGTTCTCTTTGAGGAACTCAATCAGTTCCTTCAGCTCTTTTAATTCTTCCGCTTTCATCGTTTCGTCTCGCGGCTCTCAATCTTCAAGTCGATTCAACCTTCTCTTCTATAGTTCAATCCAGCCTTTGGTCGCAGGCGTCAGAATCCGGCCACCTTTCGCCGTCACTGCGACCATATCTTCGATGCGAATCCCGAATTTCCCAGGCAGATAAATCCCCGGCTCTATCGTGATCACCATCCCGGCTTCCAGCCGCGTCTCCTGTCCCGCCGCGATGCGCGGCTGCTCGTGAATCTCCAAACCCACGCCGTGTCCGGTGGAATGCGTGAAGTACCTGCCCCAGCCCGCCTTCTCCAGCACATAGCGTGCAGTTCCATCCACGTCGCCGCACGTCGCTCCAGCTATCACCGCGCTGCTTGCGGTCTCCTGCGCTTCCAGCACCGCATCATACGCGGCGCGCTCCTCATGCGTTGCACCCCCCAGGTGCACGGTGCGCGTCATATCGGAGCAATAACCATTGAGGATAACACCGAAGTCCAGCGTTACGAATCCTTTGCGCGGCAGCTTCCCTTGCGTCGCGCGCCCGTGCGGAAGCGCCGATCGGGCACCCGAGGCAATGATCGTCTCAAACGACATGCCCTCTGCCCCGCGCTTCCTCGCTTCGAACTCGAGCTCCGCCGCAAGCATGACCTCAGTCATTCCCGCTTCGATCCGCGGCAGCATCGTTTCGAACAACTCGCACCCCAGCGCCGCGGCCTGCTCCATCATCCGCAGCTCGCCCGAATCCTTCACCAGACGCAGCGTCGACACCAGCGGCTTCTCCAGCGCGATAAAGAATCCTCTCGCCCTTTTCTTGTCCAGTCCCGACCGCATCAGCGACAAATCCGCCACCGTCGTCGCCTGTGGATCGAACCACGCCGTCTTCGCCGATGCAGCCAGCAACGCACAGCACTCCCGCAGCGCCGACTTCTCCGCGATCGTCACCTTCGCTCCGCGCGTTTCCGCGCGCGCCTGCGTCGTGTAGCGCCCGTCAGTGAACAGCACCGCACGCGTCGCCGTCACCGCCAGCGCTGCATTCGATCCGGTGAACCCAGACAGCCACCGCACATCCGGCAGATGCTTCACCAGCAGAGCTTCGATTCCCTGCTCCGCCATCGCGCGCCGCACCAGTTGCCAGCGCTTCGAAAAATCGCGTGCGTTTTGCATCCTCATCGATACTAATTTCTTTCCGCGCAGTTTCCGAACATCGCCGTCGTCCCGGGGAACCGCGACAGTTACCAAACTCTTTTTCTCACCCCTTCGGCAGAACGCTGTACGCTGAACGCTGAACGCTGTTTTCTCAGGAGGTCCACGCAATGAACGTTCTGCGTCGTTTCATCCCTTCGTATCTTCCCGCCGCACTCCTCTTCTTACCCCTCGCTGCCTCGGCCCAGACCATTCTCCATGCCCCCGAAGCCTCAAAGCTTCTCCCCGATTCGGTCTACTACGCTGGTAAATCCGCGAACACGCAGCTGCGTAATTCCGCAGGCCTCAGATTCGCCGATGATCACTACCTCTTTGCTGTCCTCGTCGACACCTCCGGATATTCCACGGCTGTTCAGGAGAAATACCAGGGCTATCTGCTCGCCGAAGTCTCCATCGAAATCGACGGTAAGACGCTTCCCGCCGGAGCCTATGGCATCGGCTTTGTCGGCGATCGTTTCGTCGTGACCGACATCGGCACTCACGACGTTCTTCAGGCCCGCGCCTTGAACGACACCCAGATGCCGCACCCCATGCCGCTCCAGATCACCCAGGGTGACGCCCCGGATCGCTACCGCCTCTGTCTCGGGCGCAACTTTGTCGTTCTTCGTCGCCCATAACCAGCGCTTTAACAACGCCGAAACGATTTCCTCGCCTCTTCCATCTAAATAGCTGAGGGTGGGCGCGTTTTCTGCATCGCTACTGACAAAGCGGCAGACTTCCGCGCACCCACAGGAAGAGGATTCTATGAACCGAACTTTCCCCCGGTCTATCGTCTTTGCTGCCGCGGCCCTTCTCGCACTTGTCCCATCTGCCCTTTCGCAGAGTGAAGGTGAGGGCCAGGGCAGCGCCATCGTCACTATCCTGCCCAAAGACGCCCACGCCTCAGCCCCCGACATCTCCGAGCAGACCATTCATGTCGAAGTCAACGGAAAGCAGAGCCAGATCACCAACTGGCAGCCCCTGCGCGGAACTCAGGCCGGCGTCGAGCTCGTGCTTCTCATCGACGATGGCGCGCGCACCAGCCTGGGCAGCGAATTCGGCGACATCCGCCAGTTCATCCAGAGCCTGCCGCCCAACGTTAAAATCTCCCTTGCCTACATGGAAAATGGCCGCGCGGCTCTCGCGGGTCCTCTTTCCGCCGACCACACAAAGGCGCTTCAGCAACTTCAGCTTCCCATCGGCGTCCCCGGCCAGAGCGCCAGTCCCTATTTCTGCCTCTCCGATCTGGCAAAGCGCTGGCCGTCCGGTGATACCACCGCACGCCGCGAAGTCATCATGATCACCGACGGCGTGGACTACTACCACCTGCAATATGATCCCGAGGATCCCTACGTCCAGTCGGCAATCCAGGATTCGATCCGCGCTCACCTCATCGTCTATTCCATTTACTGGCGCAACGCCGGCCGCTTCGACCGCACGTGGTACGCCAACGATGCGGGACAGAACCTTCTCCTCGAAGTCACTGCGGCCACGGGAGGCAATTCCTACTGGATCGGTATCGGTAATCCGGTCTCGCTCTCGCCTTATTTCGATGACTTCGGCCGCCGCCTCAACAACCAGTACGAACTGGGTTTCACCGCTCCAATGTCGGGCAGGCCGGAACTGGCCAGTCTGAAAATAAAAATCAAAGCTCCGGACGCGAGAGTCACTGCGCCGCAAAGCACCTGGCTCGGCGCAAACCAGGTCGCGGAACGATAAACGCGACTCATCCGCGAAAAACTAAAAGGCGCATCCTCGCGATGCGCCTTCACCATTTGCCGCGACCTGTCCCCTGCCCTCATCCCACCATCTGATTCGCCGGCAGGCTCTCCACATCGTCTGACTCAGTTCCGTCGCTCAGTCCACCGTAGCGCCGCTCCCGCCGCTGGTAGTCCTCGATCGCCTCCAGCATGTGGATGCCGCGGAAATCCGGCCACAAACGCTCTGTCACAAAGATTTCGGTGTAAGCAATCTGCCACAGCAGGAAATTCGACACTCGCATCTCGCCCGACGTCCGAATCAGGAGATCCGGATCGGGCATGTGCGCTGTGTAGAGATAGCGATGCACGTCGACTTCGCTGATCTGTTCCGGCCGCAGCCCTTTGCGCTGCACATCCTCCGCCAGACGTCGAAACGCATCCACCAGCTCTGATCGCGCGCCGTAGTTCAGCGCCAGCGTCAGCGTGGTCCCGGTATTCAGCCGCGTCGCATCCTCTGCATAACGCATCCGCTCGCGAACTTCTTCCGGCAGCTCTTCAGTCCGGCCTACGTACTGGATCCGCACGTTGTTATCGTTCATGCGCTGCACATTGTTCGTCAGATAGCTCTTGAGCAGGCGCATCAGGAAGTTCACTTCCGCCCGCGGCCTCTTCAGGTTGTTCTCCAGCGAAAACGCATAGAGCGTCAGCCACGGCAGCCCGATCCGCGACGCGGTTTCCACCACGTACTGCACCGCCTCCGCTCCCTGCTGATGACCGAAGAAGCGCTTCAGGCTGCGCTTGCCCGCCCAGCGACCGTTGCCATCCATAATGATGGCCACGTGCTGCGGCATGCGCTCCGGATCCAGACGGCGGTACACCGCGGCCTCATCCGCAGGCAGTTCACGAACTCGGCTGGAGTTGAGTAACAACGCGTCCTTTCGAGTGGCTCCCGTGGGGGACGAACCTGGGCACGATCTTAACCGCAACGTGCCGGCGCGTTGTCTGTCGCGCCAGAGGCAGCGGAAACTGGGAGCGGCTTCCTCTCTGCCCGATTATACAGAGCCAGACAGAACCGGGACGCAGTTTGCCTGCGCCCCATGAACGAAAAGTAATCCCGTTTTTGCGTCCTACGCGGTCCGTCGCCGGCCGCCTGCCAGCTCACGTACCTGATTCAGGAACATGGCCCGCTGGAATGCATCCATCTGCGCGACCAGCGGAGCGATCTCGGCCAGAAACGGATCAGCCAGAACGGCCGCCGCCTCTCGCGCGCGCCGGCTCTGCCCATCACGCAGCAAATCGCAGATACCAACCTCCAGCGCCTGTGCCAGCCGCTGCAGCGAAGACAGGGTCGGCACCGCCTTGCCGTTTTCGATCTTTGAAATATAGGTCCGCGGCACAGCCATGCGCCCGGCAAGCTGCCGCTGGCTCAGGCAACGGTCATGCCGCACCTCGCGCACTGCGCGAGCCACGTCAATCCCCTCGGCGCCCTCTGCCCCTGCCCCCTCGTTGTTTACCAGCTGTGGGGATAGCGGCTCCGGCTCTTCGACCTCAAGCGGCTTGCGGCAGCGCCTGCAGATCGAGTTCGTCGTACGAAACTGAACCAGGCCACAGGAGTCGCAACGAAGTACCTCGCGGGCCTCAACAGTTGCTAACGTAGTTGCCATAGGTTGTACGGAACGCCAGAGCGTGCGATCCGGGTTGACCGGTAGGCAAATTGCAACCACACCAAGCCAACCTCTGACCTACATTGCCTGGAGGGTATCCTACTTGTCAAGTAAAAACTGTGAGTCATACGATAAATTCCCAGGAAATGCCTGGAAAAACCAAAAGGAATTCGACACCCATGCCTGACTCCTTCTCTCGCGAACGTGCCTGGTCACTGCTCAACGAACACACGCAATCCCCCAGCCTCATCAAACATGCGCTCGCTGTCGAAACCTGCGTCCGTTTCTACGCACAACGTCATGCCGACTCCAGCAGCGTCACCGGCAGCGATCGCGAAGCTCTTCTCGATACCTGGTCCGCCACCGCGCTCCTCCACGACTTCGACTACGAGAAGCATCCCTCGCAGGAGGAACATCCCTTCGTTGGCATCGCCATCCTTACCGAGCAGGGCTGGCCCGGCGAGATTCGCACCGCCATCCTCGGCCACGCCGAGTACTCCGGCGTCCCGCGCGAATCGCAACTCGCGAAAGCGCTCTTCGCCTGCGACGAACTGGCTGGTTTCCTCACCGCCTGCTCGCTCGTCAAACCGACGAAGTCGATTCATGACGTCGATGTGGCCGGCGTGAAAAAGAAAATGAAGGACAAGGCCTTCGCCCGCGGCGTCAACCGCGACGACATCGTCAAAGGCGCATCGGAACTCGAGATTTCCCTCGACGACCACATCGCCAACTGCATCGCCGCCATGCAATCCAACGCCGAAACTCTCGGCCTCCAGGGCGTCGCACCGCAAATCTGAACAAACCTGACCTGGATACTGACCTCTCCCTATCGAACCGGTCTTTTTGCTGACCGCTACTCAGCCGACTGCTTTTTAGCGAACCGGACTTCAGCTAACCGGATCTCCGCTAACAGCGGTACCCTGTTACTCGCCATGCTGCTCTGGTTCCAGGGACTCGTCTTCACCGTCCTGGTCCCCGGCGTCGTTGCCTTCTACGTTCCGCAAACGCTGCGCACCGGTCCGGCTCCCGGCGGCCTCTGGTCGCTTGGTTGGATCCTCTTCGCTCTCGGAGCCCTCATCTACCTCCGCTGCCTTATCGACTTCCTTCTCGCCGGCGGAACTCCCGCAGTTTTCTTCACCCGGCCCATCGGCGCCCTCATCGGCAAAGAACCTCCGCGCGTCGTCGAAAATGGCCTCTACCGCTACTCCCGCAATCCGATGTACGTCGGCGTCATCACGGCGATCGTCGGCCAGGCCATCGTTTACCGCTCGCGCAACATCGCCGTCTACGCGGCCATTGCCGCTCTCACCTTCCACTGTGTTGTCGTCTTTCTCGAGGAACCGCACCTCTGCCGCGCGCGCGGCCCGACTTACGACGACTACCGCCGCCGCGTCCCCCGCTGGCTCGGTCTTCCCCGCAACTAAGTCTGCCACCTGTTTGCATCACCCCCGGCAAAAGGTCGCACTTCCGCTAACCGGACCTCAGCTGACCGCTTCTTAGCTGACCGGCTTTTAGGTCGTCCGCATTCCCTGTACCCTGTACTGCGTGCCTCCGCTCGAAACCCTGAACGACGTCTTCTTCACCATCGCGGACAGCCACCGCGATCGCGCCATGCTCTTCCAGGACACTGCCGGCGCATGGCAGCCCATCTCGTCTGATCAGGTTTATCAGCGCGCCCGCGCCCTTGCCGAATCGCTTCACCGCTGGGGTATTCGCAAAGGCGAGCGCGTCGCCATCCTCGCTGAGAATCGCTGGGAATGGGCCATCACCGACTTCGCGTGCCTCGCCATGGGCGTCGCCGACGTCCCCATCTACCCCAACCTTCTCGCCGAGCAAATCGTCCCCCTCCTCATTGACTCCGGCTCCTGCGTCCTCTTCGTCTCCACCCGCGCCCAATACGACAAGATCGCCCCCTGCCGCTCCGCCACGCTTCTGGAACACATCGTCCTCATGGACGACGACCCCACAGCAACAGGCGCTGTCTCCTTCAGCTCCCTCATTGCCCCCGCTCTTACTCGCAGGAACGAGCGCGACGCCGCCTTCGACGACACTGCTCGCGCCGTTCAGCCCTCCGAGCTCGCCACCCTCATCTACACCTCAGGCACCACCGGCGAACCCAAAGGCGTCCTCCTCACCCACGGCAACATCGCCTCCAACCTTAACTACTCCCTCGCCGAGTTCGATCTCAGCGCCACTGACGCGTGCATCTCGTTCCTCCCGCTCTCCCACATCACCGCGCGCCACCTCGACTACGCCCTTTACGCCAAAGATGTGCTCGTCGCCTACTGCAACAGCTTTGAAAAACTCCCGCAGGCCCTGCTCGCCATCCAGCCCACGATCCTCGTTGCTGTGCCGCGCGTCTTCGAAAAAGTCCGTCAGGTCGCCGAGCAAAAAGCTTCTGAATCCCCCATCAAACGCCGCCTCTTCGCCTGGGCTCTCGCCACCGGCCAGGCACATCGCGATGAAATCGCCGCCGGCCGCACGCCGTCATCCGTCTCCTGGAAAATCGCCAACGCCCTCGTCTACAAGAAACTCAAGGCAGGATTCGGCGGCCGCGTCCGCTACGCCATCGCCGGTGGCGCGCCCCTCGGGCTCGACACCGCCCACTGGTTCGCCTCCGCCGGCATCCGCATCCTCGAAGGCTACGGCCTCACCGAAACTTCGCCCGTCGTCGCGCTCAACACCGCCAACGCCAATCGTATGGGCTCGGTCGGCAAGCCTCTCCCCAACGTCGAATGCCGCATCGCCCCGGACGGCGAGCTCCTCGTCCGCGGCCCCAGCATCTTCGCGGGCTACTGGAAAGGTCATGGTGACGTCGAAGTCATCGACTCCGAAGGCTGGTTCCACACCGGCGACATCGGCCACATCGACCCCGGCGGCTTTCTCTACATCACCGATCGCAAGAAGGAACTCCTCAAAACCTCCGGCGGCAAACTCATCGCGCCCCAGCCCATCGAGAACAAGATCAAAGCCAGCTACCTGGTCGGCAACTGCGCCTTGGTCGGCGACCGCCACAAATTCGCATCGGCCATCATCCAGCCCAACTTCGCCGCCCTCGAGCCCTGGGCCAGGGAACGCGGCATCCCCGCCGACGGCCGCGCTCAGCTCGTGGTTCACGATCAGGTCTGCGCCGAATTCCAGGCCATCGTCGACGCCGTCAACGCAACCCTCGCCAACTACGAAACCATCAAGCGCTTCCGGCTCGTCCCCCACGAGTGGGCTGTCGACTCCGGCGAACTCACCCCCAGCATGAAACTCCGTCGCCGCGTCATCCACCAGAAATACGCAATAGAAATCGCCGAATTCTACGCCGACGAATCGACTTCAAAGCGATAAGCTTGATTATTCGGCCGACTGCGCAGATCCAACCGACCGCACAATTGATCATCAAAAGCTACAAATGCGAGCATTGCAATCGAGAGTTCGCCACCTCGCGCCTACCGCCTCACCGGGACGGGAGAAGACACTGCCCAAATTGCGGATCGATCGTCGTAATCTCGAAAACGGTGAGCGGCGATAGCGGCGGCCGCGCCAAGAGCACAGGGCGCAAAAAGCGTAACTACAGCAAGAAGAGGTCATGAAGCGGGCGCTGACAGAATGGTCTTGCGCAGTCATTTTCTCCTTGCGCTTTTCTCCGAAGGGGGTCAACCTAAAACGTAATCTCGCAGGAAGGGCGTGAGTTGAAATGCGTCGCCGCCGTTATACGGACAATCCATTTCCCGCATTCAACGAGTGCGGTCAGCGGGTGCTTTTCAGTCGGCCCGAGATGTTCGCCTACACGCCGTCGGCAGATGGCTGGACGACAATCGAATGGGATGGCAGGTTTCGCTATCGCGTTCGGACAGCGACGCTGGAACGACACACCCACCTTCACTCGTAAGCTCCCATGAACGGGTTCGCCAGCCGATACGCTTCAATGCGCGAGGATGAGCTACGGCACCTGGCCGACGAAGTGAAGAATCTCGTTCCTGAAGCTCGCGAGGCGCTCCGCGCAGAGCTTGAACGGCGGCATCTTTCCGCGAGAAGCGTGGATTGGAACGCCCATGTTCCACGCCCGAAACCACGTCGAAAGACAGACCTCGTTGGCGATGCGGCCGGCGAATACCGCGAAATGGAACGGGGTCGCTATCATGCGTGGATTCATGTGGCCATTTCTTTTGGCTTGGAGGTAGCGCTCTTTGCGGCGCTGGTCACCACTGGCCTCGGTGCCTTGTTTCACACCATTTCGTGGATAGGGGTTGGGATCGCGAGTGGCTGCGCCCTCGCAGCAGTGGTCTATGCGGATCGCTGGCGCTGCATCGAGGCCTACACAAGCGAATGGTGCACGGGGATTCTCAACCTATCGCTTCTCGTCACACCATTCGTCGCGTTCGTGTACGCCAACTATCGAGGCCTACAAAAACTGCGGGGTAAGTGACCGCGCCCGCGGGCTCCGCTCTTCTTCTCTCGTAGAATGTGACTGGTCGTCCTACGGAGATACAAGTGTCCGATACACCTCCCTTTCCGCTGACCCTCGACGGCGCCAGCCTCCTCCATCAAATGTTTCGCTTCGACTGGCCCGCATGGCGCCGTGCCGACTCCTCCGCCCGCCAGCGCGTTCTCACTGAGGCCGCCGACCTCCTCGGTCCCCTCGAATCCCACTCGTCGGAAGGCCGCCCCAACCAGTCCGCCCTCTTCGCGCAAATTGGACACAAGGGCGACCTCATGCTCATCCACTTCCGCGACTCCATGGAGCAGCTCGCCGAAGTCCAGCGCAACCTCGCCCGCACCGAATTCGGCAGCTTCCTCGCGCCCACCCACTCCTACGTCTCCATCGTCGAGCTCGGCCTCTACGAGTCTTCAGTCAAGACCTACACCGCCCTCGGCTCCCAAAACATCGAGCCCTACGGCGACGAGTGGGAAAAGCAAACTCAGGAGATGATCGAGCGCCAGTCTGCCGCCATGATCTCGCGTCTCTTCCCCTCCATCCCCGAAACGAAATACGTCTCCTTCTACCCCATGGACAAAAAACGCGGCGAGCAGGTCAACTGGTACTCCGCCGCCATGGGTGACCGCGCGCGCATGATGCACGAACACGGCCTCATTGGCCGCCGTTTTGCCGGCTCCGTCAAGCAAATCATCTCCGGCTCCATTGGCCTCGATGACTGGGAGTGGGGCGTCGACCTTTTCTCCGACAACCCCGGCGTCTTCAAAAAACTCATCTACGAAATGCGCTTCGACGAAGCCAGCGCCGTCTACGGCCTCTTCGGCGCCTTCTACGTCGGCGTTCGCCTCCCCGTCGCCAACCTTGCCTCCTGGCTCGCCGTGGACCACAAATGATGGACCAGCCCCAACTTCCAGTCCCCCACGTCTCTGCTTTTGGACATGTGGGCCTCAGGCGCGAAGCGCGCCGTTCTACCGAACGCCGAGCGCCGAGCGCCGAACGCCTCGCTGAGCCCTGCGACCTGCGATCTGAGCCCTGTCCATGAAGTGCTTCCTCACCGGCACAACAGGCTTCGTCGGCGGTCACGTCGCCCGCGAGCTGCTCGACCGCGGTGCCGCTCTTCGGCTCCTCACGCGCCGCACCAGCAACCTCGCCAACCTCGAAAGCCTCATTTCTGCCGGGCTCGCTGCCAGCTCTTCAACCGAAACCGTCACCGGCGACCTGCTCGATCCCGAACCTCTCCGCACTGCCATCCGCGGCTGCGACGTCGTCCTTCACGTTGCCGCCGACTACCGCCTCTGGGTTCGCGATCCCGACACCATGTACCGCGCCAACGTCGAAGGCACCCGCGCCCTGCTCCGCATCGCCCGCGAAGAAAACGTCCCGCGCTTCGTCTACACATCCTCCGTCGCCACCATGGGCTTCCACTCCGACGGCACAATCGTCGACGAGTCCACCCCCGTCTCCCTCACCGAAATGATCGGCCCCTACAAGCGCTCCAAGTTCCTCGCCGAACAGGTGGCCATCGATGCCGCGCGTGGCGGCCAGTCCGTGCTCATCCTTAACCCGACCACCCCCATCGGCGCCGCGGATCTCAAGCCCACGCCCACCGGCCGCATCATCGTTGACTTCCTCAACAAAAAATTCCCCGCCTACATGGACACGGGTCTCAATCTCGTCGATGTCAGCGAAGTCGCGCGCATCCACGCCGACGGCGTCAACCCGACTCTGGGCCGGGCAGGCGAGCGCTACATCCTCGGCGGCGAAAA
>Ga0335072_10009838_pt1 | contig 13785 bp, 15 predicted proteins | sample Lox_Sample_21_FD_206725 | JGI IMG/M metagenome (GOLD analysis project Ga0335072, IMG submission 206725) | Soil microbial communities from Loxahatchee National Wildlife Refuge, Florida, United States - Lox_Sample_2.1 | ecosystem: Environmental > Terrestrial > Soil > Wetlands | place: USA...
GAGCATCCGCTCGCCCTCGTAGATGCAGTCGACCGGGCACTCTTCGATGCAGGCCTTGTCAAGCACATCGACGCAAGGCTGCGTGATGATATAGGTCACTTCCGCGTTCTCCTCTTCCGTCCGCGCCCCGGTGCACCAGCAGTGCGGCTGACCCAAGTGTCGCGGCTTGCCACCAGTATCGCGTCCCTGCGGGATCAGGGCGCAAGCAGCCAATCCCGGGGACCGCAGGCTATCAGCCGAACACCACCGCGGCAGTGGCAGCCGGCCCGCGTTTCGCGGCCGTCACCGGCTTCCAGCGGCCAGAACTGCTGGCCAGCCACTGAAATCCGGCATACCGCACGTCGCTGATCCCGTATCTGGCCGCATGCGATACCAGCCAGGCCGCTACCGCCCAGCCCTCGCGGGCGCTATTCACGCTGACGCTCACGCGCCCGGCCGGATCGCCTTGCTGCGCGCTGCCCTGCCCGCCGAACGCGCCGTCAAGCGCGCTCCGCGCGGCTGTCAGCCGGGCCTTGCCGACTGGCGAGCCGTAACTGCACCAGACCTCGCGCGGCTGCGTCCCGGTGAACGCGCGCGCCATTTCAGTCCCGACTTCAGAGTACTGCGCGTAGGCGGATCCGTCGGCGCTGCGCTGGACGTCCTGGGCGGCCTGATAAATCGGCAGCCTGCGGTAACGCGGGACCTGCGCCAGCGCGGCAAAGAACCGGTCCGTCGCGTAGACCGGATTTTCGATCTGCTGCGCCGTTCCCCAGCCTTGTGAGGGCCGCTGCTGGAACACGCCTACTGAATCCATGGTGCCGTAGCGCAGGTTAGCCAGCTTTGACTCTTGCAAGGCGGTGGCATAAGCGATGGCCACCGCCCTGACCGGCATGCCACGGTGATTTGCTACTCCGGCGATGGTGGCTGCGATGCCTGCCTGGCTGACGCTGAGCTGGACCGCCTGATTACCGGGGCCGGCCAGGCATTCGGTCGGCCGTGGTGACGGCTGTTTGCCCGCGAGCTTGACCGCCAGCAAGCCGATGACCAGGCAGATCGCGACCACCACCAGCGTTGCCGAGATGCTGGACCGTCGGCTGGCTCTGGCGCGCTGTCCGCTCGACCTGGCGGGCTGGCGGCGGCTCGGCACGGTCTGACGCTACCCCGCTGCGCGCACCACTGCGGGAAGTGGGCCGCATGCCCGCAGCTACCAGCCGGCCTGGCCCCACTAAGCTCGCAGGCTATGACGGATGCAGCAGGATCGGCCGGAGCTAGCGGCGCCGGTGCTGGCTCCGCCCTGCCAGCCGACATTGACGAATTCTGGGAGCGCCGCGCCAGCCTGACGCCTGCCGACGCGGTCGCCAGAGACCTGGTATACGAGGCGGTCGAGATGATCGACTCGGGCCAGTGCAGGGTCGCCTGGGTCGATCCGGCATCGGATCAGGTCGTCGTAGACGAGCGGGCCAAGCGCGCGATCCTGCTGGCGTTCCGGCTCATGCCGATGGTCGCCGAGCAGGTCGGCGGGTTCCGCTATAACGACCGGGTACCGCTGACAACCCGGCTCGATGGCGTTCGGGCGGTACCCGGCTCGATCGTGCGGTGGGGCGCTTACGTGGCACCCGGGGCTGTGCTCATGCCGTCGTTCGTCAACATCGGTGCCTATGTCGACTCCGGCACGATGGTCGACACCTGGGCGACAGTCGGTTCGTGCGCGCAGATCGGCGCGAACGTGCACCTCGCCGGCGGCGTTGGCATCGGCGGCGTGCTCGAGCCCCCGAACGCGGTGCCGGTGGTGATCGAGGACGAGGCAATGATCTTCTCCAGGTCCATGGTGGTGGAGGGGGCACGGGTCAAAGCCGGCGCGGTCCTTGGCGCTGGCACGATCCTGACCAAGTCCAGCCACGTCATCGATGTGCAGACCGGTGAGGAACTGCCGCCGGGCGAGGTTCCGGCCTGGTCGGTGTGCGTGGGCGGCACCCGGATGCGCAAGTTCGACGGTGGCGAGTTCGGCATGCCGTGCGTTCTCGTGCTGAAGCGGCTAGCTGAGGGCAGCGCGCACGACAAGGCGGCGCTGAACGAGATTCTCCGCGACCACGGCGTCAGTTCCTAGCGAGTGCTCCGGCAGCCCGCCGGCGCGCCGTGGTTCGTTGGCTGATCATCGGCGCGCGGCGGCTACCTTATGGGCCATGAGCTTGTATTCCGAGCCACGCCGTCGGCTGCGTCGGCAGGGTCCCGCCACTCTGCGCGGTAAGCACATCCCCAAGACCACGACCGACCAGCGGCTGCTCGACTGGCGGGGGCCAAGCGACTGGGTCCATACCGATCCGTGGCGAGTGCTCCGGATCCAGGCTGAGTTTGTCGAAGGCTTCGGGCTGCTGGCTGAGCTGGGGCAGGCAGTCTCGGTGTTCGGATCCGCGCGGACCCGGCCGGGAACGGCCGAGTACGAGACCGCGGAGCAGATCGGGTCCGGGCTGGCCAGTGCCGGATACGCCGTCATCACCGGCGGCGGCCCTGGCGTCATGGAAGCCGCCAACAAAGGTGCGGCCAGCGCCGGCGGCGTCTCGGTCGGGCTTGGCATCGAACTGCCCATGGAGCAGGGCCTCAATGAGTACGTCGAGATCGGCCTCGAGTTCCGGTATTTCTTCGTGCGCAAGACTGTCTTCGTCAAGTATTCCCAGGCATTCGTCGTGCTGCCGGGAGGCTTTGGCACTCTGGACGAGCTATTCGAGGCCGTGACGCTCGTTCAGACAGGCAAGATCACCAGGTTCCCGATCGTGCTCGTGGGCAGCGAGTACTGGCAGGGCCTGCGGACGTGGATCCACGACACGATGCTTCCGGCTGGCAAGGTCTCGCCGGCCGATCCGGGCCTGATCCAGGTGGCCGACGACCCGGCCGACGTCGTCCGGATTATCGTCGACGCGCACAGCTTGAATTCTGGCCAGCGGAATTTCACCGACATGACGTGATTGTGTCTGCGGCGCCGGTGAGGCGCCAGCAGCCCTAAGTCCATGGCACGATTGCGATGTGCCCGTTGTCATACTCGTCGTCGCCGCTGCCATACTCGGCGGCGTCGTCGTGGTCGCAATGGGACGGGGCGGGGAACTCGGCCGTGAGCGGCCCGAGCTACCCGCTCGGTCGGACTTCCGGACCTGGTCAGACGTGGCCAGCTACCGGCCGCCGCCCGCGCTGCTCGGCTATCACGCCGGGGCAACCCAGCATGCCCTGTCGCTCATCGCGAGGACTATCGCGGAGCGGGATGCCGAAATCGAATGGCTGCGCGGCCGGCTGGCGGAAGTGATCCAGGCAGAGCCCGAGCCAGACGAGCAGGCTAGCTCCCAGCTGGCGAGCGCGGAGGCCGGCTGCGACGACGTTCCGGCCGGCAACGCGCCGGGCTACCAGGCCCACCTAGCCGACGACAGTGATCCGGGCGGGAACGCCCGCGTGCGGCCGAGTCTGTCGGTCAGCCAGCGGCCTAGCGAGGGCGAATGACAGAAGGTCTTCCTGCTGCAGGTCCTGACGGACTGCCGCGCTGCCCGTGGGGCTTGAGCGCCCCGGAATACCTCAGCTATCACGACGAGGAGTGGGGCTGGCCGGTCCGGGACGACCTCGGGATTTTCGAGCGGTTGTGCCTGGAAGCCTTCCAGTCCGGGCTGTCCTGGCTCACGATCTTGCGCAAGCGCGAGAACTTCAGAGCGGCCTTCAGCGGTTTCGACATCGAGGCGGTCGCGAGCTACGGACCTGATGACGTCGCGCGCCTGCTGGCTGACGCCGGCATCGTCCGGAACCGGGCGAAGATCGAAGCCGCTATCGCTAACGCCCGTGCCGCGCTCGACCTGCCGGTCGGTCTCGCCGACCTGGTCTGGCAGTATGCGGTCGATCAGGTGCAGGCACCGGTCAGTCTGTCCGACGTGCCTGCGGTGACGCCCGAATCTAAGGCCCTCGCGAAGGATTTGCGCGGCCGGGGATTCAAGTTCACCGGACCGACCACGGCGTACGCCACCATGCAGGCCTGCGGTGTGGTCAATGATCACCTGGCCGGCTGTGTCAGCCGCGGGTCCGCCGAAGCGGCGCGGCAGGCGTAGCTCTGGCGCCACAGTCACAGTCTTGCTGCACGTCCGCATCGTCATTGGCCGTCCGTACGACCTGACGAGCGCAATTTGTCAGGCAGCAGTGTTGGCGGTGCCGTTGCGAGTGCATGGCGAAATGACCGCCGATTAACCGGGCTTGCGTGACATGCGGAGTATTTAATGGTGCCGACCCCTTCGGTAGCCGTCGGCGTTGCTCTGACCTGGGACGATGCTGACTTCTACGGGTGCGCGGCCGACCCGCCCGCCGGGCGCGACAGCGGCGGAGCAGCGCTTAGCCGCCCGTCCTGACCAGAGCCGGAGAAGGCCATCGAGTCAGCGCCGGCAAAGATTCTTGCTTCCAGCGAAGTGGTGGGGAAACGGTAACCGGGACTTACTGCCCGCCTTAATCAAATATGGACGTCTCGTTACCTGGTGGCGGCACGGCATTCGTCGGCAGTCAATTTCGCTCGCGCGCTGAATTGCGCGCGAAACGCGGAATTGTCGGCTAACTGTTTTCGCGCGATGACGCTCCGCTAATCGCTTGCCCGGCAAGCTGTGTCGTCTCGCGGCATGGTCTCGCCCGGCCCGGCCGCGCTCGTGTGAGCGTCCGGGCCGGCCCTACGTGAGTTCCCGTCTCGGCACGTCATGCAATCGCACTGACTACTGGGCCGCCGCCAGGACGATCGAAGCCGGTCGTCAGCCGAGTCTGGACACGAGGGAGCGGGGAGGGCCAGAATGACGTGCCAAAGACCGCCCGCCGGACGCTGGGCTTTCGTGATGCGCGGCAAGCCTGTACGACCATTTGCCGCGACATTAACCGAATCCCATTGCGAAACTTCGCACAATGCCCATAATGTGGGGACCGACGAGGCCAAACTCGGGAGGGCGGAGGAGCATGCGGCCGCCAACGCCTGCCGACGGTGGCGAGAGCACGCTCGACTCATCAGCAGTCAGCGGGCCAGCGCCCTCGGCGACCGCGCGCTGGACGAGCGCCGTGCCTGCAGACGCATTGCTGCGTGCGGACTTCAGGGGTACGGACACCGCGCCCGCGGATGCCACTGTGCCCGTGGATGACACTGTGCGCGCAGATGACGCCGCGCCCGCGGATGACACCGTGCACGCCGATCCAGCCCGCACAGTGGCCCGGCCAGCCGCAGCACCGCACCGCGGCAGCATGCCAGTTTCACTTTCCGGCTTGCTCGGAGCACCGGTCGCGGAGGCACTCGCGTTCGCGCCCGACGAGGCCGAGAGCCTCAGCGACGCCGGCATCAGCAACGGCGGCTGCTTCGCCCGGCCGTTGCCAATCGACACCACCTGCGCGGCCGCGGCGCGACGCTTCTTCCGCGAGGCCGTGTCCAGCCTGGCGATCCCTGCCGGGCTTGTTCACGACGGCGTCACCATGGCCAGCGAACTGGCTGCTAACACGCTTCATGCTCAGCGGAACGTGGTGCCGGCCGCTTCCCGGCAGCGATCGGCGGCCGGGATCCCGGAGATCTGGGTCTACCTTCGCGGCACAGGCCGCACGCGCGAACTGGTGTGCAAGGTATTCGACACCGAGCGAGACTGGGCGCCCGGCAACCGTCCGGGCATGTCCGATGCGCCACTGGACTCGGTGAGCGGCCGGGGGCTGCAGGTAGTAGCGGGCCTGTCCGCAGGGCAGTGGGGCTGCCACCTGAGCCGTTCACGGCTGGGTAACTGGAAGGTCCCTGGCAAGGCAGTGTGGTTCTCGCTGCGGATTCCGCCCGCTGCGATGCCTGATCACCTCGGCAGGCCCAGGTACGGCCCCGAATGGCTGATCGACGAGCTTGAAGACATGCTGGCGGGCCGTGGGCTCAGTACCATCGTCCGCGCTGACATGGACGGGATATCGGTGCTGTCGATCAGCCGTCATCTGACGGTGTGGCGGCACGGGGCCGAAGCTTCCTGGCGTTCGCCGTCGGGGCGGTACGAGCGAATGGACCTGATGGATCTCATCGATGTGGCCGAGCAAATCGTCTGCGCCCACGAGGAGACGGCACTCCACGAGCCAGTTGCTGTCTAGCGGGGTCCGAATCACCGCTGGAGTCGATCGCGAGAGTCGCGGACCACGTGGCCGCATCCATCAGGACTGCCCTCCGCCGAAACACCGCTCGACGCACTGCCTGGCCCGGCAGCATCAACGAGTGCGAGACCGGCCCTGCCTGGGGGCCGACCAGTAGGTAGGGCGGCAGCCTCAGCGGCCGTGGAAGACCGGAGCCTGCTTGTTAAGGAACGACAGCGTCGCGGCCTGGTGGTCTTCGGATCTCCCGAGGCGCTCTTGGAGGCCGGCCTCCTTCTCCAGCGACTCGGCCAGCCCGTGGCTGCTCGAGTACAGCAGGCTCTCCTTGATGGCTGCATAGGCCAGGGTGGGACCGTCCGCCAGTCTGGCGGCCATGGCCGCGGCGGCTGCGGGGAGTTCCGCGTCCGGCACGACAGACGTCAGCAACCCGAGCTGTAGTGCAGTCGCGGCGTCGAGTGGTTCGGCCAGCATCAACAGTTCTGCGGCTCGCGCGGGGCCGACGAGCCGCTGAAGGGTCCACGACGCGCCCGAATCCGCGCCGAGGCCAACCCTGGCGAATGCCAGCAGCAAACTCGCCCGCTCGGCGGCGATGCGGAAATCACAGGCAAAAGCGAGCGCTGCTCCTGCTCCTGCGGCGACGCCGGGCAGCGCCGCGATCACCGGCTTGGGCATCCCCGCGATCGTTTCGATCATCGGGTTGTAGTGCCGCCGGACTGTTTCGAGGGGGGCCGAGCCCAGGGCCAGCAGATCGGCGTGCTCTCGCAAGTCCTGGCCTGAGCAGAACGCTTGGCCGGCGCCGGTGATGACGACCGCGCGCACGGTGCCGTTCACGCTGCAGTCGCGCAACGCTTCGAGCAAGGCGACCTTGGTCTCGGCAGTCAGAGCGTTCCGGGCCGCGGGACGGTTAATCGTGATCGTCGCGACCGCGCCGTTGACCTCGTGAAGCACGCTATCGGTCACTGGCCTTCCTTCCCTGGTGCCCAGTCTCTCCTGGTGCCCAGTATTCCCACGTGCCGGTCTGCCCTGATGTGCCGTCCTCGCGGCTGCGGGACCGTCGAGCCTGAGCATGCCTGAGTCGCTGGCCTGCAGCAACCAGGGCTTGGTCAAGTCCGCCGGGAACGGGCTTGATAACCGCGCTGGGAGCGTGCAGGGCGGGTTCTGCCGAGTGCCCCGGTATCAGCCATTATCGGGTCGCCGCGCGTGGGAACGCTGATCATTAGCGCCGGACGGCCGAACACTGGATAATAGAGGGACTGATCGAGATGTAAGTGGCTCGCTGGAGTACCGCCAGACGACGGCCGTCGGGTGGTTGCGCCTCGGTGCGGCCCCAGGGCAGGGAAGGGGAGCAGGATGGCGGCGATGAAGCCGCGGACGGGTGACGGTCCGCTTGAGGTCACCAAGGAGGGCCGTGGCATCGTGATGCGCGTGCCGCTAGAGGGTGGCGGGCGCCTGGTGGTCGAACTGACTCCGGACGAGGCCCGCGCACTTGGCGAAGCGCTGAACTCCGCCGTCGGCTGACCCGCTGTCGTGAGTGGCCAGGGAATCCCTGCTGCCTGGGCCACGAGGGACTTCTCGATCTGCGGTTCTCGCCAAGCCCGCGTTCCTGTTCCGATGCGACGAGACCGATGACAACGGGCCGCCGTCTCGTTCCGGTCCGCCGGGACTCGTTCCGGTCCGCCGGGACGATCGATCCCTAGCTGCTCTCGGCCTGCTTGACGGCGGCAAGCAAGCCGTTGCCTATCGGCAATAGCAACGGAGTCAGTCGCTCGTCGGCCCTGATTTGCTCGCGCACCTCAGCCGCTGCGGCGGCTTCGGCATCGGTTGGCAGCCGTTCGCTTCCGGTGCTGCCCGGCAGCACGGCGTTGAACAGGACGATTCCGCCCGGCCGAAGCAACCGGAGGGCGCTGGCCAGGTACTCGCCGACTTCAAGGCGATCGGCATCGCAAAACACGACGTCATATGCGCTATCGGCGAGCCGCGGGAGCACTTCGAGCGCCAGGCCGCCGATCAGCCGGTATCTGCTGGCCGGGAAGCCGGCCGCAAGGTAGGCCGCCCGTGCCAGTCGCTGATGCTCAGGCTCGGAGTCGACCGTGGTCAGAACCGCGCCGGGCCTCATGCCGCGGAGCAGCCAGATCCCTGAGGTGCCGCAGCCGGTCCCGATCTCTACTACCGACCTCGCGCCGATGGCGGCAGCAACGAACCGGAGCGTGCCGCCGGTCAGCGGGCTCACCGGCGCCGCCCCGCCCACCTCGGCCGCATTCCGCCGAGCTCTGATCAGGGCGTCATCTTCGGGCAAGAAGTCGTCGACGTAGGCGAGCGTGCCCGCGCTGATCGAAATGAGTACCTCCGCATCGGTCGGTCGCTGCCGCTGTCGGCAGCTGGCCGTCCTGACCTTGTTCACCGTCTTCTGCCCGCTGTGGTGGGCTGGTGTCCGGCCCACAGCGTCCCGTGCCTCAGGGCCGCAGCCTAGCGGCCAGCCAGGCGATCCGGGAACCAGCCAGGTAACCTTGTGCGTTAACGGGGGCGATAGGCAGGCGGTGCATTAAGCGCCAGGCTGCGGGTTGACTTGCCAGAAGCGGGAAATATCTGCTTTCGGCGGTCGCCGCAGCAGATGGCTCGGCGCGCGAATGCCAAGCCAGCGGCCGGATCGACGGAACAACGCCGACCCGCCAGAAGTTTGGGTAGGAGTAGGGCGTTGAAGGATGTGAGCCGGTGCAGGGGGACATGGTAAAGCAGGCGGACCCGGCCGAGGACACCGCGGAGGTTGTCCAGTGGACGCCGCCAAGCTGGGAAACGGTGGTGCGTGATCACTCCGCGCGCGTGTACCGGCTTGCCTACCGGCTCACCGGCAACAGCCATGATGCCGAGGACCTGACGCAGGAAGTCTTCGTCCGGGTCTTCCGCTCGCTGGACAGCTACATTCCCGGCACGTTCGAGGGATGGCTGCACCGGATTACCACCAACCTCTTCCTCGATATGGCGCGCAGGAAGCAGCGGATCAGGTTCGAGGGCCTGGCTGACGAAACTGAAGCGCGGCTTGGTGGCACTGAGCCAACGCCGGCTCAGGCATTTGACGACCGGCATCTCGACGGAGACATTCACGCGGCACTCATGGCGCTTGCGCCCGAGTACCGGGCGGCGGTCATTCTCTGCGACATCGAGGGTCTGTCCTACGAGGAGATCGCGGACACTCTGGGCGTGAAGCTTGGTACTGTCCGCAGCCGGATTCACCGTGGCCGGGCGCAGCTCAGGCAGGCACTCGAGCACCGCAGGCCGAGGCGCCTTGGCGCGCCAGTGCCGCAGCCAAGGCTCCAACTAGAGGTACCGGTGGCGCAGGGAGGCCAGCCTTGACGCACCTCGGCCAGCGGCTATCCGCGCTGATCGACGGTGAGCTCGATGGCAGCGAGCGGGAGCGCGTGCTCCTGCACATGGCCAGGTGCGGGTCCTGCCGCGACGAGGTCGCCGCGCTCAGGATGCTCAAGCGCAGGATGAATGACTTGGGTGAGGCCGCCGCGGGCGCCGGACTGACCGGACGGCTAATGCGCCTCAGGGAATCTGGTCTGTCGGATGGGATGTCGGCGGCTGAAGCGGCGTGGCCTCCTCCGCCCCCGCCGGGCGGATGGCAGTTCCCTCGCCAAGGCGCCCGGTCAGAGCAGCGGGTCGGCCGGTATTTCCTGACCGGATCGCTGGTCGTCTTCCTGGCCGGCCTCGGCACCGCCGCGTTCATCGCCGGCGGCGAGCCGCAGGCACAGGCGCCGTCGCCACCGGTGACGCCGAGTGTAGACGTACTGGTTGTCCCGCACGGACAGGTGAACGCCAGGGCTGGCCGCCTGGGTCGCCACGGGGTATCTCATGGTGGTCCGTACATGATGGCATCGCCGCACGTGCATTGACCGCTGGTGAACCTTCGGCGTCACCTCCATTACGTGGGATTCTGATGATGGCGGGTCACGGGCTACCCTGTGAGGGCGGGCCGCAGCCTGCCTGGTCTCAGCCCTTGGAGCCTGCCGGTGTTTGACTTGGACTTGCCCAAGATCTTGTTCCTCGGGGTCGTCGCGCTGATCGTCTTCGGCCCGGAGCGACTACCTGGCATGGCCGCGCAAGCCGGGCGCGCGTTGCGGGAACTGCGGAGGATGGCCGACGGCGCTAAGTCTGAGCTGCAGGAGAACCTCGGCCCGGAGTTCAGCCAGTTCGACCTCGCCGACATCAACCCCAAGCACTTCGTCCGCAAGCACCTGCTCGATGAGCTCACCGGCGATCCCGTCGTGATCGGCGGGAACGGCACCAACGGCAACGGCAACAACACCGCAACGCTGGCCAGCCGGGCCTCAGCCGTCATCAGGCTGCTGCCTGGCGAGACCCCGCCCTATGACAGCGAGGCCACCTGACCCGCTAGCGGTTCTAGGCAGGCGTCAGGCCGAGCTGGCGGCCCGCCAGGCTCCTGGACCGCCCGGCCAGGTTCTCGGCGATCTTTCGTAGCTGCTGAGATGCAGGGGCGTCGGGATCGGAAAGTACTAGCGGAGTGCCGGCATCTCCGGCTTCCCGCAATCTCGGCTCGATCGGGACCTCGCCGAGCAGCGGCACCGGGGTACCGGTAAGCCTGGTCAGCGTGTCGGCGACGGCGACTCCGCCGCCCGCGCCAAAGATGTCCACTCGTTCGCCGCAATGCGGACACGGTAGGTAGGACATGTTCTCGATCACGCCAACCACGCGCTGATGCAGCTGGACGGCCAGTGATCCGGCCCGTTCGGCAACCTCCGCCGAGGCCAGCTGGGGCGTGGTCACAACGAGCAGTTCGCTGCCCGGTACCAGGTGTGCCGCCGAGATGGCAACGTCACCGGTGCCGGGCGGCAAGTCGAGGAGCAAGATGTCCAAATCGCCCCAGAACACATCCGCCAGGAACTGCTGCAATAGCCGGTGCAGGATCGGGCCCCGCAGCGGCAGCGGCTCGTTGCCTTTCTTCAGCATGCCGCTGGAGATCGTCCGGACGCCGTGGGCGGTCGGCGGCATGATCATCTGCTCGACCTGAGTCGGACGGTCAGTGACGCCAAGCATGCGCGGCACAGAATGTCCGTAAATATCCGCATCGAGGAGGCCAACCTTGTGGCCGAGTGCAGCCAGTGCTACGGCCAGGTTGACGGTCACAGACGACTTACCGACTCCGCCCTTACCGCTAGCGATCGCATAGACCTTGGTTAGCGACCCCGGCTTGGCGAACGGGATTTCCTTCTCCGGCTGGCCGCCGCGGAGCTTGGTCTGCAGTTCGCGCCGCTGCTCCTCGCTCATGACGTCCAGCTCGACCCGAACCGCCGTGACGCCGCCCAGCTTGCCCACCGCGGCGGTTACGTCCCTGGTGATGGTGTCCCGGAGGGGGCAGCCCGAGACGGTCAGCCACACGCCGACGAGTACGACGCCCCCCGGTGTGACCTCGATGCTCTTCACCATGCCCAGCTCGGTGATCGGGCGGTGGATCTCGGGGTCATTTACGGTAGAAAGGGCCTGGGCCACCTGCTCCGGGCTCGGCAGGACGACGCCCGGAGCCGCTGGCGCTGAATCTGTGGACATGGCCCCATCGTAGGCCCCGCTGACCCGTGCCCGGCTAGCCCGTGCCCGGCTAGCCCGTGCCCGGCTAGCCCGTGCCCGGCCAGCCCGTGCCCGGCCAGCCCGTGCCCGGCCAGCCCGTGCCGAGCCACCAAGGCCGCTCGCCCCTGGCTGTCCGGCTCCCGGACTCGGCAGCTCGGCTGAGTTGCGGTGTCGCGGCATGACGGACCAATTATGCTCAGGCGGCGTGACGGCTCGCGCGTACCGGCCCAGGCGGACAACGCTGGCGGTGCCTGCCAGCAATCCCAGGTTCGCGGCCAGGGCCCGCGAACTGGCGGTCGACGAGGTCTTCCTCGACCTTGAGGACGCGGTCGCGGCGGCAGAAAAGGAGGCCAGCCGCGCGGCGGTCGTGCAGGCGCTGCGCGATGGCGGCTGGGGCAGCAAGATAAGGGCCGTCCGGGTGAACGACGTGCGGACCGGCTGGGCCTACCGCGACGTCGTGGACGTCGTCGAGCAGGCGGGCGAATGGCTGGACGCGATCGTGCTGCCCAAGGTGACGGGCCCGCTGGATGTGGGCTGGCTGGACCTGCTCCTCGGCCAGATCGAGCAGGCCACCGGACTGGCAGAGGGCCGGATTGCGATCGAGGCGCAGATCGAAGACGCGGCGGGCCTGGCGGCAGTCGACGCGATAGCGGCGGCTTCTCCGCGGCTTGAGGCGCTGGTATTCGGCCCGGCTGATTTCATGGCCAGTCTGGGCATGCGCTCGCTGACTGTCGGCGCGCAGCCTGCTGGATATGCCGCGGGCGATGCGTTCCACTACGCCCACCTGCGGATCCTGGTAGCCGCCCGAGCACACGGGCTGCAAGCGATCGACGGGCCGTTCGCGGCTATCAGAGACACCGCCGGGCTAACCGCCAGCGCGGCCCGCGCGGCGGCGATTGGATTTGACGGCAAGTGGGTGCTCCATCCTGGCCAGGTTGACGTGGTGAACGCGGAGTTCTCTCCGTCGCAGGCCGACTATGACCGGGCAGAGCTGCTGATCGAGGCGTATGAGTACTACACGACGGTGCAGCGGCGCGGGGCGGCGATGCTGGACGGCGAGATGATCGACGAAGCATCAAGGAAGCTCGCCCTGGTCGTTGCAATCCGCGGGCGCGCTGCGGGACTGGACAGGACCCGCCGGTTCGAGCCGCCGGAGTAGGACCGGTTAACCGACACTGGCCATCACGCCGGACCCGGACAGCCCGCCGACAGTGGCAACCTAGTGGTCAAAGCTGACAAGCTAGGTCGCGGCGGACGCGGTAGGAGGCGAGCTGATGCTGGATTCGAGCCGGTGGGTCGTAGTCGGCCTTGACAGTGGCGGGACGACGATCAATGCAACTGTGCTTGACTCCGCCGGCCGCTTTCTCGTGTCGGAGATGGCCGAGTCGCCGAGCTGCGTCCGCGAGGGACCGGACAAAGCTATCGAGGCACTCGCCCGGTCGCTCGCCGACGTACTGGAACGGACCGGCATCAGCCGCGACGCGGTTCGCGCCGTTGGGCTGGACACACCAGGGCCGGTAACGGGCGAGGGCGTGATCTGTTCCAGGGGCGCGACCAACTTCGCTGCGGCGGAATGGCGTGGTTTCGACGTCCGGCACGCGCTAGAGGTCCGCCTCGGGCTCCCCGTGGTGTTCAACAACGACGCGAACGCGGCCGCTCTGTACGCTCATCACGAGCATTTCGGGCCCGAACTGGCTGACCTTCGCTCCTCGGTATCTGTCATCGTGGGTACTGGGCTTGGCGGCGGCGTGGTCGAGGCGGGCCAGGTCATCCGCGGGGCCGCCGGGATGGCCGGCGAGCTTGGGCATATCTGGCTGCCGATGGACGGCCTGCTGGCGCCCGGCCAGCCGGTGCCGACCTGTAACTGCGGGCTGCCGGGCGACGCTGAGAGTGTCGCGTCGCTGACGGCCATCGAAAAAAACCTGCTGCCTTACTGGCTAACTCGGTTTCCTGGTCATGAACTGGCCGCCGGGCCAGTCAGCGTCGCCGCCAAACGAGTGCGCGAGTTCGGCGAGAAGGGCGATCCGCTTGCGCTGGAGATCTTCGAGCAGCAGGCGACGGCAATCGGCAGGCTGTTCACGATCGCGGCAAACTTCACTGACCCGCACGTCTACCTGCTGG
>Ga0335072_10009840_pt1 | contig 13785 bp, 10 predicted proteins | sample Lox_Sample_21_FD_206725 | JGI IMG/M metagenome (GOLD analysis project Ga0335072, IMG submission 206725) | Soil microbial communities from Loxahatchee National Wildlife Refuge, Florida, United States - Lox_Sample_2.1 | ecosystem: Environmental > Terrestrial > Soil > Wetlands | place: USA...
GCAGCAGCCGTTCGCGGCGGCGCGCGCAGGGCACGGCTCTGTCTTTAGGCCAGCGCCCCAACGAACTGTGGTGCACCGATTACAAAGGCGAGTTCTTGCTGGGCAATCGCCAGTACTGTTATCCCCTTACCGTCCCCGATCACGCCAGTCGTTTTCTGCTCACTTGCGAAGCGCTTTCTTCCACCCGGGAAGACTACGCTTTCACCGTCTTTGAGCGGCTGTTTCAAGAACGTGGCCTGCCCGCCAACATCCGCAGCGACAATGGTGTCCCTTTTGCCTCGCCCCATGCTTTGTTCCACCTCAGCAAACTTGCCGTCTGGTGGCTGCGGCTCGGCATTGGCATTGAGCGCATCCAGCCTGGCCATCCGCAACAGAATGGCCGCCACGAACGCATGCATCTCACCTTGAAAAAAGAGGCCACCAAACCGGCCGCCGCCAACTTCCTCCAGCAGCAAGCCCGCTTCGACAAGTTCATGGAGATCTTCAACCAGCAGCGTCCGCATGAAGCTCTGGGTATGAAGTGTCCCGCGGAAATCTATCAGCCTTCGCCGCGCCCTTACGCCGGCCTGCCCGATATCGATTATCCCTTCCACGACAAAACCATCGTGGTCACCCGCTGCGGCCGCATTTGTCTGGGCAACAAAGAAATCAATTTCAGCCAGGTCTTCGCCGGCCAGGCCGTCGGCATCAAGGAAATTCACGACGATATCTGGCTCGTCAGTTTTATGCAGTATGATCTGGGTTACTTCGATTTGGAGACCAGAGTCTTGGAACCGCTCGAAAATCCATTCGGTCCAAAAGTGTTACCCATGTGACCGGTACATTCTGTAACCCATGTCTCCGGGCTGGACCATCCGTAAATGGTTGCGGGGGGTGGATTTGAACCACCGACCTTTGGGTTATGAGTTCAACGGGAAATTGATACCAAACAACTTACACGCGCACGGATGACACCTAAGCGGCTGTAAGTTACTGCAGGGAACGCGCCCTAGTCCCCAATTTAGTCCCCAGTCCCCAATTAGTCCCCAGTTTGGCCGGAGGCTCTTTTTGCTGCAAGAGGGGGCCGCCTACACTTTCAGCGACGGATGATTCTTGGCAATCCACTGCTCAACGACATCAACGAATTCTTTGGTCTTCGTCACAATCTCTTTTGCCTCCGTCTCTGTGGCGACAAAGGCGTCATCGTAGTCAATTACATTTCGCTTTCGCCGGCATCTGTCGAAGTAGTCGCTGCACGGGTCAGCAACTTTGCCAATCGCAAGCTTGACCACATCAAAAGAAATCCTGTGGTGTCTAGCGCCGACAACGCGATAGCCAGCGCATGCAATAGCCATTTTTGCAGCCTGAAGCGCTGCATTGTAGGCGGTCGCGAAACGTCTGTCTGCGGACGCTCCGTCCAGCGTGGCATCAGCCAGATCGCGATGGATGACGGCCCGTAGCTTGTCCAGTTCGTTCTTCGATGTTTTGTGTGGCTGAACTTCGTTATTTGCCAGCAATTGCGTCCAGGTCACGCTGTTCACCTTTCACGAACTGTACACTGCCCTTCAGCACGGTTGTCAAAAAGTGGTCACCTTCTTCCGCCTTCTTGCGGAACTCCTCAATCGAGTAGTTTGTCACATTCACTTCCCGCCCAAGACGCTTCTCCGCTTCTCGTAGAGATGGTGCCAAGTCCGCCAAACCTACTGTTCCAATGACCATCAGGTCGACATCGCTCGTCGCACGTTCCTGGTGACGCGCTATCGATCCGTACACGAATGCGCAGACGATCTTTTCTGCAAACGGACGGAAAGCGTCTCGCAGCGTTGGGATCAGCCCCACCGTCTTTTCGAAGATGCTCTGCAGTTCGCGGAAGATCGGTGACCGCGCCTCAGCTTTAAAGTATGTTCTGCGCCCATCCTTGCGCATTTGCAATATTCCACTTTGCTCTAGTGAGCGAAGTTCGCGCTGTAGACTGGATGGCCGAGTATGGAGGAATCCGGCCAATTCGGAAAGATACCACCACTTCTCTGGCTGGGTGAGAGTAGCGGCCAGCACGCCCTGCCGCACGCTGGGGAACAGGCTATCCAGTGCGGGAGTGGTTCTACGCATAATGCGTGTATTATTACGCATATTGCGTACATAGCGCAAGTTATCGTGACCCACCCGCGCGGAAAGTGACTAGCAGGCGCTTTCCGAAATGCGGCTGAAGAGCAATGCCTTAAAAGAGTCGCCAAACTTAATGCAGAGAACAACTGTACTCCAGGTTCCTCCATGGACGAAAATCGCAGAATCAATGAGATGAAGGTGCCCCGAGTCCACCTTCTGGAATATCTTCAATTCGTCTTTTTCACTTCTTGATTTTCGTTCCACTGTTGGCAGAAAAATAACCTTTCGTCTTATAACGCTACACGAAGCCTGACGCTTTTTATAGCGGTTGAGGTGAACAGTGGTTGGGCTAGAAGGCCGACAGCGGCAGGATAGCAATGAGGATTCTTATGCACTTACACTTCGAATCGCCTTGCTTCCCAGGGAAGTGCAGGAACACAGGAATTCAGAAGAAAATGCGCAATGGGGAGCACCTGAGAGTCAGAAGTTTGTGTCGTAGCCAGGCTGCCTTCATTCGGACATTTCAGATCTCCTCTATCGAGAGTGTTGACACCGCGGTATGCGTTCTCGCCAGCACTCATCAAGGGATTCCGCCTTTTGGTGCGGCTTCTTTTTCCGCGTAGGTACTTGTCATTCCATATGAAGCCAGAATTGATTGGCGGACGATCCCAATATCCTTCCTAAGGGGAAGCTTGTGGGGAGTGATTCCGGCGTGGGGTGCGATGACGAAATTGAATTTTCTATACTTCGTCACGGCAATTCTCCCGGTTCTGATATTTCTGAGGCTCCGCCGTTCCGCGTTACTAGTCCTAAGACAATTGCGGGCACAATGTTGCGTATTTCGCCTTTTGACTCCAGGTTCTGGGGTGTACATCCTGAGGTACATCGCGGTACAAATTCACATCCTATTCATCCTGCGATACCAGCTGCGCGGTGTATGCTCCGCACGATGAACTCATCGCGCTAGCAGGGCGTTTCTTCTTGGTCAAGACTGAGGGTACAAATCCGCCATGAATTGCGCCACTTTCGTCAGTACCACCTCGCGACACTGCTCGCTCTCTTTGTTCCAGCCATTGCACCGTTTGCCAAAGGTCAGGGTAGTCTGGTCAGGGCGCCGATCCAGGACCTGGGCGGTCAAGTCTTCAATGTGAAAGCATACGGTGCGCTCGGCAACGGTACGGGCGATGACTCGACGGCTATTAATTCCGCAGAAAGCGCCTGCTATAACAGTTCTGCGAGCACTGGCACAGCGGGAACCGTCTACCTCCCTCCGGGTGTCTATCAAGTGGATGGTATTCTCATCTTACAGACCGCATGCTATATGAAGGGAGCGGGGCGCTCAAATACAATTGTCAAAGCGTCGGCATCGTTGGCCGCCACTTCCGATGTAATCGAGTCCTACAATTATGGCGGCACGGGCTGTGTGCTCGGAACTTATACTTCTTGCCCGTGGGATTTCGGAGTAAGTGATCTTATCGTTGATGGTAATAAGGCAAACCGTACGGGCACGGCTTCCGGAAATGACGTGAGTATTCGAGGTAATCGCTATCTAATCGAAGATGCAGATTTTATTAATGCTCCGAACGATGGCATCTACAGCGAGATGGAGGGTGCGATCAACACGCCTCCCTATGTAGGCTATGGGTCATCAATTAACTATGGAAATGCGGCAACTCTCGACACCGTGCGTCTCGCTTACAATGGCAATGACGGCCTAGAAACCTATGGCCCCCCAGACTCGCAACACATCAAGGTAATCTCATTCGATAATAGTCATTACGGATCGCTTTACGGCTGCGTCGATTCAGGCGCGGTCTGCGCCGCGAATAACTACATTACCGACGGGCACAATTTTCATAACGGCAACTATGGATACGAGATCCTGACGCCAGTTCAGGGAAACAATATCCAGTCGGAAAACAACACGGGAGGTGGCGGCATTCACATCGATGTCCCCGGTTCGCCCGCCGGAAACAACTGGGGCGAACTGATGGCGTCCCAAGTTCAGGCCTGGAACAACACTGGGCCTGGAGTGCAGATCGATAGTCCCACGACTGCTTATACAACCTTTGCCGGGAACATCCTCACCGGGCTTGACTCCCACGAGAACACCACCTGGGGCATTGTGGGCAGTTCCGGCGCGACCAAGACAGTTCTGGTTAATCCGATTCTCGCCACCAATACATCGGGAGGAATCTCATGGTCGGCCAGCGACAGTCGGATCATCAATCTCCTATCGAAGGGCAATTCCGACAATGCCTGTGATTTTACCAGCGCATCATTGAACTCGGTCTTCTTTGAGGCGACGTGCGAAGGCAGCACGACATCCTCAAGCACCGATCTGGTGTTTCCGTCAAGCGTGAATACTACGACGTTTAATGTCGTTGCGAACGCGGGCAGCGGCACGAGTTGCTTGAGCGGCACTCCGACCTCAAACTTGGTGGGACAAATTAGCGTCTCTGGGGCAGGGACGAACTGCTCATTGAATTACACGCTCCTGCCGAGTGCGCTTCCTGTTTCGCAGGGTGGAACAGGCACAACCACTCCCGGCCTGATTGCTGGTTCGAATGTCGGCGTTACGGGCACCTGGCCGAATCAGACGATCTCCGCAACCGGAGCGTCACCACCGACGTGCGCGGATACCTCCGGGTCGGCTACGGCCCAAAGTTGCACTCTCAGTGCCGGTGCGACACTGGGAACGAACACATGTTTTGCATACACGACAACAACTTCTAACACCGGCAGCCTTACCATAGCCGTTAACGGCGGTAGCGCGATCACCGTGCATAAGTGGCTCGGCACAAACCTTGGTTCTGGAGACATGCCTGCGAACAAATCAGAGCAGGTGTGCTACGACGGAACCTATCTGAATGTGATGACGGTAGGGAACGCACCCACTGGGAGCGGCAATACGACCTCGACTTCGCTAACAACAAATACTGTCCCGGTAGCCAATGGCGCGAACTCGATCGTCAATTCGCTCCTGACCGATAACGGCACGAACGCCAGCTACAACGGGAACCAGCTGACGGTGCTTGGGGGTGGATCGACCTGTCAGTCGGTTGCGGTGGGAACGTCGAGTCAGACGATCACGTCGTCGAGTGCGACGCCGATCACGAATTTAACGTTCACGCTGCCTGCAACGAATTCCTTTTATGTGTGGAATGCAACGATCTATTACGAACAAACCGGTGGAACGTCGGACGGGATTAACATCTACTTCGAGAACACTACGGCAGCGACCCTCGGAAGTCTCTCCGGGGAAGGGCAAGGACAAGGATCCGGAACGGCGTACTACAGTTACGCGCTGGTCGGAGTAACGACGGCGGCCGCGCACCTAGTCTGGGCCCAAAATTCGGTCCCAAGTACTAGCACTTTCTATCCAGTGACGCTCTCCGGCCGCATCAACTATCCTGGCGCGACGCAGGGCAGCACGACATTTCGGCTCGATGCCGCAGTGAATGGCAGCTCCGGAACGCCATCAGTGACTATCCACAAGGACTCGACGTTGACGATTTGTCTTGCAACTAACTAGGCAGAGTTGGAGGCGGATGACCGCATGTTCGAGTCCTCATTTCGGCACCGGGCCGTTTCGAGGGTAATTTTTTGCAAGCAGATCTGATTTACGACGTGGGCATGGGCAACGGCGATGACACTGCCTACTACCTCACGCGCGGATTCCGCGTACTCGCCATCGATGCGAATCCAGTCGCGGTCGAGCAGGCCTCCCGGCGCTTTGCGCCAGAGATCAAAGCAGGGCGCCTCTCCATCCTCAACATCGGATTCTGCGAGAAGGAAGGCGAAGTCCCTTTCTGGGTGTGCGACTCCGTTCCGGAATGGAGCTCTTTCGGAGAGGCTATCGCCTCCAGAGAAGGAGCCGTGTGCCACCAGATCCAGGTCTTCTGTCGTAGCTTCAAATCGGTTCTTGCGGAGTTCGGTATGCCCTACTATCTCAAGCTGGACATCGAAGGGCGGGAGATTTTTTGCCTACGCGACTTGATTGGCTCTGAGGAGTTGCCGCAGTACGTTTCGTTCGAGCAAAACCGGTGGTCATTCGAAGCGCTGCCGCTCTTGCACAAGTTTGGGTACACCGGATTCAAGCTCATTAGCCAGGTAAACTACCTTGCGGTTCAATATCCCCCGACCAAAGAGGAACGCCTCCACCAGAGAATCCACACACTTTTGCGAAGCAGAAATCCTCTCTTGCGAATCGCAAGGAAACTTGGCGCTCGGCATCTGCTCGAGGCAAAGGTTGATCGGACCCGACGGCGCAACGGCTGGAAGTTTCCTTCGGGCTGTTCCGGCCCGTTCGCAGAGGAGACCCCAGGAAGATGGCAAGATATTGATGAGATCATGTCCACCTTCCGAACCGCATGGGATGCTTCGGGTGCGGGAGAGCCTAGCATTTTCTGGGGACTAGAGAACCCCGGCTTCTGGGCAGACTTCCACGCCAAGAGAGAGGCCTAGGAGCGGCGGGTGATCGTCGCGGTGAAGGATTCGGGGCCGTGCAATCCCGTACCAATCGAGACATCTGCGTTATCTTTCAGCCGTTCGCCGACATCGATCGCGCGCAGGCCGGGGCGGTCGATTAGAAAGCGGCCGTCGCGCGGGAACAGGTTCCACTGGTGAGGACCGCCGTAGTCGTTGCGTCGCCCTTCCGAGATGTAGTGGTTGAGGAATACCACGCAACCTGGCTTCACGGCTTGAACCATCTGCTCAATCGCTCGCATGGGATCTTTCGAATGATCGATCGCATTTCGGGAGTGGACCAGGTCGAAAAAGTTCATCGGTACGACGCTTGCCAGATCTTCCGCAAACCCTTGTCGGGTCCGGAAGGGCGGAGTGATTCCGAGCTTCGTCAGAATGCGGTCATACTCTGCGGCGTTGGGATCGATCGCAGTGATGCGAAGCTCGTGCCCGGGAAACTTGGGACCGACGAATGTCAGAGGACCCGCGCCCACATCGAGAATCTCCACTGGACGCCCCGGAGCCGCATGGATCAGGCGCATTAGGTAGGTTTGCAGAATGCGCTCGGGATCGGAGCGCGCCCGCCTCTGCTCGGCGTCCATTCCGAGGTGCTGGGTCCAGTAATCGACCTCGTGCTCTTGCGCCTTTGCCCAGCGCCGCGATGGCCCTCGTAGAGCGATCGCAACACGAGTCAAACAGGTCCGCGCGAACTTTCTCGCTCGAATCATGGATCGCTACTTTAGCAAACCAAAAATGAACGGCACATCAATTTCCCCGAGCAAGACTCTTGATCTTCAGGGTTTGTCTGGCGAACGACCTGGGGGCGCCGCGCATGAAAATCAGCCCAGAAGGTCCACGATTCTTCGGGCCGCCAGAATATGCTGGGCTCGCCGCGCTCGCGAGCTGCTTCGGCTCGCGCAAGGGTGTCGAGAACTTCGGAGTAGCCTTGCCATTTTCCCGCGGTTTCGTTGCCAAGAGGGCCCGAACTCCCCATCGGAAAACTCCACCCCGCGCGAATTCGAGGACGCGAAACCTCGCGATCGAACCAATGGCGCATCCCCAGTTTGCGGGCGGCGCGCACGAAAAAGTTGCGGCTATTCGCCAACTTGCAAGCCGTCTCATATCTTCGCTGTTCGCTGCTGGGAGGGAACTCAACCGGAAGGAAATGGATCTGGCTCACGATTTTGAACTGTGTATAGCCTAGCTCGCTCAGCAGTCTCAATTGCTGTTTCTCGTATCCGCTCTTCTCAAACGAGATGTACTCCGGAAGATCCGCAACGGAAAGATCGCGCAGGCAGTGAATTTCGTTGGCCTCGATATCCATTTTGAGATAGCGGGGCACCCCAAACTCGGCGAGAACCGCGCCGAAGGGCCGGCACTCTACGGTAATCTGATGGTGAGGCAATCCTTCGCGCACCGGGATGGATTGATGAAAGGAGCTCTTCTCCGGCTTAGTGTCGCAGATCCAGAACGGCAGAAGCCCCGGCTCCTTCGAGATTCCGATATTCAAAATGGTGAGGCGTTTGGATCGGACAGCGTCGGCAAATTTCTCGCGGGCTTTCTCGACCGCGATCGGATTTGCATCTATAGCAACGACTCGGAGATTCTTGCTGAGATAGTAGGCGGTGTCAGAACCGTCGGCTAGTCCGACATCATAGATTAGATCGCCAATCATCAAGCAGGACTGTAGCAAGCAGAGATGAATGGCTTGTAAATGATTTTGCGTAGTATTGGGCTATAGCCAATACCTTTTGCGGGCGGACCAAAACCGAACTGCGAGGGGGAGTGGCGTACCCGTCCCTCACGGGTTGGTGACAGTCACCTGGGGGGATGTGGTCGCTGTTGTCTGGAGGATGGTCGGCAGTGGCGTTTGAGATTAGTGCCTGTCCCGCATAACGGAGAGATTTTCGCGTTGAGTGGACCAAATTCTGTGAAGGGGCGTGTTCGCGATGGCGGCAACCTTCAGTCGGCCTTCGATAAGAAGGCGCAGGCGTCACGCTCGATTCTGCCTTTCTCTCCATTTTTTCCTCTTTGCTTCGCTCGCGGAGGTTCTTGTGGCGGCGGAGGTTCAGTCAAGAGCGCGCCGTTTCTGCGCGGCGAAGCGCACTCTTGACGGGTTCTCCGCTGCCACGATTTGATCGCAGCGGCGAAGCGAAGAGAGACAATCTTTCACTCTTTCGCTCGTGTGTCAGCCGCTTGTCCGCGGCAGGCAGATTTCTAAAAGCCGATTCCAAGACCCAGGCCATGATCCTGTTGCGGTGCCTTCGAGATTTCCTCCTGACGGGCAGTTGTATGCTCCGTGCCGATACGAGGCGAGTTGGCGGTCTGCTTTGAGATGTCGTGACCAAGAGCCGTGGGCAGTTTCTCGCGGTCATTCGTAAACAGTTGCACATCGTGGGCGCCGCGTGAGATGGAGACGTAAGCCATCCGGCTGTTGAGTAAGTCCTTGGCGAGTAATTCGGTGTCAACGTGAATCAAGACACGACTCGCGGTTTGTCCCTGGCTGGAATGGCTGGTCATGGCATAGCCGTAGTCCAGATGCGGGTGCCCATTGGAATCAATTTGGAGCGGGCGGCCCGTATCCATCTGCAGACTCAATCGTCCAGCGTCGTCAATGCCAGCGATCGCTCCTAATTCACGATTTGCAATTTTCAGGTCGTTTGCAGGCGCCGTGAATTGAATGCGGTCTCCCAACGAGAAATTTCGTGTCTCCTCGCGATAGACAGTGACGCCGCGCTGCCGGCGGGGATCGTATGTGCGGTCGGTTCCGTCCTGTAGCCTCACAGTGAGCCGGTTGCTAGCGGCATCAATGCTTCGTACCCCGGCGTACATGCCTTTTCGAATCCCGGTCTCCCTCGATGCGCGGGAATAGCGCAGAATATCGCCCACTTCGTACTTCGCTGCCCACGTACGGTCAGCTCCTGTGAGTTCCTGTCGCGGAACTAGGGTTCGGACCGGATGCTCTTCGCCACTGACGCGGCCCTTGCCTTGTAATTCCCGGTGAATGCATTCATTGATCTCCATGCGGGAGCGATTATCCGGGGACACTACTAACGTGTTCTCCGGCGACTTCGCATACTCCTTCGCGATGGCCGAAATGCGCTCCTCATGTCCGCGAATTTCATGGACCCGGCCCTGCTGACCGAGATTATTGATAGCTTCCCTCACGTCACCCCGTGCGAGCTGTTGAACCACTTCCTTCAGCTCGGGGTCCTTCTGCCGCACGATCTCTTCTAGTTTGACCGTTTTCATGCCGGCATCTTGAAGTTGGGCAAACGGGCGTCCGGCTTCAACTGCTTCGTGCTGTCGCCGATCCCCGACCAACAAGACTCGATCAGTCGGACGCAGCCGCTCGATGAACTCATGCAGCTGGCGAGTGGAAGCGAGTGAAGATTCGTCGAGTACGTAGAGCCGTTTCTCATCCGTGTCGGCCTGCCGCCCGCGTGCCAAATGTTTCTGTAGAGTCGAAGTCTCGATGCCAGCTTCGCCAAGCTTCTGGGCTGCTCGCGATGTCGGCGCGAACCCCTCAACCCTGTAGCCGTCAAGCTCTGCCCCTTCTCGGACCACGGCTAAGGTCGTGGTCTTGCCTGCACCGGCAACACCGTCCAAACCCACGATCTTCTCTCGCGATAGAAGGATCTCGTCGACCGCCTGGAGCTGCGAAGGATTCAATTCTGGATGACGGTCTTCGGTGGCGATACGGATCGGAGGCGAAACGAGCATTGGATCGCTGTAATCGCGTCTGTTGCCTTCCAACATTCTGTCGACGATCTCGCGCTCCATCCCTGCCATAACCCTCGTCGTGTATTGTCTGCATGCGCCTACCTGCGAAAGTTCCTGGAACTCTCCCGAGTTGACCCGGCGCTGAAATTCCTGCTGGATGTTGCTGTAGGTGGTTTCTCCCATGCTGCGCGCTAGCGCAGTTTCCAAGATTGCGCGACCATCTTGCACCGCTGACCGCTCGAATACGTGATCGCGCGCCCAAGTCACAGCACTCTGCGCGTGAGCCTTAACCTCCTGTATTGCCTGGTGACTGTGTTGGCGAGCATGGGCCACGACCCGATCGGCCTGATGTCCGTACTGTGCTGCCAGTTCGCGATGCCGCTGCAACACCTCTCCCTGGGACAAGAGTTCCTTGCGATCCCGCGTGTGGTGGGCAGCGATCTGCGATGCCGCTGCGCCGTCGACTCCTTGCTCGCGCAGATGGTCTTTAATCTGCTCACGTCGTGGACTGGACGCGTCCAAGTACTCTTTGGTGTAGCCCTGGATTTCGGGCTGCCCATGCTTCCCGCGTTCCAATTCATAGCCCAGCATTTGCAGCCGCATGGCCAGTTCGGATCGATAGACGGCAGTCACGTATCGCTGCGAAACAAAGAGTTCGTGGGGCTGGAGACTTCGCGTTACTCCATTCGCCTGCTCGGTCACGTTAAAGATGACGGCATGGGTATGCAGCTGGGGCGCGGCGTAACCATCAACGGGACGGGCGGTATCGTGTTCAAAAGTAGCTGCAACAAACTTGCCAGTGGTCTCCGGCGCGTGAACATTACCGATACGTGCTTGTGTGTATCTCTCTAGCTCGCGAAGAGCTGTTCGGACGCTCTCGCGATGGGCTTCCCGGACTCGTTCATCTCCTCCCACAAGTGTGGTGAGCGAGACTGACTTGGGTGCGGAAAATGTGGCGTCCCACCCGGCGCGATGTTCAGCGCTTGTTACCTCTTTTCCGAACTTGCCCTCGTAGGTTCTAGAAACTTGATGCCTCACGAGTTGGTCTTGAGTGTGGGGATGCTGGCCTTCGCTCAGGCGCGCAAAATGTTCCGATTCCACGGTCCCGGCAAGCTTCCACTGTTCGGCAAGCTTGCCCTGCCATTCGCTGTGGCCTTGCTGGTCGCGGCTCCAGTAATTCTGTTTCTCGGAGGCAAACTCGCGCTCGTGATAGGTTCGCGCTTGGTTGGCTGAGAGCGGTTTTGAGATGGTAAGCATGTCACAAACACCTTATTTGTCGGCTCGGTTGGCTCGGGTCAGTGCGAGGAAGTCGGCGAGGATTTTGTGTGCTTTCTGAAGCTTCATTGCGTCTGCCTGATCGCGGATTTTCACGATGGAATCGGGCAGCAATTTCGTTCCTTCTGATGTCGCTTTCGCATTTGAATGAAACAAATTCAGCAGCGTGTAGCGCAAGGCCCAGACCTCGGCACGCAGCAATTCAATCGGATCGGCAGGCCGTTGCCGCGCTGCTTTCAGCGCAGTCTCGCGGAGCCATTCGGCGAGTGATTGGCCGGCGCTTTCCGCGGTGGCTTCGACCTCAGCCAGCTCTCCTGGAGTCAGGCGCGTAGCTATCGTTTTGGTGCGAAAGCCGGGCCTAGTCTCATTCCTAAGAGGCGTCTCGCTCCGAATCGGAAAAGGAAGTTCGGGAGTACTCATGGGAAATCCTATTCATGCTTCTTCGCAAAGGGCCCACTAGTGGCGCTGTTACGACAATTTGTGAAAGCGTTTGCGGATCAATATGTTTACGCCAGGTGCACTTAGGGATGCTTTTCCGTTTACGAACGTAAACGCCAAGAACGTGCGGGAACTTGATCGCGAAGCAAAATGCTCATCCAAAACAAGTTCACGCTCGTAAACATTTCGGCGCTCGCGAGCGCTCTGCAGTTCCCTAATTGGGGGTGACGTGTCCACATTTCTTCCGGTGCGAAGCACCGCGCCTTTCACAACTCGCCATACTCACGGGCCAACCCATTCCACAGACGCACCACTTCCGGCGCCTGCCAGCCGCGGCGAAACAGACTCTTAATCGCCTGCCAATCATCATGGTGAAACAAGACGCGGATACCATTGTCCCGAGAGCGAAACTCGACGCCGACCTTTTCTTCTTCGTCGAACCACGTAGAGGCGAGGAAATAGCGGCCTTCCCAGAAGATCAGGGTGTCGCTGAGATCAAGCCCTTCCAGGATCGCCCGAAGTTCCGCAATCCTCGGGTAATCGAACAGCGGATATTGCAGGCCAAATCGTCCGGGGAAATGCAGCCAGACGGAAAACTCCGTCTCCGGTCCGCGATGAAATTCGAGACGGTATTCGCCTTCCTGAAACGAGGGCAATGGCCTGCGATTTCCCGAGCTAAAGTCCGCGCCCCAAAATGCGCCATCTGGTATGCATTTCGCGTGGCGGAGATAGTGGCCACGGGCGCACACCCGCCAGAGAATCGGCCAATATGGTCGGAGTGCTTCGTTGAGCTTTTCAATATTGAGGAATCTCTCGTTGTCCAGAACCATGTAGAGCAGTCGAACGGTATGAACCGGTCGAGGCGTGTCGCTCGTCGGGTTCTTTAACATCTGAATTTTTCGATTCACTGCACGACGCAAATCTTCGTCTACAAGCTCCTCTGAACGCTTTGCCTCAGTTTGCTTTTCTGAGGGCAGATTGGTGAGAAGATAAGGCGCCATTCCGCTTCTCTTTCTCTGTTTGGATACAAGTGCATAAATGGCGAGGAAGGCCTCAAGAATTCCAATGAGAGACTCAAAGGAAAGCTCTGTCTGGCCCGTCCCTGCAAATAGCTCCGCACCTTGCTGGCAGTAGTAGGCAACCAGAGTCCATTCGGCGTGCGAGAGCGGCAGCTTTGCGTCCATCTTTCCGCGAATTTTGACTAGGGAATCGGTTGGCTGTGCGAGCAGGTCTACGAACTCCAACCGCTCCTCTTTAGCCGACTCAAGTAGCTGCTTTGCGGCTTCAGATGTGGACACCGGTTCGCCGGTCTTTGCGGCCATAATTTCCTTCAAGGTCTCTAGCCTTGAACGCATCTCGTCGGAGATGCGAATGGAGATCACCGGCTGTTGCAGGTTTGCTGTCTTGTCGGCCATAGATATTTGTCTAGCAAATTATGTAACGTTACATGTTGACTGTATTGGTACGCATGCGCTAGTGTCAAGGGCAACGTCGTTTCCCCGGTCAGACGACCCACGTCACGCTTCGAGTGAGATGGTGTCCCGTCAGAGGGATCGGGACGGAGTAGAAAAATGAATCCAGCCGAAGACAACGAACCCTTCGTAACACCTGAAGAGGCAGCAACCTTTCTTAAGATCACCCGGTCACCGTGAAGAAGATGGCTCGGGAAGGCTGGCTTCCGGCACATCCAATAGGGAACGGAATCCGCAAGCGGTGGCGTTTTCGGATTTCTGAACTGGTTTCCCACATGCGTTGTCGTGTAGAGTCGGAGGCGTCATCCGTGCGCGTTTTAAGGAG
>Ga0335072_10009841_pt1 | contig 13784 bp, 9 predicted proteins | sample Lox_Sample_21_FD_206725 | JGI IMG/M metagenome (GOLD analysis project Ga0335072, IMG submission 206725) | Soil microbial communities from Loxahatchee National Wildlife Refuge, Florida, United States - Lox_Sample_2.1 | ecosystem: Environmental > Terrestrial > Soil > Wetlands | place: USA: Florida...
CAACGGATTGCAGATGCTCGTCTATACACACCATGTGGCTTGGGACATGGCAGACGCGGCGCGGCAAGGATTGAGTGCAGGCGTTGACTTCGATCTCTCTGATCCCCCGATTTATCCCAATCTCGTCGACCAGGTGAAGGCCGGCTCGGTTCCCTTGAGCGAGCTCGACCGCGCCGCATCGCGGGTCCTCGAAACCAAGTTCCGTCTCGGATTATTCGATGACCCATATGTCGATCCCGACTATGCGGAGCGTGTCAACAACAGCCCCGAACACCGGCAACTCGCGCTCGAAGCGGCGCGCAAATCCATTGTGCTGCTGAAGAACGAAAACAGCCTTCTGCCGCTCGATCTAAGCAAGCTGAAGACTATTGCCGTGATCGGACCGAATGCGGCTGATCTGCATATCGGCGGTTACAGCCGCGATCCCGGATTCGGAATCAGCGTGCTCGACGGAATCAAGGCGCGCGTGGGCGACAAGGCGAAGGTGATCTACGCACAGGGATGCAAGATCACCACAGCGCCGGAAGGCTACCGAGGTTGGTGGGCAAACGATGTCCAGCTCGTGGACCCGGCAACGCAACTGGATTCGATCAGGAAAGCCGTCGATGCGGCGAAATCGTCAGACGTGGCAATTGTGGTGGTCGGCGAAAACGAGAGCACAAATCGCGAGGCTTGGGGCGAGGAACATCGCGGCGACCGGGATTCGCTCGACCTGCTCGGCGCGCAGAACGACCTCGTGAAGGCTGTAGTTGAGACAGGCAAGCCCGTCGTCGTGCTGCTCATCAACGGCCGACCGCTCTCGGTCAACTACATCGCTGACCACGCACAGGGCATCTTCGAGGGCTGGTACCTGGGCGAGATGGGCGGGCAGGCCTTTGCTGAAGTATTGTTCGGCGACGTGAATCCCGGCGGCAAGCTGCCCATTACCTTCCCTCACACCGTGGGTGCGCTGCCCGATTTCTACAACCACAAGCCTTCCGACAATCGCAGCTACGAGTTCAGTACGCGCAAGCCGCTGTTCGCCTTCGGATCGGGCCTCAGCTACACCACATTCAAGTTCGACAACCTGCGGGTGGAACCGCAACAGATTCTCGCCGGCGGAACGGCAAAAGTGAGCGTGGACCTGACCAACACGGGCACGCGCGAGGGCGATGAGGTTGCCGAGTTGTACCTGCACCAGCGCGTGGCCTCGGTAACGCAGCCTGTCATGAAGCTGGCCGGATTCCAGCGCGTGACACTGAAGCCCGGCGAAAAGCGTATCGTGGAATTCACCGTCACGCCGGAAATGTTGCGCATCTGGAACGTCGACATGAAGCGTGCGGTCGAGCCGGGCGTGTTCGAACTAATGGTGGGACCCAGCTCCGATCAGACGACTACGGTGAAATTGACTGTGGCCGGCGCGAATGGAGAGACGGGCAAGCCCCTCTCCCTGGCGCCGAGGCCTCCTGGCTCGGAGTCGGGCGTGGTGAGCACCTTTGACGAGGGCAAGGTTGCGGCAAATTTTGGAACGTGGGTGTCGGCCAGCGACAGCATGAACGGAGGCAAGTCGGCTTCTTCAATGGCCATCGTGGAGCCCGGTGCCGCGGGCACGAAAGGGGCATTGCAGGTGGCAGGCGAAGTGGTTGCGGGATCGCCCTATCCTTTCAGCGGAGCGCTCTATTCGCCCGGTGCTGCGATGATGCAGCCCGCAAATCTATCCAGCAAGAAAGCCATCAGCTTCTGGGCCAAAGGCGACGGCGGCACCTACGTGCTTCTCGTCCTCACTGAAGCTCGGGGCGGCAACAGCGGCGAGATGCCGGCCATGACCACCTTCGCGGCAGGACCGGAGTGGAAGCAGTATAGCTTTCCCTTTTCGACATTCGAAACCGACGGCGGCGACCTGACCGGGATAGGCTTCATCCGAACCACCCCCGGTAAATTTCAATTCCAGATTGATCAGGTGGAATTCAAGTAGAGTAGGCGCGCCTGCATGCGATACGCCTCCCTGTTGGCTTGCACACAAAGGCGGTAAAAACTCAAACTCAAGCTGCATTAAAGACTTGATTATTGCTTCATAATCTACTGATGATGAGAGGGTTTTGCGATATGGCCTGGGCCGATTTGGGCGTCTGAACCGGCCGATGAAATGCCGAGCGCAACGAGGGAGCTTAATACCATGCAATGGTGGGCGATTAGGGACTCGAACCCCAGACCTCTTCCGTGTGAAGGAAGCGCTCTAACCAACTGAGCTAATCGCCCCGGCGAAGAAAACCGCCTGAAAAGGGACCTTTCTCATCGCCCCGGTCGGAAGGGGAGATTTGACTCCAAGGCGGAATTTCAGGAGCCCGTTTTGCCATGGCAAATCCCACCCTGCACGGTAACTCCGCGTACACTGGTAAGGCGCCGGAAGAGGCATCCCGTAGGGTAGAGTAGCACCAGCAGCCCTTTACGGCCAAACCGATCCGCAGTCTCAGGCAACGGCGTAGCACCCGAAGGGGTTACCAACCGCAGTCAAATTCATGCGGGTCACCAGTTATGTTCAGAAGAGCCCGCTCAATCCGTCTCAAAGGTGACTCTCCGGGAGATTGCCCATTTGGCGACGAAGCGGCATTGTCGCCTGTTTCCGGCCTTGGGACGACCTCCGGCTTGCCGAAAGGTTCATTCGCGGCAGCCCCGGGGAAGATAGCCCTCGCAAGATCAGGCTCAGCCGGGTCCGGACATAACCCTTCTGGAGGCGCCGGTTCCGGCCCGGAAGCCCTTCCAGACACGGCGAGAAAACCGCAACCTTCTGGCGTAGATGGGGTTCCAGAAGATATGGCGACGTTGGTCCTCAACGGTCCGGCATTGGGAGCGCGAAATGACGCTCAGAGTGCTTCCGTGGGTCCGCGGCCGGACCTCGATCCCACCAGCGACGCCGCCATTATGCTTCGCGTCGCCGAGGGCGACGAGGCCGGCTTTACCTATCTGGCTGAGAAGTATCACCGGCCGATGATCCATTTCCTCTACCGAATGGTGGGGAACCATGCAGTTGCCGAAGAACTGGCACAGGAAGTGTTTTTGCGCGTCTATCGTGCCAGGAGCAGCTATCGTGCGGAGGCCAGATTCACGACCTGGTTGTATCGCATCGCTACAAACCTCGCGGTCAATCACGCGCGTGACACGCGGCACGAACGGTCGGCTCAAACGGTGCACCTGGACGAGCCGGACCAGGAAACCGGGACCACGCCAGATCTCGCCGACAGCGAGCCCTCGGTGGAAGAGCGGATGCTGCGCGATGAGCGCATGGCCGCAATTCGCAAGCATGTTTTGGCGCTGCCTGAAAGGCAACGCATGGCCGTGCTGATGCACAAGTACCAGGGGATGGATTACCGGCAGATCGGTGAAGTGTTGAAGCTGAGCGAATCGGCGACGAAGTCGCTCCTTTTTCGCGCCTACCAGACACTGCGGGAAAAACTGAAGGATTTTGTTTAAGCAGAAAGTGGAAAGAAGCCGGAATCAACCGGCAGAATGCGGGGTACCAAGCCATGGAACAGAAGAAGACCAATTACGCGGGACCCAAGTGCCGAGAGATCGACGAGAAGCTGGCCGATCTTCTGCTTGACTCTCGTCCTGCGCCTGCCAAGGTTCAAGAACACGTTGCGAAATGTGAAGAGTGCCAAGCCAGGCTCGAGAATTTGCAGGCGACCATGAGTTTGCTGGATGCCTGGGAGGCGCCTGAGTCCAGCCCCTACTTCATGACGCGGCTTGGCGCAAGAATGCGCGAGGAGCGCGAAGCCGCGCCAGCCGGCTGGTTGGCTGGTGCGATCGAACGCCTGCGCGCCCGCATCGCTTACGGACCCGGACTCCACGCGCGGCCGCTTGCCGCCATGGCGCTTACCGCGCTGCTTCTCATCGGAGGCGGAACGTATCTGGGTGTGAGCGATTGGATGCAGCCACAGGTTCAGCAGCCAGGTCCGTCGGCCGCGGTTGTGCATGACCTGCAAACCATCGATAACAACGCGCAGATCCTCGATCAGATGGAAGATCTTTCCACCAATTCGAACGGAGACTAGACTTAGCTTGAATTCGTGGCTGGCTGCCGGGAGTAAGACCTGTGAACTGGAATCGAAACGCGGAAAGAATGCGTCCGGTGGTTTTTGCCGCTGCGATCCTGTTTCTCTGTGTGCCCGCATATAAGGCCAGCTGCCAGCGCAAAGCTCCGCCGCCTCGCGCACGCTTCGCCCAACAGCGCCCGGCCAATCGGCAGCAGCGGCAATTGCGCGGCCAGCAACCGTACAGCGACGGCTTTCGCCAGGCGCCCGCGTATTCCGGCGGAAACCCTGCCCGGCCCGGCTTGAATCAGGGATATCAAGCCCCGGCTCGTTCCGGATATCCTGGCGTCAATCCTCCCGGACATCTGGCTGACTGGCTCAACCAGCATCGCAACCTTTCCGCGCAGGATCAGGAGCGGCTGCTGCGCAATAGCCCCGCCTTTAACCGTCTGGATCCTGAGACGCAACAACGCCTCGTGCAACGGTTGCACAATTTGAATCAGATGCCCGAAGCGCAAAAGGACCGCCGGATTGCCCGCGCTGAAATGCTCGAGCGCATGTCACCGCAGGAACAGATGCAGGTCCGGCAAGCGGGTCGCCGCCTGCAGGCGCTTCCGCCTGATCGCCAAATCATGGTCAAGCGCGCCTTTCAGGACCTGCGCTCGGTGCCCTACGACCAGCGTGATACGGTGCTGAACTCCGCGCGCTACCAGAATCAATTCTCTCCAGACGAGCGCGACATTCTCGGCAATCTTCTCCGTGCCGAGCCCTACGAGGCGCCACACTAACTGCTGACTTGCGGACGCGCCGTCTCGGTGACCCGCGGCGTCGCGTGGCTTCTGAAGAAACCGAGTGATTTCCTTAGACCTTCCCTCAATCCAACTCGCGGTTCCCACCCCAGAAGACTACGCGCCTTGGTGATGTCGGGCCGTCTCCTCATCGGATCATCCACCGGCAATTCGACAAACCTCAGTTCGCTGCTCGATCCCGTCACTTCCAGCACGGCCTGCGCGCACTCAAGAATTGAATATTCTTCGGGGTTCCCGATATTCACCGGCAGATGCTCGCCAGACCGTGACAGGCGCTCAATGCCTTCGATTAGATCGTCCACGTAACAGAAGCTGCGCGTCTGTTTACCATCGCCGTAGACCGTCAGCGGCTCGCCGCGCAGCGCCTGCATCATGAAGTTGGAGATAACGCGGCCATCACCCGGCTGCAAACGCGGACCGTAGGTGTTGAAAATGCGCACCAGGTGAGTATCTACGCCGCGGGAACGGTGATAGGCCATCACCATCGCCTCGGCAAATCGCTTGGACTCGTCATACACTGAGCGAGGGCCCACCGGGTTCACGTTGCCCCAATAAGTTTCAGCCTGTGGGTGTTCAAGCGGGTCGCCATAGCACTCTGAAGTGGATGCGTGCAAGTATCCGGCGTGATAGCGCTCTGCGATCGCGAGGGTATTCTCCACGCCCACCGATCCCACGCGCAGCGTTTCGATACCCAGCCGCATGTATTCCGGAGGGCTGGCCGGCGAAGCCATGTTGAATACGTAATCCACTTGGCCCGGATCAAAACTCGAGCAGATATCGCGTTCTTCAAACTGGAAATGCGATTCGCCGCCAAAATCGGCGATGTTCTCCGCCGTTCCGGTTGACAGATTATCGACGCCGAGCACCGTGTGCCCTTCGCTGAGCAGGCGTTCTGTAAGATGGGAGCCGAGGAACCCCGCGGCGCCGGTGACGAGTACTCGCATTGGCAAGAATTTACGCTCCGGAGAATTTGAAAACAATCAAAAGGTGAGTTGCATGTGGAGCAGGTGTTTTCAAGGGCTGCCATGCCGCCAATTCCCTCGCCCGTTCCCATCCTGCGGTCCAACCTTCGCGGCAACAGTACGAATCATTGTTTGGGCTTGCGCGGTTTGCCCTCCTGCGCCTGGTATTTCGCTGACCTGCCCACGCTCACATAGGTGAATCCATGGCTTTGCATTTTCTCTGGCTTGTATAGGTTGCGCCCGTCAATCACAATCGGGAAACGAACGGCGCGATTCAGCCTGGCTAGGTCGATCTTCGCAAATTCCTTCCAGTCGGTCAGAATCAGTACGGCATCGGCGTCTTTTGCTGCGGCATAAAGATCGCCGGCATACTTCATATTCTCTGCCGGCGGTAATAGCTCCTTGGCGCGCAGCATTGCCGCCGGATCGAATGCCGTCACGGTAGCTCCCGCACCGAGCAACCTCCCGATAATGTCGATGGCGGGCGACTCCCGAATATCATCCGTGCCGCCCTTGAAGGCCAGCCCCAGCGCCGCCAGACGCTTGCCGCGCAGCGTCCACAGCGCCGAAAGCACTTTGTTGAAGAAAACCTCGCGCTGCGTTTCATTAATCTTGCGGATCTCATGCAATAGTTGGAAATCGATGCCGCGTTGCTGCGCGACCCAGTGAAATGCGGCCACGTCCTTGGGAAAGCACGAACCGCCATAACCCAGCCCCGCATGCAGGAACTTGGGTCCGATGCGGCTATCCAAACCCATCCCCGCGGCAACGTCCTCAATATCGGCATCTACGTCTTCTGCCAGGTTGGCTACTGCGTTAATAAAGGAGATTTTCAACGCCAGAAAAGCATTGGATGCATGCTTGATAATCTCGGCACTCTGCGCCGACGTCACCAGCAGCCGTGCCGGCTGTTTTGCATTGCATTGCCCGGGCAAGGCGTCTTTCTTTGCATAATAGCTGCCACCGGTCAGCGGCTCATAAATCCGGCGCAGGATTTCGGCTGCGCGCTCATTTCCGGCGCCCACCACAATGCGATCGGGATGAAGAAAATCAGAAACTGCGGTGCCTTCGCGGAGAAATTCGGGATTCGATACAACGTCAAAGTGCTTCTGGTCGACGCCATGCCGGTGTAAGACTCGCCGGATCCAGTCATTGGTGTAAACCGGTACCGTGCTTTTCTCCACAATGACCTTGTAGCTATTGATGCTGCGAGCGATTTCTGAGACAACCGCTTCAACATAAGACAGGTCGGCCGCGCCGCTTTCGCCCTGTGGTGTGCCGACCGCGATAAAAACCGCCTCGCTTTGCTCTACCGCCTCACCGAGATTTGCAGTGAATTTGAGTGAGCGTCCGCGGTGCCGCGCCAGGAGGAGCGGTAAATGTGCTTCGAAAATTGGCACGCCGCCATCGCAAAGGAGCTTGACTCGGGCTTCGTCATTATCCACACAATTCACTTTGTGGCCCATGTCGGAAAAGCACGCAGCCGCCACGAGCCCCACATAACCTGACCCGATCACACAAATCGAAACTGGCTTTGCCATGTGCTGGTGCATCCCCCTTGCGGGCTGTCCCAGGAGTTCCCGATGCCCTAGCCCGTTCTTATCAGGCGATCCTTGAGTCGAATCGGCAGCCGGAAAACTTTCTGGCACGCGACGGTGCAGCCCCATTTTATCTTGCTGCGGCCCCTGAAAAGATGGCACTTCTGTGCACGGCATCGAATGCGTAATCCCCGCTCTCCGTGGGCTAGAATAGAAGCAGGCCAACTGGCAGCATTCTTTGCGCGTCGCGCGCAATATCGGTAAGGAGCCTTTGATTCTTATGGCGATTCCCGCCACTCAACTACGCCCGGGGATGATCATCAAGCACAACGATCAACTTCACCTGGTCTTTAAAGTGGAGCACCGCACACCTGGAAACCTGCGCGCCTTCATTCAGGCAAAGCTCCGCAACCTCAAATCGGGAGCGATGTTCGAGCACCGCTTCCGCTCTGCCGATGCCATTGAAAAGGTCGTCGTCGACGAAATTCCCATGGAGTTCCTTTATGCCGATGGCGATGATTACTACTTCATGAATCCCGTCGACTACGAGCAGACAGTGCTTAAAGCGTCCACGCTTGGCGACGCCGTGGAATACTTGACGGCCAACCTGCAGATTCGCGTCAGCTACCACGATGGTCAGCCGGTGGGCATTGAGCTGCCGCAAACCGTCGACCTGGAGGTCGTCGAAACGGAGCCGGGCTTGAAGTCCGCAACCGCTTCTTCGGTCACCAAACCAGCAAAAACTGAAACTGGCCTCGTCGTCCAGGTACCTCCGTTCATTAACGCCGGCGAAAAGATCAAAGTCGACACCAGCGAAGGGTCCTACCTGAGCCGCGCGTGAACTTCCACCAGCCAACAGAAGAAAAGACGGCGCGGGATTCGGCGCCGTTTTATTTTGCACAGTTGTTTGGGAAACGCGCGCTTGACCGCGCTTTGGATCTTGCGGTATTCGGTCAATAGTTTGCCGTAGCGTCACGAATATGGAGGGCTCATGCCTACCCCAACCGTCATCGCCACAGCCGCTGAAAACTTCCGTTACAACTCCGCCTTTCTTACCAAGCTGGTCCAGGACCTTTCTCCGGATGAGTGGATGCGCCGCCCCCAGGGCAATTGCAATCACCTTACATGGATCGTTGGCCACCTGGTTTGGAGCCGCAAACAGATTCTTGCACGACTCGGCAGGGAGTGGTCGTTGCCCTGGCTGGGCGGGTTTGCTCGAGGCGCAAAGTGTGAAGACGATGGCGATTACCCGTCAGAGGCGGCGCTTCTTGACGGCTGGCGGGAAACTGCCGGCATCCTTGACGGCGCCCTGGATGCAGTTTCGCCGGAACTGCTTGCCCAACCGGCGACGAGCGGCCCGCCAAGCGCTGATGGCAAAGTCAGCGGCATCATCAACTTTCTTGCATTTCACGAAATCTATCACATTGGTCAGGCATCGTACCTGCGCGGCTGGCTGGGGCACAAAGGCATGATGGGATAAATGCAGGCGGGTATGGCTTTTGTTTTCAGCGGCAATTCTCGAACGATTTCGATGCAAGAGAGGCTAGTCCTTGCGTTCCGCGGTTGCCGGAATCATTCCCGGCCGCGGGCCGCGAGGGAGGCTTGAAGTGAAGTTGTCGCACGCTGTCATTTTTGTTCTGTTCGTCGCGCCCGGAGCGGTGGTTACACAATCGCCGCGCCATCAAAACACAGCTGTGACCTCATTCCCAGAAGCGGAGGCCGTCAAGGGAAACACCGGTTTCGCTGTCGATCTCTACCGACAGCTGCGCGCGCAACCCGGAAATCTCATCTTCTCGCCCGAAAGCATCTCCACCGCGTTTGCCATGGCCTACGCAGGCGCACGCGGCCAAACAGCAACGGAAATGGCCGGCGTTTTTCATTTCACGCTGCCTCCTGACCAGTTACATCCTGCGATGGGCCAGCTTCTGGCCCAGATGAACCAGCGGAATGCCGATTACCAACTGAGCGTGGCCAATGCTCTGTGGGCGCAGCAGAATCAGAGTTTCCAGCAGGCTTACCTCAAATTGGTTGAAGAAAACTACGCCGCCGGCTTTCACCTTGCGAATTTTCTTCTCGCGCCCGAGACGGCGCGCACCACCATCAACCAGTGGATCGAAAAGCAGACCCAAAACAAGATTCAGAACCTGGTCCCGCCCGGGGCGATAACCCCCCTCACCCGGCTGGTGCTGACCAACGCCATCTATTTCAAAGGCGACTGGCTTGATGCGTTTGACAAGAACGCAACGGAAAATGCTGACTTTCACCTTTCGTCGACGCAATCGGTGAAAGCTCCGCTAATGCACAAGACCGCAAGCTTCAACTTTTTCGACGGCGGTACCTTTCAGGCTCTCGAACTGCCCTACAAGGGCAACCAACTCTCGATGATCGTGCTGCTACCTAACGAGGTATCCGGCCTTTCCGCGCTCGAGCGTGCTTTCACTGCCAAATCGTTAGCCGGTTGGATTGGCAAGCTTCGTCCCGCGCCAAAAATCGTCGTTACTCTTCCCCGCTTCACCATGACACAACAGTTCGAGTTGAGCAACGCGCTCGCCCGAATGGGGATGCCGCTGGCGTTCACAAGCGCGGCCGATTTTTCGGGCATGACCGGCACGCGCGAGCTGAATCTCTCTGCCGCCATTCACAAGGCCGTTATCGACGTGAATGAGACGGGCACAGAGGCTGCCGCGGCCACGTCGATCATCATGCGCGCGACCGCGATGCGCGTCGAGCCCCCGCCAATCATCTTCCGTGCTGACCATCCATTCCTGTTCCTGATTCGCGACAAGCGATCAGGAAGCATTCTGTTTCTCGGGCGGGTGGTTGACCCGACAGCGCGGTGACCTGCCGATAGACGAATTCGGTCGGGGTGTTTGCGACCGAACGCGGCGGAAATCGCTTGAGCGAGGCGTCAGTTCGCGCTGGCGTTCCCATTGATGGCGATGGATGTGGGTCCGGAGATGCCTGCGCCTGAGAATGGCGAGCCGGTAAGGGCCGCGCCGGAGCTGTTGACGGCGCTGACGGTGCTTGCGCCTGAGTTGACCACCCAGATTTCATCGGCGGGATCGATGGCGATTCCGACCGGAGCGTTGAAGCCGGTGAGCGGAGAGCCCAAGATGTTCCCGCTGCTCGAACTCAGTTCGTAGACGTCACCGTTGGATGCGCTCACCCAGGCATTCCCCGTCAAATCGACAGCGATGCCCTTTGGAACTCCGCCGAGCGAAGTCCCGGTTGTGCCGAGTCTCGAGTCGCCAAGGTTGCCGAACCACGAAACAGCGTCGCTGCCGCTGTTGGCCACCCAGACATTGCCCGACTGGTCGGCGGCAATGGCCGACGGCCCGTTCAAGCCGCCTCCCGTGTAGTTGATGGCGATGGTCAGATCGTTGGGCGCGCTGCTAAGGTTTGGCGCAAACGGCGGGTTGGCCGTCTGTAAGGCATAGAGTGACGCGACGTTCGCCGCCGGATTCTGCGCCATGTTCAGAGCTGCGGCAACGGTGTTGGTGGGCGCCACGCTGTTGACGGTAGTTGCCGTAAAGAGCTTGCCGCAAGGGCTGGAGTCGCCGGCCGTTCCTCCCGTCGAGTTCACACAACTGGAGAGAATATTGGCTAGAGTGTCAATTTTGGAAACCGGCAGCGTGGCGCCTGCAGGAAGCAACGGACCAGACACAGTTCCGGTGGCGTAGTTGACTACAGTGCTCGCCGTGGAAAATGCATCGGCAAGGCCGAGCTGATTGGAGGCGCTCGACCCGATGCTTGTCGCACCGTTTGTAAATGGTGACAACGTCCAGATGCCGGCCACAGTGGTCAATTCGTTTACGACGACATAAGTGGACGAGTTGACTCCACTGCATGGGCCGAGCGCTGCCAGCAAAGCCAGGTTGGGATTGGCGGCGCTGCCTCCGGGATTTCCGCCGAGCGCCAGCACGTAGAGATAGGACGGCGAGGGCGACGACGGACAGTTCCAATCGCCGCTGATCGCCCAGTTGCCGTTCGAATCCGTCTTCACATACCAGTTGCCGCTGCCATCCTGGTTGCCGGCGCTCGCCGTCAGCAACGAAGTAGAGGAGCTGCCATAGCCACTGGCTCCAGCCGCGTAGAGATAGATGCTCGCCCCAGTGATCGGCTGCTGACCGCCCATCACCCGGCCGCGCGCGCTCGCGGGAACCGCGATGGTGTGCGGTGCGATCATCGAGGTCCCCCCGTTGCAGCCCGCGAGAGCTGCCGCTGCCAAAACGCTTGCTGCCGACTCGATCCACCAGCCTCTCATGGCTTTTCTCCTGTCGTCTTGTTGGCCGCCGCTGTCGCCAGCGGCGCTGCAGGCGCCGCTGCGCCCAGAATCCTGGTTACGCTGTTGTTGCCCTTGTTTGTAATCCAGACGCTTCCACTTAAATCAACGGCAATTCCGCTTGGCGACGATAACGAGCTGTCGGTATACCCCGTTGCGGGTGAAAGCGCAGCGCCTGCGTTCGAGAAGTGGCTCACGCTGTTGTTGCCGTTCGCCACCCAAATCTGTCCGTTGCCGTCGACGGCGATCGCTGACGGCGAATTCAGCCCGCCTGTTCCGGACGGAACCGTCGCGATCGACGTTCCCACCTGGTTGGTCTCTTCGAGCAGAGTCGATCCGGAGCCAACCGTCCAGAGATTGCCGCTGCCGTCAATCGCCACTGCCAGATTTGCGCCCGGATCGGCGCTGGAGCTTATGCCTGCGCCGTTGGCCGCAAGTTCGCTGATCCCGCCTGAGCTATCCACAATCCAAACGCTCTCGCCGCTGACCACAAGCGAGGCTGTCGATTGGTTTGTGCTATAGATCCCGGAAAGATTCGGCGTGAAGTTCGCCGCGATATTGTAACTGCCCGCCGCGAGAGTTGACGTGCCGCCGCTGATGTTGATCGGCGAACCGCCACCAGAGGGAGTTGCCGAGTAAGTGAAGCTGCCGGCGACGCTGCCGGCGCTCGCATTGAGAACGTTGCTGCCGGCGCTGCCATAGATGATCGTCGTGGCCGGCGTCCAGGTGATGGACGGCGTGGTCAGGCTGACTGTAACTGAGCTTGAGGCTGTTCCGTCGGCGGAGCCATAGGTGCCGGAGCTGCCGCCATTGGGCGTGAATGACGCCTGGAAGATATAGTCGCCCGCATCGAGCGTGCCTGCGGGAATGTTGATGATTGCTGAGCCGGATGTGAGCGTGTTTGCGGGCGATGTGTAGCTGTTGCCGCTCAACACGACAGACCCGCCCGGCGTGGGATTGCCAGTACCGCCATTGACGGAAACGGTCACGCTCAAGGGCTGCGTGGTGGTAAGGCTCGTTGTCCCGGGGCTTACTGTCACCGTAGGTGTCACCGCAGTAACCATAACCTGCGACGATGCAGAGCCGGAAGAAGTTGTATAAGTGGACGAACTGTTCGAATCAGGCGAGTAACTGGCCTGGAAAGTGTAGTTACCCGCGGCGAGGGTATCGGCGGGAATGTTAATTGTGGCTGAGCCGGAGGTGAGTGCGGTTGCCGGCGAGGTGTAGCTGTTGCCGCTGAGAGTGACAGTGCCCGTCGGCGTGGGGTTGCTTGTGCCGCCACTCACTGTAACCGTGACACTGAGTTGCTGCGTGGTGCTTACGCTTGACGAGCCGGGCGACACAGAAACGGCAGGCGCTTCCAGGCCGACTAACGTTGCCGCCAATACGACAACGTCCTGATTGCTGGGTAGCGTTATGCTCTGAACTGTCTTGGCGGAGTTGAGCGCAAACGAATAATCGTAGAGATAGAAAAGCCGGTTCAAGTATGGGTATTCATAGTAGTTGTCGCAATAAGGCGTGACGACCGCAACAGATTCTCCCCCGGTACAAGGGTTCGACGACGAGCAACTGGTGCTATTACTGTCCCAGTCGTCGAAGTTCTGCGTAAACGTCTGCGTAGAATTATCGGTATAAGTGACAACGACGGACTGTGATTCCTGCGAACCGTTGATGCCGGCTCCGAGGAGTTGCAATCCGGTGAATACGCCGGGTGGCAGGGAAATTGGATTGGATCCGGTGCCGAAAACGGCATTGCGCTGATTCGGCGTTCCAAAGTCAAACTTCACGCCCATCAGGTCCAGGGCCATCGGGCTGACACCGGGCGGGCTTAATTGATTGGCCGAATATACGTCGGCCGCGCCGTCGAGACTATTGGTCAGAGTAATGGAATAGACCTGGGAGTCGTCGTAGAAGCTGTACAGGTTGAAATCATTGGCAAGATTGACAACGATACCTGAGCCGCCTGTCAACGGCGGATTAACGATGACATTCACCGGGATGTTTTGCGTGGCCACGCCCGATCCCGATGCGGTAAGGGTCAAAGTCGCGGGGGTATTCGCACCTGTCAATATAGCGCTGCTGGTTGCCGTCAAAGTGATGTTGTAAATGTTGGACGAGGTCCCCTGGGTAATCTGAGCGGTGACGCCGGCGGGCAGATTTGAGGCTGAGACATTGACCGTACC
>Ga0335072_10009842_pt1 | contig 13784 bp, 17 predicted proteins | sample Lox_Sample_21_FD_206725 | JGI IMG/M metagenome (GOLD analysis project Ga0335072, IMG submission 206725) | Soil microbial communities from Loxahatchee National Wildlife Refuge, Florida, United States - Lox_Sample_2.1 | ecosystem: Environmental > Terrestrial > Soil > Wetlands | place: USA...
GCCAGTTTGGCGCCGGCCACGATCGCTTCGCCCACGCCGATCCCCATGGAGCCGCCCTGGAAATCGAACTCGAAGGCGGCGATCACGGCCGGAATCCCGCCCATGCGCCCGTGCGCGACCACGATCGCGTCCGTGAGACCGGTCTTGGCCTGTGCCTCCTTGAGGCGCTCGGCGTAGCGCTTGCGGTCGCGGAACTTCAGGGGATCGATGACGCTCGCCGGAAGCTCGATCTTCTGGTACTTGCCCTCGTCGAACAGCATCGCGAGGCGCTCGGCGGCACTCCGGCGCATGTGATAGTCGCAATGGGGGCAAACGCCGAGATTGGTCTCGATCTCGCGATGGAAGATCATCTGGCCGCATTTCGGGCATTTGGTCCAGAGATTGTCCGGCACGTTGGTCTTCTGGACCAGCGCCCGGATACGTGGGCGCACGAAATTGGTAAGCCAGTTCATGACGCGGCCTTCTTCGCGTCGCGCGCGCGCGCACCGCGTACGCCCTCGGCGAGGTGCCTCACCAGCGCGAGGGTCGCGGGCACGAGATCGGGCGTGGCCTTGCCGCGCGCGTCGAGCTTGGCTCCGACGGTGTCGACGATGGCCGAGCCCACCACCGCCGCGTCGGCGATGCGCGCGATCGCCGCCGCGTCCTCGGGCGACTTGATGCCGAAGCCGACCGCGACGGGGAGCGGCGTCTCGGCGCGTATGCGCTCGACCGCGCGCTCGACCTCGGCGATGACGGCGCCGCGCGCGCCGGTGATGCCGGTGATCGAGATGTAGTAGACGAAGCCGCTCGCGTTCTCGAACAGGGTCTTGCGCCGCGCGGGACCGGTTGTAGGGGCGATGAGGCGCACGAAGTCGATGCCCGCGACCTCGGCGAGCGGGCGCAGCTCGCGATCCTCCTCGGGCGGGAGATCGACCACGATGAAGCCGTCGACGCCCGCCGCCGCCGCGTCGCGCACGAAGGCTTCGGGGCCGTAGCGGTAGATCGGATTGTAGTAGCCCATGAGGATCACGGGCGTGTCCACGTCGCGTTTCCGGAACGCGCGCACTTGCGCGAGCGTGCGGTGCTGGTCGGCGCCGGAAGCGAGCGCGCGCAGACTCGAGGCCTGGATCGCGGGCCCGTCCGCCATGGGGTCGGAGAAGGGCATGCCGAGCTCGATCAAATCCGCACCCGCCCCGGGCAAGCCGTCGAGAAGCGCTTGGGAGGTGCGCTGGTCCGGGTCGCCAGCGCTCACGAAGGTCACGAGCCCCGCGCGGCCCGCCCGCTTGAGCTCGGCGAAGCGGCGCGCGATGCGGTGGGGATGGCCGGCACTCATAGGCTCGCCCCGAGCCGGTCCGCGACCGTGAAAATGTCCTTGTCGCCGCGCCCCGAGAGGCACACCACGATCACGTGGTCGCGCGGCAGCTTGGGCGCGATCTTCGCGACATGGGCGAGCGCGTGCGCCGATTCGAGTGCGGGGATGATGCCCTCGAGCTTGGAGCAGAGCTGGAACGCGTCGAGCGATTCCTGGTCCGTGATCGGCACGTACTCGACCCGGCCGGTGTCCTTGAGCCAGGCATGCTCGGGCCCGACGCCGGGATAATCGAGGCCGGCCGAGATCGAGTGCGCCTCGGTGATCTGGCCGTCCGCGTTCTGGAGCAAATAGGTGCGGTTGCCGTGCAGCACGCCGGGTGCGCCGCCCGCCATGGAGGCCGCGTGGTGCCCGGTCTCGAGCCCTTCGCCGCCGGCCTCGACGCCGACGATCCTCACGTTCGGCTCGTCGAGGAAGGGATGGAACAGGCCCATCGCGTTCGAGCCGCCGCCGATGCAGGCGACCAGCGTGTCGGGGAGCCGTCCCTCCGCCTCGAGGATCTGGGTGCGCGTCTCGTTGCCGATGATCACCTGGAAGTCGCGCACGAGGGCGGGATAGGGATGGGGCCCCGCGACCGTGCCGATGATGTAATAAGTATCGCGCACGTTCGTGACCCAATCGCGCAGCGCGTCGTTCATCGCGTCCTTGAGGGTGCGCGAGCCCGAGGTGACGGGCCGTACCTCGGCACCCAGGAGGCGCATGCGGAACACGTTGGGTTTCTGGCGCTCGATGTCGACCTCGCCCATGTAGACGACGCAGGGCAGGCCGAACAACGCGGCGACCGTCGCGGTCGCGACGCCATGCTGGCCCGCCCCCGTCTCGGCGATGATGCGCGTCTTCCCCATGCGGCGCGCGAGCATGATCTGGCCCATGCAGTTGTTGATCTTGTGGGCGCCGGTGTGGTTGAGGTCCTCGCGCTTCAAATAAATCCTGGCGCCGCCGAAATGCTCGGTGAGGCGCGTCGCGAAAGTGAGCGGGCTGGGACGGCCGACATAATGCTCGAGATATCCCGCGAGCTCGGCCTGGAATTCGGGGTCGGCCTTGGCCGCGCGATAGGCCTCTTCGAGCTCGAGCAGGAGCGGCATCAGCGTCTCGGCGACGTAGCGGCCGCCATAGAGGCCGAAATGGCCGCGCTCGTCCGGGCCGGCGCGGAAAGTGTTGAGGCCGTCTCGCGGCCGCTTCAGGGGCTCGCTCATCGGGGCTCGCTCATGAGGGCCTTATCAAGCACGAGTGCGGGCCAAAGGTCAAAGCCGGAAAACGCCGCGCGATCAAGGCCCTAGCGGGCATGGGCGTGGCGCTTCGCGGCCTCGAGGAAGGCCGCGATCTTGGCCGGGCTCTTGTGCCCCGGCCGGTCCTCGACGCCGGACGAGACGTCGACCGCCTTGGCACCGCTCAAGCGCAGCGCCTCGGCGACGTTCTCGGCCGTGAGTCCGCCCGAGAGCATCCAGGGTAGCGGCCAGCTCCTGGCCGCGATCAGGCGCCAATCGAAACGCAACGCGTTCCCGCCCGGAAGCGCTCCCTTCATCTCGCGCGGCGCCTTGGCGTCGAACAAGAGCCAGTCGGCCGCGTCGAAATAGCGGCTCGCCTCCGCGACGTCGCGCTCGCCGGCGATCTTGATCGCCTTCATCACCGGAATGCCGAAGCGCTTCCTGAGGCCGAGCACGCGGCCCGGCGTCTCGCTGCCGTGGAGCTGGAGCATGTCGAGCGGCACCTCGGCCATCACCGCCGCGATCTCCTCGTCATGCACGTCGACGAAGAGGCCGACCTTCTTGATTCGCTCGGGCACCGGGTGCGCGACCTTGGCCGCTTCCTCGGGCGTCAGGAACCGCGGCGATGGCGGATAGAAGACGAGGCCCACATAATCGGCGCCGCCCGCGACCGCGGCCTTGGCGGCGGCGACGGAATTGACGCCGCAGATCTTGACCGCGATGGTCATGGCTCGACGAGCTCCGCGGCGATGCGCAGAGCGGCCGCGCGCGGGTCGGCCGCCTTCGTGATCGGCCGGCCGACCACAAGAAAATCGGCGCCCGCTTCGATCGCCTCCTTCGGCGTCATCACGCGCTTCTGGTCGCCCGCCTCGGCCCAGCTCGGGCGGATGCCGGGAACGACGAGGAGGAAGCCGGGTCCGCAGCGCGTCCGCAGCAATGCCACCTCCTGGGGCGAGCACACGACGCCGTCGATGCCGGCCTCTTGCGCGAGCTCGGCCAAACGCAGCACCTGGTCCGCGACCGGGCCCGCCTGACCCATGCGCGCGAGATCGCCTTCGTCGAGGCTCGTGAGCACGGTGACGGCGACGAGCTTCATGGGCGGGACCTTGGCATTGCGCGCCGCTTCGATGGCCGCGTCCTTCGCCGCGCGTAGCATCGCGGGTCCGCCCGCGGCATGCAGGGTCAAGATCGCGGGTGCCAGCGGCGAGACCGCGCGCACCGCGCTCGCGACCGTGTTCGGGATGTCGTGGAGCTTCAGATCGAGGAACAGCGGCAGGCCCGCATGGGCGAGCGCCTTCAATCCTCCCGGCCCATGGGCGCCGAACAGCTCGAGCCCGATCTTGAGGCCGCCCACCGCCCCTTCGAGGGCGCGTGCAAGCGCCAAGGCCCGGTCGAGCTCGACCGTGTCGAGGGCCGCGTAGACGCGCGATCCCACGGGCGCGCGGGCGCCGGCTTGGGCCGGATGCGATCGAGGGGTCGGGGTCATGGCGGCGTCTCTATAGCAGACCGGCCGGGCCGCGCGAAGCGCTCCCGAGCGGCGTCGGGCCCGCCTGCGGGCACCGAATTTATGATTGTAGGGGGGCAGATTTTTCGCTTGAGCGAAGTTGCGTATTACACCATAATGGTGTTCACCGACTATCCTGGACGGACCGGGCGCGATGACGATCAGCGGCGAGTGGTCAGATGGCGGCGATGCGCAGATCGGCCAGGCCAACCAATCGCCGCGTGCTCACGGTCGAGGACGCCAAGTCGTCATCCAAAATCCCGATGGATCGACCGAAATAAGAACCGGGGGTACGATCTCGTGGCGGAACAATGACCCGGGAAATATGCATTCAGGCTCGTTCACTGCCGGCGCGGGACAAATCGGCACCAACGGCGTTCTAGCCGTCTTTCCGGATTACGCGACCGGATACAATGCGCTCACGTCGCGTTTGGGGTCGCCCGAGTGGAGCGACAAAACCCTCGGCCAAGCCTTGCACGATTGGGCTCCGCCCAACGAGAACGACACAGCTCGGTATATCGCCGCCATTTCCGCGCGCACCGGGCTTTCCCAGAACCGGACCCTCGGCTCGATGAACGCCGCGCAAATCGATAGCGTTGCACAGGCGATTCAACATCAGGAAGGATGGAAGGCGGGAACCGTATCCAGAAGCGGAGCTTCTTGACATGCATCTCGTGCGCGCCGGAGCGATCCTCGGCATTCTATATCTGACCGTCTGGTACGGGACGCCCGCCGGAGCGGCGGCCTGCGTCGACTATGAGCCGAAGACCGTTACCCTGACCGGCACGATCAGCGCCCATGTGGGATATGGCCCGCCCAACTACGGCGAGGATCCATTGCACGACGAAAAAGGGACCTATTGGTGGCTCGATCTCGACCATCCCATTTGCGTAAACGGAAATGAAGCTTACGATCCCTACATGGTGCCGGAGCGGAACGTGACGTCAATGGAAATGGTGTACGAGCATGCGTATCCGCCCCACGACGAATGGGTGGGACACCGCGTATCGATCACCGGCACGCTCTTTCACGCCTTCAATGCGCATCACTATACCGACGTTCTCATCAACGTCGTCGAGGCGCACAGGATTCCCAATGACTAACGCATTGTCGGTCGCCTCAATCCGGCCGGGGCGGCTGGGGCTCCGTGGAGAGCGCGGGCGGCGATCGCGTGGCCTGTGCCGGCAAGGCGGCCGGCGCGTCGAGCAACAGGGTGCTGCCATCGGCGCGCTTCTGCTTCGCGAGCTCGGCTTCGGCGCGGCGCGCGCGCCGCCGCCACTTGCCGCCACCGAGCCAGGCGATGAACCCGCCGCAAGCGAAGCCGATCACGAGTGCGAGGAACGCGACCGCGTAGACGGGGAGCTCGACCGCGTAGGGGAAGGGCTCGAAGCGCAAGGCGACGCTCGCGCCGTTCGACACCGCGAAGACGATGAGCAGGAGCGCGATCGCGACGCCGAACAGCCAGCCGATGAACTTCATGTCGCGATCCTACCCCGCGGGAGGCCGTCCTGTCAGGGCGCGTCGTGCGCGCGGTCTCCTGGCCCTGGGCGGCTCGGTGGTTTGGGCGTCCCGGCGTCGCGGTCCGCTCGCCACGATACCCACGGGCTTGCAGCCGGTGGCGCGAAAATCCGCGCGTTCCTTGGCTCCCTACGGGGCGCCAGCGCTACTTCTTGCCGTTGAGGCGCTCGCGCAGCTCTTTCCCGGTCTTGAAGAAGGGGATCTGCTTGTCGCTCACGGCGACCGCCTCGCCGGTGCGCGGGTTGCGGCCCATGCGCGAGCCGCGCTTCTTGACCGAGAACGCGCCGAAGCCGCGCAGCTCGACCCGGTCGCCGCGCGAGAGGGCGCCGGAAATCTCGTCGAAGATGGTGGAGACGATGCGCTCTACGTCGCGCTGATAGAGATGCGGGTTGCGCTCGGCGATGCGCAGGATCAGCTCCGACTTGGTCATCGACACCAGAATCCCCCTCGTTCCCGAGCGACGCCCCGCTCCCCACCGCGCGCCAAGACGCCAAAGCTGCCAGAGCGGACCCCGCGCGTCAAGGGTAAGCCTCTCAGAAATAGGGGCTTTTTCCGCCCCGCGCGGGCCCAGCGAATCCGCGCCCGAGAGCGCCCGGCGCGCGCCCGGGACGGGGCGAGACGAGAAAAAAGGCGCGCGCCCCGAGGACGCGCGCCCGATTTCGCCGCGTTTCAGACGAGGCCGCGCTATTCCTCCGCGTCGCCTTCCTTCGCGTCCGCGTCGGCGTCCTCGTCCTTCTTGCCTTTTGCCTTGCCGGGGCGCGTGAGGGCCGCACCCAGGATGTCGCCCAGCGTCGCGCCGCTGTCGGACGAGCCGAACTGCGCCATCGCCTGCTTGTCCTCCTCGATCTCGCGCGCCTTGATCGAGAGGCTGTAGCGCCGCGTCGCGCGGTCGACCGAGATCACCTTGGCGTCGACCTTCTCGCCGACGGCGAAGCGGTCCGGCCGCTGGTCGACCCGGTCGCGGCTGAGCTCGGCCTTGCGGATGAAGCCCGTGGCTCCGTCGCCCACCGCCACCTCGACGCCCGAATCGAGCACCTTGACGACCGTGCAGGTGACGACCTCGCCCTTCTTGACCGCGGTCGCGGTGCGCTCGAAGGGATCGGAGGTGAGCTGCTTGATGCCGAGCGAGATGCGCTCCTTGTCCACGTCGACGTCGAGCACCTTGACCTTGGCCCGCTCGCCCTTCTTGTAGTCCTTGATCGCCTCCTCGCCCGGACGGTTCCAGTCGAGGTCCGAGAGGTGGACCATGCCGTCGATCTCGCCGGGGAGCCCCACGAACAGGCCGAACTCGGTGATGTTCTTGATTTCGCCTTCGAGCTCGGTGCCCGCCGGATACTTGTCGACGAAGCTCGCCCAGGGATTCTCGAGGCATTGCTTCAGGCCGAGCGAGATGCGGCGCTTCTGCGGGTCGACGTCGAGCACCATCACCTCGACCTCCTGGCTGGTCGAGACGATCTTGCCCGGATGCGCGTTCTTCTTGGTCCAGCTCATCTCGGAGACGTGGACCAAGCCCTCGATCCCCGGCTCGAGCTCGACGAAGGCGCCGTAGTCGGTGATGTTGGTGACGCGGCCCTTGAACTTGGTGCCGACCGGGTATTTGGCGGCGACGCCTTCCCAGGGATCGGCCTCGAGCTGCTTCATGCCGAGGGAGATGCGCTGGGTCTCGGGGTTGAAGCGGATCACCTGCACGTCGACGTTCTGGCCGATATGCAGCGCCTCGGAGGGATGGCTGATGCGGCGCCAGGCGATGTCGGTCACGTGGAGCAGGCCGTCGACGCCGCCCAGATCGACGAAGGCGCCGTAGTCGGTGATGTTCTTGACCACGCCCTTGAGCACCTGGCCTTCCTTCAGGTTGGCCACGAGCTCGCTGCGCGCCTCGGCGCGGGTCTCCTCGAGCACCGCGCGCCGCGAGACCACGATGTTGCCGCGCTGGCGGTCCATCTTGAGGATCTGGAACGGCTGGGGCTGGCCCATGAGCGGGGTCACGTCGCGCACCGGGCGGATGTCGACCTGGCTTCCCGGGAGGAACGCGACCGCGCCATTGAGGTCGACGGTGAAGCCGCCCTTGACGCGCCCGAAGATGATGCCGTTGACGCGCTGATTGTCCTTGAACGCCTTCTCGAGGAGGGTCCAGCTCTCCTCGCGGCGCGCCTTCTCGCGGCTCAGCACCGCCTCGCCGTTCTTGTCCTCGATGCGCTCGACGAACACGTCGATCGTGTCGCCCGGCTGCACCTTGACGCCCGGCCCGTGGCCGAATTCCTTGAGCGGCACGCGCCCCTCGGCCTTGAGGCCGACATCGACGATGGCGAAATCGCCCTCGATGCCGACGACCCGGCCCTTGACCACGGAATGCTCGAAGTTCTCGTTGTTGCGCAGGCTCTCCTCGAGGAGGGCCGCGAAGCTTTCCTCGCTCGTCGCGAGGGTGTCGGTGTCTGCCATTTAATCTCCAATCGTTGCTTTTCCGGCCGACCGGTTGGATCCGGCGGTCTTCGCCCATTGACCACGCCGGGCGCTCCGCACCCGGCATTCCCGAAGCTCCCCGACGCCCCTAACGCGCCCCGCCGCTTGTCTTCAGCCGGATCGCCGCGAGCGCGGCCTCGAAGGCCCGGTCCGCGTCGAGCGCGCTGGTATCCAGCACAATGGCGTCTGCGGCGGGCTTGAGCGGGGCGGCCGCGCGCGCGGAATCCCGCGTGTCGCGTGCCTTGAGGTCCTCCAGGACGCGGGCATATATACTGTCTACCCCCCGGTCCTGCAACTCCTTATGGCGCCGCCCGGCGCGCACCTCGGGGCTGGCCGTGACGTAGAGCTTCACGTCCGCCTCGGGGGCAATGACCGTGCCGGTGTCGCGCCCGTCGAGCACCACGCCCGCCTTGTCGCCCGGCGGGCGGCGCACGAAGTCGCGTTGCAGCTCGAGAAGGGCCGCGCGCACGCCCGGAACGGCCGCGACCTCGGAGGCTGCGTTCGAGACCCGGTCCGCCGCGAGCGCCTGGCGCCACGCGGGGTCCTGGAGCCGCGCGAAATCGAACGCGCGCGCCGCGCGCTCGGCGGCCGCGGGATCGGAGGGATCGCCCTTTGCCTCGAGCACCATGAGCGCCACGGCGCGATAGAGGAGCCCGGTCTCGAGATAGGCGTAATCGAAATGCTCGGCCAAGCGCCGCGCAAGGGTGCCCTTGCCGGACGCGGCCGGTCCGTCGACCGCGATGATCATCGAGGTGATTGCGCGCCGATGCGCGCGCCGAGCCCGTTCATGAGCTCGACGAAGCCCGGAAAGCTGGTCTCGATCATCGCGCCGTCGTCGATCGCGATGGGCTTGTCCGCGGCGAGGCCGAGCACGAGGAACGCCATCGCGATGCGGTGATCCATGTGGGTCTCGACCCTGGCACCGCCGGGAACGCGCCCGCCCGCGGCGCCGCCCATGCCGTCGACGATCAGGCTATCGCCCTCGATCGCGACCTTGACGCCGCACGCTGCCAGGCCCGCCGCGATCGCGGACAGCCGGTCGCTTTCCTTGACGCGCAGCTCCGCGAGCCCGTCGAAGCGCGAGCGGCCCTGCGCGAGCGCCGCGGCCACCGCGAGGATCGGATATTCGTCGATCATCGAAGGGGCGCGCGACGCCGGCACGTCGACGCCCTTGAGCCCGCGCGCGCGATTGCCCTCGACGATCAAATCCGCGACCGGCTCGCCGCCTTCCTCGCGCTTGTTCTCGATGCGGATCGCGGCCCCCATTTCCTCGAGGGTCGCGATGAGCCCCGCGCGTAGCGGATTGACGCCCACACCCTCGAGCGTCACCTCCGAGCCGGGCACGGCGAGTGCAGCCACGAGCGGGAACGCGGCCGATGAAATATCCGCGGGCACGCTCAATCTTTGGCCCGCGAGCTCGGGCTGACCCGTGAGCGCGATCGCGCGCGCGCCGTCCGCGCGTTCGCTCACCTCGACCGCCGCGCCAAACGCGCGCAGCATGCGCTCGCTATGGTCGCGCGTCGGCTGGGGCTCGATCACGATCGTGGTCCCAGGCGCGCTCAAGCCGGCGAGCAGCACCGCCGACTTCACCTGGGCCGACGGCACGGGCACGCGGTATTCGATGGGCAAGGGATCGGATGCGCCCACGAGGGCGAGCGGCATGCGCGCACCCTCGCGCGCAAGCATGCGCGCGCCGATGCGCTCGAGGGGCTCCTTGACGCGGCCCATGGGCCGGCGGCAGAGCGACGCGTCGCCGGTGAAGAACGCGGTCATCCCATGGCCCGCGACGAGCCCCATGAGAAGCCGCGCGGCGGTGCCGGAATTTCCCATATCGAGCACCTGGCGCGGCTCGACGAGGCCGCCGACGCCGAGCCCATGCACATGCCAAATGCCGCGCTCGTCGCGCACGATCTCGGCGCCGAGCGCGCGCAACGCCTCGGCCGTGTGCAGCACGTCCTCGCCCTCGAGCAAGCCCGCGATCGCGGTCTCGCCGACCGCGACCGCTCCCAGCATGAGGGCGCGGTGCGAGATCGATTTGTCGCCCGGAAGGCGCGGCGCGCCCTTGAGGGGTGCCGCTGCCGCGTTTGGAGCTGAAGCCGGTCGCTCGGAGACCAGGGGCTGCACGATCGTTCCCGTGACGCTTGAAGGTGGGGCGAGGCCGTCCGCCTCGGCGGCGCTGTGCCTAGCACAAAGCCGCCCCGGGGCAAAGGCTCGCGGCCGGAGCGGCGCGTTTCGGCGGCCGCGCGGCGTCTCCCTTTTTCCTTTTGACAGGGCCGGGGGAACGTGGCAATTGGCAGCCCTTCTTTCCCGCCTGTCGAGGAGTGAGCCGGTGGCCAAGGCCGAGTGGGGTCATAAGCGGATTTGCCAAAATTGCGGCGCGCGCTTCTACGATCTGCGCCGCAGCCCGATCGAGTGCCCGAAATGCGGCACCGTGTTCGACCCCGAGATCCTGGTCAAGGCGCGCCGCCCGCGCGCCCCGGCGCCGGTACCGGTGCCGGTCCCGGTCGCGCAGCCGGCGCCGCCACCCCCGCCCGCCCCGAGCGACGAGGAGGCGCCGGTCGAGGTTCCCGAGGGCGAGGAGGAAGAGGTGATCGAGGACGCCTCCGAGCTCGGCGAGGACGAGGACGACGTCGCCGAGGTGATCGAGAACGTCGAGGAGGAGGAAGGCGAGCGCTGAGCGCCCGCCCAGCAACCCATCGACATGCCGGCCCGCCGCCCCGTCGGCGCGGCCCGAAAGCGACAACCGATCGACGGGGCTGTAGCTCAGTTGGGAGAGCGCTTGAATGGCATTCAAGAGGTCGGCGGTTCGACTCCGCTCAGCTCCACCAATCTTCGAGGGCCCGGCTCGCGCCGGGCCCTTTCGTTTCGAGCCGGCATCACTTCTGTAGCGCGCCGCCGCCAAGCGCTCACGCCGTCGGATAATCGATCGCGACGATGGTGAGCGTCGCGTCGCCCGCGGGCCGGCGCCAGGTGACGGTGTCGCCGATGCGTTGGCCGATGAGCGCCTTGGCGAGCGGCGAGACGACGTTGATCTGGCCGCGCGCGGGATCGGCCTCGCTCGAGCCCACCATGCGATAGACGTGGCGCTTGCCGTCCTCGTCCTCGACCGTGACGCGCGCGCCGAACGCGACCGTGCCCTCGTGCTCGGGATGCGACGCGGGATCGATCACCTGCGCCGCGTGGCGCTGCTGCTCGAGGAGGCGCAATTCGCGCAACGCACGCAGATAGGCGAGCTTGCCGTCGGGCGAGGTCTCGTCCTTGAGGCGCGCGGCCGCGGCCTGGGCGTCGGCGAGGTGTCTCTCGAGCTCGACCAGGCCCTGCGGCGTGAGCAACACGGGCCCGTCGAGCGGCGGGAGATTGAGCTCCTCGTCGGTCGGGAGATTCTCGTCCGGTTCCTTGACGAAGGCGCGGCTCATGGGCCCCTCGCGAGGTTCGGCGCGTCGAGGCCCCTAGCTTCCACCCGGGCGCTTGCCGCCGTCAATGCCCGGAGGGCCGCCGCCGCTCTGCGCTTCCGGGACTTGACCGGCCCCGGCCGGGCTCCCAAATAAGCAGACACGGGACGGCGCCTTCGGGGCCGGCCCGGACGGGCGCCCGCGCCGGGGGCCCCCTAGACCGCTCGCTCGGAAGAGGAGGCGTCGATGTCGCGCTTGACCCTATTCAACAGCCCGCTGCTGCTCGGCTTCGACCAGTTCGAGCAGGCGCTCGAGCGCGTGACGAAGACGGCGGCCGACGGCTATCCGCCCTACAACATCGAGCAGATCGGCGAGGATCGCCTGCGCATCACGCTTGCGGTCGCGGGCTTCGCCGAGCGCGAGCTCTCGATCCATCTCGAGGACAACCAGCTCGTGGTGCGCGGGAAGCAGGTCGACGACGACAAGGAGCGCGTCTACCTCCATCGCGGCATCGCGGCGCGCCAGTTCCAGCGCAGCTTCATCCTCGCGGACGGAATCGAGGTGGAGCAGGCGAGCCTCGAGAGCGGCCTCCTCCATGTCGAGCTGCGCCGCCCGCCGGTCGAGACGCGCGTGCGCGAGATCAAGATCGAGCCGAGCGCCAAGCGCGCCGCGCGCAAGGCCGAGACCATCGAGGTGAAGCCCGAGTGAGCGCGGCCCGAGCGGGCGCGCAAGCGAGGGGATGGGGACGCCGCAAAAGCCGGGTCCCGAAAGGAGAAGCGACCATGGACATGAGCCAGGATTTACGCCAGCTGAGTGCGCGGGAATTCACCGCGCTCGGCGTCCAGCACATCGCCTATGTGCGGCCGGTGACGGTCGAGGGCAAGGATGCGTTCGGCGCCTTCGCGGCCGACGGCACGCCGCTCGGGGCGATGGCGACGCGCGAGCTCGCCTTCGCGGCCTTGAAGCAGCACGACCTCGAGCCGATGAGCGTGCACTGAGCACGCGCGCGCACGCGACGGCTATTTCTCTCCGATCGACGCGACCCGCACCCAACCCACCCCCTTAAGGGGGTGGGTCGCTCCGTCGCGCGATTTCGCTCCGCCCTTGAGCGGGTGGGATGCGAAGGGTCGGCGCGGCGAAGCCGAACCGACCCGGAGCTGGGCGGGGGTGCGATGAAATTCGGCCGGCCGAAGCCCTAAGCTCGCGCAGAGACCATCGGATCGACCCGGGACTTACGCCGCGCGGCTCGCGGCGGAATCGGTCAGGAGCGCGTAAATCGCCTCCGCCGTCTCAGAGCCGCGTAGCTTCTCGCACACCGTGCGGTCGCGCAGCAGGCGCGAGATGCGCGCGAGCGCCTTCAGATGGTCGGCCCCCGCCTGCTCGGGCGCGAGGAGGAGGAAAATCAGGTCGACCGGCTGCTCGTCGATGGCCTCGAAATCGATCGGCGTCTCGAGGCGCGCGAAGAGCCCGTAAAGGCGCGTGAGGGACGCGATCTTGCCGTGCGGGATGGCGATGCCGTTGCCGACGCCCGTGGTGCCGAGGCGCTCGCGCTCGAGGATCACGTCGTAAATCTGGCGGTCGGACAGGCCGGTGAGCTCGGCCGCGCGCTTCGCGAGCTCCTGCAACGCCTGCTTCTTGCTGGTCACGCGCAAATGCGGCAGCACACCTTCGAGCGCGATCAGATCGGTAATGTCCATCCCAGGTCCCTCGTGGGCGCGCGCCGGCGGCCGGCTACGCCCGTGCCTCGGCGCCGCGCGGATCGACCCAGCCGATGCTGCCGTCGGGCCGGCGATAAACCATGTTGAGCCCGCCATGGGCGCGGTTCTTGAACATCATGGCCGGGAGATCGGCGAGATCGAGCCGCATCACGGCCTCGCCCACGGTGAGCGTGTCGATGGTGGTCGCGAGCTCGGCGACGACGACCGGCCCCTCGCTCTTGCCCGCCGCAGCCTCGGCCGCGTCCTCGTCGCGCTCGTCGGGCGCCAACACGTACTGGCGCGCCTCGAGCGCGGTCTCGGCCTGGGCTTGGCGCCTGTGATGGTCGCGCAGCCGGCGCTTGTAGCGCCGGAGGCGCTTCGCGATGTGCTCGGCCGCGGAATCGAACGCGGGATAGGGCTGCTCGGCCTCGGAATGGCTCTGGACCAGGATGTTGTGCCCGACATGGACCGCGATGTCGGCGCGGAACAGGTGCGCGTGGTGCGAAAGCACGACGCGTGCGTCGAGCGCGTTGCCGAAATACTTGTCGACCACGGAGTCCAGCATCTCCTCGGCGTGGACGCGGAACGCGTCGCCCACATCGACTTGCTTCCCGGAAACGGAAATCTTCATGCCCATTCGGTCTCGATCGGTTTCGG
>Ga0335072_10009843_pt1 | contig 13783 bp, 10 predicted proteins | sample Lox_Sample_21_FD_206725 | JGI IMG/M metagenome (GOLD analysis project Ga0335072, IMG submission 206725) | Soil microbial communities from Loxahatchee National Wildlife Refuge, Florida, United States - Lox_Sample_2.1 | ecosystem: Environmental > Terrestrial > Soil > Wetlands | place: USA...
CTCCAGAGCTTGGTCAAAGTAGAGAGTCATACGAAGGAGTCGTCAAAGAGATGCCAGACGGTGCTGGGATTCCGACATGGCCCAGAAGGGTGTTCTCTACCATTGCGCTGTACCTTAGTTAGACACCCTGATCATATCATGCTCAGTATTTTTCATTTCAAATACTTTCGCCCTTCCTCGTTGCTCTTTAAGCCCGGGTTCCTCTGGTTAAACCCGGAAAGTCTGGCAGCCGCATTGGCCACCGTTAATCGACCTCGTGCAGAACCGAAAACATGCACGAAAAGCGGCGCATGACAGAATACAAAGCGAATATCAACATTCCTCCAAGATGATGCGTCTATGGGAAGTACTGGATCCAGGTATCTTTGTATTACGTTCTTTTTTTAAAGTCTCTCAAGCATCATGAGGGACAAGAACCATGACATAGTACAGGCCGTTCTGTGGCTTGCAGCATTTTTCTGCCGTCCCTTGTATCATAAGTGCGGAATTGTCCATCATGTGCCATGTCATGGTGGCATCCCCCGTCTACCGTCGTAGGTCACTAAACGTTCTGGGCCGGCTCCACACTTCTTCCCATTGATTTTAGCCAACGACGACTGTTTCCGTCCCCGAAGAAACTCCACTGCTGGAGTCCAAGGGAAAAACGGAGACGTAGAAGCGCTAGGCAACTTCTCGTTGCCAAATTTTTCTTTTCAGGGCTCCGGCACACCTAGTTCCGCTTCATGGTTTCTCTGCCTGGCAGCCTTTCCCATAGTGTCATGCACGAGAAGCCGTGCTAGTAGTCCGATTTCAAGGAGTCGAAGCCTAGGTGTGCCCTTTGCGTTCCCTTGACGCCCCTAATATCCCATACCAACCTAGGGACCACTCACTGGCCACACTATCTGTCCCCTGCTTCCCCAGATTTCGACGCAAGCCATACCTTGCTGCCGAGGACGATGAGTCGATTAGGATGCCATTCTCGAAGCCAGTTGCATCCACGATTTCGTGGTTGATCGTTTCATCATCATGTTGCGCACTACTACCAATTCAAACCACCGCCTACGAAAGGTAGAATAGCTATGAGATAATTGAACTCCCAGGAAAATCAGGAAAAGGAGGCGTTAGATTTGAGGTCTGAATGAAGATCTTCCGCCCGTCAATCAAGTCACAGTTTGAAACAGAATCAATACCGTTGCTTCCATTAAAAAATTCTGAAGCGGTGTTGTTAGATCCTCATATTAAAGGACGCTGGTGTGCGTATAAGCGATGCTTGTATGATGGCCCTTCCGTGCGATAGATCATGACAATGCCTAGATATACAGTATAAGCGATGCAAGCCGATCCGCTGTCAAACCGACGGTTCGTACTCCCCTGTCAAGGCCAGATGTCCACTAAACACGCCCAGATTCAAGGCAATCTGTCCCACCATCATCGTCATCTCCGGAACCGGTTAGGTATCCACTTGCCACGTTGCTTACACATGCCGTGATGTCTTCCGGGTAAGAAAGGTAGCACACAGACGTTTCCGGCAAGAGAGCACACAGCACAAGGCCGCACCTATTTTCTTCCTCCTATCTTTCCGGCATGCTGCCTCAATAGTTATTGACCCAATCCCTACATCATCCGGTCAACTGCGGCATTTACGACTCCCTTTGTCAGGTACAATAGTACTGCTAACAGACTTTATCTCTCCTTTAGTTTAGTTTATTTCAACCATATCGGACTTACATCCTATCACAGATATTTCCTCGTCAGCTCGATAGCGTCAAAGAGCCTGTCAGGACAGAAATAGCTCAGCTATCACATGAAATGAATCTTCGCACAGACATTATTTGAAATAGTTACCTCACACACAAACTGTCAGACGGTGCGGGCCATCGAGGCGTCTCTCTAGTCATCAATGGCTTCCTTCCAGAAGATCAGGGTTTCAAGTGTCACCTTGGCCCGGGGGTATTTCCGGCCTGAGGCTAAGGACAGAGGATATAGAGTGTGGTAGACGGCGGCGATGATCTTGGGCAGGAGAGGGAACTCAGTGCTGATCAGGTGGATTCGGGATAAGATCATCGGAACGGCGTTTTTAGATTCACACGCATGATGCAGGATCGCCAGTTTGTGAAAGGTACTTCAAAGCGGCCTCAAGTGCTACGGCAGCGTACAGCGGCCCACACCGTCAACTGTCATGCTTCGCCGTACCTTTTTGGTCCTTCCGTCCGGAAGCACGCTTGTCTGGTTTAGGTAGGTCCGTCTCCGCTGCTTCACTCTGCATTTCTTGATAAGCATCAGGTAAGCGGCCCAAGTCATGTGCTTAGCACCTTTCAGGTAACTTGATACGAACTACCTCCGGCATCGTTTAGCCGATGAGGATGAGGCTCTGTCAAATGTTTTAAAGGATTATACACTTTATCAGACGAGACGTCAGACCTATGTGTAAAAGATCGCCTCTCCTTGATCGCTTTTCACTTAAATACCATGAGTTCTTCAACGAAGATAATTACATCCTTACGTCAAGTAGTGCTTACCACAGCTTGATTTGTACTCGAATGTCCCGCTTGAGTAGCAGGCAAAGAGAAAAATACGCGGTCAAAAAGCCCCATATCCTTCCCAGTAGAGCGCTCTACGAAGTATAAGTCGTCCAGTAGGATAACCCTAGGATGTATCGTAACCACAGGACCTTTGAATTGAAACCCGAATATTTCATTAGGCTGAATACCACTAGAACTTATTTCCTCCCTCGCCGCCGCATATATTCTTGTCGCTGTCAATTCTGTCACCGTGCATTACCTCGTAATACGTTTTCTTTGTTGTAGCTTCCTGTTACTATACCACGAAGGGAAATTAGCCATTCGAATACCAAGATGTAGGTATTAGTCCCATTTAACCGTACTCCTTCCATAACGTACATGTAACGTCGACTAACGAAAGCATATACTCTCAGCCGCGTGGTCTTTCAGGTAGATCTTGCCACAATATAGCTTCACGTATTCGAAATTTGGATAGGCATTGTGTCTTTCATCTAATTCTATTTACCGTTATCTATCATGCAACGATTTGGGAGACTACATCCAGCACATGTACGCTATAAGAAAATATGGCCGGCGCAAGGTATCTAGAGCGAGTTCGTGAAGACAAGAGCGATGTTTAAACCCGCGAGGAAGTCAAGGTAGACTTTCGCCATCACAAAATCTCAATCAACTATGAAACTTTAGCAACCGCGCACTCCAATTAGATGTTAGCTAGACCTTTGCTTCCTCGTAATTCCTATCGCAGTATAAGGCTCCCACTTCTCGTCGCTGGCTTATCTCTTGTCTCTGTCTTTATTCTGTCACTATCTATTTTTTGCCATTGCCCACATTCTTGCCGTTCAAATACGTCAGTGTCTCATCAGCATCAGGAATAAGCAAAATTTTGTCTTCCTGCGGGCCAACTCCGCTCTCAAGCCCTATATGCCGCCTGGATTTGTGGTGCCGGACAACTGATATGGCCCAGGTAGTATCGTCATAGTAAGTGCTTGATGCGATCTCCGGTAGAGATTCAAACGAGAGAGTTCCATTTATTTGGCTCTACCGTTGAGATGGGAAGTACCGAAATATACAGATTGTCTTTCAATAAAAGATTTACTTAACGACAGTACCGGAAAATATTCTTAATACGGTTTCGATAAGTCCCACATGCTCACTGAGTCATCCTCGGTCTTTAATTTTCTTCAAAAGTGCCGCAATTCAAAGCTAGTTTAGTGGTCGATGGATTGTGCTAGTTGTTGGAGACTTTGGGTATTATAACGCCATGCATTTGAGATGCATCTCTGCAGCAGCTATACATCTCCTATCATCTTCTAATTTCTCGTCATCACCTCTCTCCGTCCTTGTCATCATCCACTTCTCCATTTGTTGAAGTATCCGCCCCCACAAGCTAGTCCAAGCCAGCTGAGCTTTCAGTTGTCTATGAGTGGCAATTTGCCAGGTGGCAAATTGACTCAGCTGCTATGGTTGACAGATTGGGAACACTAAATTATGTATGTATGCGGGACTTACGTCCCACTGTATTAAGAATAATCAAGCTTCATTTTTTCATTCAACACCATTGCAAACTCCTGTCGGTATACATTCAACGTCATATAGAGTGGTGATAACACCGCTCATAAGCTGTGCCTCGACTCCATGATCGACTCGTTGGGTGGAACATGTAAGCACGAGCTGTTGTTATGTCGAGATTATCTTACGAGTAGCTTCCTAATATCTCCTTATTTAAGCAAGATTCCGAAGCAACCTTTAGGCGTTCAACCTCCAATCCAAAGCCTAACTTTTCACACGGCTCTTTCTCAAGGGACTTATGCAGCGCGAATCAAATAATATTGTTTTGCTCTGGTCGATGGCAATGTTAATGGCTGGCTTTCCCACAACACATTTGCAAAGACGAGAACATGATGACTAGATGAGAGATGGTATAAAGATATTTCATTATCCATATATGTCCTGCATGACTACCATTTTAACTTCAACTAAGGCACACCTAACATATCAAGGATCTTCAACTGTACTCTCTGCACAATTAATCTTTTCGTACAACAAGTTATAACACCACTTAGCAGCTTACACAGCAGTAGTAGCAGCAGTATTATCAGCAGTATTATCAGTCTCCGTGCCGTTGACATGTCCGTTGTCAACATGGTTCGCCTCACCGCGGTTGTTAAAAGCAAACTTCTCATCGGGATCTATCTCACCGCGCTCCATGCGTCTCGCGTTCCGATCAACATGAGTCTTCCAAGCCGGCGTACCAATATACTTAATGCTTCCAGGTGTGTTATCATTGAAGATCTGCTCGACTTCCTCGAGGGGCTTGGAAGCTGTCTCGGGGAAGAGGAAGAACACGTGGATGAACATGGCTGCGAGGAAAACGCCGAAGAGGAGATACGTTTTCCATCCAATGTTTTGGAACGCCGGCGGGACGAAGTAGGCGAGCGCGAAATTAAAAGCCCAATTGGCAGAGGTTGCAAGGGCAACGGCCTTGCCACGGACTCGGAGAGGGTACAGTTCGGGAGGATAGATCCAGGAAACAGGTCCCCAGGTCGGGGCGTAGGAGGCGACAAAGAGGTAGGTACATGCGATAAGGGCCTTAGAGGGTGGTCCGCTGATTGAGAAAGACTCGGCGTTGCTTGAGAACTCGCCTGGGTAGGCAGGGACACCATATGTGGCGACGAGGCCGGCGTTCGCGAACATCCAGGTCATCATCAGCAAAGCACCAATGAGAAGAGTGGGTCGGCGGCCCCAAACGTCGACGAAAAGGAGAGCGGGGACGGTCATTATCACGTTGATGACGTATTGGATAGAGGATGAGAGGAGGACGGCCGATGTGGAACCGACGCCAGCCATGGTGAACACGTATGAGATGTAGTACATCATGCTATATCAATTTAGTTCTCTATGCTTGGCAACATTAGATGGCGAAGACTTACACATTCATGCCAGTAAGCTGACTCCAAATCTGGGTGAAGACTCCAATGTGAGTACGGTTGATCATACCAGGCCTAAAAAGTTCCAGATAGGTCACATCGGCATGCATGCGTTCAAAGTTGACTGTCTCCTCAATTTCCGCCATTTCCTTGGCGACGAAGACCGAATTCGGGTCACCATGCGCGTGAACTGTGTTCAATGAGCCTCAAAATATTTTGATGCTTGGTGATTATTTGAACTTACCAAGAGCAAGTACTTCTTTAGCTTCTTCCCAGCGGTCCTTCCTCGCGAGCCATCTAGGGGATTCTGGCAAGAAGAGCAAGAAAAAGAAGAGAAGGATAGCTGGAATCATCTGCAATCCCCATGGGATTCTGAAAGCAGCTGTTCCATTGACGAAGGAAGTTCCATAGCTGATATAGAACATGATCAGGATTCCCCTAAATTAATTGTCAGCGAAATGAGCTCCTTACGTAAAATATTCGACTTACCAAGTAATTGCCCACTGTTGACAGCCAACTAGTCTGCCACGCTTGGATGGCGGGGCGACCTCACTCAGGTAAACAGGCACTTGAGCTGAGCAGATACCGACAGACAAGCCGTTGATGAATCGGCCGACGACCAACATGGCAATGTTATGTGAGGCACAAACTAGGATGGAGCCAACACACCTATTCTGATGTCAGATTCCACATCCTGTGTAAGGTAGGGAGGAAAACTCACCAGATAACGGCACCAACTTGTATTGACTTTTTTCTGCCAAGTATATCTGAGAGAAAGCCTGACAGTAGGGCACCAACAAAAGAACCTCCAGGCATAGAGGCGGTAATTCCACCTTGAACGCTGGCTGTTGGGCCTGAGCATTTTTTATCAGAGGCCCAATATAGCGGACCTTGGTTAAAATAACAAAGGTAAGGATTCGTCGAGATAATGGCAGACATAGACGAAATATCAAAGCCAAACAGACCGCCACCAATGACAGCGACGGCTGCGATGACGTAGATGTTCCCAACTACGTACATCTTGAGAGATTCGTATGAAAAATGTGATAATATATCAGGCTTAAAGCCTCCAAAGATTCTGTACAGACTCTAAAATTCAACGATGAGAATTAAAGAGCAGGAATTTGAATCTGGGGATGCGGGGTGTATAAGATATCTGGATCCTAAGGTTTCTGGGGACTTAGCAGTACCCACCTGTCTGGTATTAACCAGGGGTTTTGGACAAGGCATCATGGCGTTGATTGATCACGAGAAAACATAGCACTCGACACTTACGCTGATTGGCTCGTAGTCGGAGGAACAAGCTCCGAGATCAAGTCTAGTTGATCAACCATATCGCAGACGCCCTGTCTCGAGGTTGATCCTTTCCTGAGAGATCGACGATTAGACATAGCTTACGTTGACCAGAAGCACAGCGTAACGGCTCCTCAGTCAATGGTGCCGTTATCCCCGTGAACTTCTATTGTTTAGCCTTCTCTCGAAAGCTTGATAAACTTTTAACATTTTCAAGGCAAGAGAACCGGAGACCTGGTGTGATCCATTGCCTACGCAGCACAGTCAGTTTGCTCATGAGGACTGGCGCCTCAATACTCCGGTATCTGACTTGAAAATCATCGAGATTGACACTCCAGCCACTCCTTCGAGAACAGGGCGGCGGAATTCAGTTGACGAGCGTCGCCAGGATGATGCGGTGGCTGCGGAGATTTAGCCTAGGGGAAGACGGCTCCGGCTGCAGCAAAAGCTTGTCGCGTATCATCGGTGTCTGTAATATTGAATACGAAAAGGCCCTTGTTGCAGGTATGCATTTTGAGAGGTCCGTGTAGAGGCAGAATACAAGTATGAATGGGTGGCAATGACGAAAGATGGAGGAGGCGGCAGTGATGCTATGTGACGAAGAGGCGTCCTTGGCGCAAGCCCCCCCGGACGCCCCTCCCGCAGATGTGCCTTGCCGTGGGGACAAGCTAGTAAGACGGTCCGAATTCAACAACAACGACAAAAGAATTTCCACTACTCAACGATCGTTCCGTCCCGTTATCGCGAGCTGAGAACGGCCATGTAGAGACACGTATTGTTTCCCATCGCATAAGATCACATATGCATACTGACCTGTAATATTGCAAGTAGTCACCGCTCGCTACACGGCGCCTAGCGGCCCCGAGCACCCTATACCCCCCCCTTTTTTTTTTTTTTTAGAACCCCACCTTCTCCAACCCCACTATTTCCAAAATCGCCAACCTTCATACCTCAAACGCCGACAAAATGACTGCACACAAGGAGTACGCCCTTCTCTGCCTAGGGAATCCATTGCTTGATATCCAAGCTGTCGGCGACGAAGCTCTCCTTGAAAAGTACGGTCTCAAACCTAATGATGCCATTCTCGCCGAAGCAAAGCACGCTGGCCTCTATGAAGACCTCTTGAACAATTACGATGCAAAGCTCATTGCCGGCGGTGCTGCTCAAAATACGGCCCGTGGCGCCCAATACATTCTCCCACCTAACTCAGTCGTCTACCTTGGTGGTGTCGGCGACGACAAGTACGCTGCTATTCTCCATGATGCTGTCAAACGAGCTGGTCTCCGCGTCGAGTACCGGGTAGACAAGAAAGAGAAAACCGGCCGCTGTGGCGTCATTATCACAGACCATGACAGGAGCATGTGCACCGACCTCGGAGCTGCAAACCATTACGTCTTAGAGCACCTGAAGAGCCCAAAGGTCTGGAAGCTAGTTGAAGGAATTGAGGTCGCATTCATTGGAGGATACCATCTTACTGTATGCCCAGATGCCATTATGGCGTTAGCAGAAGAGTGTGCAGCGAAGAACAAAATCTTCATGCTCTCCCTCTCCGCCCCGTTCATTCCGCAGTTTTTCAAAGACCCGCTAGACAAGACTGCACCGTACTGGGACTTTGTTGTTGGTAACGAGACAGAAGCTTTAGCATATGCGGAGACTCATAGCTGGGAGACAAAGGATATCAAGGAGATTGCTAAACGTTTGGCTGACCTTCCGAAGGTGAATAAGCAGAGGGATAGAGTGGCTATCATTACACAAGGGACCTTACCTACCATTGTGGCGGTTTCCGGAAAGGAAATTAGCGAGTATCCGGTTTATGAAATCAGTAAGAGCGAGATTAATGATACAAATGGAGCCGGCGATGCGTTTGCCGGAGGCTTCGTCGCTGGTCTTGTGGAAGGCAAGCCCTTGGCCGAGTGCGTTGACATGGGGCAATGGCTGGCCGGCTTGAGTATCAGGGAGTTGGGGCCTTCATATCCCTTCCCCAAGCAGACTTACAAGCCTTCAGCTAGCAAATAATTTCTATTGATTCCGCTGATAGAAGGCGTTCAGGGAGCTCCAAAGGTTTCGACAAATCGTTGGCGCGCCGGGACGGTCGGCATTTGTAGCATGAAGAAATGATCCTCCACGATCAGGCAATTAGAGCATAGAAGCGTGAAGAGACAGTCGACCACGTGAATCACGTCAAAAGATCCTTAGTAGTCGTGCAATGCTAGTCCTGTGAAGTATTTGGTACTCATGCTCGCAAATAAGCAAACTCCGAGTGAATGCCGACGCTACGTTACATTCGCCCAAGCAGTTTTAATCTGCATACTGAGTTACATTAGGCATAATTCACCTCCATGACTCGGATCGGAGTATCGCAAGCAAAATACTAAGCCAAACTTGAAGACAAATGAAACGTCCTCCTCACCTCGGAGTTAAGCCCACGACGGACTTGACACCGTGAGCAGACACAGCGGGATATCATCCCAAGACTTTCACGATATCACGAAATCTCACTTGCCGCCCAAAAGTATACCACACCCCGCAATACATGTCCTTCAAGCCCAACATGAATATGTATCAAAGGATTCTCAGCCCTACGTGGCGAGGGGCAATCTCAGGCCAGGAGAGATAACGAAGTAGGATCTACTCGACATTCGAACAGCCTTTCGCTCGGCACCGCTGATAAGATCGATGTTAGATCTGTATCTACAATCAAGATGATGCGGAGGTCGTGGCAGCTGCAAGTATGGAGTCAAATGGTGCTAAATATTAATAACATAACATTAATAATATAACTATCTTGTATACTACTCACGCCCTACCCTGAAGCACCCTGTATCACAGCCGGCTCCTCAATCGCTCCCAGGCTCAAAGTGACATTATCAAAAAAAGAGATTGAAATACGTGCCCGCCGGACACGAGGGCTTGATCATGAACGTCTGCGTCTTCGCCGCCGCCACGACGCTCCCCGAGAACAGGTCGAAGGGTCTGGGGCCAGACCAGTCGTAAGCAAGATCGGCCGACGTCGCAAACACAGTGCCGTCCAGCGAGGCTTCAATCTGACATGTCCCTCCTATCCTCTGCACATAGTAGTACATGTCGAAGCTGTAGCTCGAGCCGGGGCACAGAGTGACGTTTTGAGATGCGAAGAAGGACACGGATGTCCATTGCGCGGCGTCCCATGTGCTGGGGAGGGGGAAGTGTTAGCTATGGCAACACCGAGGGGATATGCAGGGTGGAGAGACTTACAGGATATCGGGAGGCGAGACTGAGAAACCCACGTCTCCGACACTAGAATACTCATCAAAGGTCCAATCTGGGGTGGCACCATATTCTCCCGCTGCCAAGTCAAAGCCGCTGTTTGCCACTGCTTGGTATCCGGGCAAGCACGCTGCTGGGGTCTGTAGCACAGCAGAGTCATATTGCGTGCCGGACAAAGTATTGTTATAGGAGATAGCATTCAGGCCATAGCAATTGACTAGACCTTCTGAAGCCGGCCGAGTCGTGTCGAAAACCACAGACATGCATCGGTTTGGATCTGTATACGGCAGGGACGCTGCTTGAATTGAGCACTGTTCTGCACATGTTTGGATATTTTCCGTTGTGGTGAGCACAATATTAGGCCCGTCGAGAAAGAGCCTGAAAGCGCAGTAAAGCTCATAGGAGTCGCCGTTAGAGTCTGTAAATATGGTTCCTGTCTCATATGGGCATTGGTCCATGTTATTGCTTGGGAGAGGCGTGGCGGATGATGATGAAGCTGTGAACTTCGGGGTTACTGAAGTCAATATAGTTGATTCCAATTTCCCAGAAACCGTGGTATAAGCGCTACTTGACCATTGAGTCTGTGTAGTCGTAATGTCACTAATAATTGTTGTTATAACCGTGTAAGGATATGAAGTCGAAACCGTAATGTTTTTCGTGGATGTGTACTGGTAATTGTTAACTTTGCTGATGCTGAATCTATTAGAAAAGGAAGGAAAACGAGAAGAGGCAAACTGAACTATAGATGTTTGAAGTCAGGTCCGATAAAAAGGGGTATGATATAAGAGAAGCGAAAAAAAACTATCCTCCCATAGGAGACTGAAGAGCAATGAGAGATTATTAAAGAGCATAGGACATACTGTCGTTGGGATAAAACTGGTTGTCGTTGTGATGATATCATCTGTTGATACAGAAGTTACAACGTCTGTTAAATTCTTGGTGAGCGTCGTCGATGCCCAATTTGTGATCGTGGTTGGAGCTCCGCTGTCGGTTATAGTCGCATAAACTGGATAAGATGTGCTGGCTATAGTCACGCTCGCCGACGTTGATGTAGTTGACGTGGGTTGAGCAAATCTACACACCGGATTAGTCTCAATTGACAAGCTTGGAAAATTAAACTTTCAACATACGAGTAGCAGTACTCAGTGATCGGAACGGTAGCTGTGTTGATACCAATTTCCGTGCTGAATGGCCCAGCTGTAATATCCGCAGAGAGCTCGTTCATGAAGGTCAACGAAATATCGACACCCTGACAGTCACGAGCTTCTAAAGCGGTGTCCTTCACGTCACGCTTCAGTGACAGAGAGTCAGTTATTGTGAGGTCCAGCCCAAGACCAGGCTTGTCCTCAAAGCCACCATCAATTTCAAACTTGCCGTCTAAGACGCTAACCAATTATACTCATTAGCATGGGAAATATTGCGGAAAAGATAAGAACGAAAATTTTGACATACTCAATTCCAAAATCCAGACCAAAGGTAGCATATGCTTCACCAGTCACTGTGACCTCTCCCTGGAGAAGAAGAGTCTTCGTCACAGAGTTCGGAAGAAGACCGCTCTCCGATGAGCCGGAGTAGTTTATGAGATCAACTACGACATCGATGTCATCCCAATTGACGGTAACACCGGCAAGAAGACCTCCATTGGCCTGGAAGTCAATGTCGAGGCCCACACCAAATGTAAGCTCTGGGCCGATGCTGACAATATCTGGAATCGTAAACGGTGTAAGTGGTACGCTACCAAGCTCTTTCTCAAATGTCTTGGAGTATGCGTAGCTAGCTATCAGCGCGACGTTGAAGCCGAATTGGAGAGGGCCGGTGACTGTTAATACAGCTTTCGTGATCTGTGCACAATTTGAGTACTGCTTCTGTCACAATATAGATTGTTACTTACTCCGCTTGTAATTGAGGCAGATAACTGCCCGACAACTGTCATTGACCCCGTAAAGCCGCAGTCAACGCAGTACGCACCAAGGTCTCCATCTACGTAGATTGGGGTCCCTGAACCGAAGTAGGTGTCTTCGGAGGCGATGCCAAAGTTTGCTGCGGAAAGACTGATGGGAAATGTCTCATCAATAGGGGTGATAGTAACAGGAGGAATAACAGAAGCAACAGCTGTTACAGCTTTGGCAACGACGGTTGTGGCCGCTTCTAATATTAGCTAGATTTCTACACCGGTGTTGGAGGGCTAACCTTGGACTACTTTTGCCACGACGGGAGGTACGGGAATAGATTTCACAACAGAGACGACCTAGTATTATCGGTTACTTAAGTCGTGGTCTTATATGAGATGTTTTAAAGGACATAACTTACCTTTGATACTAGTTTCGAAAACAATCCTCGTCTAATAAGTAGATCTCTTCGAGTAAGACCTGTAAGGTCACTCGTGTCGACGCCTGGGAGGATGAGAGTATAAAAGTCTGGAGCTGTTGAGTTTAAGTAGCCTAAAGCATTGTCGAGATCAACGTCAAAGTCTGCTTGTTCTGAGATTGATGAGATTGAACTGCTCGGAATTGACGATGGAGCGGATGAAGCAGAAGTGCTTGAAGAAGATCTCGTCTGCGTAGCCAGTGTGGTAGGGCCTGTTGCAGGCGTTGTGGTGAGTACAGATGTGACTAGCACGGTCGTCACTGAGGACCCAACAGTGCTAGTCACTGGATAAACTGCTGTGAAGAGATTTCCAACTGCTGTCGTGGTGGTAATATTCTGGTCGCCGAAACTGATGTCGAAATCGGTGATCACTTCCTCCAGCAAATAATAGTCCATATCGCACATGATTTGGCTCGATCCTTGATCAACAGTAAAGGAAGAAACACTGACAACAAAGTTAGAACGCGATTTCCATATAAACAGGTCCAGAATCAAGGTCTTACAGTACCCAGAAGCGAGATTCAACGGAGGTAACGCCGTTGGACCCGCATCCCTCATAGCCAGCTCCCGTGAGAACAAAGTCCCCGCTTGGCCATTGCTGAGTCATATCAAGGGCAGTATTGTCACCGAGAGTAATGGTCAATGTAGTAGCAGAACAAAAAACATCAATCACGAAACCACAGTGCTCAAGGGCAATAGTAGGATAAATGAAAGACATGTCAACAAAAGCGCTCTGGACGCCATCTGAGACTTGTGAGTATAATTTTATTGGCTTCACGGAACCCTATATTATAGGAAGACTTACTGCTAGTAGCGTTTTGAGGGGGCTGCGCGTAGTACAACGTCAACTTTTGCTGCGGAAGGAAGTTACTGTGATCCTGCAGATCCATGCCTGGACACACAGATGGGTGGAGGACATTCTGTGGTGGTGAGCTTTGAACAATTGGGGAGCCTGCAATGAATGGAGAAGTATCATTGGAAAAGACAGTATTGATAGGCCCTTGGGTCCCAGTCGGACAAGGCCCAGTTACTGTCACGGAACTAGTGGCTGTAAGAGTCACAACATCATCAGGTACTTGACCATGACTGATAGAGATCAGTAACAGAAAGACAAGCTGAAAGAGTGGCGAGAGCAGAAAGGCTCCCATCTTTTCAAATGAGTGTGGGCTATAAAGATAGAAAGGAGCACCAAATGAGCGTCAGTTGTAAAGATAGAAAGGAAACACTGTCTATGCCATGAAATTAAATGGAACTTGATATAATCATATACTGACAGTATGAGAAGCGTCCATCAGACCATATTACTTCCTATTAGAACAGTAGACCATTGCAATGAAGAATATGGGGAATATTTGCCGATTAGTAGTTCAGCCTTTCCGCGATCATAGAACCCGCGGTTGCACCGTTTACGCATCTCAAGGGTAAGAGTCTTTTTGGCCATTTCATCCG
>Ga0335072_10009844_pt1 | contig 13782 bp, 13 predicted proteins | sample Lox_Sample_21_FD_206725 | JGI IMG/M metagenome (GOLD analysis project Ga0335072, IMG submission 206725) | Soil microbial communities from Loxahatchee National Wildlife Refuge, Florida, United States - Lox_Sample_2.1 | ecosystem: Environmental > Terrestrial > Soil > Wetlands | place: USA...
CACGTTTCGGCATCCTGGAGCAAACCGACCGCGAGCGATGCATGAGCTCGGACCATAAGAACCCTCCCCCCGGGCAGGCGGATTTCGAGCGAACCCCGAACGATCAGCGCTTCGTGGCTCTTTATCGCGAGCTGCGACAGCTCGCCGATCGTCTGCTGCGGCGCAATGCGGGCGCGATGGTGAGTCCGACGACGCTGCTCCATGAGGCGTATTTGGAGATATCGCCAAGGGACGCGGTGTTTGCCGATCGCGAGCGATTCATCGGCTACGCCGCGCGCGTCATGCGTGGCCTCATCATCGATCTGGTACGCGAGCGCCGCGCGTTGAAGCGCGGCGCGGGCTTCCATATCACGCAGCTGCGTGATGAGACTCCGGAGGCCGCATCCCCGGAAGTCGCCCTCGACCGGCTCTCCGATTCGCTCGACGAGCTCGCGGTCATCGATCCGCCCCTGGCAGAGCTCGTGGATCTCAAATACTTCTGCGGATACACCTTCGAAGATATCGCTGCGCATCGTGGCATCTCGGTCCGCACGGTGCAGCGCGACTGGCAAAGGGCACGCCTGATCCTATTCGAACGAGTGGCTGACGCCGACTGATCGGAAAGCTCCCCGGGCCTATGCCGCCTGCAAGGCCGGTTTGGCCGTAACGAAGGGAATGATCATCGCGGCCAGCAGCAGGACGGCGAAGGCCGGCAACATGGCAGTGAATGAGCCGGTCAAATCCTTGATCTTCGCGACCAGGATCGGGCCGACCAACCCGGCGAAGCCCCAGGCCGTCACGATGAGTCCATAGTTCAGGCCCATGAATTTCGTGCCGAAATACTCCGCGTTGAACGATGGCATGGTTCCGAATCCGCCCCCACAGCAAAGGAGAATCACCGATATCGCGGCCAGGGCGAGTGTGAGATTGTGTATGTCGGGGAGGAGAAGCAGCACGGCGGCCTGCGCTCCGAGCATTGCCGCGAATGTGTTGTTGCACCCGATACGATCCGACAGCGTGCCCCAGATTATGCGGCCGAGCGCGTTGAAGATGCTTACCAGACCGAAAAGCGGAGCTATCGTGACGGCAGCAAGCCCGGTGAGGTCGGCGAGAATGAATACCGCGTTCGAGATGATCGCGATGCCGGCGATGACATTGACGAAGAGCTGCAGCCACAAAAGGTAGAACTGGGGAGTCGCGATGATCTGCGCGGGAGAGTAACTGACGACAGCCGAGGACATTCTGCGCAATGCGAGCCCATGACGGTACCCGGGCGGGGAGTAATCGGGTGGTGGGTTGCGAAGCTGCGATGCCGCGGCGAGGCCGACAATCAGGAAGATGATGCCAGACCCAACAAGAACCCGCATCACGGCGTCAATGTCGCCCGCCGTCGGCGTCTGCCCGGGCAGCAGTGCAGCGGAATCGAATGGCGTGCCTGCGATCCTTGCTGCGGCTCTCGCCGCTATGAAGCTGGCTGCGTGCACCGCGGCGGCATGAAAGCCCGCGAGACGCGGAACGATCTGGTTGTACAAGAATGCGCCCATGCCGAAGCCGCCTGCGACGAACCCGCCTGCGAGCCCCTTCTTGTCAGGGAACCATTTGGTGACCATGGAGAGGGGCGTGATGTATGCCATTCCGGCGCCGATGCCGCCGATCACTCCATAGGTGAGGTAGAGCCAGCATGCACCCAGCGCCGGAGTTCCCAGGCCGGCGAGCACATTGCCGGATCCCCAGAGTGCAATGCCGACCATCGTCACGATGCGTGGACCGACCCTGTCCTGCCAGAAACCCCCAATCAGGACGCCGATGGCACCCAGGGAGAAGTTTGCGATGGCGTAAGTCCAGGTGGTCACCGTCAGATCCCAGCGGAAGGCAACCAGCAGCGGTTGCGTAAAAATCCCCCAGGAGTAAATCGTGCCCGTCGTGAGCATCACGATTGCGGCGGCGCTTGCGATTCTCCATCGATTAGGGGTCGATGCTCGTCCGGGTAGACCCATGATGACTCTCCCAATTGGCTGGCTCTCATGGGAGAGATCGGATTTGCGCTGCGAGAGCGGACATTCCCGGCTCGCGCTGCTCTCCCTTCGGAAGGAGTCTGCGGAATGTCCGCTTTTGCGCACGGAGTCCGATCCAAATCACCGATCACCTGCTCGGCCGCTCGGATAAATTCCCATAGCCATAGGAATAATATGGACGGGTAGCGCATTTTCATCCTATAATTCCTATGCTCATAGGAATTTCAGTATGCGCATCCCTATCCGCTCCCCCGCTGACCTGGGCCTCGCTATCCGAGCCGTGCGACGGAGCAGTCGCGTCCGAATCGACGACCTCGCGGCGACCGCGGGCGTGAGCAAGCAATTCACCTCTGATGCCGAGCACGGCAAGCCGACTATGCAATTCGGCCTGGTCCTCAAGCTGCTCGCCGAGCTCGGCGTGCCACTCGAAGTCGATATTCCAGAGGAAGCGGTGCGCACGCTGGACACCTTGCGCTCATCGGCACCCAGCATCCCGCCCCCACCGTCGTCGAAGCGGCGGCCCTGAGCCTCCATGCGCACGCTCGTCGCATACCTGAACGATCGGCGCATGGGTACCCTCAGTGAGGGCAACGATCTCTGGAGCTTCCAGTACGACCCTGCGTGGGCGGTCGCGCCGGACAGCTTCGACCTCTCGCCAGCGTTGCCGCGCTCAACGCTCCTGCATCAGGACGGCGGCACCGACCGACCCGTCCAATGGTATTTCGACAATCTGCTGCCTGAAGAGCAGATGCGCGAAGCGCTCAGCAGGGAAGCCAGGATCCATGGCGACGATGCCTTCGCGCTGCTCGAATATCTGGGGGCCGAGTCGGCAGGCTCCCTCGTCCTCCTCCCGCCCGGCAAGAGCCTCGACGAGCCGGGCGGTCTGAGGCCACTCTCCGACGAGGAGATCACCCGGCGCATTCGCAACCTGCCCCGGGCGACCCTCAGCAGCGGTGCTCCCAAACGCATGTCGTTGGCTGGCGCCCAGAACAAACTCCTGGTCGTCTATCGCAATGGTGCGCTCTTCGAGCCCATCGGCAGCGAGCCCTCGACGCATATTCTGAAGCCAAACCACGTGAATGATGCCTATGCCGCATCAGTCATCAACGAATACTTCGTGATGAGCCTGGCTCACGACATCGGGCTGTCAGTTCCCCCCGTCTTTCGACGCTACACACCGGAGCCGATCTACCTCGTCGAGCGCTTCGATCGTCGGGTCGATCCTGAAGGCCGCACTCAACGCCGCCACATCATCGACGCGTGTCAGTTGCTCAACAAATCCCGCGCTTTCAAATACCAGACCGCGACCCTGCCAACGATCGCGCAGATCGTCGAGTACTGTCGCAATCGCGTCAGCACCAGACTCGAATTGTACCGATGGCTCGTGTTCAATCTGCTCGTAGCCAACGGTGACAACCACCTGAAGAACCTGTCCTTCCGCGTGAGCGCCGAGGGCACAGAATTCGCGCCCGCATACGATCTGTTGAGCACCGGGTCCTATCACACCCGCGCCTTCGCGAACGAGCGTGCGGACTGGCCTGCCGCCCGCCTGGCCATTCCCCTGCCGGGTGCGACGACGTTCGCGCAAGTGAGCCGCAACTCCATTCTGAGCGCCGGTGAAACCCTGGGCCTGCCCCGGCGGGTCGGCGAGCGCGAGCTCGATCGCCTCACACGCGATTTACCAGAGGCGCTGCGCGCACTGGTGCAGCGCGTCGAGGCCGAAAACGCCGGCTTACCGGGGCCGGCGCGCACGTTCTTGGGCGGCGAACGAAGGCTCATATCGACTGTGCAGCATCTGATCGTGCCTGACATGCTTCAGCGCGTGAAGGCATGATGTGAGGTGCTCGAGGGCCGTTGACAGTCGGGCGCGCCGAAGGCTGCGGCCGCCCCGGTCGGCCCGCAAGCGGTAACGATGGTCCACTGCGGGCGGCGGTGCGCGCTGGCTATCCGGGCTGCCTCCGACGCACCAGTCCCTCGAGCCCGGCCGACACGAAAGGTCCGAGACGCGCCTTGAGGGCGGCGACGTCGGTCGAGCGGCACAGCCCGTCCGAGAGCACATCGAGGCGGCCGGTCTCGGCAAGCGAGAGGGTGAGCGCGCCGGTGAGGAAGTTGTATCCCCAGAAGACGTCCTCGGGAGCGGCACCCGGGAGGGATTCCATCAGCGCGCGGATGAACTCACGCACCGTGTCGTTGAAGGTCTTGCTCATGAGGCGCCAACCCCATTCCGGCGAGTTGTTGACCCAGGCGAGAATGGTGAAGTAGCTGTGCCAGCCGGGACCGGCATGCGCAAGGGAATCGAGGATCGGATCGAAGAAGGCCCCGACCACCGCCTCGGTGCTCGCCGGCCGCGGGGCCGCGGCTTTGCGCACCTCCGCCAGCAGCCGCAGTCTCTCATCGTTGAGCATCGCGCCGCGCCGCTCGAGCACGGCGGCAAAGAGCGGCTTCTTGCCGCCGAAGTGATAGTTGACGAGAGCCAGATCCACCCCCGCCTCGCCCGTGATGTCGCGCAGGGACGTGCCGTGAAACCCCTTGCGGGCGAAGAGCTTTTCCGCGGCGTCGAGCAGCTTCTCTTTGGTGGTACGTTTCGAGCGGGCCATCGTTTCTCCCCCTGGACTCGCCATTCTAGCCGCAGACGCCGGTCCGTTGCGACCGCGCCACGTTTCGCCCGTCTTGTAGTTCAACGGTCGTTGTACTAGACTTCAACGATCGTTCAATAAGTGTCACCGGCAACGGTACCAACGATGTCTGGTCAGAGGGGGCTCGGCCATGTCTAACAGCCTTTCGGGTGCATTCCTCGTCACGTGTGTTCTGCTCGCGCCTGTTGCGGCTGCGGCGCAGGATGCCGCCACGGCCAACGCGGGCTCCGGCGCTGCCGCAAGTGACGCCAGCCCGGTGCAGCTGCAGGAGGTCGTCGTGACCGCCCGGCACCGCTCGGAGAACCTGCAGAACGTGCCGCTCACCGATACCGCCGTGACGGCACAGTCGATTCAGACGTGGGACGTCACCAGTCTCGAGGATCTGAACAGCTTCGTGCCCAACATGAAGATTTCCGCGGACCGGGCGACGAGCAGTACCATCAACGTCTACATCCGCGGTGTCGGCCAGAGCGACCCGCTCTGGGGGTTCGACCCCGCGGTTGGCGTCTACATCGATGATGTCTATCTGGCGCGCCCACAGGCCGCCCTGCTCGACGTTCTCGACGTTCAGCGGCTCGAGGTCCTCTCCGGACCGCAGGGAACCCTCTATGGGAAAAACACCATTGCCGGTGCGATCAAGTACGTCACCCGGGACATCGTAGGTCCGACCTCGCTAACGGCGTCAGTGACCGGGGGCAACTACGGCGAGCACGACTTCAAGCTCAATTTCTCCACGCCGGTGGTCGAAGACCACGTCTACTTCGGCGTCTCTCTCGGTGAGTTGAAGCGCGACGGCTACGGACAGGTGGTCGCGCAACCCGGGATACCCTCGAGCGACCAGCCCTACGTCGGCGAGCCCCTCTCCAACAAGGACGTCTTCGCCGGCCGGGCCAACCTCACGCTGCTCTGGGGCGAGAGCTCCAAGCTGGTCCTGATCGCCGATGACATCCTCGATGACTCGAATGCCTCGGGCGGCCAGCGGCTGGACAGTTACCTCGTGCCGCAGCTGTCCAACCCCTTCGACATGTACGACGACATGCCTCCGGGCAAGGATTACTTTCACCGTCAGGGCTTCTCCGCCACCTACAGCCAGAAGTTGACCGACCAGCTCGACCTCAAGCTCATCGGCGCCTACTACCAGGGTCACGGCCAGCAGTTCATCAACTTCTCGGAGACTGCCGAGAACCTGTTCGAGGTGCCGGGGTTCTACAAGGATCAGCAGGCCTCCGGTGAAGGCCGCCTGACCTACACCAGCAGCCTCGTCAAGGCCGTCGGCGGCGTATTTTTCATGGACAGCACCGCCTGCGGTGACTACAACGCCTCGATCGGTACCCTCAATCTGCTGGGTATTCCGGCGTACGATCTTTACATCACGGAACTGGTGCAGGGCTGCGTGCGCACCAAGAGCTCCGCGGTCTACAGCGACGGGTCGTGGAAGCTCACGGACAAGCTGAACCTCGATACCGGCGTGCGATGGAACGAGGATCGCAAGACCGCGCAGGTGTATCAGGCTGATTATGCGAGCATCGCCCCCGATCAGCTGCAACCCGGGCAGCAGTTCTTCAATCCGAACGCGGTGCCCGCCGGCTTTTTCCCCGATCCGGGCGTCGTGACCGACTACAACCGCGAGCGCCCGTTCGTGAACATTACACCGCGGCTCGGGCTGGACTATCACTTCACGCCGAGCCTCATGGGCTACATCATGTACAGCCGCGGCTTCCTCAGCGGCGGCTTCGACATGCGCGGCAACGCCGCGGTATTCCCCGGCACGGAGAACGGCTACAACTCGGAGGTCGCGAACAACTATGAAGCCGGCCTGAAATCCACCTGGCTGGACGACACGCTGCTCCTCAACCTCACCGCCTTCTACGATCCATACACCGACGCGCAGATCGGTGTGCAGCAGTTCGTCGAGTATGAGGGTGCGCCGACCAATCTCACGGCGGTGCTGAACGCCGGCAAGCAGATCAACGAAGGTGTGGAGCTGCAATCGGTCTGGCGCGCCAGCCGCTCGCTCACCCTCGGACTGAACGTCGGCTATCTCGACTCCTACTACAAGGATTATCTCATCCCGTGCAGCGTCTTCACGGCCGCGCCCGGCTGCGGCGCGAGCGTTGCAACGGTCAACGTCGCGGACGAAAACAAACCGCTCGATGCGCCGCGCTTCACCGCTTCGAGCAATGCGGCGTACACTTGGTTCTTCGACTCGGGCTCGCTTCTGGCTCGCGTGGATTACGACTGGCGCAGCTTCACCAAAGTGGCAAACACGACCCCCAGCCTGACCGATCAGCCCGGCTTCGGACTGCTCAATGCCGGTCTCGGGTTCACGACCGCGAGCGGCCGCTGGCTCTTCTCGATCGATGGCAAGAACCTGACGGACCGGCTGTACCGCGTGGCAGGCTATGACTTCGGCAATGCGCCCATCGGACCGGCCAACTCCTTCATCGGCGGCATCAGTCAGATCGGCTTTTACGGGCCGCCGCGCACATACTCCGCGACGGTGACCTACCACTTCTGAGCGACCGGACACCCGATGCGGCTGAAAGATCAGGTTGCGGTGATCACCGGCGCCGGCGGTGGCATCGGTCTGGAGATCGCACGCACCTTCGTGCGCGAGGGAGCCTCGGTCGCAGTCGCGGATCTCGACGGCGGGTCGGCCGCGAGAGCCGCCACGGAGCTCGGGGCGGGACAGGCGATACCTCTTGCAATGGACGTCACGCGCGAAGAAGAGGTCGATGCCGGTGTGACGCGCGTGATAGAGACCTTCGGCCGGATAGACATCCTCGTCTGCAACGCGGGTGTGCAGGTCATCTCGCGGCTCGAGGCGCTGACGCTCGCCGAATGGCAAAAGGTGCTCGCCGTCCACCTGGATGGAGCGTTCCTGGCGACCCGCGCGGCGCTGCGGCACATGTACCCCCGTGGGCGCGGCAGCATCATTTACATGGGGTCGGTTCACTCGAAGGAGGCCTCGGTCCTCAAAGCCCCTTATGTCGCGGCCAAGCATGGACTCATCGGGCTGGCGCAGGTGGTCGCGAAGGAAGGGGCCAGGCACGGCGTACGGGCGAACGTCGTGTGCCCTGGCTTCGTGCGCACAGCACTGGTGGAGCGGCAGATTCCCGAGCAGGCCAGGGCGTTGGGGATCTCGGAGCAAGAGGTAGTGAGCAGCGTCATGTTGAAGGAGACCGTGGACGGGAAGTTCACTACCACACGCGATGTCGCAGAGGCTGCGCTCTTCTTCGCCTCATTCGAGTCCGCGGCGCTCACGGGGCAGTCGCTCGTGGTCAGCCACGGCTGGTCGATGCATTGATGTCACCGGAAGCGACGGCGCCGTTTCGTGAGGTGTACTACGCCGCCGCCGACGGACTGCGCCTTTACGCCCGCATCTACGAGCCGGCAGGAAGCGAGGCGCCTGCCGTGCTCTGTCTGCCGGGCCTGACGCGCAACTCGCGCGACTTCGAGGTGCTTGCCCCACATCTTGCGCACCGCTATCGGGTGTTATGCCCGGACCTGCGGGGCCGCGGCTACTCGCAGCGCGATTCGAGCTGCCAGAACTACCAGCCCGCGACCTACATCGCGGACATACTGGAGTTGCTGAAGACGCTCTCGGTCCCGCGCGTCGCCATCATCGGGACTTCCCTCGGTGGATTACTCGCGATGATGCTGGCCGCGAGCAAGCGGGCCATGGTCGCCGGCATCGTACTCAACGACATCGGCCCCGAGATCGATCCGGCGGGGCTGGCGCGCATTCGCGGCTATGCAGGGCAGCTGTCGCCCGTGCACACGTGGCCTGAAGCGGTCGCGCAGCTGCAGAGTGTCCATGGTCGCGCCTGGCCGGGTCTCGACGATGCGGCCTGGCTACGGCTCGCACGGCGCAGCTATCGGGAAACCGCGAACGGTAACCCCATTCTCGATTACGACCCCGGAGTCGGAGCCGCCCTCAGAGCAGCGCCCGAGCAGCCTGCCGACCTTTGGCCTCTGTGGGCGGCCGTCGGACCGGTGCCTGCGCTGGCGATCCGCGGTGAGCTGTCCGACATACTGAGCACTGCCACCTTGGAGCGGATGCAGCGGGAGAAGCCGGATCTGGTGCGCCGGATCGTCGCCCGACGCGGGCATGTGCCGCTTCTCGATGAGCCGGACTGCCTGCCGGCGATCGACGCTTTCCTGGCGCGGCTCGACTATCGCTGACTGCGGTCATCGCCGGCTCCGATCTCCTTTGCACTGAGCGCATGAATGAAGGCGCCCCCGTTCGCCTTGCGTGTGCGCTTCGGCATCAGTTATAAGAGATCTGTCGTCAAGGTTGTCCCCAGCCGGGGCGGGCAATTGAAGCCATGAACCGCAGAGAGCTCCTTACCGCGCTGGCTGCCGCCGCAATCGCCGGCGACACGCTGAGCGCTGCCGCGCAATCGCAAAACGCGGCGGCCGTGATGGGCTCGCGCGTCTTCGACTGGAACTCACTTGTCGATACGCCAAATGCCGTGGGATCGGTGCGGATGGTGTGTAACACGCCGACCGCAACGCTCGAGAATCTCGAGATTCACATCTCGACGCTGAAGCCCGGGATGATGTCGCATCCGCCGCACAGGCACCCGAATGAAGAGATCATCATCGTGCGCCAGGGCACGGTGGAGACGCTCTCGAACGGGGAGTGGATTCGCGTGGGGCCGGGGTCGGTGATCTTCAACGGCTCGAATCAACTGCACGCGTTCAGAAATGTGGGCACGGAGCCGGCGGTTTATCACGTGGTGAACGTGAAGACGGCGGCCACGCCGCAGGCTTAGGGTCGGAAGGTCGCTACATTCGGGATCAGAGAAGAGGTGTATACTTCCTCCACGCCGTAGTTTACCCGCACGGCGCCGGGAGGCCTGACATGCAGCTACAGACTGCAGACCGGAAGCACAGCCGCATGGGCATCTATGTGCTCGTTGGCGCGGTTGCTTTGGGGGCGTGCCTTTTCCAAGGCCGTTCCGGCTCGTTCTTCGCTCCCCAGCTGGATAAACCCACGCCATGGCAACAGATGAGCGTCACTGTCGCCTCTGACACGACAGGGTTGCTCACGACGCTCGGCACGGGGTTATTGGGTGCTCTGGGCCTGCTGATGGGCGGCAGAGCCGGCGGCGGCAAGGTGCGGCACCTGTGGGCCGCGTTCGCCTGCGCCGCCAGCGCGGGGGTATCGCTGTTCTATGGCTACGTGGTCCACCTGCATCTTCTCTGGATGATCGCGCACCAGACATTGGATACCACGAGCGCGTTCTTCGTGACGCCGAGTCACTACCAGTTCTACTCTCTCCTGGCTGCCGGCCTGTTCTTTGCCCATTATGCCGCTCAGAACATGGGCGAGGGGACGACGACATGACTCGTGCCGGGCTGACGCTGGCCTGCGCGGCTACGCTGTTCCTGGGCAGCTCCACGTGGGCGCAAATGCCCCCAGCGCCCGGGAAACTTCAAATCAAGTCGCAGCCGACCGGAGCTCAGATCACGATCAACGGAACGGTGATCACGCAGGCGACGGATGCGACACTGGTCGTATCGCCCGGTCAGTATTCGGTGTCTGTGGGGACGGCAGGCGGCAGCCCGTATTGTGCAGCCACCAGCGTCACGATACAGGCGAATGACACCAAGGTGCTCGTCTGCAATGGCAAGATCTGGAGTTCCTCAGGCTGACGCTGTGAGTGAGCCTCGCCTCTCGCCAGAGGCAGAACGGCAGGTCCTGATGGTGACCGTGCATCCGACGAGCAGCCATTCCCCGATCTGGACTCCGAAGCGATCAACTTTGCCGCTGCTTCGCAGTCCTTTGCTGAGCGTCGCTCATTGCGACGACAGGATCTTCGGATACCGCAAGGGCAGGATGATGCGAAACGTCGTGCCTTGCCCGGGCGCTGTTTCCAATTCCACCGTGGCATCCAGCACCTCGCACAGGCGCTTGACGATCGAGAGGCCGATTCCTTCGCCCGACGGCACGGCCGAGGGGTCGCTGTCGGCGGGCGGTTGAGAATCCGAGTCGACCGGATCCGAAATTTCGGGAGGTTGGGACTGCGCGTGGGTCTGGGGCTCGTGCGCGGCTTCCGTCGCGTCTTTGAGGGTACGCCGTAACGGAGCCGCGGATCCCGTATCGAGTCCCGGCCCGGAATCGGAGACGGCCAGCGTCCACTGCCGTGCCGCGTCCTCGGGACCCACGCCCCAGCTGACGACCACACCGCCCTGCTCGGTCGCCTTCAGCGCGTTGAGCATCAGGTTCTGGACGATGCGCTGCAGTTTGAGCAGATCGCCCTCGACCGGCAGCTCCTCCGGGCCCTCGTACTTGAGAAACAGATTTCGCTCCGCCGCCAGCGGGCGCAGGGTCTCGCAGAATTCCCGCAGGCGCTGCGCGGCATCGAACGCTTCGATCCTCAGCGGATCCTGTCCGGCTTCCAGCCGGGCGAGCTCGACCAGGTCCGAGAGCAGGGCGCCCATCGAGCGGATGCGCCGCTGGAGCAGATCGTTGAAGTGCTCACGCTGCGCCTGCTGGATGGTCGGCTTCGCGAGCAGGGCGGTCGTGCTGGCGATGACGCTCACGCTTCCCCGCAGATCATGGGCGGTCTCGCGCAACAGCGTGGCGCGATCGTTCTCTAGAGCTTCCACCGCGTCCAGTGATGCCTCGAGATCGCGGACGCGGCTTGCCGCCTCGGATTGCTGCAAGCGAACATAACGGGAAGCGCTCTCGCAAATGCCTTCCATGCAGAGCGCCGCGAGAATCTCGCGCGCCGACTGCATGACGGCAAAGTCGAGCTGCGGATGAGCGGCCGCATAGGCATCGAGCTCGCGCGCGATCACGGCCTGAAGATGACCCCACTCCCGCATGGTTTCACGGACGTCGTAGCCCTGCTGCCAGCGGTGCGTGCCATGCTCGGCCGCGTCCCTCCGCTGCTGCAGATCGACGTGCATGGCCTGGACGGCGTGCTCGGCCCGCAATCTTTCCTCGAAGTCCTCGAGGATCCGCGGAATGTGGTCGTTCAGGGCGGTACGTGAAAGGCCCACGGTTGCCGCCAGCTCCGGATCGCGGCGAACCGCATCGCGCCATTGCCGAAGCAGCTCATCCCGATGGCCTCCGAGATGAATGGAGAGCGCGTGCAATTGCGCGGCGATATTGTGAGTAGCAGGCACGTGGACACCCCCTGACAGCTATGCCGTATTCAACGCACCTTCTACGATCTACTCAAGGGAGAGCGCAAGCGCGGCAGCGTGACCCGGAAGACGGTCCGCCCGGCAACGCCGGACTGGACCTCGACGCTCCCGCCGTGGCCCTTCACGATCTCTTGCACGATATAAAGACCCAGCCCCAACCCGCGGCCGTTCCCGGGCTTGCCGCGCTGGAACGGATCGAAGAGCCGCGGCAGCAGCTCCTCCGGCACGGTGCCGGAGTTGACCACGGAAATGATCACCGTGTCCTCGGCAGTGCCGTCGAGCTGCACCCGGATGGCATCACCCCGATCGCCGTGCTCGATCGCATTGCCGATGAGGTTCGTCAGAACCTGTCGCAGGCGGTCCGCATCCCACGACCCTTGGAGCGAGCCCTCGCTGGTGACTTCGATGGCACGCGCCGGGTGGGTGATCTGATAGGCGGCCGCGATGCTCCGGATGAGGTCATCGAGCGCCATCGGCTGGCACCGGATCGGAAGTCCGCCGCCGAGATGCGCCTGCGCCAGGTCGAGCACATCGCCGATCATGCGGCTCATCCATCGCCCGTTGGAGAGGATGCGGCCCGCCACGTCGCGCGCCGTCGCCTCATCGGGCCGGCGCTCGAGCAGTTGCGCGCAGTTGACGATGGCGTTCAGCGGATTGCGCAGGTCATGGCCCAGGACCGCGGTGAATATCTCGTTGAGGCGCAGGCTCTCGGTGCGCTCCTTCAGCTCGCGGGCGAGCTGCTGCCGCTGGCGGTGGAGCTGGAAGAAGACCTCGGTCTTGCTCAGGAGAACGTGGGGCTCGACAGGCTTGTAGAGAAAGTCCACGGCGCCGAGGTCGTAGCCGCGGAAGAGCCGGCGCTGATCGTGCGCGCCGGCGGTGACGAAGATGATGGGCACCTGGTCGGTGCGCTTGCTGCCGCGGAGGAGCTCGGCGAGCTCGAAGCCGTCCATCTCCGGCATCTGCACGTCGATGAGGGCCAGCGCCACCTCGTGCACGAGCAGCAGCTCGAGCGCTTCGTTGCCCGAGCGCGCGGTGAGCAACTCCAGGTCCTCGCGCTGCAGCAGCGCGCTCATGACCTCCAGATTTTCCTCCATGTCGTCAACGATCAGGCACTTCACGCGCGACTTCACGTCGAAGTCCTCACTCATCGATCGATTCTCCTCAAAAGAGCGGCTATCTGGTCGAGCGCCAGGACGCAATCCGCCTGGCAGCGCTCGAGGGCGGAGGTCGTCATCAGGGGCATCGCGGCGCTCCGCGGATCCTGCACTATTGTAAACCCGCCGGCCGAGCGCACGGCTGCGAGTCCGGCGGCCCCATCGGCGCTGGCGCCGCTCAGAATGATGGCCAGGAGAGAGCGGCCGTAGACATCGGCAGCCGACTCGAAGAGGACGTCGATCGAGGGGCGCGAGAGATTCACCGGGTCATCGACGGAGAGCGCAAGGTAAGGCCCCTGCTCGATGAGCAGGTGGTAGTCGGGCGGCGCAAAATAGATCGTGCCGGGCCGGATAGGTTCCTTGTCTTCGGCCTCGGTGATGGGAAGCGCGCACTTCGCGGCGAAGATCTCCGCCAGCATGCTGGGGACGTCCCGGGGCAGATGCAGTACGATGAAGACGGGCGCCGGAAACCCCGACGGCAGAGCCGGCAGCAGCGCGCCGAGCGCTTCCAGAGCGCCGGCGGAGCCTCCGATGACGATGGCGTGCAGAGGGGCGGGAAGCGACTCCGGCGACATCAGGCACCTTCCTTCTTCTGGAAGAGGCGATGCTCGCGCGAGAGCTCGGTGAAGGCCGGCTCATGGGTCGAGAAGCGCAGCGATTCCTTGGCGCCGATGCCGAGAAATCCCCTGCGGCAGAGCGCCTCGCGAAAGAGCCCGACCGCGCGGCTCTGCAGCTCGTGCGTGAAGTAGATGAGGACGTTGCGGCAGGAGATGAGCTCGACCTCGGCGAACACGCTGTCGGTCGCGAGACTGTGGTCGGAGAAAACGATGTGCTGCC
>Ga0335072_10009845_pt1 | contig 13782 bp, 13 predicted proteins | sample Lox_Sample_21_FD_206725 | JGI IMG/M metagenome (GOLD analysis project Ga0335072, IMG submission 206725) | Soil microbial communities from Loxahatchee National Wildlife Refuge, Florida, United States - Lox_Sample_2.1 | ecosystem: Environmental > Terrestrial > Soil > Wetlands | place: USA...
CTTCAGCGACTCTCGTTTTCCATTTCGGCGAATCGCCGCATGCACCGGCGCCTGTTCGCAGAACTCAAAGCCTGTTCCGCGGTGTCGGATGTGCGCGCCTATCGCGATCCGGAGGACGAGTGATGTCTTTCGCAAAGGCACACGCCTGCGGCAACGACTTCCTCATTGTCGAGGGGTCCGCCGACCCCGCTCTTGCCAAACGGCTGTGCGAACGGCACACCGGCATCGGCGCCGACGGGGTGGAGTTTTTCGAAGCCACAGGTCCGCTTCGAGGACGCATCCGCCTCATCAACGCCGATGGCTCGATTGCGGAGATCTCCGGCAATGGCACGCGATGCGTCGCTGCATGGATGGCGCATCGGACGAACGCGGCACCCGGCACTGTCATCGCCATCGATACGGACGCCGGCGGTCGCTCCTGCATGATCGTGAGTGTCAACCAGAACGAGTATCAAATCTCTGCCGGCATGGGCGTTCCCGAGCTTCACCCTTCGCAGGTCACACTCGCCGACAAGACGCTGGTCCATGGTATCCAGGTGTCGATGGGCAATCCCCATTTTGTCGTCGTCGTGCACGACGACAACTTCCGCGCGCACGGCCGTGGCTGGACTGAACTTGGGCGCGAAATTTGCTTCCATTCGCAATTTCCCCAGCAAACCAACGTCGAGTTTGTCCGCATGATCCGCGCCGACGAAATCGAGATTCGCATCTTCGAGCGCGGTGTGGGCCCTACGACTTCTTCGGGCACCGGAACCTGTGCCAGCGCAGCGGCGGCCATAGCCCATTGCGGCGGTCGGTCGCCGGTCACGGTGCGCGCTCCCGGCGGTTCCCAGAAGGTGGAATGGACAGGACCGGGCGCAGAGATGATCCTGATCGGTCCGGCGACCCTGGTCGCTGCAGGAGAGGTGCTTCTTGCCTGATCGATTCCTGAAACCCCCCGCCGTCGCGCCAGGTGCGCGCATCGCCGTGGTCTCGCTCGCCAGCAGCGCCCGCGCCGACCGCATCACACGCGGTATGGAGTATCTCCGCTCGCTCGGATACGACGTCGTTGCCACCGAGCACGCGTTCGGCAAACATACGCCTTATTTTTCCGGCACGCCCGAGGAGCAGCTGGCCGACCTCCATGGTGCCTTTGCAGATGTGGGCGTCGCGGCCATCATTTGTGCCCGTGGCGGTTACGGATCGAACTACCTTCTCGATGGGCTCGACCTCGACCTCATCCGCTCTCACCCCAAGCCGCTGTTCGCCTATAGCGACACCACCGCGATCCAGACCTGGCTCCTCGATCAAACCCGCCTGGTCTCTTTCCACGGACCCATGGCTGCCGCAGACTTCTCTCTTGAAAAAGCCGGTGTTCACCTCGATAGCTTTCGCGCCGCCATCGGTGGCGGCCTGGTTCGCGTGGGTGCGGCGGAGGGTCTTCGCGCCCTGCGTCCCGGCACAGCGCGCGGCATCCTCTATGGCGGCTGCCTCAGCCTGCTCACAGCTTCGCTTGGCACGCGGTACGCGCCGCAGACCGAGGGCAAGCTGCTCTTCATGGAAGACGTGGGCGCAAAGCCGTACCAGATCGATCGCATGCTCCGTCAGCTGATTCTCGCCGGTAAATTCGAAGGCGTGCGCGGGTTCATCTTCGGCGAAATGATCGAGTGCGGCTCGCGCGGAGCCGACCCCGATCTGTTGCAGCAGGTCATCGTGCGGCTCCTCGAGCCGTTCCATGTTCCCATCGCCATCGGCCTGCGCTCGGGGCACGTTTCCGGAGGCAATGTCACGCTGCCATTCGGAACCGAAGCCGAGCTGCTGCTGGAAGGCGATCAACCGCTGTTACATTTTCTCGATCGCGCTGTCACCGTTCCCCGCAATGCCCGATAAAAGACACATTCACCTCATTGGAATCTGCGGTACGGCCATGGCCTCGCTGGCCGGACTGCTGCAACTGCGCGGCCATCGGGTCACAGGCTCCGACCAGGCTGCGTACCCGCCCATGTCGGACCTGCTGCGCCGGCTGGGCATCCCGATTGCCGAACCGTTTTCCGAAGCGAATCTGCAACCTGAGCCCGACCTGATCGTTGTCGGCAATGCTATCTCACGCGGCAATGCGGAAGTCGAGTTCATGCTCGACCAGCGGATCCCTTTCACCTCGCAGGCGAGGATGATTCACGATGAGTTCATTCGGAGTCACGAATCCCTAGTGGTGGCCGGAACCCACGGCAAGACGACCACTACCAGCATGCTGGCCTGGATCTACGAGGTTGCCGCGCGCCGTCAGCCTGAGCTGACTCCGTCTTTCCTGATCGGCGGGGTCGCGGAGAACTTCGGAACCAGCTTCCACCTCAGCAACGGACGCCCCTTCATCATCGAAGGCGACGAGTACGACACAGCCTTCTTCGATAAGGGTCCGAAGTTCATGCACTACTTTCCCGACGCGCTCATCCTCACGCACGTCGAGTTTGACCACGCGGATATTTACGCCGATCTTCCCGCGGTTAAGACCGCCTTCAAACGTCTGGTCAATCTGGTGCCCCGGCGTGGCCGCATCGTCGCCTTCGACGGCTCTGAAAATGTCTCCGAATGCATAAGCCACGCCTTTTGTAACGTCGAACGTTACGGATTCGACGCGAACTCTGCGTGGCGCCTCGCCGATCTGCGTTTCGAAAACGGAGCCAGCCACTGGCGCGTGCTTCGTTCCGGCGTTCCCTGGGCTGAACTCATGCTGCCCATGGCCGGTGAACATAATGCGCTTAACGCCACGGCCGCCGCGGCTCTTGCTGCTGGGCAGGGAATCGCCGCCGAGTCCATTGCCGAAGCTCTCGCCAGCTTCCGCAGCGTGCGACGGCGTCTCGAAGTCCGCGCCGAGATCGACGGCATCACCATCATCGACGATTTCGCGCACCATCCCACCGCCATTCGCGAAACTCTCCGCGCTCTGCGTTCCGCCTATCCAGGCCGGCGTTTGTGGGCGGTCCTCGAGCCGCGCTCCAATACTCTGCGCCGCAACGTCTTTGAAGGAGAACTGGTCGAGAGTCTCTCTCTGGCCGACGGCGTCGTCGTCGCCGCCGTCTTTCATTCTGAGAAAATCCCGGTCTTCGAGCGCCTTCATCCGGAAAATGTCGTCGCCGCGCTCGGCAACATGGGCCGCGATGCCGTTCTGCTGGAAAATGCAGACGCCATTGTTACAAATCTGGCCACACGGCTCGAATCGGGCGACGTCGTCGCCCTTCTCTCCAATGGCGGGTTTGACGGCATCTATGAGAAGCTACCGGCATCGCTCCGGCAGCGGACGCCGCAAATCTGATTCATGCTGGCCACCATCATTCTGCTCGGCACCTGGATTTTGCTGGGATTGCCGGTCGCCATCGTCTGCATTCCCTGGACGATGATCACGCGCGATATCCGGCCGTTGTATCGTGCAGCGATGGTTGTCGTTCGGGCAGGGCTGCATCTCGCCGGCATTCGCGTTGAGGCGGTCTGGCGGCATAGGCTCGATCCGGACCAGTGCTACATCTTCCTCTCCAATCATGTCTCGAATCTCGACCCGCCGATCCTCATTCCTCTCCTGCCGCTGCCCGTAGCGGTGGTCCTTAAGCGATCGCTGATGAAGATTCCCCTGCTCGGATGGGCTATGAGGCTTGCGGGATATATCCCGGTGGATCGCGATGGGCGCGTCGAAAGCGCTCAGGAAAGCGTCGAAGTCGCGAAGCAAACCCTGGCGTCCGGCATTCACATCCTGTCTTTCCCCGAAGGCACGCGTTCGCGCGATGGGCGGCTGCAGCCCTTCAAGAAGGGGCCGTTCTATATGGCGGAAGAATCAGGAGCGCCGGTCGTGCCGATCTCCATTTACGGCACCGAAAGCATGATGAAAAAGGGGAGCATGAAGATCTTTCCGGGGACGGCGCATATCATCTTTCATCCGCCGGTCCGGCCTCAGGATTACGCAACGCGCGAAGACCTGATGGCTGCGGCGCATGGAATCATCGCGTCGGCCCTGCCAGAGTGGATGCACGGTTGAACCGGAACTGCCCGTTCCCGGCTCCTGCTCGTTCTACTTCACTACGGCGTTGTAGCCATCGGAGAGCAGCTTTGCCCGCATGGCGATAGCGTCTCCGCGCGCTGGAAAGGGTCCCAGCTGTATGTGGAGCAACTGATCCTGCGGGTCGTTCCGCACAACGGCGCTGTACCCGTGCTTCCTGAGGGCATCCACCAGAATCTGCGCATCCTGTGGAACCCTGACCGCCGCCACCTGCACCATAAAATTCGCCGGGAGAGTCGCAGCCGCTGGCTGCATGGTTGCTGAGGTTGTTGCCGGCGACGGTACGGGGCTCTGGAATGGGTTCGTCGACTTTGCCGCCGGGGCACTCGGTGCGGGAGCAGGTGGGGTTGCAGTTGTCGAAGCCGCGCTTGAGGGTCGAGGCTCGGAAGGACTGGATGGGTTCTCCGTGTTGTTGTCACTCGGGATGTTCGCGGGGGTATCTACAGGCGTCAGCGACTGATCGGGGGAAGGCTTCGACAAATGGCTGTCCGGGGCCGCAGTCGCCGTCTCGGTAGCAGGCCGCTCCGGCGCCCGAGTGCCGCCAGCCCGTCCCACCGAATAGCCCAAGCCAAAGAACACCGAGCAGATCAGGACAAGGCCAAAGAAAATCGCCAGCAGGGAACGCGTCCCCAGGGCAATCTCGGTGTCTGAACCCTCAGCGCCTCCCAGCGCGGGCTTCGAGCGCCGTTTCTTCAGATCTTCCTGCTCTTCTTCCGTATCGAATCGAAAAGGCATAGGGACCTCTGGGGGATGAGAACCCGTTATTTCGTCTCAAGTGGCGTTGCGGCATGCCCCGGCATGAACCGGTTGAGGAGCGAAATCAGTTCCATCGGCAGCGGAAAGACAATGGTCGTGTTCTTTTCGACGCCGATGTCGGTGAGCGTTTGCAGATACTTCAGCTGCAGCGTGACCGGCTGTTCTGCCAGCAGATTGGCGGCCTCGACCAGCTTCTGGGCCGCCATGAACTCGCCTTCCGCGTTGATAATCTTCGACCGCTTCTCGCGCTCTGCTTCCGCCTGCCGCGCCATAGCCCGCAGCATGGTGTCGGGCAGGTCCACCTGCTTCACCTCGACGCTGACGACCTTCACGCCCCAGGGCTCGGTCCGCTGGTCGATGATGGTCTGGATGCGCTGGTTGAGGACGTCGCGGTGGGAGAGCAGCCCGTCCAGTTCCACTTCGCCCAGCACGGAGCGCAGCGTTGTCTGCGCGAACTGCGATGTCTGGTAAATGTAGTTCGAGACTTCAATGACCGCCTTGGCCGGATCAAGGACACGCATCGTGATCACGGCATTCACCTTGATGGTGACGTTGTCTTTGGTGATCACGTCCTGCGGCGGTACTTCCATTACTTCCTGGCGCAGCGAAACCCGAACCATCTGATCCAGCGGCCGGAAAACCAGGATCAACCCGGGTCCTTTGGGCACCGGCAGGGCACGGCCCAGGCGAAAAATCACGCCCCGTTCGTATTCCCGCAGAATCTTGATGGAGTTCAGCAGATAAAGAACGATGATGACAACAACAACAAGAACTGGAACGCTAAACATACCCCGGGTACCTTACGCCCGGCTGTGATTCTACCCCACCGGCTGGCGCAAAGCCCGCATAAAATCAGGCGTTATGACCCTGTCGTACCCCCTCGACTACCCCTGAATGGCCGGTGCAGTCTCTGGGTCCGAGGCAGGGGTGGCAGCGCGAGCCGCTCTACTGCACGGCCGGCGAATAGCGATTCTCAAGCTCGGCCGCGGCAGCACGCAGGCCATCGAGTGGCTGTAGTTTCGGCAGCTCGGCCCCGAGCCTCTGCAGTTCCGCAAGAGCAATCTCGGTCGCGATATTGCCCACCAGCGCATCCTGCGCGAAGGGGCAACCGCCAAAGCCACCTAATGCCATATCGAAGCGCCTGCATCCTGCGTTATACGCGGCGGCGACCTTCGCGGGGGCGTCTTCCGGACGTGCGTGCAGATGCACGCCCACCTCGATGGACTCGTCCACGGAATCCAGCACCGTGGCTACCATGCGCGAAACCTGCTGCGGGGTCGCAAGGCCAACGGTGTCGGCCAGAGAAATCTGCGTGAATCCCGAGTCGGTCAGCAGGTCGCACGCGGCGATCACCTCGTCCAGACTCCACGGATCGTCGTAAGGATTCCCAAAAGCCATGGAGATGTAAACCACCACCGAGAGCCCAGCCTGAAAGGCCGCCTGGCCAACGGCCTCCAGGGCCTCCAGCGATTCCTCCGGTGTCTGGTTCTGATTGCGCCGCAAAAACTCCGGAGAGATCGAGTAGGGAAAGCCCAGCGTCGACACGGCGTTGGTCGCGATGGCCCGCTCGGCGCCTTTCTGGTTCACGACGATGCCGATAATTTCCACGTCATTCGGCGCATCGAGCAGGGCGAGCGTCTGCTCGGAGTCGGCCATCTGTGGCACGGCCTTGGGCGAGACGAATGAGGCGGCATCAATGTGCGTGAATCCTGCCGCCACCAGTGTCCGCAGATAGTCAGCTTTGACCTCGGAAGGGATCGGCTTCGCCAGGCCTTGCCAGGCGTCGCGTGGACACTCGATGATTTTGACCGGCGAAGTCATGGCAGCAGCATCGCGCGCCACCGCAGCGTGAAGTCCGCGCAGAGCAGTAAACCGTAGGGTATCAGGGCCAGAGGGAGAAAGCAGCGCCAACCTGGCAGAATCAGCGATGACGCGAGAAAAGCGGTCGCCGCGAGTATCGCCGCCGAATTCGCAGCTTCAATCCGATTACGTTTATTGCGGCATCTGTCCCAGCCACGCCAGCACGACCACCAGCAGCAGTCCGGTAAAGTGCGCGAGCAGTCCGATGATCAGGGCGCGCAGATGGCGGCCGGCGCGAAACGTAAACGTCATCAGAAGCCCATAGAGCGGGAACTGGAGGTAGAGCATGTACTCGTAGGCGTGACCCACCAGGTCCGCCGGCGAGTGCAGCACGCGGCTGCGCAGCACGTCGAACCAGGGGTAAAGCAGAGCGAATGCCTTGGGCCCTTCCAGCGCCAGAACCCCCGCCAGCCTCACCGTGAAGGGGGTAATAATGATGCCGATCAGCAGGGGCCATAAGCCCTTCCACCAGCCGCGAGCGAGAGATTTCCGGGCACCGCGCTTGCCGCGCGGCGTTGCAGCTGAGGATGAAGGCATGGTTTGAGAATACTCTCGACACCCATGGAAAGCGGAGCGAAAAACGATGGCGAAATGGTTACGTTGGGCCCGTTACGTTTGGAGGATTGCCAAATTTGCGCGCAAGCGCCGGATAGCCGTGTGAAACGTCGTTGTCCATTCTGGACATGGAGGAACATGATGCACCGCACGATTGATCCTGGAATTCTCTATTTCGGAACGCCGGTCGTTCTGGTCAGCTCGTTGAATGAGGATGGTTCACCGAATCTCGCGCCTATGTCTTCGGCGTGGTGGCTGGGTCGGCGCTGCCTGCTGGGATTCGGAGCGCAATCGAAGACTCCGCAAAACATTATTCGCACCGGGGAGTGCGTGCTGAATCTGCCTTCACCTGCGCAGGTCGGCATGGTGGACCGGATCGCGCTGACCACGGGGTCGAATCCCATGCCCGAACGCAAGGAGAAGTGGGGCTACCGCTACGAGCCGGACAAGTTTGGAACTGCAGGCATGACGCCTGTCGATTCGACGCTGGTGCGGCCACCGCGCGCGCTGGAGTGCCCGGTACAGCTGGAGGCGACCCTGCGCTCCGTGCACCCGATTGGCGACGAGGACAATGCTCTGCGGGGGAGGCTCGTGGCTCTGGAGGTCCACATCGAGTGTGTCCATGTCGAGGAGACGTTGCTTGCCGTGGACAAACCGAACCATATCGACCCGGACCGATGGAGCCCGCTCATCATGAGCTTCCAGCAGTTCTACGGGTTGGGACGGCGCCTGCAGGAATCGCGCCTGGCGAGTATTCCAGGGTCGAATTACCGAATGACGTCAGTAACGCCACCGGTGGGTGCATTGTTCGAGGCAGGACTTGCGTCGGCTGAATCCCCGGACTGAATTTCGCTACGTTCAGGTGAAGCGCTGCCCGGTATCGGCAGAACTGCGCTCACCGGTAGTGCCGATGGTTGAGTGTCAGTCAGTCCTCATCGATTCCTAAGCAAACCGCTGCACGGGCCGTGCAAGCTGCCGGAGATTCGAGAACAGTTTCCTGCTTGTTTTTTGTAAGCACCACAAAGCGCGAGGGATCGCTCTCACGTAAATTCGCCACCTACTTCTCAGATCAGGCTGGGCTTGCTTAGGCCTCGTTGGCCCTTCGCGTGCTGGGGTTACCACGGATTCGTACGTTTGCCGTCGAATCGCGCAGAGGAGTTTTTGTGGATAAGGTTCTCTATCTCTCCGGGAGCACACGTGGCGGCGCGCTGGAAAACATCGGCCGCTCTCTCGGACGAGACTTCGGGCTGTTCGGCCTCGAGTGTATCGAAATCAGCCTCTGCGACTCCCCACAGCAACTTCTCGCCGCTCTGCGTCGCGTCGATTTTGCCAAGGTGAAATTTGTCTTCTCGTTCGCTCTGATGGGGGCGGACCTCAGTACGCGCCAGGCGGACGGAACCGCATCGAACATCTGGCATGAGCTTGGCCTGCCCTTTCTCACCATTCACGGTGACTCGCCCGCCTACTTCTTCGATCGCCACGTCGTCACAGACAGCAAGATTGTCTCGTTCTACGGCTTCACGGAACATTGCGATTTGCGGCGCCGGCTGCCGCAACGGAATGGACCCATTGACACGCTCTGGCCCGGTGTTCTCGATGAGCTGCCGCTGGATCAGCTCGACCGCGAAAAGAAGAAAAACGGCACGCTGCTCTTTCTGAAGAACGGCAAGGATCCTGAAGAGATCAGGAGATTCTGGGCGTCATGCCTCGAACCGCGGCTGCTCCGATCCATCCTGGACCTCGCCAGCCAGCTGGAGCAGGATCTCGACAGTCCGGCCTCGAACCAGATCGACGATGTCATCGCGTGCTACTTCCAGGGCCAGGGTTTCGACATCGAGCATCTTTTCAAACTGCGTCTCTTCTTTGTCGCCCAGCTCGATGACTACCTGCGTGCCGTCAAGTGCACACGCATGGCCGAAGCGCTGATGGATTTCCCGGTCGAGATCCGCGGTAACAACTGGAGCCATCTGGACTTCAGCGAGAAGCGCGCCACCTACATCGACGAGTGCGATTACTCGAAATCTGTCGGCCTGATCCGCGATGCGTTAGGCGTGATCGACGTTTCACCCAATACGGTCTCGCGCCCGCACGACCGTTTTGTGCGCGCGTATGGTGCACACACGTTGTGCCTCACCAACGAGCAGGATTTCCTTTACGATCTGCCGCACAAGGAGCGGCTTAGTTTCCGCTTTCAGAGAGACAGCCTGCAGGAAAAAGTGGCCTGGCTGCTCGATCACAAATCCGAAGCAGTCGAGATGGGGATCGAGGTTGCAGAAGCCTACAAAAGGAGGCATCCGCGCACGAGTACCGTGGAAAAGATGCTCGAGTATGCCTCGTTTGCCAGGCTGGATAACCTGCGCCAGCGGCCAGCCGGATCGCAGGATTTCTTTGTCTGGCCGCCCACGCGGGTCCAGCCGCAAGCTGTCTGATCGGCCGTACCCGCTTCAGGTCTGCAGAATCCCCGGATTGAACTTCGCTACCTCCGGATTCAACGCGACCGCTTCCAAAGCCGTCAGCAGCGCCTCGCGCGTCTGCGCCGGTTCGATAATCGCATCGGTCAGCAGGGTACGTTTGGAGGATGCCGTCGGGCGTCGGCTCACTCAACCGCCAAATCGCAGGCCTGTTCAATGTCCCGAATGACGGCGGGATTATTAACGAGACTGGTGTGGTTCAGCGGATAGGGATTGTCGCCCATTTTGGGGTCGTTTCCGACCAGCCGCGTCATATGAGGCAATTGCAGGGTTTGGATAAGCGCGCTGCTCACGGGGACCACGCCATCGTTCGGCACCGCGTTGAGCAAAGCGTGATGCCAGGCCCAGGCCACGGCCTCGGGAGAAGAGATCACGCTTCGGTCGCCTGCCGCCAAAACCAGTTGCTTTTGCATCAGAGTCTGGCTCGCAGCAACTCGAATCTGCGAGAGCAAGCTGCTATGGGTTCCCAGCTGTTCGATGAACGGCATCAGCTCGTGCAGAGCTTCGGGAACAAGCACTGTCCACCCCTTCGGTGGCAGAACATTCAACAGAACCGTCAGGTAGAAGGGAGCGTTATCTGCAAGCGGAGTGCCTTCCAGCGGGCCCGCCACCAGAACAATGTGTTGAATCCGCTTCATCGCGTCGGTTGTAAGCCGTTTGCTGCCCAGGCCAACAAGAACCACGACGGTTCCTTCGCTGTGCGCCTCGATATCGAACGTCCCACGGTATTTGCACGCTGGATCCGAATATCGGTTAAGAATTTCCGTCAAAGCGGGCGCCGACTGATCGATAGGGAGCCACCACTTGTAGTCAAATGCGACTACAGTATCGTATTTCTCCGCCGCCCATTGCGCCGAGTTCTCCCTCGTATCATCCGGATCAAAGGCGCCCGCTGGCGCGCTCAGCATTCCGTGAACCAGAACCATCGTGCGACTCCCTTTGGGACAAAAACCCTTAGGTTCATTGGTGAAAGCCGAAGTCTTCCGATTCCACACCTGCATCCAGCCGATTTCAGAATGCCTATACTGGTTGAATGTCTGGACTAATGCACTCTGGTTGAGTGTAGTCTGGATCAATGTAGTGAGGCCGACCTGGATGAACCACGGATCCGCCACCATCGTTGGATCAGCCGCTAGCTCTACAGGACGCTCCTGCCCCGGGTGCGGAAGAAGAGCGTAATAGTTATCCCCGCCATCGTAGACATCGAGCGCACCAAGGAAGTCGCTGACATCTCTATCCGAAAACTCGGGTCCCCTCGGTACGTGGAAAATGATCTGCTGCTCGCTCGAGGATGCCCCCGATTTGACGACAGGTCCGCTGTAGGGTTTTCCGAAACGATCGCAGAAGCGGATCAACAGGGAGGGGCGCACTCCCTGAAAAAGAGTGTTGGTGGGTTGTACCGCGGCGTAGAGCAGCTGCACTCTGATCTGTACATCCTCGGAAAGATTGCCCGGAGGAAATTGCACAGACGCGCCATCACCAAGAGCGATCATTCCACTACCCGGCGGACGAACGCAACCCTTGATCGGCTCGGGAACCTTGCTGATGAAAACAGGCGCTGTGGCCTCTGTCTTGTGGTTCAGATCGAAAGCTTCGATGTTTACCCGCTCTCGTCCCGGACCCTCGCCGGGCGCGTGATACACGCCATCGGCCCCGATCGTGCCCAGCAGATTATTTCCACCCGGCATGTCGTTTACTCGCCATTCGACACCAGTGACTGGCCGTCCGTTCATCATGGCCGTGCATCGCATAGTGGCACGCGGTTCAACCACGAGGTTTTCGTGGTCATCGAGGGTATTCCTGCAATCCACGTGCATGGCTGGTGCAGCCTGGTTCGTCTGTGCAGGCAGGGTGAGGGCAGATGCGCCGGCCAGCACGATAACCAGGACCGAGAAACGAGAGCAGTGCATGACGAGCCTCTGTTCCGATAACTTAGCCTAGATAGACGGAAAGGAGTTGAAGTGTAACACGGATCGTCCCCCGTGTGACACTTTGCCAACAACGGCTACTTCGCCGGATATCTTCTGCGGAAGGCCTGCCTGCGTTTCCGGGTTAAGTCTGCAGTATCCCGGGATTGAATTTCGGTACCTCCGGGTTCAGCGCCACTGCCTCCAGCGCTGTGATCAGCGCGTCTCGCGTCTGATCCGGGGAGAGGATCGCGTCCACCCACAGCCGCGCGGCCGCGTATCGGCAGTCGGTCTGCGATTCGTAGGTCGCCTTGATCGATGCAATCAGGTCCTGCTTCTCCTGGTCGGAGAGCTGCCGGCCGCCGCGCTCGAGCTGGCGGATGCGGATTTCGACCAGGGTGTTCGCTGCTGAGTCGCCGCTCATCACCGCATAGCGCGCCGTGGGCCAGGCAAAGATGAAGCGCGGATCATAGGCCTTGCCGCACATCGCATAGTTCCCGGCGCCGAACGATCCGCCGATGATCACCGAGATCTTGGGCACAACTGAATTCGATACCGCCGTCACCATCTTCGCGCCGGAGCGAATGATCCCGCTCCACTCGGCATCGCGGCCCACCATGAACCCGTTCACATCGTGCAGAAAGATCAGCGGGATCAGGTTCTGATTGCAGTCCATGATGAAGCGCGCAGCCTTGTCGGCGCTCTCGGCGTAGATGACGCCGCCGAACTCGACCCGTTTCTCGCCGGAGTGGCTGGTCTGCGGCTGCGGCAGCTTCTGATTGGCGACGATGCCGACGGCATAGCCGCCGATCCGCGCGTAGCCACAAAGCAAGGTGCGTCCGTAGGACGGCCGGTACTCGTCGAACTCGCTGCGATCGACGATGCGCGCGATCACGTCGTGCATGTCGTAGCTGTTGGGCTTGCCGGGATCGGAGTCGAGCAGGCCGTGAAGATCGGACGCCGGATAGCGGGGAGCATCGTTCAGAGGGTCGTATGCGGCACGATCGAAGGGCGCTCGCGGAGAGTGACCCCATTTCGCAACCAGCGACCGCAGACGGGCGATGCAGATGTGATCGTTGGGCTCTTTGAAGTCGACGGTGCCCGAGATTTCCGCGTGCATGGTCGCTCCGCCCAACTCCTCGGCCGAATACTTCTGACCGATCGCAGCCTGCACCAGCGCTGGGCCGGCGAGGAAGAGGCCGCTGCCTTCGGTCATCAGCACCTGGTCGGTCATCACGGGCAAATACGCCCCGCCCGCGACACACATCCCCATGATGGCGGTGATCTGCGGAATCCCCGCCGCCGACATCACTGCGTTGTTGCGAAAGATGCGGCCGAAATCATCCTGGTCGGGGAAGACGTCTTCCTGCAGGGGCAGGAAAATGCCGGCCGAATCGACCAGATAGAGCGTCGGGATGCGGTTCTCCATCGCGATGTGCTGCGCGCGGAGAACCTTCTTCGCGGTCATGGGAAAGAAGGCCCCGGCCTTCACGGTGGCGTCGTTAGCGACGATCATGCACAGCCGCTCCGCAACGCGACCCAGACCCGTGACCACGCCCGCGGAGGGTGCGCCGCCCCACTCCTCGTACATGCCGAAGGCGGCGAACAGCCCAAGCTCGAAAAGGGATGTGCCGGGGTCGAGCAGCAGGTCGAGACGCTCGCGCGCGGTCAGGCGCTGCTTCGCGTGCTGCGCGTCAATCGACTTCGCACCGCCGCCCTGGCGGATTTCGGCTTCCTGCTGGCGGATCTGCGCCAGCAGCGCGGCCATCTTTTCGGAGTTGGCTCGTGCACGAGGCGCGGCAGGATCGAGTTTCGAGGAGAGCTGGGTCTGGAGTTTGGTCGATTTCGGATCGGTCGGCTGGGTCATCGGGGACAGATCAGGGTACAGGGTACCGGTGCGCAGCGTACAGAGCGACCTCCCCGGAACCCAACAGCAGCCCTAATGCGTCGCGGCGATGCTCGAAGCCTGATTGGCGGAGGCGCTGCCGGTCTTCTCCGTCGTGAGCGACGTCAACGCGCCCGGTGTTGTGGTGCTGATGGTGAAGACCTGCAGGTCAGGATTTCCGCCCGAGCATACGATGGCAAGGTAGGCCTTGGTCTTGTCCTCAACCAGAGCGACGGGCAGCGATCCGGTGGTGAACGGCGAGCCGGAGATGGCGGTGAGCTCGCCGGTGGCGGAGAGCAGGAAGGCGCTCACCGTGCCTGC